>JAAUYJ010068705.1_pt1 | contig 19192 bp, 16 predicted proteins | sample 7278031 | NCBI WGS metagenome assembly JAAUYJ01 (sample SAMN14350222, study PRJNA611818) | marine sediment metagenome | isolation source: surface marine sediment (1.8m) | place: French Polynesia: Moorea | collected 2018-08 | reverse complement strand
GAGAGGGCGAATGGAAGCTTCCGAGATTCCAAAGCGGAATCCGGGGTGGAACAATGGCAGAGGGTTCTCGCCGAGCCTCCTCAGGTGTGACGGGACGGACGGACGGACGGAAGGAAGGAAGGAAGGAGATCGAGCGGCGGGGCTAGCTCTACTACTAAGCACTGCAGTACAATACACTTCACGCGCCGAGGGTCGCGAGGAGACCGGAGGAATGGAGAGCCTGCAGCACCTGCTGGAGTGTTAATATGGATGAGGGGAGGGGAGGATATGAAGATCCATCCACCGCCCGCCGCCCTTCCTCTTTCACGCGCCGACTTGGGGGTTAAAGCACGCTGAGGTATGCAGAAGAGTGGTGAATGAAAGTAGCGCTGGAAAAGCGATCGGGGCCACCTGTCTGAAATGAGAAAGAAGCGGTGACGGGCGATCGAGCGTTTATATATGTATATATTTTCTACGCACTGCCATTGCCACTGATATTTTTCTGGAAAAAAGTAAGCCTTTTTCATGTGCACGATTATTCTTCGTACTTTTCCCAGACGGATCCCCAACAACAAGTTACGCAATCATAAAAATGACTTTTGATTGATAAGATAAACGCCTATGATCTTGTATAAAATTCGGCTACATCTAATGTCCTCCCTTTCAAAAATTGTCCGTCTCAGCAAGGGGTCGTGTGTCACCCTGGAAGGCAATGAGGATGAGAGCTGTTCTGGCACTTTTCCTGCTCAGCGCGGTAGCATGCCGCGGCCAGTTTGACGTGTCCGGGCGGGTGGACCCAAACTCCATCCGGGAGTATCTCCATGAGCTGACTCGGAGGCCGCACCTGGCCGGCTCCGACCGGGACAGGGAGCTGGCAGAGTGGGTGGGCGCCAACTTTGAGTCCTCAGGGCTGGACCGGGTGCAGGGCGACAAGTACCACGTCTTGTTGAGCCGTCCAAATCCGGATAGACCCAACAAGATCAGATTGGTGGATGGCGACGGAAGAGTGATGTTCACCAGCCAGCACAGAGAGGAAGTGAGAATATGTTTGGTTTTTTTCGTTTTCCTCCATCTCATCTGTGAAATTATTTTGCCTGTTAATTTTTAAGGTGATGCGGGAGGAGGACAACTTCGACGACGACTTCGTGGACTCCTTCCTGGCCTTCACCCCGGCCGGAGACGTCTCCGGCCCTCCCGTGTACGCCAACTACGCGCAGGAGGAGGACTTTGAGGCGCTGTCTGCGGCCGGGGTGTCGGTGGAGGGGGCGCTGGTGGTGGCCAGGTACGGCTACGGGCACCGCGGCAACAAGGTGAAGGAGGCGGAGGAGAGGGGCGCGGCAGGGGTCGTACTCTTTTCGGACCCGGAGGACGTGGCCATGCTGGGGACGGAGGCGGAGGACGTGTACCCGAACTCGAGGTTCCTGCCCGGCTCTGGAATGCAGAGGGGGACTACCAAGGTTCACTGTCTAAAGTACTGTAATATATTATTTTGAGTTTCTAAAAAAAACGTTCAAAAATACAGCAACAACAGAAGCAATAAAAATTGACAACAACAGCAGCATTCAATAGATGGTAGTAAAACGTGAAAGAATACTACCAGCGACTAAAGAAGCATCCTGTTCTTTCCCTTGTGTTACATACGAAATAGGTGATGATATCAGGCGACGTTCTCTCCTCCGGCTGGGCCTCCGTCGACAACGCGTACCGCCTCCCGGTGGAGGACCGCGAGGGCGTCCCGCGCATCCCCGCCCAGCCCATCGGATACGACGACGCCAGGGAGATCCTCTCGCGGTTGGGCGGGCCGGAGGCGCCCGAGGGATTCATCGGCGGGATACAGGGGATAGAGTACAGGCTGGGAGGGGAATTCGCCGAGGAGTTCTCCGGCTGGAGGATGGAGCTGGAGACGCACAACTATTTTGAGGACGTTCCCGACAACGAGAACGTCATCGGGATCATCAGGGGGAGCGAGGAGCCGGACAGGTAATCTTTATTCTTCGATCTCCAACTCAACCAATTTCCTTCTGCTTGAGAGGTTCTACGAATTCCCTTCGTGGGTGGTCCAGCAATCTTGATTAAGTTGTTGTCCAATAATTGAGCTAATAAGGATATTTTCCCCGATGACTTTTGTCACTATTGTTTCATCACCACCGCAGGTCTTAACTTTGTTCTTGTTGTTATATCCCCTAGATACGTCATCCTGTGCAACCATCGCGACGCCTGGGGCTTCGGCGGCGTGGACCCCTCCAGCGGCACCGCCCTCCTGCTGGAGACCGCCCGCGTGCTGGGCGAGGCGTTGGGAGAGGGGTGGAGGCCCAGGCGGTCGATCGTCATCGCCAGCTGGGCGGTGGAGGAGTACGGCACCATCGGGTCCACAGAGTGGGTCTTCCACAAACTGCCCAAGCTGAGGGAGAGGACGGTGGCCGTGCTCAACGTGGACGCCACCATCGAGGGGCCAATCTTCACGCCAAGGGCATCACCGTCGCTCGCCCACTTGCCGGTGGAGGCCTCCATGTTGTTTGAAGATCCCGCAGTCCCAGGCTCCACGTTATACGAGACTTGGAGGGAATGGCTTAATCAGGTGCAGAATTCACCAAATACTGGTAGTAAATTGAATTTGTTTTAAAGTTTTCGTTTTTTGGTACAGTTGCTGTTCTGGTTTTTGTTGTTTGCATGGTGAATTTCGTTTCTTCTAAATTAATTACAGGACAATAGCTTGGGCGAGGAGGAGGAGGAGCCGACCTCCAGTCTGGTCGGCGCCGGCTCCGACCACGACCCCTTCATCTTCACCGCCGGTATCCCCGTCCTGGGCTTCGACTTCTCCAACGACGACAAGGCCGTCCCCGGGCTCTTCTCCAACCCGACCTACCACACCGGCTACGAGACCTTCTTCCTGGTCGACGAAATCATTGACCCGGGATTCGTCTACAACAAGCTGGCGGTGGAGATCGCTATCTCGCTCGTCACCACCATCTCCGAGGCGGACATCCTTCCCTTCGAGTTCCAGCCGCTGGCAGAGCTGATGGCGGACGCGCTCCTGGACTTGGAGGCGAACGGATCAGCGCAGCTGCTGGAAGAGAACGGGGCCACACTGCAGCACCTGGTGGCGGCCGTGCTCGAGTTCTCAGACGCCATATCAACTTTCGAAGCGTCCCTCTCCTCCGTGGACACGACCGATCCGCTGCAGAGGCGGATGGCCAACGACCAGATCATGCAGCTGGAGCGCGCCTTCGTCGGCCTGGAGTACTTGCCCGGGAGGGAGGACGCGCGCCACCTCATCTACTCCCCGTCCAAGTTCAACCGATACGGCTCCACTGCCTTCCCCGGTCTCGGCGACCTGCTGTACGAGGTGAAGAGACTGGAGGAGGGGTCGGAGGATGCGGAAGAAAAGTGGAAGGAGGTCAGGAGGCACGTCTCCGACCTCATGATCGCCGTCAGTCAGGGGACAAGCTTCCTAGAGCCATTTGAATGCATTTAACAGTCTGATTTTTTACCGGTATATAAATCATTATCAAAAGGAGGACATTTTTGTGAAGACGACTTAAAAAATTGCATTCATTCATATTGTCCGAAACAGGTATTTTGTCAGACCACTAGTTCCCAATGCTGTTTTGTCGTCGTATCTTCCCTTTTCCCCACCCTCCTTTTTTGTGAGGGTGGTTGTCCCCCCGCTCACCCTCGCCCGCACCAAGTGGTAATCAAATTGTGAACGCAATCTCTTCTGATGGATTGAGCAACTGTGCGTGGCACTGGCGACGGAAGGGGAAGAAGGGGGAAAGAGATGGAGGGGAAAAGAGAGAGAAGGAATCCCTTACTTCCGTCCCCTTCCCCTACTTTTTCTTGCTGTCTCTTTATCCCGCCAAGAGCACCAAGGTTTTTCCAACTCCCGTCCCTTTTTCCTCTTTCCCCTCCCTCGCTCCCTCCGACTTCTCTTGCCCCGTCTTCCTTTTTTGCTCAATCTTGCAGGAGGAATGGGGGGGTTGGTCCTGGAGAAGGGGAAAGAGAAAGAGAAGCAGCAGCGGTGTGTAAAGTGGGTGGTAGAGTGGCGGCGAGGAGAAGAAGGAGAAAGTCACACCAGTCCGTTGGGTGCATTTTTCATCCAAATCGCTTCCGTGCGATGATAACGTTGAGTGCCGACCGACCGACCGCCGACGCCGACTGCGCAAAAAAAGACCATAGGAGAAGGAGGAGAGGATGGAAAATAGGGTGGAGCAAGCTCGACATTTGCGCCAGTCATCGCGGCGGCGAGCAACATCTATCTTGTCTTTGTCTGCTTCAGCAGAATGGAGTAATTTCTCATAAATATGCCGCTCGCTCTCCCCCTTTCCCCTTCTCCCCCTCGACCGGTGGACCGAACGGCGGCGGCGGCCGAGGCCGGGGAGAGGAGGGGGAAGACGAGTCACTCCATTTGTCTTGGTAACATCTTCCTGATTCTATTACGAGACAAGGGAGGAGGAGAGGCAAGTGGAGTGAATATGCTCGCCCGACCCTTACCTACTGTTACGACTTACGACTTTGGCGTTTTGCACTTTGAAAATGAAACTAGGGATCAGTAGCTGTGCGTGAAACATGAAGTCATGCGCCCGCCACGAGAAAAAATTTAACATTTCTTTTGTCTAGGTAGGAGTCCGCATGGAAAAAAGAACAATAAAAAATGCCCCCGCATATTTTCAATCTGTTCCCGTACAGCGGTAGCGTTGGCGCGTAAATATTGCGAAAAGCATATTCTCCCGAGTTATTGCCGACAGCCGGACTCTCCCCTCCATTTGCGGAGGAGGAGGAGGAGGAGGGAGAATATGGGGGAGCCAAAGTGCCCGTTCTCTTCCCACCCATGCAAGCACATGAGCACCGGCCGCCGACCGACCGAGCAGCAACGCAGTAGTGAGAACAAGACCGACGGTCCGACGGACCATCTTTGCCGCGGCCGCCGCCTCCCCTCCCCCTCTTTTGTAATCAGAGAAATGGAAATATGTTGTTAGCGGAGCTTATGCGCCGCAGCCAGTGGGGAGGAAAATATGTGTGGATAGGGGGGGGATTCCGCCCCATCCTCTCGCCGGCCCGTCCTACTGTCCTCACCGACCGACCGACCGTCTGACATACCAGAGGAAAAAGAAAGACGGTCGGATCGGGGGAGGGAGAAGAAGAGAAGAAGAAAGCTGGCGGCTGAGAATGGATTGAGCGTTGACCATTACCCAAATTGAGTTAGTGGTCTCCTTCCTTCCCGCCGCTCTTTCTCCATCTCCCTGTCAGCTCTTTCGCTCTTCTCTTGGCCTCCTTCCCTCCGGGGATCTGGGCGGTCGAAGGGGGACAAAGAAGGTTGGGACGTCCCTCCGTTGCGTACAGCCAGATCGTCTTATACGCGCGCGGAGATTGAGCATTTGCTCCGTCTTTTCAGTGACACCCGCGTACGGCTACGTATTCGAGACTGGTTGGGAACTGAGACTAGAGAGAAAGTCTTTCCGAGATCTCATGGCCTCTAAGCCAACACTCCAATATGAGGACAAAGTTTTGTCCTTTTTGAAGTCATTGTCACCTTTTCTATGCATGTTCACAGAAATGCACTAATTTGGTCCTGAACTTCCGTGAGGTGACGGGTGCACGAGGGGCGAATTAGAGAAACGCAAACGTCCGCTTGATTTTTCGAGCATCCCCCTCTCCTGACAAGTGGGCACAATTTGGGAGAGTGAAAAAAGTGAGTAGGGACGAGGGTGGTAAGAAGAGGATGAGCCGTCCCATCCCATCCACTTCTCTCCCGCCTCGCCTCGGCTGACGCCCACTCGAAAGTAATTGTGACGGGGAGAGAATAGCATTTGGCCCCTGTGCGATGACGGAAGGAGAAAAGAAGGGGGAAGAGGAGCGCATCATCATCACCCTCTCTTTCGTCCCTTTGATTTGCTTTCGTTCGCGCTTCGACAAAAGTGTGGCGGCGGTCGATGACGGATAATCGTACATCTGTCATTCGTACGGCTGAACAAAGGTCTCTCCCCATTTTATAACAGCAGGTAGCCCAATTTGGCAAGTTCGGGTGCGCACCGCCGATCACGAGAGACACATTGAAGGCACCGCTCGTCGTCGCGGTTGATGTAAGCATCACAGACCGGAGAGCACATTAACACGCTCGTTGAACCCGTTGGCACCCATTCTTATGTTCGCTACCCGCCAATGAACTAACAAGGAGGAGAAGGGGGAAGACACATGCTGAGAGGAAGGGAGCATTAACGTCAGTGGGCAGAATGACAACTAATAAAAGTATCTGCAGGCATTAGTACCGTTGTACCGCACTATATTTAAGAGGAGGACAGTTTGGATTTTGTGGTCGGCGCCTTGCGGGTTTTACCCCTCCTCTTGAGGAAGTTTACTTCCGAGGAGTCGGTTGAGCCGGACTCGCGCGAGAGGGCGGAGAAGCTGGACAGGTCCTGGATGTCCACGTAGGAGCTCCCCCGCCTCTTCCTCGCTGCGCCCTTCTCCCCGCTGACGCGGGTGAGGCATGACTCCCTCAGCCCCCGCCGCTCGTGATACTCAGGCAATTTTCTCTCCGGGTCGGTGAACATGAGGGTGCGGTGGCACTGCACGGGGAGCAGCCCCTCGGGGTCCTTCACCAGCCAAGGGCAACTGGAGACCATCAGCGTGTATTGGTACTCCTGTTCCAGTCGGCGGCGGTACTTGGCCAGCATCGGCCACTTCTCAATGACTCCCTGGTGCAGCAGGAAGATGAGGTCGTCGATCCCCAGCTTGAGCATCACCGCGGAGGCGGCGAAAAGGCAAAAGCAGACGGAGCAGGCCATGAAGTATATTTGGTCCATCTGCTGCTTCTCCTCCAGGAAGATATGGTAGAGGTCCTTGTTTTTTGTGACGTTGGCATGCAGTGGGCGCAGCGGGTCCTTGACCGAATTGGCAAATGCGCCGAACCAGATGGCGGTCAGGATGGAAATTAAGCAGCCAAAGAAGTTGCTGACCATCAGGCTTGTGAGCACGGGGTACCCGTAGTGAAATGCCATGTCAGAGTACGTGTTCTCGTCTTCGTTTTACAGAAAAAACTGAAATTATGGAGAACAGTTAAATTGACTTAAGAAGAAAAAGAAAGCAGACTTTTTGAAATCAATTACGCACAATGAAGTATTGTACTTCCCTGCCGATACAAAACCTTTTTTTTCAATGCAGGTACGGTTCATTTAAAAAAAGGTGTACCTGCAGATACAACAAGCATTTTTTTGTATCTGCAGGGAAAAACAATACACAATACTTTAGTGATCAAGAAGGAACAATGACGGCGGCGATATTTGGTTACAGATGAAGATTCACTCTGTCTTCTTCCCGCCAGTTGTTATTTAGCGCCAACCCAATTTTACGCCCAGTGATTTAATCCCCCACTCGACCCGCCGCCCGCGCCTCTCTCCACCTGCTCTTTCCCAGAAGGACCCCAAAACCCGGGAAGATGGAATTGGCAAGGAGAAAAGAGTGACAGCAGAGCGGCGGAAAAAACGGCAATTGAGAGAAAAGGATACCAGTGGTGCCGCGATCCGACGGGGAAAAAACCTTTTTCGATCAAGCCAGTTTGCCCCTGGGACCTGCCTCCGACGAAGACGACGGGGAGGAAATCGAGATGGAAGAAGACGGGAAGAGGGCAGGGGACTAGGACTTCGATGGCTCCCAGCAGCGTGATCGTGAGTAATTGCATTTTGATTGCTGGAGCCAGAAAAACACATTTGTCTCATCCGATTACACCTTAGGGGGGAACAGAAGACCGAGGGGGAAAGGAGAGAGAGAGAGTGAACGGCGGAGTGCCCGCGGAGGGAGCACTGGAGCGGAAAGGATGCCAAGGAACCAGATAGCATCGCAATATTTCGACGGTATTCTATAATGCATGATTTTTGAGACTTTTTGTGCTGTACATTTGGAGCATCCTCAGCATTCCGTTCTTCTCGCAGATGGGAACATTGTGACTTTTGCATTCCTTTTTTGCCATGTACGGTCCGGATCCTGTCACATTTCTCCTCTTCTTCCTCTTCTTCTTCCGTCGCCTCCTCCCCATTAGCATATCTCTATCGTCGCCCCAGCCCCTTTCCCTCTACGCCAAAAGCCGCAACAACGCAAGCAAACGACATCGGCGATCTCTCCTCGCTCGCTCCGTTATGCGAACGCGGCAACCGGCTTTCTGTCTCGTAGTACCAAGAGAACCCCGTACGCGGAGTAGACCGTGGAAAATCGCCCACATTGAAATCCGAGAAAGGGGAGGGGAAGAAGTTGAATCTGCCGCTGGAGAAAGGGAGAGAAGGAAAGAGCGAGAAAGAGTCGTTTCTCGTTCCGTCCCCCATCTCGCCTCCCCCTACCACTTTCTGCACTTTAATTATATTGTGCGGTGCGATATGGTTTTCCTCGGCGGCGGCGTCGCGAACGGCAGCAGCCGGGAACCGCGCGGGAACGAGAAGGAGGACGAAAAGTTTCTCGCTCTCTCACGCGGCTTTCTCCTTCTTCCCCCTTCCCCTTTATGGCTCTTTTCTCTGAACCGCCGCCGAGAAAGAGGGGAGGGGAGAGGAGAGCAATGTACGAAGCCGCGCTATCTGGCGCCATAACCATAACCATACACAAGCGCATGCCGTGGAGATATCCTATCGCTTCCTTCCCCCTTTCTTTCGGCTCGGCGCTGATTCAATTAGAGCTATTGGCTGCTTGCGTAGTGCGGGAGATCGAGAGGGGGAGCGTGACACTTTGGAACAAAAAAATCCTTTGGGGTCGAGGGGGATGAGGGAGGGTGTTCCGCCGCCCCACCAGCACACGCGTCGTGGCAAGAGATTACTGGGGCTCAAGATTGGAAAAGCAGAAGAGGGGGGAAGGAAGAGGAGACCATTTTCGATCAGAAGGGATCTTTAGGCGTACAGCGGGCACGTCCATAGACAACGTTCTTTCCGTAGATTTGTCCATTTTTTGCAAAGAAAAAACATATAATTTAAAAACAAGGACACTATTGCCGTGTTCCCAATTTCAAAATTGAAATGTGTTCTCCTCGCAGACGGAAGACATATTTCATGCTGAATCCGGGCATCGCTCTCTCGGTCACGGGTTTTCTCTCTTCCTTCCGTCCCCGATGCCTTTCCTTCCATCTTGGAGATGGGATAGAGTGAGCGGGTTAAGGAAAGGGGTCGAGAGGGAAGGGGTCCTGACTCCTATCGACAGGCGGGCGGTAGGACGGGCTGGCACGCTGAATGTCTCCTGATCCGACCATTCTTTGGAAGGAGCGGAGGGAGGAGAAGGTAGGGTTTTTTTTCTTGGTTCTATCTGTCGAGGGTGGGCAAGAGGGCTTGGGGATAAAAGAAGATTAGCAGGGATATCTTTTTGGAGCGTCTTTCCCTCTTGGGCAAACAGCGCACGCACGACGGCTGCTTATTTCAGAGTAGGGAGGGACCTTTTCACTATATTAAATGCAGGTGCTTACCGGATATTCAACAGACATTTCAAATTTTCGAAGAGATATCACTGCTCTTCAGCTTGGATAGTCTGATCTTCTTGGCCTCGTCGAGATACTTCTCGTTTACCATCTGCTGGTAGACCTCGTTGGCCACCTTCTCCCGCTTCTTCTCGTACGCGTCCTTGAGCTCCTCGTCCAGGAGGGCGTCGTAGTTCTTGGGCAGGCGCGAGATCTGGAAGCTGGAGAAAATGCACAGCCAGAAGTAGACGGTGAGGAACCAGGTAAAGACGTAGGCCATCCACAGAAAGTAAGCGTCCAGGAAGGCCAGTACACGGCCTGCGGTGAAGATTACCAAGAACTGGCGGCTGAGCTCGACCGAGTCGTCGTGGGTGCACACGATGAGGACTATGCTCTGGATGAGACCGCAGATGACGGCCCAGGCCAGCCACAGCAGGTGGGTCTCTCGCCAGAAGAGCACGACGCTGGCGACCACCATGATGGCGTCCGTGACCATGTTGAGGATGAGTCCGGTGTACCTCTGCGGAGCGACGATCTCGTGTTCGTCCCTAAGTCCGGCGATAGTCCCGAGCACCACAGCGGACAGGAAGAAGTTCCACGAAAAGAGGAGGCCGCTGCTCAGAACGATGGTGTGGAGGCTCCTGCGCACGGGTACCACCAGGCAGAAGAAGTGGATGGGGATCAGCCCCAGGCAGAGCTTGTTCAGACGAAACATCTTCAGAGTACAAACGACTGGCTTTCCAACTTTAGAAAATTCCAAGTGCAACTAACAGCTTCCCTTTTTGTTATTTAAAAATAGCAAAGAAACTTTAAAAAGCCGACGTGCTCAGTAAAGTTTCTGTAGCAGTCGCCCAAAGCGCCTGCTGGTTTCCTCTTCTCTATCCAGGATACAGATTTCCCCCTTCTCCCCCACTGATCACCGGATGAATTTGCGGCGAAGTCGATCTCCTTTTGCTCCCTTCGCCCCCATCTTCTCCCCCGCGTTCGCCCCCTTTCCTCTTTCCTTTTGCGCCGCCGCCGAGAAGCTCTGTCATTTGTATTACAAATGGAAATATTATGCGGAGAGAGGAGAGGGAAACCGCCGTCGCCGCCGCCTCCATCCTTGTCCCCCTCCTGCCCTCTCATCTCCCCTCCTCCTGGCGGCCTCATCCACTTCTTCTGGCGCGCCGGGACGAAGGACGAGTCATAAATCCGAATTATTAACCTCATGTTTTCGCCTGAGAGGAGGAGGGGAAGGAGGTAGATCCTGGCAGGAAGGGGGAGAAGAAAAGGAGGAGCTGGAGAGGCTTTCTCCTGAGGTCGACGGAGAGGAGGGAGAAGATGATGAGGCAGGAAGAGGCTCCATGATCTTCAATCTTTTCTATCCCCAGCAAAGAAACTTGAAACAAAGCTGAACTTTTTTAATGTATACTGTATGGTACAGTTATTTGTCTAAAAGTCACAAAACACTTGTTTCATAGAACCAGGAAAATGCAACATTGAAAAATAGCATGGTGCTCACGTATGGAAGAGAGATTGGACTCTGTTCTCCACCAGAAAGCAGTCGGAACTCCCTGCCAAGAAACCGTCCAAGCGTCGCCTAATTAGGATTGCGGCGGCGGCGGCGGCCACTCCCCTATCCCGCAAGGAAGGAGCCATACACACATCAAGCATTGGGAATGAAAACTGGAAAGAGGAGGGAGGAACAGGGGCCAAATAGGTCGAAGCACCGGATCCAATCCCTCTTCTTCATTTCCGTCTTTCCATTTCTTTCTTTTTCTTTCTTGCAGGTGCCAAGAGATCGCAAATGAAGGTCGGAGGAGGCGATAAAATCTGACAGAGATGGATGGAATCTTTGAGCAGAAAAAAGCCTAGCATGGCGGAGTCAAGAACAAATTGATTGCCGCCCTAGTGGTGTCCGCGCCGTCCTTGCTGCATGAAAATTCAGTTAGGCACAATGACTGATGGCAGTCCGTGCTCTCACATAGGCAGGCACTTCTTTTCATTACCACCTAGATGCAGTATCATTCGAAGTATTTTCAAACCTCATACAGAAAAAATTATGCTATACCGCTTCATGAATTATGCGAGAATCATCATTTTCGCCCTCTTGCTATTGCGTTAGAGAGCCATAGGCAAAGTAGGATGGATCTTCGGAATTCAGCCAATTACTACCTTTCTGGCTTGGCGGGAAGAAGGAGGGAAGTCTGAGAAAGCCATATGCTCTTCTCTCGGAATGGCGACGGCGACCCTCCCATTGGTTCCGCCGCCTCCTTCCTCCCATTCCGCCAGTTCTGGTTGTCCCTCTCTCCTCCGCCATATGGCTGTCAGGATCGAGAGAAAGCAACAACTCGCGCAAGCAAACCGCTGATTGCAGTGCAGATCGCGCTTCGAGAAAAATATACCGTCACATCTTCTGTTTTCCCATACGATCCGTGGCACTCTTCTTGACTGGAAAAGTTAGTTTTTCCCACAGACACAATGTATGAATAGTAACCGAGGCGTAGTGTCTTTCTCTTTTTCGAGAGAATTTTCTACCCATGCCAGTTCTATCCTCTTCGCACACATACCCTCACGTACCTTGCATTCAAACGAGGATCTTACGGTGCGGAGGCAGAGTCGTTCGAAAGAAGCCCCACAGCAAGAATATTCTCTTTCTTTTCTTGTGTAGGAAAGTGCGAATCTGGGGCGGCGCAGATTTCCCCTTTCTCCCCTTTCGGGGTCGCGAGCGGGAAGACGGCGGCGTCAACTTATGGGGCGAAAGCATGAGGTTAATAATTCGGATTTATGGTTTATCTCGGCTGCCCAGTTGTGACTTCTCTCCGGCTTTCCTTCTCCTCCTCCTCTTCTCCCCCCTATGTCATTTGTATTACAAATGGAAATATTATGCGGGGGGGTGAAGAGGGGGGAGAAGGCGGTCGCTCGTCTTCTTCTTCTTTGCCGCCGCCTCTTTCTCTCCCCGGAGGAGTCGAGATAGCGCGGGAGGCAGAATGTGAGCTTGGGGCAAGAGAAGGGGGCAAGTAGGGGACCAGAAGTAGGGAGTGGAGGAGGAACGTAAGGAGAAGGGGGTAAGATAGGGGTTTCCAGGCTTTGCGCAGGAAGAAAGGGGGGGTTGCAGGAGTGAGTAGTGGCTATGGAGAGGACCTTCTTCCACTCCCAGTCTCTTCCGTCTGCCGAAAAAGGCAGTCGTCGCCTCACCCCGTGTGGAAAGGGCCAGGAGTGAATCTGAAAGAAGGCGGCAGAAGCAGCAGCAGAAGCGCGAGAGCCCCTTCGCATAGAGGCCGGAAAAGGGGAAGGATATGGGTTTCGGAAGGAAGGAGGAGGACGAGGAGGCAAGAGAGAAACTTTCCCCTTTCCTCTCTTTCCCGCAATCCTCTCCTAATCTGCTGATCCGTCTGCCTTTCTCCTCCTCCTCTTCCTCTTCCTGGCCCTCAAGCCGTCCCGAGGCCATCCTTTCCTTCCTCCTCCTCCTCCTTCTCCGCGGACATAAGACGACGACGACGAAGGAGCCATGTGAAAACCACCGCTTCTCTTCTACGCCCTCTTTCTTCGGAAGCGACCTCACAGCACGATTCTCAGCGACCCTCCCCCTTTTTCGCAGCAGGGGAGGGGGAGGTCTAATTGAATCAGAGCCTTCTCTTTCTCCTCCACGCCTTGATGGTATAATCAACGGCGGTGGGAAACGCACAAACGAAAGCGAGAAAGGGGGAGGGAGAAGAGGAGATTCGTTCACGGCCATTTAGCACGGCTCGCTCCGACGACGACAAGGATAGGCGGGCGGGTTTGTTGTGTTATGATGTTATTGATGATGGTGACAGGATGGAGCCGCCGTTTTGTTTGATTTTATAGGAATAGGGGCTCTCGACATGGTAAAGTTCTAATGCTTTTCGCCTTGCTGCTTCCAGAGAAATGAAATTACAATTCACGGTTTGCTCTTCTCCGGGGGGCGTCTATGTGACCATCCTTTTCTTGGAAACGGGGGAAGAGGCGGCGGCGGCGGGCGGCAATACGTGCGCCGCATTTCCTCCTCGGCTCTCGGGGGAGGGGATCTTAAGGCGGAGGGGGGAGGGAGGAAGGGGGATAATTAATGCGCCCCCATCTCAAGATAAGGGTCGGACGGAGGAGGGAAGGGGGGAAGCGGCAACGTCGACGACCCCGCAGAGAGTCTCAGCGACGCGTACGTCTCTGCCTTGCCAGATTCGGGAGCCCCTCCCTCCCTCTCTCGCCGCTCATCGTCGCGTGAAAAAATACCGACGGTCTCTTTCGTGAAGGGGAAGAAAGGGTCGCAGTAAAAAGAAGAGGAGGAAAATTAGACAGGGGGGAAAGGAGGGAGGAGGGAAAAGTTTCTGGAAGCGAGCGCCCTTTCTTCTCTTCCCGTCGTCGAAAGAGGCGGAGGGAGGGGGAGGTGAGATGGGTCTTTCCACCATCCTCCGCTTTCCCTTCTTTCACCGCCGCGCCATAATGGAAACAATATTCATGAAAGCGAGAGGGGCGGAAGGAAAAAGGGGGAAGGGGAGGAAACTCGTCCGCACCTTCCCTCCTTTCTTCTTCCACTTCTCAATTCGAAAACTTCCTCCTCCTCCCTTTTCTCCGAAACTTTCTTTGGTGCTGCTCTTCCCCAACTGCTTTCTCTATCTTCGGTGGTCGCCCCGATCGGTCGGTCGGCACTTTATATTTTATGGCTTTCTTCCTTTCGCCAGATCCTTTCTTGGACTACGGCCAGACGGCAATAAAAGAATTGAAATACCCGGATTGCGGGTTAAAACGACAGAAGCGTCCAAAACACCGATATATTTATTTTCCCTTTCTAGTAAGAAGATACACACAGGCAGGCAAAGAAACAACTTTTCGTAAAGTGTGAGCGACTATGTAATTATTTGTGACTTTTTGACCAGATGCACATAACAACCAACGCACATATTGTGAGATCCTGAGCTAGCTTCACTTGAATCCGTTGGCCAGGGGACTGCTGCTATTGTTTGTGGCGTTGCCGGCTGAAACTGGAGAGGCCTCCTCCTTGCCCACATCGACGGGAGAGTCTGGGGCGGAGACGGTCCCGACAGGGGAGGAAGAGGAGATACCAGAGGCCGAGGCGGCGGCGGCGGCGGAAGAGTAGAAGCTGGCGAAGGGGCTGTTGTTGCTGGAAGCAGTAGTTGAAGCGGCTGTAATGGGTGAAGTCAAGGGCAGCCCGCCAGCAGGTGGTTTCAGGTCCGCGGCCGCTCCTGCGGATCTTGTTGTAGGATTCTCCGCCGAACGATTTTGCGTGGGTGGCGGCGGGGTGGACTTTGCGTCAGGGGAGACGGAGGGCGGAGTGACGCTGCCCGCGTCTGTCCTACCACCGTCTTTGTCACCGTCTCCTGAGTCGCCCCCGATCTTGCATCCCCTGAAGAGCTGCTGTTGCTGCTGCTGCGTGAGCGCGCCGCCGCCAGTGTTCATGGCCGCGACGGCGGCGCTGGGGAGGGGGATGCCCGACGCCTGACAGAGGTAGGCAACAAGTCGACGCAGCTCCTCCAGGGCGTTGCTCTGCATCATAATGTAGTTCTTTGCCAGTAGGAGGGTGGCGATCTTGGAGAGCTTCCTGACCGAGGGTGAGTGCGCGTAGGGGATTATGTGTCTTAGGTCGTCGAGGGCGTCGTTCAGGTCGTGCATCCGACGACGTTCGCGGGCGTTGATGCTCAGGCGGGCGATCTTGCTCACACGGGTCTTCTTGGAGCCCTTCTTGCCGGCGGCGGAAGATGAGGTGCCGTCCTTAATTGAGGTCCATAGTAAATTTCGTTTTTCTAACATATAGGTTCGTTTTCATTTTTTACCTGCCCTGTTCCATTGCCAATGTCTATTGTCGTCCCCTCCGTCGTCTCGAAAAAGGCTGAGGACGTCGTCGAGGAGGATCTCCTGTTGGACAGGTGCGGCCTGTTCTCCTCGTCTCCCCCGGCGTCATCCTCCATCCCGTCGTGGTCCTCCCTGCCGGAAGAAGACGAGAGCAGCTTCTCCGGATTGCTCAGTCCTCCCCCCTCTCCGCCGTACTGCATAAAATCCCTCCCTTGTCCGTCGAGGCGGAAGAGCCTTCTGTTTTGCTCCTGAGCTGCGGCGGCTGCGGCCACCTTGTGGAAGGCTCCCGCCGCCGCCGTGGTGTTGGCCGAGGTGAGGCTGGCGATGGAGTACTTGGACACGCTGGAGGATTGCTGGCCGAAGTCGGACGGCGTCGACTTGATCATTCCGGGGGCGGAGGAGGGGGAGGAAGAGGAGGAAGAGAGGGGCGAAGAAGCGGATGTTACTGCAGCCGCGGAGGAAGACACGGAAGCGGGAGGAGGCGGAGGGAGAGGGAGTTGGTGGTGAGGAGGAGGGAAGCGACCAGCAGCTGCGGCTGCAGCGGCCGCGGCTGCAATGTCTGTGAAGGCCGTTTTGTGAGGTCCATCTGGGGAGGCGGAGGAGGAGGCCGCGGCGGCTGTGTTCATGAGGGCCGCCGTAAGGGAGGGCGAAAGAGAGTTGGCCTGAGCCGCTGCTAAGATGTACGGAGAAGGGAGGAAGGAGTGGCCGAGAGGGTCTAAGAGGGGAGGGTGGGCATGAGGAGGATGCCCAGAATGAGGATGTGATGGAGGCGGTAGGAGAGGAGAAGCTGTTGGGTTAGAGGCCGCTGCAGCCGCTGCAGCCGCGGCCGCAGCCGCGTGGTGGTGGAAGAGTGTGGGCGGCTCCATCTCTTTGTCGAAGAAGGAGGGAGAATCACTTTCAATTTAGGATGGAGCTTCGAAAAGATGATGGGTGTGGAACAGAAGGGAGAGGGGGTGCGGGGATAGCCAGCGGCGATGGAAGCAAGTCGACGGGCGGCTCTGAAAAAAAGAAAGAGAAATTGGCGGTTACGTCGAACTCAATTTTGTCAAAAGCCGGGAGGCGGCCACATTTTCATTTCCTCCCAAATGTTCAAAACGGGAACAAAAAGAGAGACATCTTGCTCGTTGCCTTTTTGGAGTGGCTTCACGCCTCAATTCGTTCCACCCATTTTTGGAACCCACCACGTACGCACTCATGAATGGGGCTGCTCCGGGCGCTACTGTGTCAACAAGACTACACAACATCTCTGTGAGAGAGTCGCTTTTGTCCCCCCGCCCTCTCTCCTCCTGTGCGGGCGCCCGCCGACGACGCGAGACGGGCGCTAACGATGATGCATCATGGGTTTTCCTTTTCACCGCCGTTTATGGGCGGGGGAGAGAGGGAGAGAGAAAACGCAGAGAAAGGAGAAGTAGGATAAGGGGGGGTCTATCAAATTAGCTACGGACCACGGGCGGTACTTGGTAGCAACGATAGATGGAACCGCGGCTCTGCTCGATGATGCCGGAATTTGTCACGCGAATGCTAATGGGTACCTGCCTGCGTGCCTGGGTGCACGATGATAGTCCGGAAAAAGCGACGATGTGGAAGAGGTTTCTCTCTCGCTCTCTCAATCACTTTTCCCCGTATGTATAGCTGCCGAAACAACGAAAGGGGGAAAGTCGGTATACTTTGTGGTCCACGTTAGTTGAGGTGCTGTCGAAATAGGAGCCACCGAGGGACTGACTCCGAAACAGGATGTTCTGGAACAAACGGCATCCTTGTAACCTCGCCCCCGTTTGTCCTCCTTCCCCCCTCCGACCAACCTCCGCTCCTCGATCCCTCCCCCCTCCCCCCCGCCGGCTTGTGTAATGATCATGGCAACCAACTTGGGGTTGGCCGACGCCGCCAACGGAGCCGGATCCAGGAGGAGGATCAAGCGAGGCTCGTCGGTTGGTCTGTCGTCCGGGGAGGGGCCAAGAGGTCCGCCGCCGTCGCCAGAGAAGGGAGGGGCTCCCTTGATGAACGAGGTGCCAGAAGCGAAAAGAATGATGCCAGAAGAGAGCAAAGCCAAGAAGGAGTAGGAGAACAGAGAGACCTGGCTCGCCGTTCCTTCTTCTCCTCCTGCCATTCCTCCTCTCCACCACCCCGCGGCCGCCCGCTTCCTGCTTGCTTTCCCGTTGTAATCATGAGCTTCTGCCCTCCTCCAAAAGCACATAGGCACAAGGAAAGCCACTTCCACCACCTCCTAGGGATCTTTTCCCCCTCCCTCTTTCTCGCCCTGGAAGTCAGAGCCGTGAGAGGAGGGGGGGTAAGCATCTGAGGAGGAAGGGCACGGTTGGCTTGATCCGAGGCTCCTCCTCCTCCTTGGGCGCCCTCTCAATCTGGCGCTGCCGCAAGGAAGGCAAAAGCAAGCAAGAGGCAAGGAGCGCCTTTCTCTGAAGGATCCTCTCCCGCACTCTCTCTCTGGCCCGTATCCCGTGGAGGAGGGAGAAGAGGGCATTACAGGCCACTACCGACGCCGACGGCGGCGACGACGGCGACCACGCCAGGCTGTGGCTGTCTCTTCGCCGCATGGAGGAGGAGGAGAAAGACACTGCTTCTCTCAGCAGGAAGCACTTGCCTTGGAAGAGCCCCAAGAAGACTTTCTTGGAACGAGAAGAGGAATGGGAGCGAGGAAAGCCACCTCTTCTCCTTCGGGGTCGCCGGGCACGGAAAAGGCGGCGGGCGTTCCGTCCCCTCCCCCCTCCCTCCCGACGGCGGTCGGCGGCGGCGGCGACCGCCGAGGGGGGAGGAGAAAGGGGGAGAAGAGCAGAAGGGGGTGGCAACAGCCAATCGGGAGGAGGGCGCCCCCTCTGGAGGGATCCTCTTCTCCATGATCAGGAGAAAGGGCGGCGGCAGGGGTTAATGGCGAAAAGAAGGCGGAGAAACATGCGGTTTTTGCTACCCTTGGCTTTCGGCAATAGCGGATTGAAAATTATTTCGAAGAGTTTGTTTCCAAGTCAGGTCGGCATCCTTGAAGCCCCGAATACTTTGATGGACAGAAGTGAAGTATCTAACTTGTAGCAATGCATCGAAATTTGATGACTCCAAAGGAACTAAAAGAGGGGAAAGATGCAAGTAACATACTTTCTGGAGACACCACCGCTTTCACTCGTTTTGGCCATCCTCTTCACTCTTCACTTTTGCGTGAAACACTAAAGGACTCCGCAAGTTTGTGTACTGTATTATCAATAATTATTTTGAAAGAGGCGACAAATTGTCAACTTCCTTTCCAGCATTTTTTTGGAATTTCTAGAACTTCATATTCTGAGTCTGATCTTGAAGGGAGACCTATTGACCAAAATTTTGAGTTATCCAGTCGATTTTTCTCTTTATGAGTATTGAGCAGTTACGTGGTGCATACTTATAGTCTGCAACTGACGCCAAAAATACAATCTACGTACAACTGTTTCTTGCAGATTCGTGTGGAATAGCAAGAGCCACCTTTCAGATAACTTTTTCTATCTCTACCTATGCTTTACTTGTTTACTCAAAGACTCCGTTACTGTTCTCGAAGTAAGCCGGCACGCCAAAGCGGTTTTGAAGAGAACAAACTGGACAATCCCACCACCTGAATTTTTTCCCCTGTGTCTGAATTAATTTCTCGGTAAAATTTCTTGTTTGCCCGACACCTTTTTCACGCTTACGCAATGTAAAACTTCCCTACCTGAACTGCTGTAGATTATGATGAAACCTCTGTTGGGACGAAACTCCTCCAGTTACTGCCCGTGCCAGAAAAAACCAACAGTTGTGACAGTGTCAGACACCTCCTCCCATCACAGGAACGTCCACTTGACTCGTCTTCCCGCACACAAATATTGCCAGGAGAGGGAGGCAATTCAAAGAGCCCCCTTCCCTCCTCTTTTCGTCGTCTGCGCTCCCTTCGGGCGCCCTCCCGCCCGTTCTATACCCAAAAGCGACCCCACCGTCCGCTTTCTCCTCCTCTGCGGCTTTCCCCATCGCCCT
>JAAUYJ010039670.1_pt1 | contig 19270 bp, 18 predicted proteins | sample 7278031 | NCBI WGS metagenome assembly JAAUYJ01 (sample SAMN14350222, study PRJNA611818) | marine sediment metagenome | isolation source: surface marine sediment (1.8m) | place: French Polynesia: Moorea | collected 2018-08 | reverse complement strand
ACCTTCCTGCATATCTATCTCAAATTCCAAGACTTTTTGCCAGTCACCGTATCGGCCTAGATGTGGCCCTGGTGCAGGTCAGCCCGCCGGATAAATTCGGATATTGCAGTCTTGGTGTTTCCGTGGATATCACCCGCTCGGCCATGGAGCATGCGGCGCTGGTGATCGCCCAGGTCAACCCGCGGATGCCGCGGACCTGGGGGGATAGCTTCGTGCATGTCGATGAGATCGACTGTTTCGTGTGGCATGCCGAACCGCTGGTGGAGACCGTGACGGGGTTCGAAGAAAATCAGATCTCCCGGCGTATCGGTCATTTCGTTTCCCAGTTGGTGGAAGATGGCGCCACGCTGCAAATTGGTTTCGGTTACCTGCCCAATGTGATTTTGCGCTATCTGGATCAGAAGAAGGATTTGGGGATCCATACCCAACTCGTCACCGATGGCTTGATGCCGCTGTTTGAGAAAGGGGTGGTCACCAACCGCAAGAAATCATTGCTGCCGGGCCGTGTGGTGGCATCGCTTTGCATGGGCAGCGAAAAATTATATCAGTTCGTCGATAACAATCCGGCCTTTTATTTTCGTTCCTCGGAATTCGTCAATGATCCCACCGTGATTGCCCGCAACGACCATCTGATTTCCATCAGCTCGGCCTTGGAGGTGGATTTGACCGGCCAGGTCTGTTCCGACTCGATGGGCCACTTGTTTTACAGCGGCATCGGCGACCAGGTGGATTTTCTGCGTGGCAGCGCCATGTCCAAGGGGGGCTTCGCCATTATCGCGCTGCCATCGACGGCGCGCCAGGATACGGTTTCGCGAATTGTTCCGCACTTAAGTCGAGGGGCCGGTGTCGCCACCACCCGAGCGGACGTCAATTTCGTGGTGACCGAATACGGCATCGCGGAGTTGCAGGGCAAGAGCATTTATCAACGGGTCATGGAATTGGCGCAGATTGCCCACCCCAAATTTCGCGATCAACTGGTTCGAGCGGCCAAGCAACGCCATTATATTTTCGCCGACCAACTGCCGCCGTCACAGGAAGACCTGCTTTTCCTGGAGGGTTATAAAAGCACCCTCGATTTACCCGACGGCCGCACGATTCACTTTCGCCCCCTGCTGCCGTCGGATGAACTGGCCTATCGCAATTTTTTTTATTCACTGCAGGAGGAGACGATCTACTCCCGGTTTTTTTACCAGATGAAGCTGTTTTCGCATGAGATTATCCAAAAGCAATGGGCCCTGGTCGATTACCGCAAGAATATGACCATGGTCGGATTCGCCCAAAGGTCAGGACACCGGGAGGTCGTGGCGATTGGGACCTATGCCCAGGAAGATCCGTCGCGGGCGGAGGTCGCGTTTGTCGTGCGGGAGGACTTCCAGGGTATGGGCATCGCTTCCTACTTATTGGCGCAGTTGGAAGAAATCGCCCGGGAAAATGCCTACCACGGTTTTGTGGCCACCGTGCTGCAGGAAAACCAGGCCATGCTGAAGACGTTCCGCAAACGATATCCCGATGCCCAGTTCAAGCGCCGGGGAGGAGACGAAGTCACCGTGGTGATGCCCTTTGCGCCATCGGCCGATGGTTTTGGCCGGCCAAATGATCATCCGGAGGGAGGAACCACAGCAGGCGGTTAGCGCTCGGCTCAGGAACAAAAAGCCGCGCAATAATTGACCAAAATTTAGTTTTTTTCTTGATAAAACAGGCTTTTTTCTGATAATTATAACAAGTTATGGCGTAGGCTCAAAAGAAGCAGCGCAAACCATAATCGGGTCGATCGCGCCTGCATCAGGGCGTGATTGGCGGCCAACTGTGAGCCCCATGAGCAGGACCGCTGCCTTATGCCAATTGAGAAGCGATCCGCTTGCTAAAATGTATACAGGGAGGAGCGTCCATTGTCTTATACGCTTGGTCAAAAACAGTTAGATGACATCGACGAAATATTGCAGACGGATCTAATTGACATCGGCGTCCACTGTGTTTTCCTGATTGACATGTCCGGTAACATCATTGCCAGTCTTGATGACGGTGAAAACAAACACGACATCTATTCGCTGGCCGCGCTGGCCGCCGGCAATTTTGGCGCGGTCAGTGCGATGGCCAAGATCGTGGGCGAAGGCGAATTCTCCTTGCTGTTTCACAAAGGCAAGAAGGAGAATATCCACTTTAGCAAAGTGCTGAACGAATTCCTTCTGATTACGCTATTCGGCAATGATCTGTCTTTGGGGTTTTTAAGGCTTAAAGTCGCTGAATCCGTCGAAAAGATCAAGAAAATACTGGAGCCCATTCACACCCCCTAGATCGGTGGTCGGATGTGAGGGCAACTCAATCTTCAGGCTTAATTTTCGGGTAATGACTATATGGCATTCGTAAATTTAAAGAAAAAGGAAGTTCAGGTTAAAATTGTTTACTACGGTCCCGGCCGTGGTGGTAAAACAACCAACCTGGAGTATATTTACGGCAAATTCAACGATCGGATCCAGACCGAGATGGTCACCGTCAAGACCCACGGTGACCGCACCCTGTTTTTTGATTTTCTGCCGATCGACATCGGCAAGATCAATGGCTATTCAGCCAAAATGCAGCTTTACACCGTGCCCGGGCAAGTCAAATATAATGCCACGCGGCGCTTGGTTTTGCGGGGGGTCGACGGCATCGTTTTCGTGGCGGATTCAATGGCCGTCCGTCGCGAGAAAAATATCCTCTCGCTAAAAAACCTTCACGAGAACCTGAAAAACTATAAAAAAAGTATTTTTTCGATCCCGATGGTGTTTCAATACAATAAAGTCGATCTGGCGGAACAGGGCATCCCGATACTTCCTTTTGCGACCATGGAAAAGGACCTCAACAGTCAGCTCAAACGACCGGCGTTTGAGGCCAGTGCCGTAACCGGAACGAATATTGTACCGACCCTCAAAAAAATAATCACGATGACCATGAGTTCGATCAAAGACGAACTCAAATAGGAGGTGTCAATTGAGCGACGAAGCCAGCGGCAGGAGCGTTGACAACGAACTGGCCAACCGCCTTGATACGCTTTTCGATGAAGATGAAGCCGATTCCGCCGGCGCGGGCGGTGAAGCCGCCGACCCGCTAGACGAGCTTAAATCCCTTGTCATGTCGATCGAGTGGGAAATCACGGATGACCTCATGGGGCGTTTTGTGGCTCAGGTCGAAAGCCTGAAAAAGCGCTATGAAGAAGATCGGATTCTGGTGATGTTCCTGCAACTGCTGGGATCATTAGGGCTCTATGTCAAGTCCAACAAAGCCGGTGCGCATCCGACGGCCTTCCAGTTGTTGAACTCGGTATATGCCAGTTTTGCCAGCGCGGCCATGCCGGGCAAAATATCTTCTTCCGAAAAAAAGAAGTTGCTGTACGTCGAACTGAATAAATACAAAGAGCTCAAGGAACAAATCGGTGTATCACGAGATGCGACGCAGGAGCTTCCGATGGAAAAAACCAGGCATCCCGAACCCAGCGGGCCGAAGGATAGCGATCGTTCCGCGCAACCCCCAGCTCAAACCCAAGCGCCCCGTCAGTCGTCGCCTGCGCCACAAACATTTGTGACCTCACAACAATTCGAAGACGCGATGGTGTCGATCAAGCAGTTTATCCAGAATGAATTCAAGGTGTTGCGGGAAACACTCGTGCAAGATTTGAAGCGCTGATGGTACGGTCAGCAGGAGGGTCAATTAATTCAGGAGGGTGGCGATGGATCTTTCGTCCGGCGATATTTCCGCCATTGTTTTCAAGCCCGTTGTCAAGGATGACCTCGGGAATTTCTCCTTAGACGGACATATGTTGAGTGTATTGATGGCGCTGGACGGAGAACTGACCCTGGGCCAAGTGGCCCAGAAAACCGGACTGAACATGGCCAATTTGCGTGAGGCGGCATCCAAGCTTTTCAAACTGGATCTCATCGAAGCCGTGGAAAGTGTGACCCATAAGGCCGATCGAGACTTTTTTGACTATTTGATTGCGGAGCTTTCGCTGGCCATTGGCCCGCTGGCCGAGGTTATTGTCGAAGACGGGGTGGAAGATCTGGGACACACGCTGCAGAGCTTCCCCACCCACCAGACCGCCGAACTGATCAATCTGCTGGCCCAGGAGATCCAGCGTGATGATAAAAAGTCAGAATTCAAACAAAATATGGTTAGCAAGATCAAACAGAAAGGCTACTGAAGGCTTCGATAGAATGGCTGGGCGCATAGCATGGACACAGCCGTTTGCGGGGAAGGGCATCAAGGCGATGCACACCAATCAATCGAATCCGGTGATGACACGACCCGAGCTGAGCCTCTATCAAGGAGTAAAACAATGATCGTCATTTGTGAGGAATGCGGCAAGAAGTACCGAATTGATCCTGAGAAGATAAAAGGTGACAAAGCACGCTTCAAGTGCCGTTCCTGTTCGCATGTGATTACGGTCGATAAACAATCGACCATCGGCGACTTACCCCCGTCAGTTGGCATTGCTAACCCGCCGGTTGCCGAAACCACGGTAGCACCGCCGCCCGCCCCTGAAGCCCCGCAGGCGACGGTCCAGCAAACAACGCCCCCCCCGACCCCACCGCCTTCGGGGGCGCCATCAGAAAAAATCGAGAAACGCAAGAAAAAATCAGGCATGGGTCTGACCGCCAAGGTCGTTCTGTTGATGCTGCTGGTGAGTCTGATTCCGGGCGGGATTTATTTTGGGCTTTCCTTCAAGCAGACCAACGATCGGATCTATGCGGACAATGAACGGTTTGGCCAACAAATCACCACGGCCCTGGTGGCGGATGTCGAGAGCTGGATCGACAAAAACATACGGGTTCTCAAAGCTGTGGCCGAATTGCCGGCGATGCGCTCCATGAATCGCTATGAGCAGGAGGTCCTGCTCAAAACCGTTCAGAAACAATATGATTGGATGTATTTGGTGTTCACGACGGACACTTTCGGTATGAATGTTGCCCGCAACGACGGCAAAGACCTGAAGGATTATTCGGATCGCCAGTATGTTCAAGATGTAAGGGCCGGCAATCCCGTCGCCTGGCAGAACCTTATCGGCAAGACATCCAAAAAACCAGCGCTGGTATTGGCTGTGCCGATTATCCACAACAGTGAAACCGTGGGGGTTCTGGCGGCCGCCATGACCCGCGACACCATCTCCCAAAGAATTGCCACCTGGCGTCAGGGTAAAACCGGGTACGCTTTTTTGGTGGACGAAAGTGGCAAGGCGATTGCCCACCAGATTCCGGAGTTTGTGCAAAAGCAAAAGGACTTGAGTCGCCATCCCCTCGTCACGGCCGCCAACGCCAAACAGGGCGGCTTGGTTGAATTTGACGGTGGCAACGGTAAGGACGAGATCGGGTTTGCGCGTAAAACCGATCTGGGCTGGGTGCTGGCCATTCAGCAGGCCAAAGACGAGGCGTTCCAATCGCTAAACGAGGCGCAACGCTATGCCATGATATTGTTCGGTGCGACCTTTATCGTCGTGGTCATTATCGCGCTGCTGGCCAGCCGTGCGATTGTCAAGCCGATTCGCACCCTGACCGATGCCGCCAATCGCATCAGTGTCGGTGAACTCGGTGTGGAGATCAAAGCCAAATCAGGCGATGAAATTGGCGACTTGGCGGAGGCCATTACACGGATGCAGGACAGTATTCGCCTTTCAATTGAACGCCTGCGCCGACGCCGGCGTTAATTGCATGGGCCACCAGCAACACTCGAAGCGTAACGATCGATCCTCTTAATGGCAGAATACGTGAGGGAATGAAGGCATGCTTGTTATTCCGCGAGAGAAGCCAACCCTCGGTAACATGAACAGCTACTATGTGCAAATTCCCAGGTTAATCGAGCATTTCCAGGGGGAGGTGGGCTGCGGGGCCCTGCACTTTAAATCATCTTCGTCGGAAGGCATTTTGTTTTTTGACAAAGATGAGATGCTCAACGGGTTTGTCTCCGGCCGCCAGGGAGAGAAAACCGGACGCGACGTGATGGACCAGTTGATTCAATCCACGGAATCCACCAACTACATGCTCAGCGTGTATAAAATCAGGACCGAAGACATTTATCTCTGGTCGACCATTCCGGGTGCCAAGCGGATCTACCAGGATTTAAGTACGGAGTTTACCGACTTGGATGGCCTGGTTAAAAAAATGCGTACGGAAGAATTAACCGGCTTCATCGAGGTGCGGATTAGGCAAAGCGCCGAAGGTGGGTTGATTCTATTCAATAATGGTCAGGTCTGCGGCGGATCCTATTCGTGGGGCGCAGGCGACAGCCTGCGCGATGATCGGGATCTGGCCCGATTAATCAAGTTGACCAAGGAGCACGGTGGCTTGTTTCATGTCAGCCGCATGCAGCCGGCTGACTCATTAGGGGATGCGATGGCGGACGAACTTGAGGCAGAAGAACTGTCATCGACGCCCTCTCTGCGGGTGCTTACGGCGGTTGAGGAGTTGATGGTCATTTTCGAACGCAGCGTTCGAACCACGAAGAATCGGCATTCTGATTTTGCGACCTTGCTCAATCGTAAATTTGTTGAAAAGGCCGACTTATATCCGTTTCTAGATCCATTTGCGGCCGAGTTTCAATATGCCGATCATAAAATCTCGTTCGTCGGCGATACGAGCGATGAGGAGTTAATGCACGGCGTCTTGGAGTCGATTTCAGAAATTGCGCATGAGATCGGTGCCGAAGGGCAATTTAAGCGTGATTTGGCAACGTGGGCCAAAAAATATCAGTCGGAAATTGAGAACTTCAAGATCGAAATATAGAGCCGACCCGGCTTGCGCGGTCGGCAGGTCTGACGGGATCTTCAAACGATGAACCGGATAGCCCGGAGTCTCGAAATATGATAACGGGTTGCCGCGGTTGGCCGTAACGCAGTTGAACATGATGAATGCGTATAATTCGACCAGTATCCGGTGTTTGCTTACCGGACGCTGGTTTTTATGACTGGCATCCGAGGAAAGGACGCGAACCAATCGCGATGATGAATTTGCGTTCCAACAATGCCGATGCTTCCTTGCGCAATTACGCCGAATTCGTAAGGAATCTTCCGGTAGCCTTATACCGCGTAACCGTCGAGGGTAAAATTGTCTTCTGCAACCAACCCTTCATACGGATATTTGGTTTCCCGACGATTCAAGATGCGATCGGGTATCCGATTATCAACCTCTATCGCAATAAAAAGGATCGCGGCATTCTCGTCCAAACGGTTTTACGCCGCGGCTGTATCAATGATATTCCCTTAGCCTTTATCCGCGTTGACGGCCAACCGATTTGGGGCGCGGTGACGACCAAAGCGGTTTTGGATGATGATGGGGTCGTCGTTTTTCTGGATGGTGCCGTGCGCGATGTGAGCGGCGAGATCGAAGATCCTGCGGCCACTGACAGGATATCGGATGAACTTGAAGATGCTGATCGCGCGGCCGTGGTATTTGACGTTCAGGGGACGATACGGGAAGCCAATCACCTGGCCGCCCGGGTCATGGGACAAACCCAACGCCAACTGGCGGGTCTGTCGTTTGCCGATCTTCTGATTGCGGAAGACCGACAGCTGTTTTTTATGTTTTTAGGCGATCTTGTCAAGGTCGGTCGCGAAGAAGTCATCTTGCAACTGATCCCGACGGCGGAACATGAACGCTATGTCAGACTGTGTGCGACTTTGGTCAAAACCGAAGGCCGGGTGCACAAGATAAGCTGCATTATCGATGATGTCTCCAACCGTATTCAACAGTTGCAGGCCAAATACAACCGGCAGAAATTTCAGGGCGTTCTCGAAATGGCCGGCGGGGTGGCCCATCGCTTTAATCAGCCGCTTACGATTGTCACCAATATCATTAACGAGATGCTCACGACCTTTACCGCCAACGATCCGGCGTATCCTCTAATCGTGCGCGTCCATGATCAGATTCGACGCATGAATGATATTACCCACAAGATTGGCAACATCAAGAAATATGAAGCCGTTGACTATGTTGCCGGTGTCAAAATCGTTGATATCGACAAGGCTTCGTAAAATCAAATCAAAAGGTTGATGGCATGATTCGCAAGGTTCTCTTCGTCGATGATGATCTGGAAATGCTTCAGGCGCTCAAGGAAGGGCTTGAAAAATACCGCGATACCTTTTCCGTGGTTATGGCCAAAGATGGTTTGGAAGCCGTCGAGCAACTGCAAGAGCATGCCATTGCGCTCGTGGTGACCGATTTGAAAATGCCACGCATGGATGGGTTCAGCCTGCTGGCCAAGATTATGGAGGACTATCCGGATATACCCGTCATCATCATTACCGGCTACAGTACGCCGGAAATGAAACGTCTGGCCCAGGAAGGCGGTGCGGTGGGCTATATCAGCAAACCTTTTCTGATTGAAGACCTGGCGCGCCAAATCATGAAGACCCTTCGCAAAGAATCCGATGGCGGTACGCTGCACAGTGTTTCCTCGGGGATGTTCTTGCAGTTGATGGAAATGGAGGAGCGCACGTGTACGATCCGTTTGGTGGACAAATCGAGTGGCGCCGGTGGCGTCTTGTTTTTTCGGGAAGGTGAGTTGTTGGATGCACGGGTCGATCAGTTCAAGGGGCTTCAGGCCGCCTATCAGATATTCGCGTGGGAGGAGGTGACCCTCTCGATCCAGAATGACTGTCCGCCGATCGAAAACAATATCAACAGCGATCTCCAACCGATCATTCTCGAAGCCATGCGCATCAAGGATGAGGCCGAAATGGATTTGGCCGATGAACCGGAAGCGCCCGTGGAAACCTTGGACGACACGGTCTTCGAAGAGGCGGCCCCGATTGAGGCTGAGGAAACGTCGATGGTTGAGCGTATTAAAAGCCTACTGCGCAATCAAGTCGGCGACCGGTGTGGTCTGGAGGACATTTACCAGGATGATCGGGTTGCCGGTCTAATGCAGCTTTTTGGTGAATTTGGATCGGCCTGCCGTTTGGGCAAGATGAAACTGATCTATTTCGACAGTGGGGGCAAGACCGATACGATTGTGTTGGCGGGTGACCACCATACGGTGATTGCGGTCAATCCCAAGTGTCCACGCGACAAGATCATTCAAGTTCTGAGCGACGCTTTGTGAATATCGCCCCATATCCTATTTCAGAAATCGGATACAGCTGATGCAAGAAATCTTTAGAGATGTAATCAAAATGGACGGGGTCTACGGTCTCGTGTTCTTAGCCCACGATGGCCAGGTGCGATTTGAATTCATCGATCCACAATCGGCCTCCCTGCCCCCCGACTACCGCGACTGGCCCAAACTGATGCCGGTGCTCAAAAGGATGCGCGAAGCGGATGTCATTTACGAAAATGGTCGCTTGTACCTGCGTGCCACGGATCAGGGCTATTTGCTGGTCATTATGGGCCCGGTCGTATCCATCGCCATGGTTAAGCTTAACTGCGACATCATTCTGCCGCAGCTTAAAGCGGAGAAGCCGGTAGGCAAACTTAAAGGATTGTTCAAGCGTTAGATTTGCAGCCACGCCGGACGTGGTTGTAAATTGGGTAGTAAAGGTAAATCAACGCAAATTGCGACGACTAAACCCGCAAGTGGGGTTATAAACGAGAGGTCAACAATGGCCAAAGCACAGCCCGCGAGTGATACCACGCCAGACGCCAAAATCAATGAAGCCGAAGTTTGTTTTTCAATGGGTCTGTTTGAAGAGGCCTTATTGATTTACGAGCAGCTTTTGAGCGAGTTTCCCGATCTGGATGACGAGCAAAAACAATCGATTGAAAGCAAGATCGACGATCTTAAAAACGAGATTGAAGAGAAAGAGAAGGATGAGGCCGGAAGTGTTTCCAGTGAAGAGATTTCAATGCTTAAGAAATCGCTTTCGGGACAGGAGGATATCCCGGCCATCGTTGACAGCGGTTCGGCGTTTAAAGATTTAGGGCTTTTCGAAGAAGCCATGGCTGAATTTGAAAAACTCTTGGTGGTGGACCATCCCCCTGAAAAAATCGTCCCGGAAATTGCGGATTGCCTCTTAAAATTGCATTCGCCGAATGAATTGCTCAGCAAAATCACCAAAATTGTTGACGATCAACGCATCCCGGCCGAGAAGCGCGGACGAATCGAATTTTTGCTCGGCGAAGAAATGGAGAAACGCGACCATCGCGATTTGTCTTTGGATCTATATGAGGAATCTGAAAAAAATGCGCCGGACGATAAAGAAATCCAAAAGCGTCTGGAGCAAGTTCGCTCGCGGGTTTCCAGCGGATCCAAGTACGACTATCTGCTGCGCCAAAATATCGTGAGCACCGATCAACTCCAGCAGTCGGCCAGTTTATCCAAACAAACGCGCAAGAGCGTCGAGGCCGTTCTGATCGAGAACTATGGCGTTTCCAAGGATGATATCGGCAAATCCTTCAGCCAGTTCTACGGTTGTGCCTTTAAATCCTACCAGGAAGATTTTCCGACGCCCTACGAATTGTTGGGCAACCTCAAGAAAACCTTCCTGAAGCACGAATTATGGGTGCCCATGAACTGGGGCAAGGACGGGGTCGAAGTCCTCGTCGACGATCCGCGGAATTTGAACAAGACGGACAACATCAAAGCCTTGATGAAAACCAGCAAGATCAATTTTCATGTGGCCATGCGCGAAGACATCTTGGCTTACATCGACCGCTTCTACTCCACGGATCAATATTCCGAGATGGCCAGTAGCAGCGAAGTCATCGATAATTTCGATGAAATCCTGGACGTTTCCTTTGAAGAAGAAGAAGACGTCGACGAGGCCAGCGACGAAGCCGATGAAAGCTCCAGCAAGGTGGTCAAACTGGTGGACCAGTGCCTGATCGCCGCTTATCGCAAAAACGCTTCGGATATCCATATCGAACCTTCCCCCCAGACCAAGTCCACCAACATCCGCTTTCGCATGGACGGCGTTTGCCAGGAATACATCAAAGTCCCCAATTCACTGGCCCGGGGCATTCTTTCCCGGCTCAAAATCATGTCCAGCCTGGATATCGCGGAACGGCGTCTACCCCAGGACGGAAAAATAAAGTTCAAGCGCAAGGGGATCCCCCCCTTTGAACTCCGGGTGGCCACCTTGCCCACGGCCGGGGGCTATGAAGACGCCGTGCTTCGCATCCTGGCCAGCGCCGGTGCCATGAAACTGGCCGACATGGGCCTCAACGAACGCAATTTTGGCGTGATGGAAAATGTGCTCGCCAAGCCTTACGGTTTGGTACTGGTCGTCGGGCCTACCGGTTCGGGAAAAACCACCACCCTGCATGCTGCTTTGGGTCACATCAACAAGCCGGGGGTCAAGATCTGGACGGCCGAGGACCCCGTTGAAATTTCCCAAATCGGTTTACGGCAGGTCGAAGCCAAACCCAAAATTGGGCTTGATTTCGCCCGCATCATGCGCGCCTTTCTGCGTGCCGACCCCGATGTCATCATGATCGGCGAGATGCGTGACGAGGAAACCGCCTCCATCGGCGTGGAGGCCTCGTTGACCGGCCACTTGGTCTTTTCGACCCTGCACACCAACAGTGCGCCCGAGACCGTTACGCGCCTATTGGATATGGGGCTCAATCCGTTGAACTTTTCGGATGCCTTTCTGGCGGTTCTGGCGCAACGCCTCGTGCGACGCCTGTGCACCTGCGGACAAGCGTATCATCCCGATAGGGAAGAATTCGACAGTATCGTCGAAGACTACGGCGAAGACTATTTCGCCGCTTCCGGCATCGAATACACCGACGAACTGCAACTTCAAAAGCCCGGTAGCTGCGAGAAGTGTTCTGGTACGGGCTACAAGGGGCGGATGGGCATTCATGAACTGATGGAGGGTACCAAGGCCATTAAAAAGCTCATCAAACAGGCGGCCCCTACCGATCAGCTTTTCACGCAGGCCATGAATGAAGGTATGAATACTTTGAAACAGGACGGTATCCATAAGTCGTTTGGGTTGCATACCGATATCAGTGAAGTCAAACGCGTTTGCATCACCTGATCCACGCATACGCCGAACCATCTTTTCGATCGCCGGTCTGACGAAATGTTGCGGTGACAATGCCGGAAGCCGTGAAACCAGACAAGCGGCCAAGCTGCCCGCCCTGAGGCGACAGCCGCCGCTTTTTTATTGGCCATGAATGATGACGATTGGCATAAGCTCCTGCGACAAGGGGCGGCTTTTCTGGGGCTGCATATCAGCTCCGCGCAGTTGTTATGCTTTCACCGTCATATGTCCGAAATGCTCTACTGGAATCGCAAATTCAATTTGACCGCTATTACGCGCCCCGAAGATATTGCGATCAAACATTTTTTGGACGCGATCGCCCCGATCGACCGTATCCCGTCGGACGGCCGCATTCTAGATGTCGGCACGGGGGCCGGCTTTCCGGGGATCCCCATTAAGATTCTGCGGCCCTGGGACCCCATGACCTTGATCGACAGCTCGAGAAAAAAAATTAATTTCATTCGCCATCTGATACGCCAACTAGACCTTAAGCAGGTGGATGCCCGTCAGATGCGCATCGAAGCATTTGTCAGCGGGCTTTCGCCCCCAGCCCATTTTGAGATCATCGTCAGCCGGGCGGTCACGAATGTTGTCGGCCTGACCCGTCTGGTCATGCCATTACTTCGTAGAGGCGCGGCCCTGTGGTTGTGGAAAGGTCCTGACATTGAAGAAGAATTGCGGGCCCTGGATGAAGTGCCGGAAGTGCGCCAAGGGATCTTAAGGGTGCATGTCCATCCCTACCAGCTTCCGATTGTTAATGTCGGCCGAAACCTTATTAACGTTGAATTCAATTTAAGTGGTTTGGATTGAGCCTCACCAAAAGACGCGGCTTACGCCGTGCCAGCGCGAATAGTGGAGTGAGCGATATATGAACACCGCAATGCAGGCGCGAAGATCATCACCAACCGATGCGCCACCACGTTCGATCAAAGCGTGCCTTATTCTTTTCGCCAAAGGTTTCTGCATGGGCACGGCCGATGTGGTGCCGGGGGTATCCGGGGGCACGATGGCGCTCGTTTTAGGGATTTATGAAGAATTGCTGCAGTCGATCCGATCGTTTGATCTTGGCTTTATCCGCTGCTTGGCAGCTTTGCAAATCAAGGCCGCCCTGCAGAAGATCCCGCTACCGTTCCTGTTTTCGGTTTTCGGCGGGATCCTGAGCGCCATTTTTTCATTGGCCAAAGTTTTAAGTTGGCTGCTGGTCAACCATCCGGTAAGTGTCTGGTCCTTTTTCTTCGGTCTGATCTTGGCATCGGCTTTGATGGTCGGCCGCCGTATCCCGGCCTGGGGGGGGGCGACGCTTGCCGGGTTGCTCCTGAGCGCCGCCGCCGCCTATCTATTGGTGGGGATTGTGCCCATCGCCACGCCCGATTCACGGATGTTTCTATTCATCTGTGGCGCGATCGCGATTTGTGCCATGGTCCTCCCCGGTATTTCCGGCTCCTTCATTCTGGTACTTCTCGGCAAATACCAAACGATCCTGGATGCCGTCCACCGTCTGGATCTGCTTACGCTGGTGGTGTTTGCGGCCGGGGCCGCGACCGGCCTCATCCTTTTCGTGCGCATCTTAAACTGGTTATTGCACCGCTACCACAATTTGACCCTGGCCTGTCTGACCGGCCTGATGATCGGTTCGCTGCGGAAAATCTGGCCGTGGAAAACCGCCAGCCTGCATGATGGCGGCCTAACGATGGTAAACGTTTTACCCGCGGAGCTGAACACGGAATTCATGATGGCCGGTGGGCTGGCGTTGGTCGGGATTTTAGCTGTGGCCGCGCTGCAGTGGATGGCTTCGCGTGCGCGTTAGGATGGGCGCTGTCACCCATTAAAGATCCGGTTCCGCTTTCTCGCCGCTTCACGCCTTGTCAGGATCCCTAACCTTAATTTTGAGATACGTTCTCTAGAGAGGTGCCAGCTCGATAATGCGGTAGGCAATGCGCGCGCCGTTGATTTCCAAAATGGCCACACTGGGGGCGAGTCCGTGGCGGGGGAGCGAGGCACTGCCGGGGTTTAAGTACAGGCGGTCGCCCTGCCAGCGCGCCCGGGGTTGGTGGGTATGGCCGCTGAGGATGACCCGTATCCCTGCGGCTTCAGGATCGAGGGTCATCCGGGTTAGATCATGGAGCGCATATATCAATATGCTACCCACTTCAATAAACTCTTCGGTCGGCAGCGCGGCAGCCCAGTCACCGAAATCCATGTTACCGCGAATGGGGCTGAGCGGCGCTAGCTGGGCCAAGGCGGTCAGGCTTTCCGGTGATTCGATGTCGCCGGTATGAATGATGCGATGAACACCTTGCAGAGCGGATGCAATCTGGGGGTGCAAATAACGGTGGGTATCCGATAGAACCCCCACGCGGATCAGGTCGGGGGACGGTGGCTGCGCAGTGCCCATCGACGGATTAGCTGGCATGGTAAAGATTGTCGGCGAAAACCAGCAACAAGCCGCTGAGATTCGGCGGCATGGGCTGAAACTGAATACCAAGCGCGTGCGTCGCTTGGCCCTCGCTGACCAGCTCCCGTGACCAGATCACATGACCGCGGACATTCAGAGCCATCGCTTCGTTGGGCAGACTCATGGCGATGCGCGCTTCCTTGTCAACCATGTGATGGGCCAGGCGATCATCGACAGCATCGTCCAGCAGAATACAGGCGCCGCCGATCGACAGGTCGCGGACATAACCGCTGCCGGCAAACCGTGGCATCCGATCATGAACATGCAGGACTTCGAGCTTGATCCGCACGGGTATCGGGTGGCGGCGCATGCGGCGTTTGATCTGATGGGCGGTCGCCGTCTGGGCCAGATTCGCGAATAATTCTTCCAGGGCCGTTGCCACCGAAGGGTAGTCGGAACATATCGCCACGAGGCTCTCCCGGGTCAATTTGGCCAGTTCCACGCGGCTTGTGCTCTCCGTATAGGATTGCGACAATTGTTCCGTATCCAGGGGGTAGATCTCACCAAAGACTTCGATTTCGGGCGTTTCGATAAGTTGTTCCTTGGGGGCGAACTGATTGGAACTGGGATAGGTGCGCCGAATGAGATTGCCCGAGACAATCATGTAGAGATTGGCTTCGCTGTCGCCAAATTTTTTGACGACTTTCCCAGCAGGCAGAACGAAACGCTCCAAGCGTGTGATGATCGCCGTAAGTTCGTGAAAGGACAGGGCCGCAAAGAACATACTTAGAGGCGTGGTACGGGGATTTTGTTCCAGCAAATGGTGATAGAAACGCTTGATGGCCTTTAAATCGGGTTTGGCGATTTGCCATTGGAGCATTTTGGCCACCATCGCCTGGAGCACCATTCCGGATTGGATAAAAAGCCCAGCGGTTTTGTCGTAGTACTCCGCGGCGGCGACGAACGACCGACGCCGTGTCAGCAGATCGGCCAGGGCACGGTGCAGATAAGGGTTGTCCGGAAATATCTTGAGCATGCTTTGATATTCACCAATCGAATCAATCGTGATCGAGCCGTCGATGATTTGACTGACAATGCTGCTCTGCAGGTGGGTTGCGTCGTTCAAAGTCGCCCTCATTGGGGATGTCCCGAAGTTCAAGTGGGCCTAACGGCGTTTTCTTCTCTTCTTCTTTTTTTTCTTCCTGGCCTTGCGGTTCTTGATCTTGCGCGCGATGTCCGATGCTTTTTCAATGCGCAGTTTGGGGCGCAAATTTTTGCGGTATTCATAAATGGCGAAGTAGGCGCCAAAATAACCGATGACGGCCAGCGGCATACCGGTGACGAGGCCCCCAACGATGAGCACCCAGATAAGCTCGGGGGCGCCGCGGATGATCGCCAGCAGCCCATCCAGATCGAAATGCTGGGGCAGGGTGTAGCTATTTTCATAATTGAGCACCTTGGCACCGATCAAATAGGTAAGCCCGTAGATGATCGGCGCGCTGATCGGATTGGATATCCAGACCGCCAGCGCCGACGAAAACTTGTTCCATTTGAAGATGGCGGCCAGTAGGACCGCAATCGCTGTATGCAGCCCCATGAAGGGCGACATGCCCACAAACAATCCCAGGGCGAATCCCAGGCTGATCTCCCGGGGATGGCCGCGAATCTTTAAAAAACGATGATAAGCCTTGCGCCCCGGTTCGACCCAACGGTTGGTTACCTCCGGGCCGCTTTGGTTCTGGCTGATGTGATCCGGCATAACGGATTTCGTTTCATCGTTTCACAACCTGCACGCGTTTGGCGTAAAAGGAAATGGGGAGCAGCCTCGCCAGGAAAAGCCGCGCAGTTTACTTCATCGTTTGTCACCGAATCAATGGCCGCCCTGCCATGCCCTATACCGCCAAGGGCCGCACCGGGCGCCGGCGGGCCCTCAAAACGCCTGAAGCAGGTGTTTTTTTTGTGTATCCAAACACCACATCTAACCATTATCCACTCTCTTTGTAAAGGCATTCGGAATTGGTTTCAGCCGCCGTGGGCGTCGTTGCGGGCATCGTTGCGCTTGTTCTGCGCGGGGGCTTGCCCGTTGCGGAGGCCTGCCGCCAATGGTGTCACGACCAGATGCTGGGTCGATCTGACGAAACGCGTCAGCAGCCAGAGAACGAACAGGGGAAGTAGTATGGTTTGCAGGCTGAAGACCACGATCAAATTGACGGTGTAGCTGCTCAGATGGGTCAATTTTATCTTCAATTGGTCAATATGCTTGCGAATATCGATAAGATCGCGGGTCTCCTGGAAAAGTTGGCGCATGTCTTCAATATAGCCCTGCGCTTCGCTGGGGGCCGGATCCTGGGCCACGATTGTCGCCGTGGCTCTTAAATCCCGTCGCAAGGTCTCTAGCGCTTGGGTTGCTTTTGCATAGCGCGCGGCCAGGAAACGGGTGTAGACGCTCTCCGATACGTTGGCACTGAAGGGGATAAAAAAGCGTACCACGAGGGCCAGAGCCAAGATGCGCCATGCCAAGCGGCGGACCTGCATGCGGCCCACACCCTTGATCCAAAGCGATAGCGCAAAGCCCATCAGGGATGCGGTCAGCAGGCATTGGATTCCGATCCAGTTACTCATCTCCATCAGGACCCGTTGCAGCCCCAGCGATGTCGTGCTGACCAGCATGATCCATGAAAAGCGCTCGGCGAGATCGTTGATCGGGTCCAGGATTTCACCGACGCTCAAACTCACCCCCACGCCGGCCGGCGAAACCGCCAGTTGCGTGCCCTGAATCATCGATATCAAAGCGTTGATACCGCGGACGGCGGCGAAGGTATAAGCGGCCCGGGTCATGGTCTCTTCGAGATGGGTTTCGGCCCTGGCATCCACGTGCTTCAAGGGAGATTGGGCCAGTCCGCGATGGAGCCAGGCCGTGGCGCTTGCAATGGCCAAAGCAATCAAAAGGGCGGTCAAGACGATATTGCGAATGTATTGCCGACGATGGTTTTCAGGCATGTGACCCCTTGGATGACCGGGCTTTGATGGGGGCCCCGGTCGTATGCTTGGGCAAAGGCCATAGACGTTGATTGCAGGTCAAGTGTACTGCAGGCGCGCCAAACCCGTCAATTCAAGATCAGCCTGCCGGCCGTGGCAGGATTCGGAAAACAAGATCCGTTGCTTGCCCAGAGGGGCGGCGCGCGGGGGATTTCCGTTGGAGGCTCATCTGGTTTTATGCTATGAGAGCCAAACGAAGCGTATAACGTAGATTGGATTCAGGATGCGGTCGGTTTACCGTCAGTCAGCCAGGCCGCCCTCCGGGGAGACGATATGAAAACCAAGATTTTAGTGGGGTTGGGACTTTTGCTCTTGCTGCCCTCGATGGCCATGGCCCAGCCCTACCAAGTATCGGTAAGCCAGTTTGTGGAGCATCCGGCCCTGGATGCCGTCCTCAACGGGTTGCGCGATTACCTGGCCGAACGTGAAATCCCCGTCATTTACAAAGTCCACAATGCGCAGGCCAACATGGCCACGGCCGGCCAGATCGCCGGACAGATCATGGGCGAAAATCCGGATATGATCGTGGCGATTGCCACCCCCACAGCCCAGGCCGTGGCGCAGGCGTTGCGCAAGGCGCCGCACATGCGGCGCACGCCGTTTTTGTTTACCGCGATCACGGATCCGGTGGCGGCGGGTTTGGTTCGTGATTTGAACCGGCCCGGAAAAAATATTACGGGGGTCTCCGACCGCCTGCCCCTGGAACAACATCTCAACATGGTGCGACGCTTTTTTCCAGACCTTAAACGTCTGGGCCTGCTCTACAATGCCGGCGAGGCCAATTCCAAGGCTACGGTCGCGGGCATTCGTGCCATCGGTGAAAAACGCGGATTCGCCGTTGTCGAAGCCACGGTTTCCAAATCCAGTGATGTCTACCAGGCCACGCAGAGCCTGATCGGAAAAGTGGATGCGGTTTTTGTGCCCACCGACAATACGGTCGTATCGGCGCTGGAGTCCGCCCTTAAGGTTTGCATCCAGCATCGGGTGGCCCTTTTCTGCGCCGACGTGGACAGCGTCAAACGCGGCGCCGTCGCGGCCATGGGTTTCGACTACTACCAGCACGGGCGCCAGACCGGCGCCATGGCCGAGCGAATTTTCAAGGGGGCCGATCCTGGGACCATGCCGGTGGAATCCCAAAAAGAACTTGAGCTGCATCTCAACTTGAACTTCGCCCGGCAAATGGGGGTCGCGGTCCCCCCGGCCATCGTTGAGACGGCCGACAAGATCTACCGCTGATCCGCCGCTTGTGGTCGCCTCATGACCTGGTATGCCTTCATCGGTGCCGTGGAGCAGGGCCTGCTTTACGGCATCATGGTTCTCGGCGTTTATCTGACTTTCCGCGTATTGGATTTCCCCGATCTGACCGTTGACGGCAGCCTGCCCCTCGGCGCGGCCGTATCGGCTGTCGCCATCGCCAATGGTGTCAATGCCTTTATCGCGCTGATCATCGCCATGATCGCCGGTTTCCTGGCCGGTTGCGTAACCGCCCTGCTGAATACCAAATTACGGATTCTGCACCTGCTCGCATCGATTTTGACGATGATTGCTCTATACTCGGTCAACATTCGGATCATGGATGGGCCCAACGTTTCTCTCCTGGGTGTAACGACCGTGCTCGATCCCATCATGGCCTGGGGCCTGCCCGGGTATCTGGCGGCACCGCTGCTCTGTGCCGCCGTCGCAATGGTGGCCACCGTTGCGATGATCTGGTTCCTGCACACGGAACTCGGACTGGCGGTCCTGGCAACCGGCGATAATTCCCGTATGATCACGGCCCAGGGGGTCAACACCCATAAAATCATCATTCTGGGGGTCGGTTTGTCCAACGCGCTGGTGGCCGTGAGTGGGGCCCTGGTGGCCCAGAATCAGGGCGCCGCCGATGT
>JAAUYJ010024774.1_pt1 | contig 19299 bp, 11 predicted proteins | sample 7278031 | NCBI WGS metagenome assembly JAAUYJ01 (sample SAMN14350222, study PRJNA611818) | marine sediment metagenome | isolation source: surface marine sediment (1.8m) | place: French Polynesia: Moorea | collected 2018-08 | reverse complement strand
GTGTCTGTCTGTTTGTTTGTTTGGATTTGGAGTCCATCTCAACTAAATTTGGCTTGGGTCACCCGATGGGCCCTGTGGGTAACCTCATAATACTTTTTTGAGTTGACCCCCCCAGGGGGGTATAATTTTGGAAAAACTAAAAAATCCGTACTTTCCCCATATGTCTCTGGACAGAGGGCGGATTCCCTTTGCGGCACCTTTTGCGGCACCTTTTGTGCAACAAAAGAAGAATTAAAATTTATTTATTTTAATTTTTAGTAATTTGGACACTTTGTAATGGGCCGGGCGGAGCGAGGCCAGTCAAATGGGTTTTAGGGCCGCGAACCACCTAGTTTAGCATGTTTTCATCTCCTTCTCAAAGGGACTGGGAGCTGAACGACATGTCTCGTCACTACAAGTCCCTCGGCTCCGGCAACACCCCTCCTCCTCCGCTCTCCCTGCCCCACCCTCCTCCTCCTCTTCCCACTCCTCCCCCGACCGCCCAACATCAGCCTCCCATGTTCCACGGGCCCCCTCCGCCGACGCCGTCGCATCACCAGGGTCCTCCGGGGCATCTTCCTCCGCACTCATCTAGAGACTTCAAGCCCCGCAGGCCTCAGAACCTGCCGCCGCAGCCAGAACGGCAGATGTCACAAGCAAGTAAGGTTTTGCTGTTTTCCCCATTAAACCGTCATTTCTTTTGTACACGGTTATTAATTCTATTGTTTCTTTTGTTGAAAAATTTTCTTTTCGATTTTCACTTCATTTTATGCTTCCTCCTTAGGCTACTCCCGCCCTGCGCCTCCTCCTCGCCCTTGGTCGTCTTCCTCCTCCATCGACTTAGGAGGTGGGTCCGGAGGCTCCGGAGGCTCCGGCGGCTCCGGCTTCATCCCCACCGTGGTCACCATGAACGGCCGCTCGCGCCCCAGACCTCCGCCGCCACCTTCTACCTCCACCTCATCCCCTGGCCTGCCCCGCCGCCGCGACATCCCTCCTCTCATGTCCATCAAGGCGCCCCCCTCCGCCGCCGCAGCCGCCGCCGCTCCCGACTCCGCTTCCATGGCGGATGCCGCGGGAGATGCACCAAACGCCGCCGCGGGAGAACAGGAGGAGGAAGACTTCTACTACGGAGATCAGGTATACCTAGAGCTTTCAATGTTGATGTGAAAATTTTTGGCTGCATGGCCGAATTCTTTGCTATAATTTTGCAACATTTGGAGTGATTATATAAATTCCATACACAGCAGCATATTGAGTAGAAGATTACTTCCATTTCTATTTCTCTTCCTCGCCCAGCGTGCTGACCTCGGTCGCCGCTACACCGGCTGCCTGACCGAGTGGCGCGGCTCTCACGGATACCTGCGATCAACCCTCGTCCCGGGAAAGATATTCCTATCGGCGGGGAAGGTCGGGGAGGGCGCTAACGGACTGGTACGCAGGAACACTCTTGGTTTTTTCCGTATGGTATTTCAAACTTTTTCCTTTGCAGGCCGAGGGCATCTCCGTCAACTTTGAGCTGGCCTCCGCCGACCCAGGCACTGGCGGGTGCAGGTTCAAAGCCATAAAGGCGGTGGCATACGTTTAGGCAAAAGAAGAAGAAGGAAATCGTCCTTACATCCGTCAGCAAGTTTCCGTTTCTAAAGAATATGTTCATGTTAATCGATTTCTTTCTCCCTCATCTTCTTAAGCTGTGATAGTGAGGAGGTAGGCAATATTCTTTCTTCTAGGGTATTTTGGAAAGGGTGAAAGTGTTGTTTGGAGGAAAAAGAAAGATACAGTGATCTGTTCCGGTCAGAATCTCCATGCTCGTTGCCAATTAAAATAAATGCTCCACTTTGTTACTGAGCCACAAACAAGTGACGCTTTGAACGACTGGGGGTGAGTGGGGAACTGCAAAAATAATTAAATCTCGCAATGAAAAAATAATCTTAAAAGTTAAAACAGAATGGAATCGAGCAGATTTTTTGTGACACATTCTGTTGCAAATTGAACTTGCGCGGATCGCTGAATATTTTCGTGGGGGAATCAATTGTTCTTTCGAGGGTGAACTATTGAGCCACAGCTCGATGGCACAGCTACCGGGTGCTGGCTTTCCTACAAGACCAAGTTGTCATAGAAAAAGCAGAAATGAGACGAATTTTTACATAAATCACGTTTTTAAACGTTTGTATAAATTTAGGTGGCTGTGTGATAGATTTACAATATTTTTTCCTTCTCTTTCTTTCGTAGCTGTGCGTTACATAATGTAGTGAGTGCTCTGCCGCTCTACGCATATGAAACTCCTTCCCGTGCGCACAGCTCATAGACAAAGGATTACGTTTGTAGGAAGTATGTTCGAACGTTGGCGGACCTTTACAAAAGTTACCTCCAGCTTATGATTCCATGACGCAATCCACCTGAGTCATTGCCATCCCGTCGAATTCCCCCACCCAACAACCCCCCAAGTTGCCCCCCCCTCTAAAAAAAAATCCTTTCCCACTTTTCTTTTACTCTTCTCCGCCTTTTCGGATGCCAAAGCTAGGGAGAAGTGCGGCTGGGGTTGGGCTTGAAAATATATGTTCGGGTGAGTTTTATTTTAGCGTGTAAAACATTAGAGATTTAATGTTACAAAGAAGCGAGGGAGCAAATTCGTAGACAGTTTGAGGTAAGTTGCTCATGTGTTCCGATTTTTAATGTCTCGGACTTGTAGCCTCCCGCTTCTATCCCTACATGCTGAGGGGAATGCGCGCGAAGGAAGGGGGAGTCTTTTAAAAGCAAGGTTGCCCAGCGGACGAGGAGTGCTTCTTTCTTTTCGACCCCCCTTGAGCGCACGCAGGTCGCAGGGTGGCCAGGTCATAAGAACAACAAAATCGCCCAGCATGTAAATGCAATTTAACCAACAATCATGCCATTAAAACGATATTTTTTTGCTTCATGAAATTGAGCAAAGGGGATTGAGATCCACTCATATCACGTATTTTGTATAATTATTTGTTTTAATATCAGGTAAGAGAAGTAATGTTTTTCCCAATTATTATTTTCCCTTTTTAGACTTAAAATTGAAACAGCAAATAAGACAGCTCGACAATTTCTTACAGCCTGCTTGATAAAAAAACAAGGCAAGGAATGCTAAATGTCGGGGGCTCTTTTGTCGTCCCGATGAGTATCCCCGCGTGGAAAGCCCCCCCCTTGCCCGAGAGAAGCCCTTGCGCCTTTCCGTCCGGCCGTGTGCCCCCTGCCTTTTCGGCCCAGTCAAAACGTTCGCCGCCGCCGAAGCCGATGGGTCGCCATGGGCGGAAGAGAGCGGCCGAGGGCAGAATTGGCGGCGGAGGGCGGACGGGGTGACGCCTGTGTGGGCGGGCGGGGGGAAAAGGGGAGAGAAGAGAAGAAGAAGCTGAAGAAGAAGAAGAAGAGGGGAAAAGAGGGGAAGAGCGAAAAAGCACTTTTTTCCTTCTCTTCCACCAGAATTTCGGCCTCGCTCCTCCGCTCAAAAGAACCCGCCGGGACCGAGAGAGAAAGCCCGCCGGGTCCGACGCGCCCGGACCACGCCAAGACACCCGGGGGGCGAGAAGAACCCGATTTCGTGAGAATCTTCGCCCTCGCCGGGCCCCACTTCGGCCCCCTCTGGTCGTTTGGGGCCGCGTCGCAAGTGTTGTCGGGGCCCTTCCCCGCGCCGCCGCGGGCCCGCCGGGGGCGCTCCCGCCAGGGCCCCGCCACAGCGAGGGACCCGCGGGCGACGGGAGACGGGCTCGACGGCAGTATTTGGTGCGCTCAGGGCTCGCCAGGAGTGGAACGTCTCCCGAGGCGTCCCTGTTGCCGGTCCCCGCTTCAAGGTAAGTGTGGTTGGCGCTCGCCCTCCCCCTTGAGCCCCTTGTTTACATTTGCGGTGACGCACTCTACGCATGTGGGGACGCACACTGACGCATGACGCAACCACGCTGGAAAGGCCCGGGGGGACTCGAGAACTCTTTTGGGGTCTACAATGGGGTTCTCGGGGGCTGTCAGGCCCCATTTCTCCCATTTCGGCTCTTTTCCCCCCATCCTTGCCGTATCCAGCACGTGCAGTGGCAATATTTGCCGATGTTTTGAGGTCTCATTTCCGTGGCCTGACAGGTGCACCTGATATTCCCCTCATGTTTCTGTCTGTTTCCTTTTCAGATTGTTTTATGCCGGTGATCGACCCTTGATCCTTCCTGACCATGTCTGGTCGCTCCACCCGCCGGCGCTCCAAGACGGTGAGGGCCCTGGAGGCGGAGGAGCAGGCGGAGGCCGAGCGACAGTCCACGCCCTCCTCCACGCCCAGGTCCGCCGCCGCCAAGAAGCGCACGCCGGGCGGGACCAAGAAGAAGTCCACTCCCATCGTCAAGCCAAAGTACCTCGCAGCGGAGTCCAACGGGCCCTCCTCCTCCTCGGCGTCGTCGTCGCAGGATGGGCCACAGACGGGAGGGGGAGGAGGGGGAGGCCGCAGTCGCAGATCCTTAACGCCCTCCTCTCGTTCGTCTTCGCGCGCGCCCTCTCCGGCCTCCTCCGCGGCAACTGCGCCCACCCGAGCCAGCAACAGGAGAAGGAGCTCCACGCAGAGGTACACGGCCTCCGCCACCGCCAACAGCTCGGCCTCGGCCTCCAAGCGCAACAGCGGCGCCAACACGCCCGTCAGCCGCGCCAGCAGATCCTCCAGCGTGGCCTCCAATGCCGGAGGGAGGCCGCCCATCCCAAAGCTCAAGATTAAGGCCAAGCTCGGCCGCGGATACAACCCAGGTCTGGTCAACTACAAGGAGTCCGAGTACCATTACGGTTCCGACTTCGAGGACGAAGAGGAGGAGGACGTGGCGGAGGTGGCAGAGTCGGAACGGAGCAGTGAGGAATCTGACGACGATCTTGACGACGCCGAGTCCGATGACCTCAACCCTGAGAGCGATGTTGATCTGGAAGATATTGGCACTGGTGGAGCAACTTCCCCTGATGACCTTGACTCTCAGACCCCGGTGCCCTTCTGGCTGCGCGAGGACGAGGAGTTCCCTCCTCTGGCCCTGCCTGAGAGCTCCGAGGACCTCCTGGTGCCCAACGAGCACCTACTTCGAGTCTTCTCCGTCTACGAGGTCTTGCGCCGCTACCACCACATCCTCCGCCTGACTCCCTTCCGCGTGGAGGACTTTTGCGCGGCCGTGGCTTCAGAGGAGCAGAGCAACCTGCTTTCCGAGGTGCACATGGCTCTGCTGCGCACCCTGGTCCGCGCAGAGGAGGCCAACAGCATGAGTTTCGGCGCTCCAGACCAGAAGGACTCCATCACGTGCGTAATCTTCTTCATGGACTCGGTGACCTGGCCCGAGGCCCTCAGGCAGTTCCTCCAAAGCGACTCTTCCTACGCGGAGGCCCTCCGGGTGGTCAACTCTTGCGAGTACCCCCTGGCCGGGCCGGACGTCATGATCAAGAACCGGGTAGACATCCTCAGCTTCCTGTCCGACCAGATCCTGTCCACTCCGGTGGTGCGGGACTACATCACTGAGGACGGAAAGCTCCCCACTGAGGAGCACTGCAGGGTGTGCTACAGGCCGGGGGAGGTGCTGGTCTGCGACACGTGCCCCGGTAAGAAAGAGGAATTTAACTTACAGTACCTTTAAGGTTAGATAGTTCTATTTTTGAGGGTTTTTTGTGAATTCACGCAAATTATTTGGCAGATTGGCCTTTTTGATTTTGAGATAGAGATGCTGAATAGCAGAAGGGGTTCTTGATGAAGTTGGACAACAGTACTTGAGTTCTATGCACACAAAGAACAAGAACAATGAGTATATGCCTTGCCGCCATATGCTGTTGCCGCCGATTAGGTTCAGGGCGGGCTCAGACATGGTAAAATAGAAAAAGAAAAGAAAATTAAAAGAGTTTGGCAGAGCTTTTGCACTACACACACGGTTTATTCGTACGGCAGCAGTAGCAGCAGCAGTGGGCAGGTTTGACTGAGCCACCCATTAGATGTTTCGAAAATTAGTCAAAATGGTGGAATCTGATATCTAACAATTTGCTGGTGGCCTATGACCTATGGGGGAAAAGATGCCAGGAAAAGTGTCAAGATCATGTATGCAATGTATGGATGGCAACACTTTCATCTTCAACAGGCGCTAAAGTCTCAACAAAGAGTCAAGCCTACAGTCTAGCTGTTAGCCATGGATAAAGTTTAACGTGCAGCGTATTATACTTTTAAATGTTCTTTCTCACATGGGCCTGTATTAAAACTAAAACCAAACCCCTACCCGTTCCTTTTTCTCAGGCGTGTACCACCTCGGCTGCCTGGACCCCCCTCTTCACGAGGTACCCGAGCACGAGTGGCGGTGCTACGTCTGCCACAGCAACGACGTCCCCGGCGTTCAGGACTGTCAGGGCGTGGGCGGCGCCGGGAGCGCCTGCAGGCAGGACAGGCTGGGCGTGGACAGGGCCGGGAACAGGTACTGGTTCCTGTGCCGCCGCCTGGTGGTGGAGAAGGCCGCCGAGGAGGGCGGCGTCATCTACTACAGCACCGTCAAACAGCTGGAGGAGCTGTCAGAGGTGCTGGACGATGAGAAGTACGAAAAGGACCTCTGGGAGAGCATGGAGCAGTACAGAGTGGAGATGGAGCGGCAGATGGACGTCACCGAGGGAATCACGAATAGCAAGAAGGCCATCTCCAAAAAGTCATATTTCGAGGTGGTTGACGGTGAGTTTCTACTAGATGATTTAACTTCTCTTTATTTCAGTTTTTCACTGATGTGTTCTTTTCTTAGCCGCCATCCACAAGATTCAGAGGGAAAGAGACGAGAAGGAAGCCAAGGCCAGGGAGGTGGAGGAGGCGAGGAGGGAGAGGGAAGGAGAACCAAAGGAAGAGCCGAAGGAGGTGTCCCCCGAACAGTCCAGGAGGAAAGAGCGGGAGGAGAGGATGAAAAAGAGGGAGGAGAGCAGAGGCGACTGCTTTCCGGAGGTGGAAGGAGGAACGAAAAAAGAAGTCAAGGAGGAGGATCAGTCTAGTCAGAAGCCGGCGCCGACGGCCATACCCGTGTCCTACTCCGTGCTCGTCAAGGAAGAAATGAACAAGACGGACCTGCGAATGACCCGGCGGACGGTGCAGGAGCTCACCACCGGCACCCTGCTCTTCAAGCTTGGCCAGGAGGGCACCTACAAGTCGTACATCAACCACTACACCTCCTCCTCCCACGTGCTGAGCAAGCAGCAGGCAAACGAGGAGCGACAGAAGAAGACTACCATGTCGCATAAGTTCTCTCTTACGGACCTCTCCTCCTTCAAGTGGCAGGGCAGCATCCACGGCGGACGAGCAATGCTCATCGGCACCCTCCGCCAGACCCTCATCCAGCTGGAGGCCAGCCTGCCCAGCATGTTCATGCACACCAACTGGGGCCTTCTGCGCAAGCCTTGGCTGGGCGCCGTCTCCACCAGCGCCTCCCCTCGCGACTTTGCTCGCGCTCTCACCGTGCTGCAGTGCTGCATGAAGCCCTCCATGATGCTGCAGGTGTGGAACGAATCCCTGGGCCACACGCAGTTCAGGAAGATCCACATCCTGGGCCGTGAGGAGAGGAAGAAGCAAGAGAAGCGGGAGCGGAAGGAGCGCGAGGACGAGGAGGAGCGACTCAGGCCCTTCATGGCACACGTCAAGTACACACTGGGGCTCAAGCACCAGGTACACAAGCAGAAGGGAGAGGAGTACCGCGCGCACGGACAGCACGGGTGGCTGTGGCTCTCAGGAACAAGGAGCTTCTCTCCATGCGACTCCAACAAGCAGGGGTTGCGGGCGGGGCCATACAGATTGGCAGTTAAGTACTCGGACGTGAGGGACGGCTCGCACAAGATCGTCCTGATGGAACCCAAGGCCTTCAAATACCTTGTGGGCAAACAGGACGAGCTTGACGAGAAGAAGAGGAAGGAAGAGGAGGAGGGGGAAAAGGACAACGACAAGAAGGACGAGGAAGGAGAGAGCCCGATGGAAGTCGACGGGGAGGAACTTAAGGAGGAGGAGAGTGGAGAGGAGTCCGAGGTGAAGAAGGAGGAAGGTGACAACAAAGAGAAGAAGGACAAGGAAGAAGACAGCGACAACAGCAGCAAGGACAAGGACAATAAGGAATCCACCAGTGATCCTGAGGTCAAGCTGAACATGGAGAGGGCGCGGCTGGAGGAGGCATTGAAAAACGCCCGTCTGACGCGACAGGTGGAGCCTGAGGAGCTGTCGGCAGATGTGGTCGACATCAGTGCGGGTCTCTCCAACCCCACCCGAGTCATGTTCCCCAAGGTGGCCAAGAAAGCCAGGGTGCTGGACGAGTTCCTACAGAGAAGGGTGCAGCTCAGGAGTCTAGAGGAGAGGAGGATTGAGATTAAACACGGGAAGCGGGAGCAGCAGCAACAGCAGCAGGCCAAGGCGGAGCCCGAATCAGTCCCTCCAGCTTTGTCGTCGTCCTCACTGGATCAGGTGAAGAAGGAGAGCTCCGTGGAGGAGCCGGAGGAGGTCGACGTCGAGGGAGACTCAGACGAGAAGGCTGAGAGGGAGAAGGAGAAGTCGAAAGAGCAGAAGAAGAAGGAGGCCGAGATCCACAACTTTGTCCTCCTGGCAAAGCGAGAGCTGTGGGCCGCCGTCACAAGTCTCAAGGACGCCAAGATTCCGGAGAAGATCGAGGCCTCGCCCCTTCCCAAACCACCAATGGCTAAAGCGGAGGAGAATCCTGTCACGAACGGTGCTGCAAAGACCTCGAAAACCACGGAATCTGACAAACCGAAGGAGTCCACCAACGTCGTCAAGACCCCCGTTTCCGCTCGCGAGAAAAAGCCAGATGAAAAGGAATCGGAAACAGCCAAGGAAGCTATCAGTCTGGTTAGCAACAAGGAAGAGGACGTCCCAACGCCTTCACCTAGTAACGAGGACGTGGCCATCACCCTAGGTACCACCGCTGTCATCCAGTCCAAGACAGTGACCACCATCAACTCTCAGAAAGCGGAGTCTGCTTCCGTCACTTCCGTTCGCGGGGCCGAAAAGGAGTCTGAGACGACCAGTGAAGTTGCCGAGCAAACAAGCAATTGCAACGAGGACGCCCCCAAGTCAAATGCCGAAATAGTCCCAAGTCCCTCTCCCTGTTCTTCCGCCGCTTCCCAGGACCCCGCCCCCACCGCGGGAGGGGACGGCGGTAATTGCGGAGGGAAGGAGCAGGAAGCGTCGTCATCGGCCGACCAGAAGGAGATCAAGACCGAGGGGGGAGTCGCCGTCGACAACGGCGGCGGGGACCAGGCGGAGGCCAAGTCAGACAAAGCGGAGCAGGTGGAGGAAGTCAAAGCGGAGGTAGCAGAAGTGAACGAGGAGAAGGAAGCTGAAGAAGTGACAGAGGAGAAGAAGGTCGACGAGGAGGGAAAGGACACTGATACTGATAAGGCGGGCGCAAAGCCAAACGAGGCGGAAGAAGTGAAGGAGGAGATTGTGGAGGAAGAAAAGGCTGCCGAAACCGCGAAAGAGAATGAGAAGGTGGAGGAGGGGAAGGAGGAAGAAGTGGTGGAGGTAAAGGACGAGGTCCCCAAAGAAGATACCACAGAGAACAAGACTGCCCAAGCGCAAAAAGTAGAGGAAGATGCAAAGGGCGAAGAGGTGGTGGAAGTGAAGGACGAGATATCCGAAGACATCACACAGAACAAGACTGTGGATAAAGTGAAAGAGGCAGAGGAGAAGGTGGAGGAGGAGGCAAAGGACGCAGAAGTGGTGAAGGAGAAGGACGAGGTAGTCTCCGAAGAGAACAAGGTCTCTAAAGAGAACAATAAGGGCATTCAGGCTACTGCGGCTCCTCCCCTAGAAAACGGCACTTCTTTTTCCAACGAGGAGGACATCGACGTCAAGGAAGAGCTGATGGAAGTGGACCAGACGCCCTCCTTCACCCAAGCCGCCGACACCTCAACTCCCGGCGCCAAGGTGGAGCTACCTCCAATCTTCGCAGAGGCAGAGGGGCTGCACTTCAAAGTCACTGCCGACGCAAGGAACCTCGGGCTGGAGGTCCCTAAGCTCGAGGACAAGCTTTGCTTCGAGTCTCGGGAGAAGGCCGTCTCTAGCCTCCAGGACCTCGTCAAGTGCCTGATGGCAAAGAAAGAGGAGTTCGAGAACTGCCCGCCGAAAGAGGAGGAGGAAGAAGATCCTTTGGGCGGAATAGCCGTCACCACCACCACGTCCTCTTCTCACACGACGACCACGACGGAGAAGGTCACCACGGTCAACGGTGCCATCCAGGCCGTGGCTGTCACCTCCAGCACCTCCGTCACCCAGTCCAAGACGGTGGCCACCGCTAACTCCCAGACCACGGAGTCGGTGACCACTACTTCAGTCGGCGGCGTCGGGGCGGTAGCCTCCCCCTCAGGAGGGGGTGTCGCTGCAGCCGCCGCGGCTGGAAAGGCAACCACAGTCAAGAAAGAGACCAAGGAGAAGGACGAGGACGGCGTGGTCAGGGTCTACTCCAACAGCGACACCACAGGAAAGCTCTACCTCAAGCGCATCCAGCCCCTGGCCGAGTCAAAGAAGCAGACCAAGATAGTTAAGTACCCGCTGGCACCGCACTTCTACGCCCGCACCAGGCAGAAGAGAAACATCCTTCTGCTGAGCAGGCACGACTTGAAACGCCTTGCCCGCAAGTACGGCACCCTGGCCGCAGAGGGATACAACTACAACTGCAAGAACAACCAGCAGGTGTGGCCTTACCCTTGCCCGCGCCCGCTCTTCAAGACCACTTGGCTGTACCGCACCGCCTGCATGGAGAGCCTTCAGTCCGCCGCCCTGCAGCTCAGGATCCTGTGGGCCTGCGTGCGGTGGGACGACATGGCCACCAGGCCGCTCTCCACCGACGGCAAGCACTACCAGACCAACGACAACACCTCCTCCACCACGGAGATCATCAAGCACCGCCACCGAGGACGATTCCTGGAGCGCACCCAGTACTTCAAGAAGACTGTGACCATCCCACTGGACGTGCCCACGAGGACGTCGACGTCGGAGTCGATGGCCCCTATCCGATCCGGTCTCAGGAAGCGCAAGCGGGCCGAGTCACCGCAGAGCTCAGAGCCTAAAGTGGTGGAGGAGTGGGTGGAAGAGGAGAAGCTGGAGCTGTGGGAGATAAGGGCCTACAAAGAGAGACTGGAGCGGGACAGGAATGCCTCCATCACTCGGTCGAGGACGGGGATCCCGGCAAAGGAGCCCCAGAGGTACGACCCAGGCGCGCTGGAGCCAAGGAGGGTCGGGGGAGAGACCATCCGGGTGAGGGTGGACGGGTCGACCGTCGACTCTCCCTCGGGCAAATCCGTCTTGGCGGGAACGCCCCGCGGCCCAGTCACCACCACCTCCCAGCCCATGATCGTGAGGAAGGTCACCCATCCGGACGGGTCTATCTCCCTGGTCCACACCACCGCCCCTTCCGCCGTTGGAGGAGCCAGACCAATCGCCCCCAACACCCCCACCATCATGCCTGGCACCCGCCCGAGCGCTGCGGGAGGGGCAATCCCGCCGGGCACAAAGAAAGTGTTCATTTCCAAGGACGGCAAGATCATCGGCTCGCAGATGGTCCAGATCACGCCCCCACAGCCTCCCAAGCAGCAGCAGCCTCAAGTCCAGCCGGCTCCGCAAAAGATCGCCATCCCGGCCAACCCGTCCGCCTCTCCGCAGGTGGTGGGATCGCCGGTCCCCTCCGCACCCCCGGCGGCGGCCATGGGTAGTCCGCAGCAGAAGGTGCAGATCGTCCGCTCTAGTGATGGCAAGATCCAGGTTCGGGGACTGTTACCGGGGCAACAGCTGGTGCAGATGCCTGACGGTAAGCTCCAAATCTTGACCAGCACCAACAGCGGTGGAGCGGCCACCACCAACACCTTATCCACGGCGGCACCAGGGACCACCCCGATTGCCCCCGCCTCCTCCACCAGCGGGCCCACCCTGGTGGCCGCCGCCACTGCTCCTAAAATGGTCGCCGCCAGTGGCACCGTAGTCTCCACCGCCGGTGCGCCGGTGGCCTCTCCCGGCGGCCTCGCCGTGGTGAGACCGGGGACGGCAGTGCTAACCTCCCAGGGCAAGGTCGTGGCGGCTCCCGGGACCATTGTCCAAGGGAGTCCTGTCATCGCTCCCGCCCCTGCTCAGGCGGCAGCGGCGGGATCTCCCAGGCAGATTGTGGCCCAGCAGCTGCCCCCAGGTGCCCAGGTTCCCCCCGGTATGACCGCCTTCGTGCAGGGAGGGAAGACCTATTGCATCCCCAAGGCGGCCACACAGTTGGCGGCGAGGCAACAGGCGCAGCAACAGCAGCCCCAACACATCAAGGCCTCTCCAGCTTCTGGCGCCACCATGGTCCAGCCGCAGCAGCAGACCCAACCTCAATCTCAGTCGCAGCAGCAACCACAGCAACCATCTGCGACCACTCAAGCGGTCGTGGCCGGCGCCCAGGGAAAGCAGATGGTAGAGGTCAAGACCCTTGGCGCCAACACGGTCACGTTCAAGGGCCAGCAGATGATTGTTTCCGGCCCCGACGTCGCTCAGGCGCAGGCCATTGCTAACCAATTGTCGACTGGCCAGGCTCGACTAGCCACCCTGGGCGGGAAGCAGGTGCTTATCTCCACCACAACCGCCACCGCCATGACCACAACTGCTGCCACGGCAGCGGCCGCTACCGCTTCTCCTCAGCAAGGGGCGACGATTGCCTCCCCCATCCTGCCCACCCAGCCGGTCCCCGTCAGCCAGGTCGTCGGCGGACAGACCGTCAAGACAGAACTATCTCAGCAAGCCCAGCAGCTGGTGCCGCCCGTCAGCTCTGCCCAGGCCATTCAGCCTGCTTCTTCGGTTCCGGCACCTACTACTCCCGGCAACGCCCCTGCAGCGGCCGCGCCTGTCACACCGACCTCGCCCGCTCCTGCCCAGGTCACCGCCCAGCTCCTGCAGACTCCCCAGGGGCCCCGCATAGTTCTCCAGGGCATCCAGGGGTCCAACTTGCCCAAGGAGGACCTGACCATCATCCAGCAGCAGGTCAAGAACCAGCTCCTCAAGGCCCAGTCAGAGGCGAAGCAGCAGGGAAAGGTGCCGCCGACCAAGATCGTCATTGACCTTCCCGCCTCCATCCAGTCCAAGCTGCAGCCGCAGTCTCCCAAAACTGAACCCGTCAAGGAGGAACCTCAGCCGGAGCAAGTGGAGACCTCTCCCGCTACCACCGTCTTGACTCCGGACGGCCAGCAAAAGCCTAAGCAGATGCTGGTTGTGGCAGGCCAGCAGAAGATGACGACCACCGTCCAGCAGCCGTCCCCGTCCTCTCCGGCATCACAGCAGGTCCTGGCCAACGCCAAGCAGCTCCTGTGCAACCTGACCCCCACCAAGGCCGCCGCCGCGGTCCCTCAGCCCGTCGCTGTCAAGTCCCCTTCCGGTGCTCCCAAGGTGGTCGGGATCCAGAAGGAGGAGCCCATCAACAAGGTCCTGGCCAACCTGAGCCCGCTGCCGCAGCCGCCCATCCCTGCCCCAATCGCCGTCGCCCAGCCTATCGCCATCCAGACTGCCACTGGAGTGGTCAAGTCCCCCACCAAGTCCCCCGTGTCCCTGCTGCCCCTCTCCTCCACGGGAATCGGCAGTCCCCCCGGCGCCTCCCCAGCCAAGACGAGGAACCGGAGCGGGAGGGAGGCCGAGAAGAGGAGATCGCAGCTCGCGGGCAAGCTTCAGTCGATGCTCTTCCGTCAGAAGGAGCTGCTTAAGAGGGACATCGGCAAGAAGCGAGGGATGCAGGAGAAAGAGCTTCAGACGGCCATCGAGAGGGAGGTGGAGGGAAGGGTCAAGCTGGTACAGCAGCAGCAGATGAAGCATAGAGTGACATCGGCGGCTTCGCACACCAACAGCGTTTCTCCCTCCGCCGCGGCCACCAACAGCGTCAAGGAGCCGCTTGGACAGAGGCAGCAGCTACAGCAGGCCAACCATAGCCTGATCTCGCCCACCGCCGCGGGCAGCAAGAGGAAAAGGCAGGAAAGTAGCAGCTTCCAGGCGGGAGCGGGCACCAACTCCGCTGCCACCAGTAACAGCCACTTAGCCGCCGTCGCCTCCAACAACGTCACTCCTCCCAGCAAGAAGAAGAAGCGCGACTCCTCTGGGTCCAACAAAGGCCACCACGGCTCCTCATCCTCTTCCTCGTCCTCTGCTGCCGTGGCCAAGGGACTTGTCAAGAAGAATCAAACCTACTGCGTGTGCAAGACCAAGTACGACCCGACCAAGTTCTACGTTGGCTGCGACATCTGCAACGGCTGGTTCCACGGCTCCTGCGTGGGCATCACCGAGGCCATGGCCAAGGGCATGAGCGACTTTGTCTGCGGCGAATGCCAGAACGCCAAGGACAACAGGGAGATCTACTGCCTCTGCAAGCAGCCCTACGACGAATCTCAGTGAGGACATTGACGGGAAATACGTCACAGCGACTTACTTTAAAATAGCGTCCGATGCGCTCTATAATTTTATATTTTAAAATCATTTTACAAATAAACTATTATAAAATTGGCAGTTAAATGCCTAAGAATAATTCTACAGTCTACAGTGAAACCACTGTAGTCTTCACTAACGTTGCATGTTGTTTTACACAAGTCAACTTGAGTTAAAACTGATTTTTGAAAAGTCACAGTACGTATATAAGACATGCACAAAACCCCGTGCATCCGCCTGAAGCATATGGCGGGTTGTCGAATACCTTGAAACGATATTTTTCGAGCGCAAAAGGTCAATGCAATGGGCATAGCATGGTAATGGCAATAGCCAACATGCAAAAAACCTCTTTCTTTCTCTAACATGGGCATTTTTTATTCCTCCAAGGTTTTACATCGGCTGCGAGGGCTGCTCAGACTGGTTCCACGGTCGCTGCGTGGGCATCCTGCAGCTCGAGGCTGACACCATCGACGAGTACCTGTGCCCAAAGTGCGACCCGAGATCAAAGTACAACGCCCCCAACATGGCAGAGCTGGAGGACGCAGACCTGGACCTCATGCGGAGACTTGTTAAACAAATTCAGGTGAGGTTTTTTTTTTTCGCAGTCTGAATTGCAATCCATTTCTCATACTCGTCACTTTTTCATCTTCTAGGCTAATCGCCACAGTTGGCCTTTCAAGCTTCCCGTCGACAAGAACGAAGTGCCCAACTACTACGCCGTCGTCAAGGAACCTATGGGTAAGTCCTATATCATAGTTGCACAAGAATCAATTCTTAATTACCCGTCCCATTTTCCTTTCAGACCTGCAAAAGGTAGAGGGCCGCATCAACGACGGCCACTATGTCCGTCTGTGCGAGTTCGTGGGCGACGTGGCCAGGATATTCGAGAACTGTCGCCTCTTCAACCAGCCCGCCTCGCAGATCGCAAAGTGCTCCGAGGCACTGGAGAACTTCTTCGCGCAGAAGCTCGGCCTGCTGAGAGAGAAGATCGCGGCCAACCACCCGTCGCCGTCGTAATAATATATATCGAATGCCTTGAGAAGACAAGTTTAGAAAAAAGCATTATCACCCATTTTGGTAGACAAAGAAAGGGGGGCCCGGTGAGTAGGAATGTACTATTTGATCCCAGCGCCGCCGCCGCCCCTCCCCAACCCATCCAATTCACATTGTGACAATACGGCTGCAAAGAAAGGCAGACAGGAGGGAAAACTCCGAAAAAATGCGCGTTTCTCTGGGTATTTTTCAAAAAAAGGATATTTTAAGAACTTGATTTGAGAGATGCCTTCTATGATAGAAGTACAAATATAAGCTGGCATGACTACCTTATTGGGTACCAGTGTCATTCGAATCCATCTCGCATCCGCGGTAGGAAATTTCACTGAGCTGAATTAGGCGCCGCCGCTTTCTTGTCTCATCTTTGGTTTTCCGATCTTTATCTGTTGCTCCTGACATAGACGATCGTGTGCCCGCTGAAGATCCCGTACCAGAACAGGAAGGAGAGGTATAGGCAGCAGTTGTTGATGAAGAATGCGAAAATCTCCCAGACGAACTGCTGCATAGTTATGCCGGCCCTGAATCTATTAGGTTCCGCCCCAGGCCCATGGTACCCCCACGGCACGAAGACGACGCAGAGGTGATCCAGGATGGTCAGGACGAGTAGCACCACCACCATGGAATGCGCCAGGACGAAGAGCCCCACGCTCTCGCAGTAGCCCACCACCAGCCCGAAGAGGAACCCGGCTGCGCACTGGTTGCCCAGGTGGTTGCCATCTCCGCCGGCGACGACGACGCACATTGAGGCGGAGCGCTGGCAGCGAGCGATTGGGCGCGCTAATCGAGTGTTTCAGTATTTCTTGCCCCCGGGGAATAGCTTCGCCATTCTTACAATTTTATAGTTGTCCGACACACTGGTTTCGCATGAAGAAAAAGGTGACTAAGAGCGCAAAAAGATCTGAAAATATAATTAAAAATGAAATTTTGAGGCAAAAGGAGCGACCTGACAAAAAAAATAAAAAAAAACCAAAAAGATTGGGCACCCCAAATTACGTTGGGCGGATCAGGTCAAATTTGAGTTTTGAATTCAATTTTGAGGTCAAAAAGGCCGAAAACGCAAAAGCCGAAAACAAACCAGAAATCAGTTTTGCGACTGAAATCTCGCCTTGTTCATTTGCTCTTGGTGGTTTCGTTGATGTTGTCGGGCCACAGAGCAATCCCGTGGTGATGTTGTTGCTGCCCGGATTCCCTCGTTGCAGGCATCAGGTCGTCAAACTTTGTTACTAAAGAATCATTCATTCTATTCCACCAAATTATAGGTCTTAATTCTTGAGATATGAAAAAGTAAAAAAATATGAGTTTTCACGCACTAAATACATTTTAGCATATCACTAGACATGGGTCCGAACTTAGTTTGAGTTCGAAAACTCGAGTTTTTGTATCGGGTTTTTGAAGTTCAAAGAAGTTCGAAGTTCAGACCAAATTTCGCAAGTCTAAAATTCCCAAGTTTTTGAAGAAAATTTTCAGTTTTTAGAATTTTTGAAAAAAAAATGGGGAAGGAAAAAAGGCAATTTTTTGGTGGTACTAAATAGTCAAAACCGAGGAAATAGGAGCGGGAAAAACAGCAAAAAGGGGACTTTTTATACATAAAACTCGAAAAAAAACTCAAAGTTCGGTTCGTTCGCCTTCGGTTCGGTTGGGTTCGATGTTTGAGGCTTAAAACTCGGCCCGATTGAGTTTGGGATTTGAAAACTCAACTCGAATCGAGTGCGAGAAAAAGCGGTTCGGACCCATGTTCTTTTTAAGTTTTTATTTTATTTAAAAGCATTTCAAAATGACAACAGTAATCCACAATGCTCTTTCTTCTTAAAAGAAAGAGAGACTCCTTAAGACTTCTTGAAGTTTCCGATTTTAGACGTTAGCAAGTGGTGCCAATGCGCACGCTCCATATGACAATTTGGGCGATATTTTGGATCTCCGGACGATAAAATGTGTTAATAAAAAAAGCCCAAAACTTCACAAGCTGGAGGGCCGGGGTTCGATCCCCGCTCGTAGCAGACCAACTTTGGAGCCCATACCCCCTCCATACCCCGCCTCCAGGTCGCAATGAAGTGTCAAGGGTGCCCACCCCACCCCACCCCGAAAGGGGCCATGTGGGATGGTGCAAGCCGAAAGCCGAGCACCCGGGAAGACAAAAAAATAGCCCAAATTTCGGGTTTTTGACTATATTTTGCCCTCGCCGTGTGTAGAAAAGTACTTTTTGGGGCGATATGGGACTAGAAGTGGGCAAAATTTGAACATCGTCGACCTGGCCACCCTGAAGTACGCATGTGTTGCGAGGTAAACTTCGAATTCGTGCGACTTTACTTTGTCGGTGGATAATTAAAGGAGAGAGAGCGAGTCATTGTCGTTTTGTGTGCTCCACCGTTTCATTGGTACCGCGGTAGGCTCCACTTTTCAAAGGCGCAGTGTTTGCTTTGTGGGCAAGGCGGGAACTTCCCATCATCGCATAGGAGGCATTTTAGTGCCGGAATATGTTTGTGCAAAGGAACCAACGTGCATAGCTGGGCACGGACTCCTCGAATTTTGAGGGCTAGGGCCTAGGGGTCTACTACATAAAGTTCGTACGTTACTTAAATGGGAGGCTAGGTGGGGGGGGGTCCTCGCGTTTACCCTTTCAAAATAAGGAAAGAAGGAAAGCGAGTCTAATAATCCATTCAAACATTCCAACCCACCCTTACCCTAGATCGATTTTTTAATTTTTTTCATGGTATCTTTGTGGTAAATTTGCAGCCAAACCCGAACTTATTTTGTAAAAAGCTCTGCAACTGAATTCAATTGTATTTGTAATTTGTAGGTATAGTTACATCATGCATTCATAACTATACTTGGGCGTGGATTTGGGCTGTGGGATGGGGTGGGGTGGGGTTTGTTAGCGGCCCTTGTGTAGTCGACGGCGTGGGGGAGGAAGAAAGCAAGGAGTTTTGACTCCCGGGGGGGGGCAGAAAAAATAATGCAATGGAAAATGATAATGTCTCTTTTTATTTTTTTTTCTATTTTCCGGCGCTAGTGGGAGCGCAACAGTAAATAAGGGGGATTGGTTTTTCGACCGTCAAAAGAGTGGGTCCGACCCCCACCCCACTCTCCCCCTACGCCCGCGTATATGTTCATATGCCAGGCTTCGGGTCCTGCTCTCACCATTTTTCTGGGCAGGGAAGACAAGCTAAGTAATCGGTGCTTTTCTTTTCTCCTGACATGCGTCTCCAAGCTCCTGGGGATTTCCTCAGGGCAGCCAATGTTGGGATAATCATCCTCTGCTTGGTCTTCTTTGCTGCTCAGTTCAGGATCATAATGATCTACTACAGTCAGGGAAAGACAAACACTGCCATTTCTTATGAGACCCACAAAATGTTGGAGTTGCCTCACATTACCATTTGTCCTCAAGTGCCAAACAAGGACAACAGCAAAATCTTTCTTGAAGAGGATTACCAGAGCAAATCATATGTTCTAAGTGACTACATGCAGGCTTGTTGAACTGAAAAAAAATTGAACGGCGTTTATTCCGTTAATCCGTTCATTGAACGCTGAACGGTGAACGCTGTCAAAATTTTGAACGATAAACGCTGAACGCAAAATTTGGGAAAAAATCCGTTCAGCGTTCAGACCAAAAAAACCTTTAAATTTTACGTCCTCGCAGGTTTTTTCAATGAAATTTGGCCAGCATTAACATATTTTTTTAAATCCTTGACCAAAAAGGCAAAGATTTTGACTTCAAAAAATGTGACAATCTCTTGAACGCTAAACGGAATTTTTTTTGAACGATAAACGCTGTCAAATTTTGAACGTTAAACGCTGAACGCTGTCGATGGATTTTGAACGCTGAACGTTGAACGGAATTATTTTTTTGAACGGCAACAAGCCTG
>JAAUYJ010014352.1_pt1 | contig 19421 bp, 27 predicted proteins | sample 7278031 | NCBI WGS metagenome assembly JAAUYJ01 (sample SAMN14350222, study PRJNA611818) | marine sediment metagenome | isolation source: surface marine sediment (1.8m) | place: French Polynesia: Moorea | collected 2018-08 | reverse complement strand
TTCGCTTTGACACTTTTCCTGGCATCCTTGAGTAACCAGAGGTCTTGGGCCACCAGCAATCCGCTTGTAGAAAAGATCCCGCTATTCAGCTAATTTTCAGACACATCTTTTCTTGAGCACTTTCATTTCGCAACTCTTTTCTATTCAAGTAAACAAGAAAATAATTCGAACCTGTACGACTCTGGCACAAAGTACCAGGCGGGTATCGCCAGCAGGCAGACGGCCCCCACGGCCAGGTGGAGGTGAGTCCAGCGGCGGAGGAAGAAGGCGAAGGCCGCCAGGATGATGTGGCAAATTGGCCACCTGAGGTGAGGATATAAAAACAACGCTATAATTTGTGTTTTCTATACATGTATACAATATTTTTTTTGTCATCCCGGGTGCTCGGCTTTCGCGTACACCAACCCTTTCAGGGACCCTTGACGCATCTTTGCGACCTGGAGGCGGGGTATGGGGGTGTTTGGGCTCCAAACTTTGGTTGGGCGGCACTGGGATTTGAACCCCGGACCTCCTGCTTGAGAGTCAGGAGTGTAACCATTACGCTACGGAGGCCGCCCCTCCCATACCATTATTTTGAAAAAACTTTGTATAAGGATTTTTTTTCCTCGACTTACTTTGCAAGGGAAATCATCAATGTTCGCGTGAATAGGAAAATGATAAAAACAGCGCCGGTATACGCTGGAGGCTTCTTCTGCGTCTTTTTGCTTAGCCTTTGTCTTATTGGCACTGGAATTGTAGCCGTCTTTGTCCGTAACCTTCCGGCGAAGGGCGATGGAACCGATTTGGAGGCAATCGCCCAAGAAATGCCTCCCTTTTCCATGATCTTTTACGGAAGTTTGCTCATGTTTGCCGGGATCATCCTCATCCTGTCTAACCTCGTCCGTCTGTGCATACTGTGCCCCGGAGCCTGCTGCAAGAGGGTCTCCACGATTGCCAACAAGGAACTCATCTGCATGCTCTATGGGCTGACGTTCGAATCGGCGCCGGGGGGCGACGACGGACAGCAGCAGTTCTCGGACATGGAGCTGCGCAGGGGCTCCTCTCCGCCCATCCTCCACAAGCCGCAGGTGCCGAGGGAACCACTCCGCTTCTACGTGGACGAATCCACGCAGACTTCGCGAGAAAAGGAGTTCGACTACCAAGCCAGCACCTACGGGTGCCTGGGTTCCGGGCCCAAAATGTCGTGTTCCTCTTACGCTACCACTGGTACTTCGAACGCTGTGAACTCGCAAACGCCAGCCGGCAAAGTTAAGAAGCATGACCCTCTGCCTATCAAGCCTCTTAAGGACTGGAAAATGGAAAAATACGAAAAATTGAAGGATGAGCTAAAGAGGGTGACGGAAAGATTGGAGGCGAGAGAAAAGAGGGAGACCGAAGGCAACTATTCCACAAGCATAATAGCTGCAAGAGAAATCAAGAACATTGCAACTCAGATTCCCGCTGGAAAGACTGCTTGGATCCCGAAGGACGTAGCCGCCTCGCACAGGTCCGACAGTGCTGTCGGCACCTCCACTGGCGCGTCCTCTTCGGTTTCTTGCTCCAATAATAACGAGGCCGGGATGAAAGACGCACTCAAGTCCCAGCTAAACAAAATATCTGAGACTCCCCCAACGAGATTCCACAGCATCTCCGGGAGCTCGCCGTCCTTCGTGGGCAGCACGCAGGACACCAGGGAGAGTCCCGTCTCCGTCCATACCACGAGTGACTCGTCCTACAAGTACTGGAGGGGAGGGTTTCCCACGCGCTACCTGTCAGACCCATCGTTTGACGCAGGCGGATCGATTCCTCGGGACTCTTTGGAATCTCTTGAAACCGCGGGATACGCCGTCGTTGGAGTGTTGTCCGACATGTCACTTCAAACCGTTCACGAAGGACGAGACTTTGCTGGATCCTATCCAGGTGGACCAGCAGACTTTAGTCAAGAGCTGGGACGTCAGACATCGAATGTGGAGTTTGAAAGCGCACAGGAACACTATTGCCAAGAGACATGCCGGCATTCGGATAATGAATCTACAGCAACAGTGGATACTTAATTTGCGTCTAATTTCTCCAACCATATGGGCAAAATACTGTATATGCCAAGAAAATAGTAGAGACTAGAGAGTTTGCTATGTTGCTTTTTCTACCAGCAGAAACCCATTCTCGCCTTGACCAAGTTCCATTTTCGGCCAATTGCCCTCTCGCGTGTTGCGGTGCTGCCTCATTTACCCTCCAGACGCGAATTGTGGGAGAGGTACCAGGTGGACGGACCTCTGCCATTCTGTGTTATCGTATCCGTGTTCCTTGTTTTCCTCTAAGCTTCTCCCCTCCCCCATTCCAGCTTCCTCCTTCCCTTTCTCCGATATTCCCATAGGCCAACCTTTCTTCCTATACAACGGCTCTTTGTTTTTGCCCCAATTTTCGTGAAAGCTCCCTTATGTTCGGGACCGCGGGTGATGCATGGGAACTAAGGTTTTGATTTTTATCAGTTCACCATACATGGACACAATTAAGTGTATTTCATCAAACATCGGCAGACATCATTTATATCCGTGTTTCAAGAAGATCAAGAAAAGTACGCCTTTACAACATGCATCGATACCCGCCAGTCCCCCTCCCCAACTTTCGTTTCCCGCATTGCCCACAAAAACCGTGATCGTGGCGGCTGCCTCCTCTCATCTGCTCGCATTGTGCGACGCGCCGCCGTCATGCATGTGCGCGCACTCCCCTGCTTGTTGCGTGCGTGATGCTGTCTTCCGGGGGCTTTCAAGAACGCGGTGTAGTGCCTCTTTGGAAGCCAAGTTATGAGGCTTTCGCTAGCAGAATCTACGCCTCCAAGAGGAATCCCAATAATTAAATAGCAAGAGCGAAGCAACTTGAAACTACCACCTTTTCCGTTTCCTCGATCTTGTACTGTTCAGAGGGACACGAGCGCTTTCACTCTATGGGATGGCGGAGGGATAGGAGAAGGCGGGAAGGGAATTTGGGAAGGGGGGGACGGAAGGGGGTTCTTCCTCTTAGAACCTCGCCCCCTTCCCTCCTCTACCGCTTCCGTTACCCTCCTACGTACTACACACCGTCTACAAGACCACGATTCACCTTTCTCCCGGGGAGTATCTTGTGATCCTTCCGTTCCCTTTTCTCCCTCTCCCTCTCTCCCCCATTCTGCTACTACCGCTGCTGTTCATCCCCCTCAGCGCCCCATCTTGGTTGATGCTGCCGTTTTCTCCTTTTAGACCATCGCCTTCCACTCTTGGCTGTGCTTACTCCTCTTTTGGCCGCGGAGAGAGGGACCAGGAGGAGGGGAAGAAGCACGTTCGTACGTATATGGGCGGCGGAGTTGGGGAGGAAAAGAGAGAGCCGGGGGAGAAAGGAGGGCCGGAGGGAGGGAGGGAGAGGATGGATGCATGGGGGGAGGGAACTTTGGAAGAGGAAGGAAGAAAGAAGGGGGGTACCATACCACCAGAGGAAGAGAAACAGCTTCCTTTCCACGACCACTCCGCCTCTCTCTCCACGGTGGCTGCTGCCACTACCGCCACCATCCCCCCATCCTCATCCAACGACCGACCTACCGCCACCGACCGAAGGAGGGAGGCAGAGACTCATTCCGGCCACCACCTTTCCTCAGTTCACGCCCACTCCATCGACCAAGAGGACCTCCCCACCGATCGCATCCCATCGTGGAGAAGAGGCCGGTTCTTAAAGGGACCAGAGAGTGATCACGGCGACATTCGAGGGGAAGAAGACGGCGGAGGAGACACTCAACCAGCCTCTAATTGCGTACCTTTTCCTCTTAGCCTCGGATATATTGACGTGCTTCTCCCCTCTCATTGCGGCGAATTTGCGCTACGTACTTTTGCCTCTTCTTTTCCCCTCCGTTAACGGCCCCCATCCCTTTCCCTCCCTCCTTTTCCTCCCCAAGAGAGCAGTTGTTCTCTGCGTCCCATATTGTTTCCTGGCTCCCCCCCTTTTTTTGCCTCCCCTCCCCTTTTCTGGCGATTGCCGCACCAAAGAAACGAACGTGGGGATTGCCTGCGCTGAGCCTCCATCGTCTTTTCCCTCTCTTCCCTCCCTAGAAACTGCCATGCTGTCTGTCTCCCCCTCTTTCTCCCATCCTGCCATCTGCCAGTGTGCCTCCGTAGACCTACTACAGTAGCTATAGTAGTAGATCCCCCTCTCCTCCCTCCCCTCTCCGATCCCTCCCTTCCAGTGCGCAGGAAATCAGGAAAGAGTGGCGGATCTCCTTGCCATCCACGGAAGAAGGAAGTATTGGGTCCTCCGACCGAATCGAAAGGCGGCGATGGCAAAAGCAATGCCCCCTCCCTCCTCCGGCCAGTGGTGCAGGGTCGGGCCGAGAAGGGAAGGAGGGGGTCGAAGAGCAGATTGGACGTCGTCGAAAGAAGAAAAGAGAAAGTCCAGCAGTCTGAGAAAAGCGGAAAAGAGAAAAAGAGAGACGAAGAAAGAAAAGCCAAAAGTCCTCTTTGGGTGGCCTCGCCTCTCTTTCCGTCGGTTGGTTAGGCCGCCGCCACACTCCCCACCACTTCCCCCTTTCCTGGTAAAATTGCTCCCACTCCTTGTCATTCCCTTGTCCAGTGTCCCCACGCTCCCTCCCTCCCCCCGGAGGAGGATGGGCAAGCGTGTTTACACAGACTGGACGGAGAACTGATAAGGGCTGGAGAGGGATGAGATCAGCGCTGCATCAGCGGAAGGATCCAGGAAGAACGAAGGAGGACGACAGACGAATGGTTTGGGGCTCCCCCTCCCCACTCCCTCCCCAGAGGACTAAGGAGAAAGAAAGAGCCTTGGGGTGGGATTGCCCACACCAACAATTACTTTCCCCCTTTCTACTATTCAGCACAATTCGTGGGATTTCTCCTCCTATTTTCAACACCCCGTTTTTGGCCATGTTGGTGAATCTCATCGTCGGGTTGAGTAAGCTGGTTTGTTCCAATCTCCTCCTCCTTCTCGAGCCCCTTCCCCTTCCCTAACTTCTTTCTTTGCCTCTTCCTCTTCTCCCCCCTTGCAGAAAGATTCCATTTCCTCTCTCTGCTTCTCCTCCCCCAACTCTCTCCCGTCCCGTCCCGTCCCACTGTACTTCTCGGAGGCTTTACGGCCGACGACGTGTTTTGATTTCATCTGCGCAAAAAATATATCATCTTCGCCCGGCCGTTCTTGGGCTAAAGTAGATTTTGTGCACCGAAATCCACCTTTGCTTACACGAAGCCCCCCTTGACAAAAAGTTTCGTTTTGCCGTACTTTTCCCCCCTTTTAGACACACCTATGAAATATTTTGCGCAGACCCTTGTATGCCCACAAACGAAAAGATCACATGCCCTTTTCACCGGAATACCTCTCCTTTGTTTTGGCGAAGTTTATTCTGCGGCGAAGTACCGTTCGCCTCTTTCTCTCCCTCTTCTTTTTTGCTGGACGATGACGATTCCGAGAATGAAAGATACAAAAAACTATCCCCCCGCGCTTTGTGTGTACTGTGTGCGTATGTGCGTTTTCGAAATGATGTGCTTTGTTTCTAACCAAAAACCAGTGCCCTCAACATAATCTTTTGGATCCTGCGAAAAACTAATTTCCTTTGTACACAACCTTGCAAAAGACGTACAAAGCGGTCTGGCAAAAAAGCGGGAACGACAACCGACAAAATATATCCATGCATCTCCCACCCTACCCGCCCTTCCTACACTCTTTCTTTTTCAGAGTCCTGTGCTAAGCAGAACTGTCTTCTTGTCCTGCAAGCTTCGAGTGCGTTTTTGACTGCATGGGTGGCCGCTCGCCCGTGAAAACATAAGCAATTTTACTACGTTTGGAACACAATTCGCCTAGCATCTTCCCACAATTTCACAGTTCTACTAGTATTTAACTGCGGTTGCTATCTTTTGTAATGGTTCTTTGATAGAAAGAGCCTCAACGAATTTCCGCCACATTTGGTGATTTGGCTACTCGTAATTTTACCGAAGTCATGGTGCGCTAAACAGGAGTACAACGTGTACTCCTCTTTCTTCCCCTCTCTTTTTACCGTCGGTAGACACCCTCTCTTCCTCTCCCCCTCACTTACAGTAATTGCCACGGTGCTTTGTCATGGAAATTAACAGTTGCGTTTGGCCGATGCGTGAGCTTTTTTGTGTCCGTGTCCGCACACAGTGAACGCATGTCTTTTGTGCCAACGTCTCCTTCTCAATTTGACGAGCACTCTTTCCCTCTGTTTTTCTTTCTTTTATCGCCTAACGTACAACAAAGCGTTCATTTTACTAGCCACCAGCATCTTCCTTCGGCAGGCCTATTAACAGTCTGGAGAGCGGCGGAGACGAGAGAAAATGGGTCAAACGCCAATATACGAAGACCTGGTTTCGGACGCCATATATCGCCCGCATCTCCATCAGACAATCTTTTCCATGTCAATGACAAATTGTGAGCGCCCCTGTCGCATCTACAGCATCACTACACAAATGTCAGGTGGAAATTAGGAGTTACCGTATAAAGTACTGTATGTACATACGTACAAGTATATTTCCAATGTGAAATCGTGGTGGTGTGTGATAAATAAACTTTCTGATAGCCCAACTTTTCGACAATTTCGTTTCATCTTTCGCGGGAGAGCGTGCGCTCAATGGGGAAAAAATGTACGCCGGTACAAAAAGATAGAAAGAGCGACATTTGCCCCCCGCCTGCATGGTGCGGGTGGCACGAGACAACGAATTAGGACGATCCAGCGATGGCTGCATTGGCACGTGGGCTCTCCAACGCGGGGATGAAACGAATAAAAGGCGCCTCCCCTCTCCTCGTTCTCGGCATTCGTTCGCTGCAACACCGAGCAAGACATCGTCATGAATCGCATCCTCGCCTTCTTCCTCCTGGTGGCCCTGGCGCCCCTCGCCTCGGCCGACGACGACGACTTTGACGACGTTGTCATCATCGGAGGGGACGACGACGAGGGCGGTGAGTTTGGTGAAGGCGACACATACACAAACGGTTTTATGTCGCCTATAATAAAAGTGATTGCCTAGCCCGTTGGCTTTCTTTTGGTGGTGGTAGGGGTCGTTGCTGCCACCCGCGACCGGCGACCTAAAAAATCGTCTCCCTCTTCTAACCCAAAGTCTCTCTCCCTCCAAAGGCGGAAAGTTTAAGGAGCAACTTCCTCCTTCCTCCTCCTCCGCCTCTGTCGTCCTTTCCTCCATCCTTCTTCCTCCTCTTCTCCCCGTTCCGCCTCTTCCTCCACGTCGGGGAGAAAAATTGTGTCGCCCCAACCGACTTCCCTCTCCCTTTTTTCTACCCTTGGCTGTGTGTGCCTGTGCTCAGCCACCTCCGTCCTTCCTTCCCATCCCAACACACACACATCCCTGGCTTCTCCCCGCCTTTTCCCTTTGCTTACCAACCGAGCCCCCTTCCTCGATCCAAGACTCTTCTCCCCAAAGCCGTCGTCACTCACCTCCTTCTCTTCCATTTAACGGTGGCGGCCCCCACCACCCGAAAGACTTCAACTTTCCGCTCTTCTCCCTCCTTCCTCCCTTTTCGCCGCAGCCCGCAAAAAATATCGGATCTTCCTTCTCCTCTCTCCTCCCCCTTTGAAGCAGCCTCCTCCTCCTCCTTCAAAGCAATCAGTCCAGGCATCCCCCTTCGAACCAACTTCCTCCTTAAACAGCCCCCTTCCCCCTTCCTCCACCAACCATCCTCCCTCTTTCCGTCCCACTGTTGCTCTTCCCCTTCCTCCTCCTCTTCCCACACAAGTTTCCGATCCGAGCGACTGAACGAGCAAGCAGGGAGGCAAAGCGCCGAAGGAAGCTCCCATCGTCCCTCCCTCCTCCCTCTCATCCGCTTTTCTCCGCTGTGTTTCCATCCTACTCCTTTCTTTCCCTTCCTCCAGGTTTTTCGGATAACGCGGGAGGCGGAGGCGGCGTCGACTTGGAGGATATTGCGGTCGTTCAAGACGGTGAGTGAACGACGAACAGAGAAGGGGGTAGGAAGGAGAACAAGGGGAACTGCAGGATTAAAATCAACCAACGAAAAAGGGGATTTTTCCTATACGTTTTTGGGGGGCTTTTTTTCACGTGTTGCTATTCTTTCCCTTGCGCAGCCGCTTCGTGCTTCGCTGCCCCCATCAAGGGCCTGAACGCCAACGCCAACATCCACGCCGGCAACGCCGGGTTCGTCACCCGATTCACCTACGTCCGGGACAGGAACATGTGCAAGCCGCTCTTCGTCCAGGAGTCCAAGAAGAACTCCTCTCCAAACAGGTGAGATACAATACCGGTACAGTGTGCTGAAGTGGGTTTTTCGCGAAGGGGGACAACGAACGAACGACGACGAACATCCAAACGGATGGCTCCCCCAGGCATGCAGAGGGGGCGGAGAAGGGAGCCTTTTTTCCCACACATCCATCCACTTCGTCATCCTAATCGCCTCCCGTCAAATAAGCGGAATGGAGGGAGAAGAGGGTTTTCGCCACAGGAAAGAGGAGAGGAGGCAACAAGAGGCTGTGAGCAGACTGCGCGTTTTTTGAGGAGACGAAGCCTCTCTCTCCTCCTCTCTTGGGAGAGGGTTGGGGAGGGGGAAAGAAAGGATATACTGTATATATGGAGACGGGGGATGGAGGGTTCTCTTTCTTCTTTTCTCTTTTCTTCCGTCTTCTCCCTCCCCCTCCCATCTATTCTTTTTTTCCGGCGGCGAAGCAGACTGCCGCCGCCGCCTTCCGCCGCCTGCCAACATTGGGATAGAGACAAATGGGGGCAATTCATGGGGGGAGGAAAGAGGGGGAGGACGGGCGCCGCTGGAGAGAAAAGAAAGGAAGGGGAGGATGGAGAAGGAGGAAGGGGGGAGGCCGGTGATCGTCAATCATCTGCAAGAAACAAGAGGAGGCCGCCGCCGCCGCCGCCCTAGCCGCAAAGAGGGGGGAGCCGCCCCCACCTTTCTACCCTCCTTCCATTCCTCCGCCCTCTTCCTCCCTCCCCCCTCTCCTCCTCCTCTCGACTGATGGGCCAGGGAGGATAAAGACGGAAGGAGGCAGAGGCGGGCGAGGGTATGCATATGGCTCCTTCCTCGTCCTCCTTTTGGTATCCCCCTCCTTCCCCCTTTTCCGCCTTTCTAAGATGCGCAGAATAATAACTGGACCGCGGGCTCCTTCTCCGCCGAGCGATGGGAACGGCGGCGGCGCGGGCTCTCATTTGGAGTGGAGAAAGTCCGCAATGCGACCGCGAGGACGACGACGACGCCAGGCAACAAGCATTCTCGTGGCGTGCATGGCTCGGGCCGCCTAAAGATGCCCTCGCTTTTACAGTACGCACGTTCTTGAAACTTGTTTTGCACCGATTCCATATGCAATTAAGTCAATATGCGACAATTTCTCCTCCTCTCTACATGAGGGAGTATCTCTCATTCGCCTGCCTTTCTTTCTTTTCTTTGAGAGAACTAGGAGAGGAAGAAAACTTTTTTCCGTTATTGAGTCACTTCCGGATGATAAAACTTTAACAAGGTTCCGTCCTCCGTCCCCCTCTCCCTCTTCCGTCCTTGCTCGTCTTCGCTCCCCCCCCTTCTTCCATCTTCAAGAGAAACGCGCCCCCTTACCTCCCATCTCAAACTCTGAGCCCGAATCGAAAGGAAGAAAGAAAAACCTTCACAGTTGCAGCGCAAGAAGGGTCTCTTCTTTTCCTAGACCAGCCGGCCTCCCTCACTGTTCCTCCTGCTTGAAGCATGTGGGGAAGGAAACCTCCTCTCACCTACCTACCTTCCTTCCACCCCCTTCCCACCACTTTTTGGCCGTCCATCCAACCGGGGAGGGGGAGGGGGAGGATCCGGTGGTTGTGGTAGGCACTGTTGCTGGAAAGTGGGGAGAGGGTGAGGTACAGTTCTCGATCCCCTCTCTCCTCCCCTTCTCGGGCCATACTTCACCAGCCGTTCTCACAATGTGTACCACCGCCACCACCCGCCGCCACCTTAAAGGGGGAAAAAATAACACGGCCGATCCCCTCCCTTTTTTTCCTCCTGCTAGCAAACGTAAGAAATGGGTAAAGAGGCAAGGATGAAAAGTAAAGAAAAAACCTGCTGCATTGCTTCCTTCTCCACTTTCGCCTCCTTCTCCTCCTCCGTGTTTCTTCCACGGTTGGCCTCTCGCACGATAAATGATGGAGCCCGTGTGGGGAGGAAGAGGGTTTTCCTTTTCCTCGCGTGAGCTGCTCTCTTCTCTCCCTACGGAGGAAGGGAGGGAGGAGAAGCAAAGGCTCTCGAACGTGGGTGCCTTGCGTGTATGGTGCGTGTGTGCGAGAGTGAGGCGGCGATTCCATTTGGCCCCATTTCAATCGACTCCACACACAATCTTTCTTCCCCCTCCTCCTACCCACCCTTTTTCTCAGACTCCCCCTCTCCCCCTCTATCCTTCTCCCAAGGCGCCTTTTTGCAGCTGGAAAAAAGGAGGGGGAAAGGGAAAGGGGGACGACGGAAGCTGGGGGTCTAAAAAGCGTTCTCTCGCTCCTCTGTGGCACCACCTTTTCTTGAAAAGGTGGGGAGGGAGGGGGGAAAGGTAGGGAGGGGAAGGGGATGAATGAGCTTTTGTTGATGCTCCCCTTTCGGTCCCTCTTTTCCCTGCTTTTTTCATCATCTCTGCTCGCTTCTTTTAACCACATTTCTTTTTCTCCCAACAGCTTCAGGAACCTTCGCGATTGCGAGCGCACCTGCCGCGACGTGGTCGAGCCCGGCTGCTTCAACCCGGCCTCCCCACTGCAGTGCGGGCGGGACTTCCACCGCTTCTGCGCCGCGCTTCCCGTGGTGGACCGCCGCAGCGGGAGGACCAAGTGCCAGAAGTGTTGCTGCCCTCCCAAGGGATTCCGCCCGGCCATGTGCGCGCTGCCGCCCTACGAGGGAGTGGGTAGGGCCGTCATACCGTCTTGGTACTTCGACGCCGCCTCCAAGTCGTGCAAGAAGTTCGACTGGAGCGGCCAGGCCAACAGGAACAACCTCAACAGGTTCCCCTGCAGGGAGTCTTGCGAGAAGGCCTGCAGAGGAAGGAGGAGGTACTAACAGGCTTATGTTCTGTGGAGACTCGCCGCGTACATATGCCGCAAGTTGTGTGTGCAACCACATGCCGCCCCCGGCGGAGATAGAAGAAGAAGAAGAAGAAGGGACGTTTATTTATCCAATAAATTATTCCCACACGCATTCCTCTTCCGCGCGTCCCGTTCCTGCCTTGTTCGGTATAGCACTGCTCCGCTGTATACGCAGAGGCGAGGTTTCCCGTCCGTTTAACTGCCTGGAGGGGGTCTGAGAGGGAGGAGGGGGAGGAGAAGCCTTTGAATATATTAAGGTCTAACGAGGAGGCAAGACGGGAGGGAGGAGGAAAAAGGCAGAAGGGGTTTTCTTCCTGTGTTTACCTTCGTTTCACGCCGCCGCTTCCCTCCCTCCCACCGACCGGCGGGCGGGCGAGAAAGGGAAAGAGCCGAGGATTTCAAGCTTTGGGCGTCCACCGCCCATTATCCCCCTCCTCTTCCTTCCTCCTCCCACCTGCCCTGCGCTTCCGAGAAGGTGGAACAGAGCCAGACCAAACGGGCGTGAATAAAACATGAGTGGAAGACATACATACAAACACACACAGGCGCACGTTTCCCGCCAGCGAGGCGTCGTATATATGTTCGCAAAACATGCTGTAAAGTAAGGAAGGTAAAGAACGAAAAAACTGCAAAGTCAGCCATAGTTTAAATAGGCCAAGGAAAGGGTTCCACCAACTGTCATCATTGCACGAATTTCCGGTAATTCCCATGGACTTGGCGAATCCTGCTCCTTCCATCCCCCTTTTTCATCCGTCCATCCCTCCTCCTCGCTAACTGCCTTTTCCCAGATCCCAGGGGAGGGCGGACGGTCGCAAAAGGAGGGAGGGGAGGGAGGCTTAATTTCCTCTCTCTCCTCCTCCTCCTTGTCGCCGCCCCTTCGTTCGTCGCTTCTTGCCTCCTCTTTCCCTTCGTCGCATGATGGATGGTGGCAAAAGGCGGAAGAGGAGGGAGAAGAGAGGCGCCATCGCCTTCGCCTTCGTTGCGATTCCCCTCTCGCACGTGCGCACCGCGGAGGAGGGGGAGACCCATCTCCCCTCCTCCTCCTCCTCCTACAATCTACAGGCGTCCCTGGGACGAGGAGGAGGAGGAGGAAGAGCCATAATTCTTCAGGGGAGGGATCGGGGAAACAAGGGAAGGGGGGATGTTCGAAATGATACAGCGAAAAAAAAGACGTAGCCCTTCTTATTTTCCCCCGTCGTCTCCCGAAAAGAAGAAATCTTAGTCCTAATCTGTGTGCGGGAGAGGGGAACAGGTGTCCCTTGAGTCCCTGACTTTCATGGGGACAAAAAGGAGGAGGAGGAGGAGAAAAGGAGAGGAGAGAGAAGGGCGAGAAGAAACAAGGCAACATCTGTTTAAGGTCAGCCCCATGCAGCATGGCCGCAGGCCTTCTTCCAGACAGGCGGATGGGAATGGGAGAACGTTATGATATGGTGCATGGCCTTGATTTCATCAAAGTTATTATTGTTCTGTAAATTGTTCTTCTCTTCATCTGGCGTATATTGTCCTTCGATCAATCGCCCTGAGTACCGCGGGAATTCTGAAGACTTTCGTCCTTGCGTTCACCTACTTACAGTTGTTGTACATGTACAAGCCCAAGCAACCTAGCTGGGTGTGGGAGGAGCCTTTGCTTTCACGTAGATGCGGCTGCTGATCCAGCTCTGTTGTCCTTTCCGCGGCGCTGACACAGGTCGTTCGAACAACTATCGTCGTCGTCTTCTCCGCCCCTTCACGCCTTCGATCTCCCCTTCACTCCTTTTCGCTGCGAAGGCCACCTCCGCCAGCCATGCAGCCTCTGCCTTCCATACATGACAGGGAGCTAGGGATTCACCTACGACTGTTGGACGCACGTGTGCAAATCCTGAAGGGGAGAAATCGCTTGGCTTATTTGCTAAATCATGAAACCAGCTCATTAAATACAATACAACCTGGAAAAAATGGCGAATTCTCCTTCACCCCCTTGGGCCTTGAATAGACGGAAAACACCTGTCACAAGCGGTGGGATAGGGCAAAAAGGAGAAAGAAGGCACTACTGTGCGTGCGTACAAGGATCACTCCTATGAGTATCGAGGAGGGTGCCGCAGGACTGATAACCAGAGGGGCAGAGAGAGGGAAGGAGATCGTTAATCGTGAGGGCAAAAATTGTTGTGTGCTCAGTGCAGTGTGCGCATCAACACTAGTAGCAAGAAAATACAATTTTCACGCGATTCTCCTTGAGGATTCTGTGTGAGCCGGAGGAAGAGGAGGAGGAGGAGATACCGGGTGGCGGCGTCACTCGTGCGTGGAGCAAAACAACAACTTCATTACTGAGAGGCAGTGTGGAGGAGGAGGAGGGGAAAAATAAAACTTCCTTATCGCCGCCTCGCAAGAGGGAAAAGAAGAGCAGTGTGTACGGGTATGTGTAGGAGGAGAAGGGGCCATTCCCAACCCCTTTCGTAGCACAGCACTGTGTGTTTACCCCTTCCTTTCCCTCTCTCCCTTATCCCCCCAGCAAAAGCCTCCTCTCCTTCCCTTTTCATTCGCCCTTTTTTCTGTCCATTCTCTCTTTCTCCCCTGCCCCTCTTTTCCCCACGAGTTGCTTCTTTTCCTCCCCTCCTTCCTCTTTTCTGTAATCATAAGGCTTTCTCTCCCCTTCCTCCCTTCCTCTCCGCCCTCCTCATTGCATAATTTTTCCATTTCAACTTCTCTTCCCCTCCTCCTTCCCATTCCTGCTGTGTTTTGGGGCTCTCTCTCTCTCTCCACCCACCATCTTCCTCCCTACTCTCTCCCTCCCACGCCGAAGAGCCCCCTTCCCCCTTTTCTTCCTCTCCTTACTTCCCCTTATACCCTCTTGGTGGTGTCACCCTTGGGATTCGCCAACCAAAAACGTCAAAACTGCTGGGGAAATAAAAACAGCTAATATTCAATATAGCATGTAGAAAAAAATATATGGCATGTGAAATAAAAAAAGATTGGCGAATCCCACTTTGCAAGGGGAGTCATTTTCTTCCCGCGGAGATAAAGAATGGTTGAGGTGATGATGACGCCAGCGACGGAGAAGAGGAAGAGGAGGGAAGAACCGTCGAGGGGTTGACGTGAAGAAAAGAAGGAAACACAAAAGAAGAAAAGAAAGAATAATCGAAATTTAGTGCCCCGAGGAAAAAGGACTAAGAATGGGCAACGTCCAGCACAAGGGCCGGGCCGACGGCCTCACAAAATTCCAGAGGAAGAAGCTCAAGTACGAGTTCAACACGTTCTTTGGTGAGTGAAGATGGCATCGGAGAACATACCGGTATTTGCTTGCAGTCTCGAGGTAAAAGGTATTCAGAGTCTGACTTTCCGCTCACTATTTTTATCTTGTTTCTCTTTGTTCCGAGCCACGTGGGGACTTTTTCATTCCATGCCATTCCCTCCTCCTCCGTCGGCTTTCCCCCATCCTTCCACCTCCCACCTATCCTATCCTATCCGTAAATCTAGGAGGACTCGGGAGGGGGAACACTTCTTTGTCGAAATTTAATTAGACAGAGAAGGAGAAGAGGGGGGAGCCGAGCACAAAGAAAAAGCCCGTACACGGCGTACTGTCCCATAGTAAGGTGGGCGGGCAGACCAGGATAAGTTGGTTCTACAGTAGAAGTACTGGAGAACAGAAAAAAAGACACCTTTTCTCTTTTATGTACAAAAGATACCAGTGAAGGAAAAAGAGAGAGGATGAGGAGCAAACGTGAGACGTGACTCAGAAAGTCGCAGCCTCCCTTTCTCCTCCTCTTCGCAGTGTGTGTGTGTGTGTTTGCATAGAAACTCTCTTCGTTCTAAGTCCTCCTTCCCTTGAGCCCCAGCACCCTCACTAGAACGAACGTAGGTGGCGGCACAAAAGCCACCGCCCTCCGCCAGCCAGCCCGACAGTAGCTCCGGCAGTCCCTATATGTCCTCTGAGCGTATATTCTTCTCTTTCCAGGCTCTCCATTCATCTCCCCTCGATCCCTCGGGCCGTTTTGTAGCAGGAGGGAGAGAAATCCGAAGTTTGACGTCAACTGCTTCTCCTTCTCCTTCCTCCGTCTCCCTCCCCTGTGTGTGTGTGGATCGGGCGGGGATATATATGGACCGAGGCAATGCAATACACTGCATGAGCGAAGAAGAAGGGACATAAAAGGCCTCCCCTCCTTTTTCCCTCTTTCTCGGATATGGGTAAAAGCTCCCCCCTCCTTCCTTTCGGGGGTGGGGTGGGGAGAGACAAGATGACAGCGCCGATTTCCTCCCTCCCTCCGAGTGATGCTGCTACGGCTTCTCCTCTCTCACATTGACAACAAGATCAGCATGTTGTACTTTTCTTTCGCTTGCATGATGACATCTCCTTTTTTTCGTACGTGAATGCGCAGATCTGAACAAGGATGGCATCGTGACGTACAACGACTTCCTCTGGGCCAAGGACAAGATCTGCTTCATGAGCGGCTGGAAGATTGACAGCCCAAAGTACCAGGTGCGGACAATACTGTAGTGTTTTGGTCCTTTCTGGGAATAAACTCATGCGTTCTTTCCATTTGCGCTCAGATAACTGAGGCCCTCTTCACCGAGATCTGGGAGTCCCTGGCGCACATCGCCGACATCGACAAGGACGGGCAGATCTCCAAGGCGGAGTGGCTGGCGATGTGGTCCGTCTACAAGAAAGAGATCATGGCGCAGGAGAAAAAGGACCACGACTTCCTGGCCCACTACTACAAGCAGAGCAAGGAGAAGCACGAGAAGAAGGACAAGGAGGCGGAAGATTTGGCAAACGGGAGGTTGGAGATGGAGATGGCCGCGTCCAACCAAGAGAGCATGGACTGGCCGGTCGAGCTCGTAAGAAATTGAAGGAAAAATCAAATCTAATGAACGCAAAAGCATTGATTTTGGTATCCGATAGGACTCTGACGAGGAGGCCCCTCCGCAGAGACCCAAGGAGGAGCTTCTGCTGGACGAGAAGGGCGAGGTGGTGGGCAAGAAGGAGAAGGGAGACACCGTGCTGGAGCAGTTCGCCTCTCACGCCACCAAGGTGGACGACTCCAGGCTGCCGCACTGGCTATACAAGTACCTGGTGTACAGGTTCAACCTGCTCGACAGGTGCGGGGACAACGTCATCGACAAGGAGGAGTTCGAGTACGTCCTCACTGAGTTCGGCGTCAGCCCCAGGGACGCCAGGCAGGCGTTCACCATGTTCACGCAGGTCAGTGTTCAAAGAAAATGAAGCACACTCTCTGTTTGTACTCCTCGACTCTAAACGGGTTGGGAAAAGCGACGATATGAGAAGATATTTAATACTGCATGGCGAACCTTTGACGTGACGTGGTCAGCGGGGGCTTTTCATTCTGTGCCCAAAAGTCAATAAATGTTGGTCCTCCCATCCCTCCTCCTCCTCCTCCTCCATCCCTTTTCTCGCCCCACCTCCTTCTCTTCCTCGGCGTCCGTCCCCCATCTTTTGATGAGGCAGCTCTTTCCCCTCCTCTTTTCGCCGCCTGAAGGGGAGAGAGGAATTATCTCCTTTTCCCGAGTGAGAAGTTATGAAAGTGGAAGCGGGAGAAGACGGACGGTGGGCGGTGGAGATGAAGGGGGAGAATCCGCGACGGGAATGAAAAGAAGAGGGGAGGAGAAAAGAAGGAGGACAGTTACTTTTTTATCCGTCGCCAGAGGGGGAAGCAGGGCGAAAAAGGAAGTGTGAAAAAGGAACTGAGTGCGAAATTGGGAGGAACTTATATCTATTTTTTTAGCCCGGTACCTTTTTCTAAAAATACTAATTTGAAAGTTAAAATCAAGCAACACATCCCCCATCACCACCACCATCTTTTTTCACACTCCCGTGAGTTCGTGAGGAAGAGCGGAGCTATCTCCGCTATTTGCTATCTCACCACCCTCCACGGAGGAGAGAAGGCTGTCTCCTGCATCGCCAAAAGTTCCCCCCTCCCTCTGTCTTCCATCCCATCCTCTGTGTCTCCTCTCTGCATTAGGATGTATACGGAGTTTCAACTTTCCTCAGTGCCCCTACTATACCGTGCTGTGCTGGGTGGATGGTGGAGGAGGAGGACCCAGAAAAGGGTGCCGGGGGAAAGAGGGAGGTGTTATTGCCTATTGCGCTTTCTCTAGCTGTGAGTCTCTCTTTTCTCTCTCTCTACCCGGTTTCTCCCCTCGGGGCAAAGGCAACTCTATAACTCCCCCCTCACTCGTTTCGTCCTCCCTTTTCTCTTTTCAACCTTATCCTCTTTCACAAGGCTCTTTCAGGGGGGAGGGAGACCGATTTCATATAAAAATTGCTCTTCTCGGTTTGAAATGAATTAGTTTTTACATTTCTCACAACTGAGCATTCGCCAAAGGCCGTACTTTTTTTACAACGCAAAAATATTGGAATTTTGCCATTCCCCTCACTATTTTGACAGTACACGACTTCAAAGTACCACGAGAAAGGTACGATTTCGCTTCACGAAGCGAATATCCGCTTCGACACTGAGAGTGCACGGTGCACGCATATCCTTCCGACAAAGCGCATCAGATGGAAATGAGTGGAAAGTACGCTCACGCACCAAACTCTTTCTTTGTGTCTTTCCTCGTGCATACGGGAAGGAAGAGGGAGCAACTTTTTCCCGGCCACCTGCTGCTCTCGCCAGAGCCCCTCTGTCCCTTCGGCGTGCGGTTTTTTTGGGGGGGAATTGGTTCCTCCTCGCCCTTCTTTTCTTTCCCTCGCGCAGCTCCTTATTCCTCGAAACAGCTTTTCCTCCTCCCCCCCTTACTCGTTTTCCCGTCTCCGCCAGCAGTCCGACCGACCGAGCCTTGCAGAGCAGAGTGGGGAGTTCAAAAAAAGTTTCTTCTTTCCAACTCCGTCCCTCCCTTCCTGCCTCAAACTGTCCCCCTCCCCTTCTCCTCTTCCTTCGTGCAGCGGCGGCTGCTCCGCTCCTCAACTCCTTTTCCCTCATCCTGGAAGTCATAACTTTCCATCCCGGAGGCGACGGATTCGCCCAAGATGAGGCCGAGACAGATGATGCAACAAAAGCTTCCAAGGCAATTTTCCTGTCGAATCCCTCCCAGCATCGGGAAACCCTTAGTGCGAACTTGTCATGTCCTCTACCCCTCCAACCATCCCCCTGCAGCGGGTGAGGCTGGCTGTCCCCTCCATCCCCATTTCTGTGTGCGAGCTTGAGCTCTGTCAGAAGCAACAGAGGGCAGCGGAGGAGGAGGATGGTTGTGCATGGAGGGTGGGGGGAAGAAGGGGGGTTCGGATGGTCGGAGAATGGAGAAGGGGGAAGGGGGGTGATGCACGAAGAAGAAAGGGGAGAATAGAGAAAGAGAATTCTTGAGATCCGTCGCCTCCTACTCCGCTCGTGACCCCGCCCGTCCGGGAGAAGAAGAGTAGGATATGGAAAGGAATTCCATCTTCTTCTCGTTCTCCTTCCTAGCTCCCCCTTTAAAATGGGGAGCTATGGAAAAGGGGGGAAATTCGTTTCCATTCTCCCCTTCAGGAGAGAGTAGCGTACGGAGCCGCTGCGCAGTGTGTCCGGCGGCGGAGAATTGGATGGGGTATGGGGTGTGGGAGGAGGGAGGAGAGAGAGGGGGGGCGTTGCAAGGAAATGAAGGAGGAGAGAAAGAAGAAGGGCGGCGGAGGGAAGGCTCTGTCTCTCTTTATTCTCTCCTTCTCTTTTCGGGTCGTGTCCTCAAGGGAATATCAATGACAAAAGGAAGAGGAGGAGAAGGAGGAAGGAAGGAGGCTCTTTACTAGGAAGGGGAAGGAGGCGAGCCCACCTTGCTGCTCACGCCATGGATAGGATAGGAATTGCATTGCGGAATATCTCCCTTCTCCTTTCTTCCTTCTTCCCACTCCATCCATCCACACAGTACTGCATGTGGTGGCAGTACCTACCCAACTAGGGAGCAAGGCCGTACGTACTGTACGTCGGACCAGCAGGGGAATGTTCCCCCTTACTCGATCTCCTTTCCAAGATGGAATGGTTCCTCACGCGTGTGTGTGTGCCGCAGTGTGCGAGAGTCAGCCACGCAAGCCCAACACCGGTATGGGCGCATAGCGGTTTATAGCGCTGAGGTGTCGTGTTTTTACTTTGGAGGCTACCGGGATATCTTCTTAGTTTCAAGATACTGCCTGTAAACAGTAATCATCAATATAGCAATGTCTGAAACGGGCCTTTTGCCTCGCTCAATAAAATTAAGTGTATTGCAGACATACCGGGACAGAAGATGAGCAGAAATCATGCACGCGCTGTGCATGCCACCACCCAACGAATGGAAGGCGCAAAAAAACGGATTTTTGGTATTTTCGATGGTTTTCTTGACTTATACACGCCGCAAAAACGCAACAAAAACGACACTTTGTTAGATATTGCGGCGTTTTTTGGCCACCTTCTTGCGCCACCTTTTGCGCTGCCTTTTGCGCTGCCTTTGCGGCAC
>JAAUYJ010044731.1_pt1 | contig 19430 bp, 14 predicted proteins | sample 7278031 | NCBI WGS metagenome assembly JAAUYJ01 (sample SAMN14350222, study PRJNA611818) | marine sediment metagenome | isolation source: surface marine sediment (1.8m) | place: French Polynesia: Moorea | collected 2018-08 | reverse complement strand
CGTCGCCGCGGGCGGCGGCAGCGGCAAGATCTTGATCGACCATTCGAGCATCCGGCCCGACGCGACGCGCGAGATGGCGGCGCGTTTGAAAGAGGCGTGCGGCATGGCCTGGCTCGACGCGCCGGTCTCCGGCGGCAAGGCGGGAGTCGAGGCCAAGACCCTGGTGGTCATGGCCGGCGGCGACACGGATGTCTTCGCGCGCGCCGAGCCGGTGATCATGAGCTACGCCGGGCGCGCGACCCTCATGGGCCCGTCGGGCGCGGGCCAGACCACCAAGCTGATCAACCAGGCGCTCTGCGGCGTCGGCTTCGCGGTGATCGCCGAGATCGCGGCGCTGGCGCGCGACGCGGGGATCGACGCGACGCAGATCGCACCCGCCCTCGCAGGCGGCCGCGCCGACTCGCGGATCCTGCAGGAGTATCTGCAGCGCATGGCCACGGGCGACTTCACGCCCAGCGGGCGCATCGACATCATGCTGAAGGACCTCACCATGGTCGCCGACTTCGCGCGCGCCACGGGCACGGCCATGCCGATCACGTCGCTCGCCGGCGAGCTGCACCGCATGCTGACTGCGGCGGGTCACGGCGCGGAGGACAACGCCGCGACGATCAAGCTCTACGCGCGCTAGTTCCCGTCGGGCGGGCCCTTGAGCTCGACCGTGTTGCCCTCGGGGTCCGAGATGTAGATCGAGGGGCCGTTGCCCTCGGCGCCGTAGCGTCTGAAGACCTCGCCCGGTGCGACACCATGGGATTCGAGGTGGGCCTGAATGGCAGCCGCGTCGAAGTCCTCCAGGCGTAGGCAGAAATGATCCATGTTGCGGCCCCCGTCGCCTGGCGCCGCGCCGCCCTCGCGGCCGATCGTGCCGGCGACGTCGACCAGATCGATCAGCGCGTTACCGGCGCGCAGCTGCACCAGACCGAACTCGTCCACCCGCCGCTCCACTCCGCAGCCCAGGACGTCGCGGTAGAAGGCGATCATGCGCTCCAAATCGCGCGCCCGGATCACCACGTGGTCGATGCCCCGAACCTTGATCACGCCATCCTCCGTCGCGGTGCTTGTGCGCCATCCTACGGTTTATGAAGCAACGTGGACAAAAGAAACGGCGGCCGAGGAGGCCGCCGCGTTCGTCTGTCAGAGAAGAGGTCGACGCGCGTCAGGCGGCCCGGATGCCCTTGACGAAGGTCTCCACCTGGTTGCGCAGATCATCGGACAGCTTCGACAGCTCGCCGGAGGAGTCGAGCACCTGCTTGGCCGCCTGGCCGGTGTCGCTCGCCGCCGAGCGCATGCCGCCGACGGTGCCGGAGACTTCCTGGGTGCCGCTCGAGGCCTCCTGGGCGTTGCGCGCGATCTCCTGGGTCGCCGCGCTCTGCTGCTCGACCGCCGAGGCGATGGTCGTGGTGATCTCGCCGATCCGGCCGATCACCTCGCGAATGCCGCCGATCGCATCCACGGCGTTGCGGCTGACGTCTTGCACGCTGGTGATCTGCGAGGCGATCTCGTCGGTCGCCTTGGCCGTTTGACTGGCCAGGCTCTTGACCTCGTTGGCCACCACCGCGAAGCCCTTGCCGGCCTCGCCGGCGCGCGCCGCCTCGATCGTGGCGTTGAGCGCCAAGAGGTTGGTCTGCTCGGCGATCTCCGAGATCAGGCCGACGACGTCGCCGATCTTGCTCGAGATCTCGCTCAACGTCTGCACGGTGCGGTTGGTTTCCTCCGTCGAGGCGACGGCCTCGTCGGCGATCTCGCGCGACTGCGCCACTTGGCGGCCGATCTCGGCGACCGACTGGGACAGCTCTTCGGCGGCGGCGGCGACCGTCTGCACGTTGCCCGAGGCGTGCTCCGAGGCCGTGGCCGCGGTCGAGGAAAGACCGTCGGCCCGCTCCGCGGTGGCCGACATGGTCTCGGCCGCGCTCTGCATCTCGGTGGCGGAGGCAGCCACCGACTCGACGACGCCCTTGATGCCCGACTCGAGTTCGTCGGCCAGCCGCATCATACTTTGCTTCTTCTCCTCCTGGGCGCGTTGCTCCTGCTCGGCCTGCTGCTGACGGATGCGTGCCGTCTCGATGGCGTTCTCCTTGAAGACCTGGACCGACTTGGCCATGCCGCCGATCTCGTCCTTCTGGTCGCGGGCCGGAACCTCGACATCGTTGTTGCCCTCGGTCAGCGCGCGCATGGTCTCTTGCAGAGCGATAATCGGCAGCACCAGCCGCCAGCGCCCGAACCAAAAGAACCCGCCGAGCAGAAACAGCAGCGTCAAGCCGCTGACCACGGTCGACGTGATGTTCATAATCTGCACGGTTTCGAGCGAGCTATTGACCTCGCCTTCGCTCGCGGCCCGCGCATCCAGCAGCGCGGCATCCAAGGCCCTGAGGCCCTCCAGGGCGGGCTCGTCGCTGACCGTCACCGCGGCATCGATCTCCGCCGGGCTGGCTCCCTCGCCGGCCATGCGCTCGGCGACCGCGAGGGCCTCGGCATAGGCGGCGAAGACGGTCGCGATATCGTTGAGGGCCGCCGACTCCTGTTCGTCGACGCCGAGCGCCCGATAGGTCTCGATCTTGGTGCTCAGGCCGCTCAGGCTCGACTCAATTTCGGCCACGCTCTCCTGACGGCTCCGCAGCACGAAGTCCTTGAACTGGTGGATGATGCCGCCGTAACCGATGGTATCGCGCAACTCCCCGAGGATCACCGCCTTCGCCGTGGGCCCTTCGGCATAGCGGTTCCAGGTCTCGCCCAGATGGCGCGATTGCTTTGTCGTCACCACGTTCGATGCCGTGACCGCAGCGCCGATCAGGAACAGCGCGAGCATGAAGATGGCGACGAGAAGCTTGATCGGAATGTTTCGAAAGACGGCAAACATTCTATTCACTCGTTGGGTCTTGTGGTCGCATGGCGGACACCAGCGGCTTCGCTGAATCTCAGGCCTTGACGCTCTGCGCCCGTAGAGCCTGTTCCCGAGCAAGAAAGTCGCGATTGCCAGATGAAGGACGATGAGATGAAATCTCTAATTATGTCTGAATATTGAGAAGAATGGCCTGTACAGGGCCTGTTCAACATAACTAGTCAATAAGACTAGACAATAATATAAGGGTGTTCGGACCTCCAAGCGGACGGCGGCCCACCACTCACGAGGGGTATCGGCCTATCAGAACGCCGCGCCCCGGTCTCAGCGCCCCGGTCTCTTGGCGCCCCGGTCTCTCAGCGCCCCGGTCTCTCAGCGCAAGGAGCGGATCAAGTGGCCCAGCAGGGCGATCGACGGCTTGCCGCTGACCCGAAGACCGTACCTGCGCTCGAAGGCCTCGATCGCGGCCTTGCGCGCGCCGCCAGAGGTCCCGCGACCGTCGGATTCGGACAGGTAGCCGTTTTGGCGCAGGAGCAGATCGATGGTGCCCAAGGGCAGCGGCGCGGCGGCGCGATTGGCGGCCGGGGCGGCGCCCACACCCGGCCTGAGCCCGGCGGCGCGGGCCGCGATCATTGCGGTGCGCACGCCGCGCTTCGGGTCGAAGATGGAAGCCGACAGCGCACCCGCGTACTCGTCGCCGTTGCGGCCGAGGGCCCGCATGGTGTGGATTCCCAGAACTGAGACGTGCCCGTTGCGAAACACCAGCAGCGGCGATCCCGAGCCGCCCTCGACCACGTCGCAGGAGTGCAGGATGCCGCGGCCGTCGCCGAACAGTCCGGGTACCGGACAGTTGAAGCCGACCGACAGCGCGTGCGCCCGGTCGCGGCGGTAGCCGGCCTGCACGGCCGTCACTTTCCCGTCCTTCAGGCCACGGAGGATGGCGCGGTCGAGCGATTGGATGCCGAGCCAGCCGACCTCCCGGCCGACGGGCTCGGCCAGCGTGACCACGGCCCAGTCCTCAAGGGTGTGCTCGATGGCCGGCTTGCGCCGCGGCTTGTAGTCGCTGGAAACCTCGTAGGACTTGGCCCGCGAGTGCTTCAGATAGCTGTCGCGCTGGTAGCCGGCGACAAAGTGGACCTCGCGCGGCGGCCACCACCTGCGGGTTCGGAAATCGTAGAGGCAGTGCGCCGCGGTCAGGATGACCCGCTCGGAGACCAGGAAGCCGGTGCAGAAGGAGCGCCCGGCCGCATTGACCCTCCCGATCGCGCTCCAGGGGTACTCCACGGCGTCGACGATCAGCCCTTTTTCCGCCGCCGCCGGCCCCGGCACGAGCCAGATCAGCGCGGTCAAACAGGCCGCCCAGAGCCGCAGCGCCCGCACGCCCGGCCCGCCTCGGCAAGCGCAGCGCGGTGTCCTAGGGGGATCGGCCAAGGGGTGCCCTTTGCTCGAGGGAGAAACAGGAAGGCGTCCGTTCTATCGCCCCGTCCGATCCCGGGTCAATCACATCGGCGTGACAGCTCTCGGTACGGCATCTGGCCGTCCCCATGGCGCCCGGCTATAGTGCGGAACAGGGCCGCAGACCGAGCCGCAGATGACCTTGCCGTGCGCCGCTTTACAGGCCGTTAACCTCCCTCGTGAACGATAGCTCTGGACGGGAGACCGCGAGCCCATGCCCGAGCAAATCCTCGCCGACTGGACCGCAGAGCAGGCTGCGCTGATGGAGCGCGGCATCCTGCTCGCCCGCCACAGGCTGCAGGACTCCGAGATGTTCAGCGACGCGGGCCTGATCCGCATCCTCGACCGGCACCCGCGCGAAGACCTGCACGTCTACACCATGGGCAGCGACCTGCGGGCCCAGGAGTGGCGCATGGGCGAAAGCGGCGGGCTTTCCGGAGAGCGCCTGCTCGAGGCCGCAACGCGCGGGCACCTCTGGTACAACCTCCTGCGCATGTCCCGGCATCACGCGGACTACGCCGAGCTGGTGGCGCAGATCTACGGCGAACTCGAGAGCACTTGTCCGGGCTTCCGCAGCTTCAACCGCTCGGCCAATCTGCTGATCTCCTCGCCGAGCGCGCTGGTTTTCTATCACGCCGACGCGCCGCTCAACATTCTCTGGCACATCCGCGGCCGCAAGCGCTGCTGGGTCTATCCCTTCGACGACCCGCGCTTCGTTTCGCAGGAGAACCGCGAGCGCGTCTTCGCGCCCGGCGAGGAGGGCGAGGAGCTGCCCTACGACGAGTCCTTCGACGCGGCGGCCCAGGTCTTCGACCTCGAGCCGGGCCAGATCCTGACCTGGCCGCAGAACACGCCGCACCGCATCGAAAACCTCGAAGGGCTGAACGTCTCGCTCTCGACCGAACACTACACCGCCGAGGCGCGTCGGCGGCAGGCCGTGTTCCTGGCGAATCACAGCTTCCGACAATTGTTGCCTTTCGGCTTCCGCTCTTCGGAGCTCTACGGCATCGGTCCGGCGCTCAAGGCGAACGCCTTCCGCGTGGCGCGCCGGCTGGGCCTGGTCGCGCGGCACGAGAACAACCTGCCGATCAGCTTTGCGGTCGACCTCGAAGCCCCGGATTGCGTGCGCTGGACCGACGAAAGCCAGGCGCCGAAGGACCGAGCCCCACGGGCGGCGTGACGGCCGCCCAGGGATCCCTGTCATGCCCCGCCAAGCGGACATCACCGCGATCGATCCCGACACCGACGTGATCGTGCTCGGCCTCTACATCCAGGGCGCGGCGATGCTGCGCCAACTCGGGCGGCTCGGCTACCGGGTCTGCGGCATGACCGACTTCGCCGCGGACGCCGGACTCAGGTCGCGCCACGGCAGCAAGCTGCTGTGCCCGCCGGTCCTGAGCGAGTTCGAGGATTGGCTGGCCATGATGGACCGGATCGCCGCGCGCTGCCGCAAGCGCCCGGCGCTGATCCCCACCGTCGACCGCTACGTCCTGGCGCTCGACCGCGCCGCGCCGCGGCTGCAGGACAAGTTCCGCATCCACGGCTTCGGCAGCGGCTTGAGGAGCGAGCTCACGGGCAAGCGCAAGACCTTCGAGCTGGCCGAGCGGCAGGGCTTTCCCATGCCCAGGACGCGCCCGGCGGGCAGCCGCGAAGAGATCCTGGCGTTCTGCGAAGAGGTCGCCTGGCCGGTGCTGATCAAGCCGAACCACAGCTTCAACTGGCACGCCGAGGGCGCCGTGGCGCAGCTCGGCTCGGGCGAGCGCAAGGTGCTGACGGCGGAGACGCCCGAAGCGCTGTGCGACGCCTTCGAGGCTTTGCGTCCCTACAGCCCAGAAGCGATCATCCAAGAGCTGATCCCCGGGCCGGACCGCAACTTGATCTATTGGGCCGGCTTCGTCGGCGCCGACGGCCGCGTGCGCGGCCGCTTCGTCGGCCGCAAGCTGCGCGTCATGCCCGCCCACTTCGGCTCCGCCTCCTTCGTGCAGCTGGTCGACATGCCGGAGGTCGAGGAGTCCTGCGAGCGCTTTCTGAGCGGCCTCGGATACCAGGGGCTGGCGGGGATCGAGCTCAAGATCGACGAGCGCGACGGCGTCGCCAAGCTCATCGAGGTCAATCCGCGCTTCGGCCTGTGGGAGGACATCGGCATCCCCGCCGGCGTCGATCTGCCGCACGAGGCGGTCGCCGCGCTGTTCGGCGAGGAGCCGCCGGCGAAGCGCACGGCGCGCTTCGATCAGAAATGGGTTCATGTCGAGCGCGACCTGCGGGCGCTGCGCCAATACCGCCGCGAGGGCGCGCTCGGGATCCTGGATTGGCTGCGCAGCCTGGCGCCGCCGATCATCGTCAACGATTTTCCCTGGATCCAGGACTTCCCCTACGCCAGCGCCAACCTCTGGCGTCTCCTGCGCACCATCGCCGGCGCCTCGCTGCAGCGCGACAAAGCCAAGTCGAAGGCCGCCTGATCTCGCCTTCGGTCGTCTTCTTCCTAGGTCGAACCAGCCGGAGAAATCGGAAAACGCGCTAGTGTCCCGAATCCGAAATTCGATAGATCGAATTTCGGGTTCAAAGGGACGCTAACCCTAAGAATTTAGTGTGATTCAGCTCCCATAGTTCGTCGCATTTGATGCGACGAACTATGGAACCATCACACTAGGAGCGCTGGAAGCGCAGGCGCAGGCGACCCAGACGCTGCTTGGTCGTCAGGATCGCCAAGCGCCGTTCGTCGCTGGTTAGGGCCGGGCTCAGGAAGGCCGTGACGACAAACAGCCCGAACAGGGCGAGCTTCACGAAGCCGTGGGTCCAAGTGACGCTGTCCCCGCAGAGCGCCATGGCGGCGAAGTAGGCGAGCGCCGCCAAGCCGACCAGCGTAGCCGAGGCGTTCCAGGGAAACAGCCGCGGGTAATCCGAACAGCGCGCCGAGAACCAGACCAGGCCCGCCAGTCGCACCGCTTGCGCCGCGACGGAGCCAGCCGCGGCGCCGACGATGCCGAAGGGCGGGATCAGCAAGGCCAGAGCGAGGATCGCGACGCCCAGGGTCGCACCGTTGACCAGCGGCAGATAGCCCGTGCGCTTGCGCTGCAGGATGCCCATCTCGAAGTTGTAGTTCAGCGGCATCAGCAGCTGGTTCAGCACAAGGATCGGCACCACCGCGGCCGCCGGCCAGAACTCCCGCGCGGAGACCAGCATGATGATCTCCGGCGCATAGAGCGTGACCGCGAGCGCCGCCGTGATCAGCAGGAAGTAGAAGTAGACGAAGACCCGATGGAACTCCTCCGCGCGGTCGCGCGAATCGCCGAGCTCCAAGAGCCGCACGCTCCACATCATGTTGAAGGGATCGGCGATCAGGATGCGAAGCTGCTCGCTCAGGCGGTCGCCGAGGGAGAACAGGCCCATGGCCGCCGTTCCGGCCAGCAGGTTCACCATGTAGCGTTCCACCAGCTCGACCGAGTTGCGCGCCAGCCAGGCCGGCACCAAAGGCAGACTGAGCGACATCACGTCGCGCGCGATCGGCCGGCTGAAGCGCAGGCCCGAACGCAGCAGGATGCCGCAGAGAATCGGCAGCGGGATCAGGATCAGCGACAGCAGCTGGCCGAGCACGACCCCGGTCACGCCCATGTCCAGGAAGGCCACGAAGACGATGCTGAGCGCGAAGTAGCACAGTGAGCGCAGCAGCGTGGCGGTGATGTAGAGGACCGAGCTTCTGCGGATGCGCAGATAGCGCAGCTCGATCATGAACAGGACCTGGAAGATGTAGACGAAGTTGCCGAGCAACAGCGGCACGAAGTATTCCTGGTTGCCGAACAGGATGAAGCCCAGGCCGATCGTGATCGGATAGGCCACCGCGGCCAGGACCAGGGCGCCGGCGGCGAAGAGCCCGATGGTCGTCACCACGACGAGGTTGCGGTCCCGCTCGGACTCGAAGTCGTAGTAGATGCGGTACATGCCGTCGCCGATCGAGCCGAGGAAGACCGTGAAGAGGCGGCCGACCAGCACGATCAGCGCGTAGACGCCCCACTGCTCGGGCGTCAGCACGTGCAAGAGGACGGGGATCAGCAGGAGGCCGGCCAGGCGGTCCAGCACGTTGCCGACGCCGTAGACGCGGCTGTGCTGCCAAATCGTCTTGAGCTCGCTCGTCACGCCCCTTCCCGCCTTCCCCTCAGTCCCGGCGCAGCCAGCGGCGCAGGCGCCGCGAGCCGTGGACCAGCTGCAGGCCACTCTGACACAGCCGGCACTGATCGCGCAGCCCGGGCCCGCCGTCGAGCGCATAGCGGCCGATCGTCATCGCGCCGTCCGCGCTCAGGGGCAGACGCGCCCGGCGCGGCTCGGTCACGAAGCCGAGCGTGAGCCCCTCGCGCCGTGCCAGCGCGACGACGCGCGCATCGTGGTTGCCGTTCGGGTAGGCGATGACGTCGGGCGCGGCGCCGGTCACCTTGGTCAGGTAGTCCTGACAGGCGCGGATCTGGGTCACGGCTTCGGCGTCGTCATGAACCGTGAGGATCGCGTGATCGGCGGTGTGGTTGCCGACGGTGACCTGCGGTTCGCGGGCGAAGACGGCGAGCTCCGCTTCGGTCATGGGCCGGTCGAGTTCGCCTTCCGGGGATAGCGCCGCCGCGCCGAACTCGCGCTGCAGCGCCGCCTCGATCTCCCGATGGGTCAGCGCCTTGAGCGCCTCCTGCTCGCCGGCGATCTCGTCGGGCCTGCGGCCTTGCTTCACGCGCCGGCGATAGAGCACGTCCCACCAGTAGGCCCTGCCTTCTGCCACGTGATTGGCCGAGACAAAAAAGGTCGCGGGCACGTCGAACTCGCGCAGTACCGTGAGCGCCGCGAGGTTGTTGGCGTAGCCGTCGTCGAAGCTGATCAGGGCGTAGCGGCCGCCGGGATCGAGGCCGTTCGCCAGATCCGCCGGCGCGACGAAACGGTAGCCTTGCTCCAGGAAGTGGTCGATGAAGGCGCGGAAGTCGGCCAGGGTCACCGGCTGGAAGGGATCGATCAGGCCGGACTCGACCTCGCGCCGGTCGGCAAAAAGGGCGTGAAACATGAATGCGCGCAAACCCGGCGGATCGCCCAGCAGCCCCTGCCAGCCGCGCGACAGGGCCAGGTCCAGGCCGTGGACGGCCGGGCGCAGAAGGGCTCTCATGCCCGGCTCCGCGGTGCCATCGAGCTTGTTGCGATATGCGGCTCGGTCATCGGGCACCGCGGCCGACCGCTAGGTGCGGCGCAGCGCCCGAGATTTGCCGACCGATCCCACCACCGGCACGCCAAGCGCCCGCTCCGCCGCATCCGGCGTGCTGACCCGCGTGTCGAAGTACTCGCGCAGGAAGGCGATCAGCACGGCGAGCAGAAAGCCCCCGAGAATCGCGACCTTGATGAAGAACATGCGCGAGCGCTTCGGCCGCGGAGGAACCGCGGCGTATTCGATCACCTTGACGTTCACCAGGTTCTCAGGCGCCGACTCGCGCGCGCGTTCCTGCTCGTAGCGGGTCAGGTAGTCGAGGAAAACCGTCTCCTGCGAGGCGATCAGAACTTGGATGTCGTCGATCGTGCTCTGCCGCGCTTCGATCTCCTCGAGCTCCGCAGTACGGGCCTTCAGGTCGCGTTCCGCCTGGGCGATGTTGCGGTTGGCGACAACGACGCGCGGGTGATTGTTGGCGAAGCGGCTGGCCAATTCGGCCCGCTCCTTGCGCAACAGGGCGAGACGCTCGCGGTTGTTGCCGATCTCGCGTACCAGCTCGGGCCGGCCGCCGGAGAGCGCGGTCACCGCGTGCTTGGCCTTGAAGTCCGACAGGGCCGCGCGCAGCCGATCCAGCTCGGCGTCGGCCTCGTCCATCTTCTGCTTGAAGTAGTCGCTGGCGCCCTGCGCGGCGTAGATCGAGCGGCGGTGCGCGATGTAGGCGTCGGTCACGGCGTTGGTCACGCGCATGGAGAAGACCGGATCCGGGCTCGAAAAGCTGATGCGTAAGACGTTGGAGTCGACGACCGGCGTCGCCGCGATCCGCTTTGTGAGATCCTCGATCCAGCCCTCGCGGGCCGGCACTTGGGTGCGCAGTCCCAGGTTGACGAGCAGTTCGCGGAAACTGGCCGAGAGGCTCTTCTCCGTCTCCTCGTCCGCGCCCTGCGCGCTCGCCGCGTCGAGCGCAAGGTCGTGGACCACGGCCTCGATCACCGGGCGCGCACGCACGATCTCCATCTCGGTGTTCATGGCCTCGGCCATGTCGGGGGCGGTGAAGCCGGTCTGCGACATGACCGGAGATTTCGTCCGCTCGACCAGCACGGCCGAGCCCGCCTCGTAGCCCGGCGGCATGATGTAGACGAGGACCACGGTCAGCGCGACGATGAAGATCCACCATCCCAGAACGGTGTTCTTCCATCGGAAGACGAAGGTCAGAAGATCGCGTCTCGTCATGGCTTCGATTGACCCGCTTGCGAAGGGTGCGGATGGCCCGGCACGGCCGGCCGATCAGTAAAACAGCTTCGGTATCGGGTATTCCCGCTTGTTGAGCACCACGCCCGTAATGTCCAGCTTCGCGGTCTTGAGATCCTTGCGCAAGCGCTGCAGCGCTTCGGCCGTCGTGCGCGTGGCGTCGACCACCAGCAAGACGTGGTTCGCCTTCTTCGACCAGTAGTAGGGCGTCTTGCTGTCGAGCGCGCCGGCGTCGACGACGATCACGTCGTAGCGCGCCCGCAGACCGGAAAAGTAGTCCTCCCAGGGCGGCCCGGAGGGCTCCTGCCGGCCGTTCAAGGCCGAGAACGGCAGCATGTCCGGACCGCCGTCCTCGAGCGGCGCGATGGCGCCGTCATAGTTCGCCTCGGAGGATGCGACCGGCTTGCCCTCGGTGTCGGCGGCCGGCGCCGGGCGCTTGGCCTGTGGCGGTGCGGCGTCGTGGCCGTTGCTCCGGCCTTTGGCCTCGAGCAACAGGACCTTGTCCGTGCCGTGCCGGATGAAGGAACGGGCGAGCCCGGCCGAGACGGTCGAGACCCCCTCGCCGGGGGTACGCGAGGTCATGATATAGACCAGGGCATCGTTGCGGTTGGCGTCGGGCGGCTCGGCGGCGATCAGTCGCAATCGCAGGGCGTCGAAATCCCGCTCGATCGCCTTTTCGCGCCTGGAAGAGCCCTTCAACACCGCGGGACCTTTCGGCAGCCGAGGCTGCTCCTACTGAGAAAACCTAGTAAAGACAGAGTAGTAAGCCACAATCAAGCGGTGATGAGAGGCCGGTTCGGGCGCCTAGCCCCGGCCACCGCGCGCGGCCAGTTCGTGATAGATCACCTCCAGATTCCTGCAATATCCTGAAATCTCGAACTTTTCGTTAAACCGCGCCCGGGCGCCGCGCTGCAGGCGGGCGCGCAGGTCCGGCTCCGAGATGGTCCGCGCCAGCGCAGCGGCCAAGGCCCCGGCGTCGTCCGGCGGGACGAAGAGGCCCGAGTCGCCCTCTTGGACGACCTCGGGCGCGGCGCCGACGGGGGTCACGATCACCGCCAGGCCGAAGGCGAGAGCCTCGAGCATGGCCATGGACAGGCCCTCGGCCCGCGACGGCAGGACGAAAACGTCGGCCTCGCTCAAGAGTCGGCGCGCCTCGGCCTCCGGCTGCCAGCCCGGAAAGCGCACCCGCCCCGCGAGTCCCAGCGCTTCGGCCCGGGCGCGGTAGCCCTCGACCGCACCGCGGCCGGCCAGGCAGGCCGACCAGTCGAGGCCGGAAAGGCGCGCGTCGGCCAGCGCCTCGAGCAGGGTCTCAACGCCCTTCAGGGGCTCCAAGCGGCCGAGGAAGAGAATTCGGCAGGGGCCGCCGTGGTCCTTGGGCGGCGCCTCGTCGGGACCGTCGACGGCGTTCAGCAGGACGCTGACGCGTTGCGGATCGAGGCCGTAGCGTTCCTGCGCGATGCGGCGCCAGACTTCGCCAAGAACGATGACGCGCTGGGCGCGGCGCATGGTCGCCAGGATCATCCAGCGTACCGGGCCGGGCAGGCGCGCGATGAACTCAGGAAATGTCGGCGAGTGCAGGTGCAGGATGACCGGAATACCGAGCAGCCGGCCCAGGTGAACGATCAGCCCCTTGCGCAGGATGCTGGCCTTGGAGGCCATGTGCACGTGCAGCAGCGCGATCCGCCCGGCGAGCCCGAACCAAAGGATCTGCCCGAGCGCGCGCAAAAAATGGAACGGCATGACCGCGAGACGGTTCGGGCCGTAAGGGTCGATGATCCGGAACGCGGGGCCGGTGCCGCTGTCGATCCAATAGCGCGCCATGCTGGCGATCAGCCGGCCGATCCCGCCCTTCTCCTTCACCCCGCCGGGCGCCACGATGAAGACCGACGCGCCGGCACCGTCGTCGCGGGCGATCGTGGTGCCGCGAATCTCGGCGCCGTTCGGCGGCATCAACGGGTGGCCGGAGCGGCTGACGGATGCCATGGCACGGGTCCCGGTTGCAGCTGGGGCCGGATGGGGCTCAGGATGGTGCGGACCTCCGACGGGGGCACGAGAGCCTCGGACAGAAAGCCATAAGACGGCGTTAACGGACCGGCCTCATCCTGATGCCGCCTTGCAGCGGGCCGCAGCGCGGCTAGAGCCTGATCGGGTCACACCGAAACGGTGTGACCCGTAAATCAGTCTCTAGAATATTAGAGTAGAGCAAGATTCACGAGTTAGATCGATTCGATCTAACTCGATCTTGCTCTAGGCTGTGCCGGAAGGACGCGGGACTTTGCGCATCTTGCTTCTGATCCATAACCTCGATCTCGGCGGCGCGCAATCGGCGGTCCTGAACCTGGCGCGCGGCCTGGCCCAGCAGGATGTCCGGCCATTGGTCGTCGCCTGGCGCCGCGGCGGCGCCCAGGCGCCGCGCTTCCGCGAAGCGGGTATCGAGCTCGATCTGCCCGATACCGAGCGCGGCGGATGGCGGCGGCTCCAGGTGCCGGGTCTGCTCCGTGCGCTGATCGCCCGCCACCGGATCGACCTGGTCCACGCCCACATGTCGGATTCGGCGGCTTGGGCCGCCCTGCTGCAGCGCGGCGGCGGCTGCCCGGCCGTGGTGACCCACCACACCAACGAGTTGATCGACACGGTCGGGCTCGGCCGGCCGCTCTCCGGCTGGCTGCGTCGGCGCCTGCTTTTCGCCAGCGCGCGAAGGGTCGCGGCCAACATCGCCGTCTCTGAATCGGTGCGCGCCCGACTGGCGCGCGAGGCCGGGCTGGCGGAGGACGCGATCGCCGTCATCCCCAACGGCATCGCGCCGCCGTCGGACGAAGAGGTCCAGGCGGCCCGCGTCTCATCGTCCGGCCCCCGCCTGGTTTTCGTCGGCCGCCTCGCCGAGTCGAAGGGCCTGGAGGTCCTGATCGACGCCCTGCCTCGCGTGCTCGCGGTCTATCCCGAGGCGCGGCTCGAGCTGATCGGGGATGGGCCCGAGCGCGCGGCGCTCGAGACCCGGGTCCGCGAACTGCGGCTCGAGGGCCGCGTCGCCTTCACGGGCTTTGTTGCCGACGTGGCGCCCCGGCTCGCCCAGTCGGATCTCATGGTCTCGCCCTCGCGGATCGAGGGGCTGCCGCTCGCCGTGCTGGAGGCCATGGCCTGGTCGCTGCCGGTCGTGGCGAGCGACATACCGGGCCACCGCGAGCTGGTCCGCCCCGGCGACACTGGTTTCCTGGTGCCACCCGACGATCCGGACGCGTTGGCCGGTGGCGTGATCGCCGCGCTGCAGGACCGGCAAAGCTCCCAATCCCTCGCCGCGCAGGCCCGCGCGCTGGTGCAACGGGACTACAGCGCCGAGGTCATGGCCCGCCGGCACATTGCGCTCTACCGGCGCCTGCTGGCGCCGGCGGCGGAGAAGTCGTTAATTGAAGCTTGAGGCCCCGAGCGGGATAATCGCGACCGTGCGGAAGCAAGTGAGCCGATAGCCGTGCTGCGCGCCATCTCAGATCGCCTGCGCGAGGGACCGCTCCTGAATGTCGAGTGGCTCTTCGCCCTGCTCCTGTCGACCGCCTTCGGCTACTTCGTGGCCACGGGCTTCTGGCTCGGCGCAGCCGCCGTGGTCGGCCTGGCGGGCTTTGCCATCGTCGCCATGGCGCGGCCCGACGCGCTGACGCTGATCTGGTTCGTCGGCATGCCGACGGTCTTCGTGTTCGGCAACAACGCGATGCTGAACGTGCCCTTCCTGACGCTCGACCGGGGCCTGTTCCTCGCGGTGATCGGCTTGCTGATCGCGCAAGCCCTAACCCAGCCCGGATCGCTGCAGCCTTGGGGGCGGATGGAAAAGGTCTTCGGGCTGTTCCTGCTCGTCACCTTCGCATCTTGGGCCACGACCTTCGCCGACAAGAGCGGGCGCATCATATGGAAGGACACGGCCTTCCTGTTCGACAGCTTCCTGATGCCCTTCGCCGCCTACATCATCGCGCGCAACATGTCCTGGACCGAAGCGCGCGTCGTCCGCTTCATGTGGTGGTTCGTCGCGGTCGTGGGCGGCTTCCTGGTGATCGTCGGCGTGCTGCAGTACATTTTCGGTTGGACCTTTTTCACCAACCTGCGTTACCCGAGCGTGCACCCGGACCGGGTCACCGGCACTTTCTCCAACGCCCTGTCCTACGGCATGGTGCTGTCGGCCGTGCTGATCATGGCGCTATGGCTTTTCCTGCAGTCGACCGGTCTGGCCGCGCGAGTCTTCCTGCTCGGCTTGGCCGCCGGGCTCGGCGGCTGCATCGTCCTCAGCCAGGGCCGCGCGGTCTGGTTGGCGGTGCCGATCGCCCTCGCCTACCTGTTCCTCAGGATCAAGCGGATCCGGGCGCTGCTGATGGTCTCAGGGTTGGCCGTGGCGCTGGCGGGTCCGCCCTTGGCCTTGATGTTTCTCGATGTCGGCCAGCTCGACCGACGGCTCGGCCAGGCCTCGCCGGTCTATAACCGCATCGCGCTCTACGCCACAGCGCTCAACATGGCGGCCGATCGGCCGATCTTCGGCTACGGCTTCGGCGAATCGACCTTCAACGAGTACAAGGCCGCCTACTACGATACCTGGGGCGGCGTTCCCGCGCAGTACGCGTCGCAGCCCGGACTGCCGCACAACGAGTTCCTCAACGTGACGGTCATGATGGGCGGCGTGGGCCTGATCGCCTATCTCGCGGTGATCTGGACCGGCTGGCGCGTGCTGGCCCGCCGCGCGGCGGCCGGGGGCGAGAAGGAGAGCTTCTCCGCCGAGCTCGCCGTCTTCGTGCAGGGCGTCTTTCTCGTCGTCATGATCAACGCCCTCTTCATGGACCTCTCCGAAGGCTCCTATTACGTGCTGATCTTGTTCTTCTTCCTGATCGGCATCCTCGGCCGCGACCCGCCGGGCGAGGCGGCGGAAACCGCCTAGGTCGTCTATCTCTCGGCATCGCGGCGCCAGATGCCGCCGCAAGAGGTGCCGGCGAAGAGCGCGCCGTCCGGCGCGAAAGTGAGTCGCTGCACCCGCAGATGGCCGAGCCCGTCGTTGATCGGCCGCCAGCTCGCGCCGCCGTCGCGGCTCTCGAAGACCCCGTCGCCGTTGTCCGTCGGATGCCAGTGGTCGACCCGGCTCATGACGATGTGATTCGGATCGGCCGGATCGACCGCGACTGCCAAGGCCTGGTTGGCCGTGCCGTCCGGGTCGCGGTCCGGCGCGAAGGCGGAGACCCGCCGCCATACCTGGCCGCCGTCGCCGCTGCGGTGCAGGTTGCCGTCGTCGGTCGCGGCATAGAGCCGGCCGTCGGCCGATGCGATATCCCAGATCAGCTTCTGGTCCGTCAGCACGCGCCGCCAGGAGCGGCCACCGTTGTCGGAGCGCCACAGGCCGCTGTGGAAGCTCGCCGCGAAGACGCGGCCGCCCTCGTCGACGAGGATGTCCAGGTAGCGCCGGGCCTTGGGCTGGCCGGCCGTAGGCGCCCAGCTCGCGCCGCCGTCCTCGGAGACGAAGATCCGGCCGCCGTCCTGCGCCAAGAAGAAGCGCGCCCCGTCGGTGGGATCGGCCGCGATATATGTCTCGCCCTTGGTCCAAGGCGCGTCGGGGACCGGTTCGGTGAAAACCGGCTGCCAACGGACCAAGTCGTCGCTGCGCAGCACTTGGCCGTAGTCGCGGTGCCAGGGCGACAGCGAGGTGAAGACCCTCGGCCGGGCGCCATCGCCGGTCACCAGGACCCGCCAGTAGTGCCCGGCCAGTCCGCGGTACTGCGCATTGACCCGGGGCAGCACGGCCTCCCAGCTGGCGCCGCGGTCGCGCGACACCAGCAGCCCCGCATCCAAATGGGTCGCGTAGAGGCTGTAGGCGCCGTTCGGCCGGCCGTCGGGCAGGGCGACGAGATCGGTGACGCAGGTGTTCTGCGCGCCGCGGATCAGGCTGCGCCAGCTGCGCCCGCCATCGGCGCTGGCGTTGGCGCTCCAGGCCTCGGTGAAGAACAGGCGCGCGGGATCGTTCGGGTCGATCGCGATCTGCCAGGACTCGGCCGGCGGATAGCGCCAGGCCCCGGTCGGGTTGTTCGCCAGGTCGAAGGCGACCTTGCCGGTCGCGCGCCAGGAGGCGCCGCCGTCCTCGGTCTTCCAGATCGGCGCGTGGTAGTCGTCGGGGTTGGGCACCGGCGCCGTCGCGACGTAGGCGACGCGGGGCTCGAGCGGGTCGGCCGCCACCGAGAGCACGCGCAGGTCGTCGAGCGGGAGGCCGCCGTTGAACGGCCGCCAGGAGTCGCCGCCGTCTTCGCTCTTGTAGAGACCGGCGCGCTCCAGGGCGGCGTAGAGCGCGCCGTCCGTGGCGACCGCGATGTCCAGCACGATCGGCTGCGCCGGCAAGCCACGGTTCACCTCCTGCCAGGAACCGGCGATGCCGGCGGCGCTGCTGCGGACGATCCCGGCGCCGTAGACGGCAGCGAAGACGATCTCCGGGTCTTGCGGATCGAAGACGATGGCCGCCACGGGCGCCGGATAGCTGGCCTCGTCCGGGTCGTCGACGATCGAGCCGGCGGTGAGATAGTGCGGGCGCGCGCCGGTCATCGGCGGCGCGTAGACCTGGTCCCAGCGCTCGCCGCCGTCGGTCGAGCGCCAGATGCCGCGCTTGCGGCTGCCGCTGAGGCTGACCCCCTGGCGCGCCGGATCGGGCGCGATGGCGCGCGGCGTGCGGTTGTTGCGAAAGCTGATCCCCTGGGCCGCGCTGTCCGTCAGATGGCGCCAGCTGACTCCGGCGTCGCGGCTCACGTAGATGCCGGCCTTGTCGGAGCGCGCCAAAGCGCCGACGCCGGCGTAAAGGGTGTCCGGATCGAAGGGGTCGATGGCGAAGGACGAGACCTCGTAGTTGCCGAGGCCCAGGCTCCGAAACTGCCAGCGTTCGCCGTAGTTCTCGCTGTAGAACACGCCGGCGACGTCGCTGGTCAGATAGACCACGCCGGGGCGGTCGGGATGGAACTGCACGCTCAGGAAATTGCCGGCGCCGCCGAAGCCGGCCGGCACCCAACGGGCCGCGGCGCGCGCGTCGCCGGCGCCCTGCGGGAGCGCCAGGAGCCAGAGAACCGCGCAGAGGATGCCGCCTAAACGGTTGAACCGCATTCGTTTTGCCCGATGCCTCTCGCTTGCCCGCGAATCCGACAACATGCTATCCGAACCCAAACCCGGCACGGCGGCAAGCGAGGAAAGGCGCCCCATGCGGCTTCGCACGATCCTGATCCTGGCCGCACTCGCGCTCCCCGCCGCCTATCTCGGCCACGGCCTGGCCTATATCGGTTACAGCCTGTGGCTCGCCGGGCCGGCCGCCGTCAGCGCCGACTTCGAGACCGGCGATCTGAGCCAGTGGTCCGGATGGGGCGCCCATCAACTCTGCTGCGCCCATTCCGCCCGCGTCGTCGGGAGCCCCGTGCGCGCGGGCGTCCACGCCGCCGGCTTCACGATCCGCCGCGACGATCCGCTGGTCAAAGGCAGCCTGCGCGCCGAGCTGCGCAGCGCCGCGGCGCGTTTCGGGCGCGAGCAGAGCTACGCCTTCAGCCTCTACGTACCCGACGATTGGGCCGCCAGCCCGATCCTGACCACGGCCGTGCAATGGCACGCCGTGCCGGACAAGCTGCTCGGCGAGAAGGGGCGACCGCCGCCGCTCAGCCTGAACGTCACCGACGAGACTTTTTGGGTTCAGGTGAATTGGGACCGGGCCCGCATCACCCGGGGCTGGTTCGGCGAGTCGGGAAGCGAGGGCTCGGAGCAAGTCTGGTCGGGGCCGCTGGAACGCGGCCGCTGGATCGACTGGCTGTTCAAGGTGCGCTGGTCAGCCGACGACGACGGCGTGATCGAGGTTTGGCGCGACGGCGAGAGGCTCGCACGCTGGGACGGGCCGAACGCCTACAACGACTTCGTCGCGCCCTACCTGAAGCTCGGCGTCTACAACTGGGGTTGGCTCGATCCGGCGGCGGCGCCGGTCACCGACGAGCGCACCTTCTACTTCGACGAGATTACGGTGCGGTGAGCCGACGCTTGGCGGCGCGCAGCCGATTCTCGAGCTCGAAGTCGAGCCTAGGCCGCTGCAGGACCAGCCAAAAGCGCGTCTCGCTCCCGGTGCCCAGGCGGCGCTTGTGCAGCGTGTCGCCGTGCAGGAAATCGAAGCAGTCCGCACCGGCTTCCAGGTTGTGCACCACGGCCAGGTAGTCGGCGGCCATGCCGAAGTTGATCTTGTCGTCACTCTCCGGCGCCAGGCCCCATTGATAGGAGTAAATCCTGCCGCCGTAGACGAAGTGGTAAAGGTACCCGACTGTCCAGTCACCGGCGGTCACGCGCAGGAGCTGGATCTCGCCGGCGGAGAAGCGCGCGTCGATCAGCGCGCGGTGAAACTCGACGAACCAGGGGTCGGCAAAGGCGCCGGGCTCGCCGCGCTCTTGCCAGTCGGCCTGATGCAGCTCGATCAGCGCGCCGAAGTAAGACTGCGCCTCCGCCACGGTGCCGGCGAGAACGGCCGCAAGCTCGCCGCGTTCGGCGTAGCGGCGCAGGCTGCGGCGCAGGTGTTGGCGCGTCTTCTTGCCGAGCCTGTTCAGGTAATCGCCGTCGTCCGCGCGAATCGCAGCGAGGTCGACGACATGGCTGACCGTCTCCTTGAGGACGACGTGCGGCAGGTCGAGCGCCGCCGCGGCCTCGTGCATCGCGGGATCGACGCCGGGCAAGTAGACCTCGTCCCAACGCGGTTCG
>JAAUYJ010123035.1_pt1 | contig 19438 bp, 9 predicted proteins | sample 7278031 | NCBI WGS metagenome assembly JAAUYJ01 (sample SAMN14350222, study PRJNA611818) | marine sediment metagenome | isolation source: surface marine sediment (1.8m) | place: French Polynesia: Moorea | collected 2018-08 | reverse complement strand
CAACTATTTTCGATAATTGGTGATTTTCGAGGCATCGAACCTCGAAAATCACACGCTCTACCTCCCCACTCCGCAAGCTGAGAGTGGGGACTCCCGCTTATTCCGTTGAAGGCTTGAAACCAGTTTTGCCCTCAAAAATTACGATAATGGGTAAAGCCCAAATTTTTTTAGCGAAACCCCAATCTCCTCCAGGAAAATCAGTCCCTAAATTTTAAGTTACGATTGGGGAACTTTTTGAATGTCTCAAAATAACAATAAGGGGTATATTCTCACCCCATTAAAATGACATTATCAATGACATGAATTACCCCATTATCTGCTTCAATATCGGCTGCAATAACGGTGGCATTTTTAACTTCAAAACCTTCAGAACAGTCAATAGAAATCGGCGAGCCTTCCAAAGAAATGACAGAATCAACTTTGACCAGATCAGCCTTCATTAACTTACCAGGAACCACATGATAGGTTAAAATACGAGCCAACTGAGGTACATTTTGTACCAAAGTATGAATGGTTCCTGGAGGCAATTTAGCAAAAGCATTATCGTTAGGAGCAAACACTGTAAACGGCCCCGAACTTTTTAAAGCCTCTACTAAATTGGCTGTTTTCACCGCAGTTACCAAAGTTTCAAACCCTTCTGTATTAACAGCAATGTCGACAATATCGGCCATAGATTTCAACTTAAATTTTCTTAATTGTTTCTCTTTATTATAAACTAAAAAAGAGAGCCAAAAAACAAGGGTGAGTTAGGTAAATTATGCACAACAATGGTGAAGCGCAATCAGGAAGTTCTTACTTCCTTAAACCCACCCCAAGCATGAATAATAAAGCTGACTCAATTACCAACTTAATAAGGGTTGAAAGCCATGTTTCACCGACGCTTCTCCTATTTGTTCCATTTTAGTCACTGTAATTTGATTTCTTCCCCAAGAAAAATTCGTATGCCATTGTTCAAATTCCAATAAAATCGCTTCGGCAAAACAAGCAAACATTTGACGGGAAGGGATATCCATACTAACAATTTCCATAATTTTCCAGTCAATATCCAGGGAATGTTCTACGATCCCTCCCTTAAGAATATAAACATCGGGGTGTTTAATTTTCGTATCTAAATTCTTAGGATAACCACCGTCCACAATTAAACAGGGTTTCTGGAGAGTTTGGGCATTAATTTCAACCCCTTTGGGCATACTAGCCACCCAGACGATGACATCAGCTTGAGGCAGGGCTTCTTCTAGTCCCATAATTTTACCCCTTCCTAACTCATCCTGTAACCGTTGTAATCGTTCTTGATTACGGGCAATTAATAAAAGTTCCTTAATCTCCGTCTTGCGATCCAACCAACGACAAACAGCACTGCCGATGTCTCCTGTTGCGCCACAAACAGCTACCGTTGCCTGAGATAAGTCAATTCCCAGTTTAGCCGAAGCTTGTTCCACTTGACGACAAATAACATAAGCAGTGTGGGTATTCCCTGTAGTAAAGCGATCAAACTCTAAAGAGACATTGCGGACCTGTTTATTGTCTTTGAGGTTAAATTCCTCAAAAATAATCGAAGAAAAGCCCCCTAATGCCGTGATATTAAGGTCGTTTTTCTGTGCTAAGGCCATCGCGTTTAGTATTTTGCGTATCGCTGCTTTAATCCGTCGATTCATCAGCATTTCTGGCAAAAAACAGGACTCAACATACTTACCGTCGATGGTTTGCCCTGTCACACTGGTAACATGGAAATGGTCGACGATTTGTGGTGGTGCAGAACACCAGAAATCAAGCCCCTGATTGGCGTATTCAGGATAGCCAAGGGCATCAGCAACGGACTGGGCGTGTTCTAAACTTGTAAGATGACCGATCAGACCAAACATTGATTATTCTATATGATAATTAAGCAAAAAAGAGACTAAATTATAGGAAAAAGTTAAGACTCTTAACAATATTACCGTAATAATTTGATCATTGATCAGTTTTATCTGTGTTGATGATCTGTCCCGTCTTGCAAAAGGCGTTATCCTAAATAGTAAAGATGACGGTTAACTGACCAACTTATGTCGAAAATCGAAACTAGAACCGAACCCATGGTATTAAACATGGGGCCTCATCATCCCTCAATGCACGGAGTATTGCGTCTTATTGTTACCCTAGATGGAGAAGACGTAATCGACTGTGAACCTGTGATTGGGTATCTTCATCGGGGGATGGAGAAAATTGCGGAAAATCGTACTAATGTCATGTACGTTCCCTATGTTAGCCGTTGGGATTATGCGGCAGGAATGTTCAATGAAGCGATCACCGTTAACGCACCTGAACAATTGGCGGATATCGAAGTTCCTAAACGAGCCCAATATATTCGGGTTATTATGTTGGAACTCAACCGTATTGCCAACCATTTACTATGGTTAGGGCCCTTTTTAGCAGATGTTGGCGCACAAACTCCCTTTTTCTATATTTTCCGTGAACGGGAAATGATTTACGATCTTTGGGAAGCAGCCTCTGGAATGCGCTTAATTAATAATAATTACTTCCGTGTCGGCGGGGTAGCAGTAGACTTACCCTACGGTTGGATCGATAAATGTGAAGACTTCTGCGATCATTTTGACCCCAAGGTGGATGAATATGAGAAGTTAATCACCAATAACCCCATTTTCCGCCGTCGTGTGGAAGGAGTGGGAACCATTACCCGTGATCAAGCCATTAACTGGGGACTATCTGGACCAATGTTACGAGGCTCTGGGGTTAAATGGGATCTCCGTAAAGTAGATCATTACGAATGTTATGACGACTTTGACTGGGAAGTGCAATGGGAAACTGCAGGAGACTGTTTTGCCCGTTATTTGGTTCGTATTCGGGAGATGCGCGAGTCTGTTAAAATCATTCGTCAAGCTTTAAAAGGCATTCCAGGAGGTCCTTATGAAAACCTAGAAGCCAAGCGCATGATGGAAGGGAAAAAGTCCCAATGGAATGATTTTGACTATCAATATATTGCCAAAAAAGTTGCTCCTACTTTTAAAATTCCTGAAGGAGAACATTATGTACGCTTAGAAAGCGGTAAAGGAGAATTGGGGATCTTTATCGTTGGTAAAAATGATGTTTTCCCCTGGCGTTGGAAAATCCGCGCCCCTGACTTCAATAATTTACAGATTCTACCCCACCTATTAAAAGGAGTGAAAGTTGCTGATATCATGGCAATTTTAGGTAGTATTGATGTCATTATGGGGTCTGTGGACCGTTAAAGTTTTCAGTCCATAATCATTAATTATTGAGGGGTTTTGTCCCCTCTCTTTTTTGGCCTTAATTTATAATAAAAGCAGTCCCCTAGTCGACACTAAGAGGACTCCGAACTAAGAGGACTCCGATAAAATAAATACTACTCATAGTTTAACTCATGAATGAACCAGTGACCATCAAATATTCTTTAGAAGACGTTTTACAACGTATTGAGAATAAACTAGATAAAAACCAGAAAAGTGTTGATCAAAAACTAGATAATATCCAAAAGGATGTTAATCAAAAACTGGATAACATACAAAAGGAATTCAATCAAAAACTAGATAATATCCAAAAGGAATTCAATCAAAAACTAGATAATATCCAAAAGGAATTCAATCAAAAACTGGACAATGTCCAAAAGGATGTTAATCAAAAACTGGATAATATCCAAAAGGATGTTACTGATCTCAAAGTAGGACAGGCAAAACTAGAAGAAAAAGTGGAAGGTTTAGCCAAAAGATTAGATTATCAAGAGTTTATTAATCGTGGGGTAGTCCTCGGTTTGATTGTTGCTTTGTTAGGGGGTTTAGCTAAAATGTTTGGATGGATTGGTAATTCATAATTTTAAAAGCCCTATAGCCCATTCATAAATCAACTACAGGGCTTTTTTATCCATGATTAAATAAGAACAGCCTTGCGTGCAGGAACTAACTGTTTATGGGCTAAATATTCATGAATTTCTAACGGTTTTAATTTACAAAGGTCTTTTGCTAATTCTTCAAGTTTAATTTTTCTTGGTAAATGAGGTGTTAAAGACTCACGAACAAATCCTAACATTTGCGGTTCAGCCACCAATAAGATTAAATGGGATTCCCATTGATCGAGAAGTTCTGTAATTTTCTGAGTAATATCCTTAGCAAAATGACGTTCATACTCACTGATATGGTTTTGACGATGATCATCATAGCCATGAACTTGATTTCGAGATCCTCGGTTACGCCCTTTGGTATTAGCCCATAATTCTCTTCCTGACATTTCTTTAGCAGCATTGGTTAAACATTGATGTTCCACCAAATTAGGACTTGACTGATATTCAGGAAATTCTGCCTCTTCTAAGGTGAAGAAGCGAGCTTTTGTACCATCCATAACAGCGACGAGAGCTTGATTCATATGACTTTTTGATAGAATTCTCAAGATCCTCATCTTAGCAAGCAAGTTTGTATTCTAGAACACTTTGGAATAAAGCTTAAAATTTAGAGAAGAAACTAAAGGTTTTCTCGGTGAAAAACCTTAATAAAGTCTTTAAAGTGTAATGGTTTCAGCAAATTTACGAATTCTGCCCACACCCTACATCCTATACTCACTAATACTTTATGAAGCAGGTGCAAGATTTGGAAATAGGAATGTAATAAGAAATCCTGTTGAATACCATACTTTAGGATGAGATAAGCAGGGGGAGCAGAGGAGGCAGAGGAGGCAGGGGAAGATAGATTTACAATAGCAATTTTAACGTTTACTGATTAAGCGGATTTGATATAAGCATGGGAACTCCCTGTGAAAATAGCAAGTTCCCATGCTTATCGAAAAAAAGGGTTCCAAGCCCCCTCTTTCAAGGGGATGAAAAGCCGTCGAGGGATGGCGAGGTTTCCTCGCCATATCCAATTAACCAAGAGAAGAAGAATTTTCCTTGTTTCAAGCCTCCAACCTGAGGATTTCGTAATTCTAAATTCTCAATTCTAAATTCTACATTCTGATTGACTACTTACTGTTTTTTCGATAAACTCCCAAAAACTAAACTGTCGCTAGAGAAAATTCCGCTTCAACAATGAGGTCATTGTAATCAAAATCGGTTGCATCCTCAAAGCCGAATCTATTATCGCCCAAAAGACGAACCCGGTCTTGACTATCACCATTTGCCCCCAAGAAAGGAAAATAAACTGATGATAAATCAATCAAAGAATCGGGAGTATTATTAACCACAATAAATGGGGCATACAGACTACCTCCATTTAAATTTGAAGAAACAGTTAACGTTTCTCCGCTTTTGGTGTGTAGTCCAATATTTGAGACTTGACGAGATAGAGCCGCCTCCGTATAACCTGCATCTCCAGGGTTTAAACCATTAATGGTTCCTGTGATATCATCAATTTCATAAAAACCAACATAGTTGTTATAGTTGGCACTTCGAGTTACAACAAAATCAACGCTAACGACTTCATTGGCAAAATTTCGTAGATCAAAAAATTCTCCTTCATTATCACTTTGTAATAGAGAAATAACTTCATTAATATCTGAAGGCAATTCTTCAAGGGAATTAATGTTATTAGAGGAAACCTCCTCAGAAACAGTTTCCACAACAGGAAGAAGAGCCTCCACAGATTCATTATCAAAGTTTTGAGACTGACTACTATTACTGAAGACAAAATCAGAGATACTGAGATCCGTGGACTCAATGCGGCGTAAAATAACTAAATCTCGTTCAAAAGCATGGATAATAGTATTGCTACCGTCTTCAATGAGCTCCAAATCTGCAAAACCGAGATCCGTCGTTGCCAAACCGATAACATCTTCCCCTATGGTGAAGTCGGTAATTGTATTGGTTTCCGTGGGGAAGTCAACTGAGTCAGTGACGATCCAAAATTGATCTTCTCCAGATCCTCCAGTAATAACATTATCCCCTCCAGCAGATCCAAAAAACAAAGTGTCATTTCCAGATCCAGCAATAATGCGGTTATTAGTACCAGCAAACAGGAAGTCATTACCAGATCCCAAGTCAATGCGATTTCCACCTGGAGCAAAGGTAACATCGACATAATCATCACCGCTACCAGTGAAGAGATTTTGTTCATCTCCAATAAATTCTGTGTCTCTTGGATCTTCGCTGTCAAAAACATCATTTCCAGAGGTTGCAAAGACATTCTCAGGAACATTGATTGTCGGATTGACAATAAACTCACTCACAACAATTGGAGTTAGAGAAATAATTCTTTGGGGATCAGAAAGTAATTCTTCTTCCGAATAAGCTTCAATCCCATAAGTAATGACTTTCAGTTGTTGGGTTTCTGGATCAATATCAAACCTTGTCCATCCATAAGTATGACCAGCAAAATAATCACCTTGCAGTAAAGTTGCATCGATTAACCCCTCTGCCTGAGGAAGATTATTATTAAGACCTAATGGATCAAATCCTAATGGAGTTAATAAGGTGTCGTTGATGATTTGTTTAACAAAGTCATCTCTGTCATCAATCTCATCATCCATATCAGGGGCAATGGGGAGAGAATCATAAAACCCTTGAAGCTCTTCGTCTCCTGCGGTAAAAATGTTAGCTAACAATTCTCCTGTAGGGGCATCAAAAGCAACGGCTCCGGTGGTGATTTCAAAGACATTGGTGGCAATTTGTTCCCCATTAGGTTCTTCTTGATAAGTCAGGTTATTAACAAAGGTGGTATGAATATCAGCCGCCACAAAAACCACATTATTGATCTCATTTTCATCAATAAACTTGAGTATTTCTGTGCGTTCTTGACTGTATCCTTCAAAGGCATCTGTATTAATACCAGGAAAGATGTTTTGTATGGGTTCAGGAACCATGACAAACTTCCAAGTAACCCCGTTATTGTCTGCTGCTAATAAATCTTCCTTGAGATCAGCAAGTTGTACACTCCCTAATAAGGTGCGATCTTCGGTTAAAGAAGCATTTAATACCTCTAAGCGATCGCCAAGATCGAGGAAATTTTCAGGGCCAGGTAAAGCGGTATCACGGAAAGAACGGGTATCTAAGACGAAAACGGCTGCATCACTGCCATAGTTTTCATGGCGATAGAGTTGTCTTTCGCCATTAAATCGTTCATCCCCCACATCCCCATAAAACTCGTCTCTGAGGGGGTTATATTCTTGGAAGGCTTGCAGGCCATTTTCATAGAGTTGCGTGTCATTAATCAGCCCTTCTGTTTCGCTGAAGCGATCATCGGTGTCTGCTGTTGCGCCCCCTGCGAAATCATTAGTTACCTCATGATCGTCTATGGTTGCAAGGATCGAAGTGTTAGCCCGCAACTGTTCCCAAACATTCAAACCGAGGCGACTATCATATACTTCACTGTGTTTGGCCCGATATTCTTCAATGGTTTCGACTTGCTCTTTGCGGGTTCCATCGGGGTTTTTCACTGCATCAGAACCTATGTCTGCGTAGATGGTGTCTCCATGTTCAACAAAGAAGTCGAGCTCCATATCCACAGCGTTACTGATAGCGGGATAGGGAGCTAACTCTCCACGCCAGTCTCCTGATACCCCAAAGCTTAAACCTGCATTGGTTCCCAAGGGTGCAGAGGTTTTAAAGGTTCCGATGGCAGTGTCGCCGGCTGCATCTGTTGCGCTATAGTAATAGCGGGTATTGGGGTTTAGCTCCGTAATCTCCACTTTGACAGGAAGGTTGGGATCGCTTACGGTGAGGGTTTGTGCCCCAACAATGGAACTGAAGTTAGGATCGGTAGAATATTCAAAGGTGATGTCTCCAGTGAAGAGACTGCGCGCCCAAAGAACGGTACTATCTTGGGTAGTGTCGCCACTAGCCACTCCATTGATTAAAGAGTCGGGGTTTGGGTTGCGAGGATCGTAACTTTCTGTGTCTAATTCAAAGAAAGGTAGGGTATTACTTAAGTTTTCTAAGTCAATATATTTGAAGTTGGTATTAAAGTTTTGAATTTCCCCATCTTCTGGATCTTGAAAGACGGTTGCTTCTTCATTTGAGCCGTCATGAACCACTAAAAGTCCCTTGGGGAATTTGTCTCCTAAAGGAACATTAATGATATCGATACCATCAGTTTCCTCTACAGCGTCAATACCATCATTTTCACCGATGACAAAGCTACCTAAATAAGAGTTACTTCCCCCTCGATCATAGACAGCAAAGGAACTATCTCCTTGACTGGATGCTAGTAAATATCCGGTGCCATCTTCTCCATAATAAATGGTTAATCCTTCCACATCTGCGATTAGGTTACTATTAGGATTAATATCGTTAACGGTATCAACAATGGTTCCTGTATTACTACTATCTGGTTCCGCTAAAAACCTCCAAATTCCAAATTCCTCTTGTCCCACATATAAATAGCCTAATTCTCTGTCAACTACCATGCCTTCTACCTGGGCATCTTCTGTTTCACCACCAGGAGGAATGGGAACGGAAAAAGTGCGAACAATTTCAGTATTAATGTTACCTTCTCCATCAGAAACTAATTCTAACTGCGCAATTTGATCTCCATCTCTTTGAGAAACAAAGGTGTAAACTTTTCCAGTTACGGGACTTGTATAAGTCGCTACGCCATAAGCTGTTGCTTCTCCATCATCAACCCCAAAAATGGTCTCTAAAATATTAGTAGAAGTAATATCTGTTAACTGTTGAGTTGCGGGATCAATTTCAAAGATAACTAAAGTATCGTTTAGGCGATCGCTTACTACTGCAATATCAATAATATTGCCATCTAAGTTAAACCCATAAACTAGATCAACATTGTTATAGCGAATATTATCAGGGGTAATTCTTTGTACTTCTTGTCCCTCTAAATCATAAACAGTTAATCCCCCATTTTTTAGAGTTGTAATGACTAAACTTTGTTCAACATCTGTGGGATGAACATAAATAGCGGGATCATCAGAATCAGGACCTTCTACAACATTAGGATCGTTAGGATCGTCAAAACGAATTTCGCTAGTAGTTTCTGATGTTGGAGTAACAAAGGGAATAGAATTAATGTCCAATTCAAAGGCAAGAAATTGACTTATTTGAGCATCATTAAAATTGTTATCACTCGCAACAATTAAAGATTGTAATCCATTGGGCAAAGTAGGGCCAAAAGCTAGAGCTTCGCTGTTATCTAGGCGTACTCCCAATTCATCAAAATCAATTAATAACCGTTTTTCTGCAACCTCATCTACATCAAATAGACCATTATTTGGATTATTAGTATCAATAGCTAAACTATCAAACTGACTAATATCTGTCGCCCCTTGTAAACGAACTTCATAGAGGCGAATATTGTTGCCTACACCAGAAGCAAATGAACGTTCTAAGGACAAGAAAGTACCAGTATTATCAAGAGCAAGTAATTCAACTAAACCATTATCAGCAAAGCCTCCAGGGGGGTTAGAATCATTAGGAATAGGATCGGTAAAATAGAGAAATTCTCGGCCTGGTGTTCCTGTTTCTAAGTCATATTGAAGGATACGAACTGCACTTTCATCTTCTAAAGTTGAATTGGTTCCATCTTGCCATAAAGCATTTTCAACTGCTGTATATAAATAGCGTTCATCAGGGGTAATGGTTAAACTTTCAAAGGCTTGATTGTTGCGAATACCACTACTTTGATCAGCAGTTGGTGAAAATTTATTAGGTACAGGTAAAGTATTAAATTGTTCTCCAGATAAAGAAAACTCATTGACGAATGGGGCAACTAAATTATTAGCATTTCCTTCAGAAGAAATGAATAAAGTGTTGCGAGACGTTAAAGCAATGCCTTCTGGATCAACAACATTTTCAGTAAAGGGAGTGCCTGATTCATCCAATAAGGTTGTAAAACTAACAATATTGATGTCATTTTCATCTAAAATACCATCACTCAAATCAATATCTAAATTGTAGAATCTAGCATCATTTCTTTGACTGCGATCATCTGACAATCCATAATAAATATCATTATTTGGATCATAAGTCAGTCCTGAAATACCACCAAACTCTGTCCCTTCAAAGGTAAACCCTGTATCAAAAATAACCTCACCGATAAAGTTTAAATCGGTCACAGTTTTACGAGTTGAATCAATCATTGAATCCTCCACATTAATATCGGTATAAACTAAACGATGATCAGAACTAGGAAATGGAAAGTCTCCTACTAAATTAAATAAAGAATCATCAGCAGTAGGCCAAAAAACTCCTGAGTTGGTAACTTCTAAATTCTCAGAAGGTAAGACATAATCAACCCGTAAATTGCCGGGACTATTATCATTAAAATCTGCTGTATCAAAAGCAGGATTTCCCTGATGACTCTCATTGATATTTCCTTGTCTCAAAGAAGCATCTACACCCCCATCGCTACTAGGATTCATAACAGTATTAATCTGGGGATTATCTAATAATTGATTAATGGCACTATTAACACTATCTCCATCAAAAGGATCGGCATTTTGATCCCCAGCAATGACAAATTTTGTACCCGCTTTTAAGCCACCAAAATTACCTTGATCATCATAAATATAAGCACTGTTTCCAGGGGTAATATAATCTGCCCAAAAACGAATTTCATCATGATTTCTGTTACCATTTTTATCTTCTGGTCCATCAAAAACCGGTGGTGTAGGATGACTTACCAAAAAATGAACAGTTTCCCCATCAATAATTAAAGGTAAATCCCAATGACTTTTAGAAGATAAACGGAAAACGTCTAACTCTTCTTCTGAATAAAAAGACTCTCCAGTGTCGGTATCAATAGGTAATAAAGCCCCAGGCATATCCCTCCATAAAAAATTCTGAAAGGTTCTAATATTATCAAAATCAATAGGATACTTGGAATAAACTGCCATGCCAAATTGACCGGGAAAATTTCCAAAGCCAAAAGCATCATTACCATAACCAGGTTCCCCAGGTGTAGTAACCACTTCACCGTTATTATCTAAATCAAAACCAGAGGCAATTCCTGTATTAGAGGGAGCAACATAAAAATAGGGATAATCAACAGGATTAACGCCGTTTTGACCGACGTTTAAATAATTATTTTTAAAAAGTTCAACCGCTTCATCTTCGGAATCAAAATCAAACTCATTAATTAAAAGAACATCAGGATTAACCCGTTGAATTATCTCCGTAACTGTTTGAGCTTGGGCATTATCTGAAGTAGTTAACTCAGCTATCAATTCCCCTTCATAATTACGATTTAAAGAAGCATTAAATGTAGCAAAACGAACCATAATTTTATAGCCTAAATTTAAAATAGAATTAGTGTCTATAGAAAGGTTTAAAAAGGGTTACAAAATTGAGTTGATGAGAACAACAGAGCAGTATGGGGTGGGTATTGCCCACCCCAAAGACAACAATTAATTAAGCAAAAACGAAGTCAGATTCACTCAAGGTGTCACTACGAACAATGGCTAAATCTTGACCTAAGCCATTAATGATCGTTTCATCACCATCTACGGTTAACATTAAGTCTGCAAAACCGAGACTGGTAGCACCTAAGCCAATGACATCGTCTCCACTGGTGAAGTCAGTGATAACATTTGCCATTGCAGGTAAGTCTCCTTCATCAGTCACAATCCAGAATTGATCCATTCCTGAGCCACCAGTAACAATGTTGTTACCTTCACCAGAACCGAGGAATAACACATCATCTCCAGAACCAGCTACAATGCGGTTGTCACTGCCAGCAAAGAGAATATCATCACCGCTACCCAAAACAATGCGGTTGCCACCAGGGGCAAAGGTAACATCCACATAGTCATCATTCGATCCGGTAAAGAGATTTTGATTATCGCCAATAAATCCAGTATCACCAGGATCTTCGGTATCAAAATTGTCCTCATCGGAAGAGCCAAAGACATTGCGAGGAACCTCTACCACATCCAAAGAAGTATCTTGGATAGTAACGGTGACACTACTCTCATCGGTGGGAACATAACCAATGTCATCAACCAAGGTGTAAGTAGTGGTTTCATCACCTTCTGTGGTCATATCAGCAACAGTGGTAAAGGTAACACTGGCTGAAGTTGCTCCTTCATCGATGGTGATAGCAGAACGCGCGAACTCATCTCCTTGTGGGGTTAACTGCTCTAAGTTACTGGCATTGGTTAAAGTTGCAGGAAATTCGATGTCTCCAAAAGCACTATCGGAGTCCATCTCTGAGAAGACAACCCTCAAACCCCCTTCAGGGGCTGCTTCATCCAGGGTAAAGGTTAGGGTATAGGTTTGACTGTCTTCAGAAACCATTGTGGTATCCACCGTTAAACCCACTTCAGCAATCATTCCCACACGGGGATCTACGTCTAAAGGTTGGGTTAATTTGATGGTTATGATTTCATTGTTATCTATTTCATGACCGCGGCCAATGGAGAAGGGATAGTTATTATCATTGGCGACTAAGATGGTTTCTTCATCAAGAATCAAAACATCTTCGATAGTGATGAAGGGGAAGGTAAAGAGAGTCTCACCATCATTATTGAGGTCATTAGGATCGGCAATGTTTAACAAATCCACTAATTCCATCTTCTCAACGAAACCATTTTCATCCACTTCAGAGATATCTACCTTAAACAGTTTCTTGAATACTGCTGCTTCTCCTTCGTTTCCATCCCTTTCAATGACGATAAACTCGTTGTCATTAATGGGAGTCATATCTCCGATGGCATGGTTGGGATCGTCTAACCCATAGAAGCCCACTAATTCATTGCTGAAACTCGCTGAGGCCACATCAAACTCATAAATCCGTAAAGCATTGTCAGGATCACCGACAACACTGCCTTCTAAGAGGGGATACAGAGTCATGCGATCGGGACTATAACCCAAGCCTTCATAACCGCGAGAACGGGCTAAATTGGCTTCTGCTTCACCAGCTAACACAGCAGGGTTATCAGGGGAGCGAACTTCCGTGGCCGCTAATTGATCCCGTACCATCGCACCAGTTCCGGGGAAGTCGGTAAAGAAGCCATCTACTCCCAATTCAATGAACTGCTCAATTTCGTCTTCAGGAGTTTGGGGTGTGCCATCTGGGTTTAAGGTTAAGAAGTTTTCTTCGTTGCGATGGGTGTAAGGATGAATTTGCATCCCGGCATCATGAGCCCATTCGATATAGGGACGAATTTCTCCGGTGAGTTGAGTGGTAATTTGAGCAATACCGTCTCCATCACCATCAACGGGCTCATCGATAGATTCTCTGAGAAGAAAACTATTTTTCCAAGGGCCGACACCCTCTGCATAAGCTTCGCCGATATAGTTGAAAATTTCGGCTGTGGCTAAGTCAAGATAGGTGGTATCGGGAATGTCGTCTCCTGTGACATCTTGCCCAAAATCAGGCACAAGATTAACCAATCCTCCGTAGGTTTCTAAAGCGTCAGCCTCACTAAAGTCATCCTGAGAGAAGTTATAAACGATGTCGTAGGGAACAGAGAAACCACCACCAGCTTCGTTAATGAAGGCATCATCCGTATCCCCAAACAGTTGAACTAAGGGAATATCAACAATTTCTGAACCAAAGAAGTTAGAGAAGAAAGGCAGAATCTCATTTTGTAATTCAATCAGGTTGGCAAATTCAAAGGATTGAATAAAGATGCGATCGGGATCGGTGAATCCTTCTGCGACTAAAGTAGCTGCTAAGGTGACTCCTAAATTGATATCGATGGGAGTTCCATCAAGCAGGGTTCCTTCTTCCTCGAAGTAGGTAGGATGCTTGGTTTCAGGATAAATCCCGATTGTCTTGCCGGTCTGGGCTTCTACTGTTTTAACCAGTTGAATGATTTCTGCAAGGGTAGGAATTTCAAACTGATCGTTAAACTGAGTATTATCAGGACGAATACCAGGAATCCGCTCACGGGCCCGTAATTCTTTGATTTCAGCTAAGGTAAAGTCTTCGGAAAACCAACCTCCAATCAGAGCACCATCAATGCTTTTCACCGTCAGGCGATTGCTAAATTGCTCAAAGGTAGCAACGTTGGTGGTTTCTGAGGTGATAATGGGATTACCATCAGCATCAAAAACGATTTCTCCGTTTTCGTCTAATTGAACCTCTGCTAAAGCATTTTCGTGACGAGCAATTAAGACACCATCTCTAGTTGCTACTAAGTCGGGTTCAATGAAGTCAGCCCCCTGTTCAATAGCTAATTCATAAGCTTCTAGGGTATGTTCAGGACGTAAACCACTAGCACCCCTGTGAGCGATAACTAGAGGGGTTTGACCGTTTAAGCTCTCAAATTCAGGAAAATTGGGGGTGGCAATGGGGGCACTGAGTAATTCCCCATCTAGGCTAAATTCCAACAGATAAGGACCAAATTCTTCCCCGATCCAAATACGCTCTTCTGTGACTACAATTGATTCAACGTCAAAGTCACCACCGGTTAATAATCTGTCGCTGGTACCTTCTTGAACAATCTCAAAAGGAATTAAATCATTGGGATCAGAGAGTTGGATAAAGTCGAGAACTTCTGCTTCCCCGCTTCCACCTTCTGCGGTTTGGAAGTTGGGGTCAACTTTAAAGATTCTCAGCAGATAGTCTTCACTATTTTGCCGATTACCAAAACCATTATCAGACAAAAACCAAAAGTTACCGTCTTCTGCAAACTGCACCCCACTAAACCCTTGTACTGGTTGTTCGGCGAAGGGAGTTGCACGGTTATCGGAACTAATAAAGTTACCGGAACCCCCAGGCAATCCAGGTTCAAAAGTATCCGCCGGTAAAGAAGAAAATCCCACTAATTCGGGAGCTTCGGGAGAAAAACCAAACAATGTTTGGTACATAATCCGATACATATCGGTGTTATCTGCGGTAGCTCCTAAGAGCTCGGAGTTTAACCCATAAGCTTTGGAGACAATACTGCCAGCGACATCACTGGTACTGACATAGCTGACGCCAAATTCAAAAATGTCTCCATCGGCATCGGGTTGACCGGTAATAAAGGGTGCTGTATCGTTACCGGTTGTTCCATCGCGAGGTACAGAAATGGCACCATCTCTCGTCGCTTGATAACCTACTGTGCCTACGGTATCGCCATTCACATCATCCACTTCTAAACCGCCGGCATCACTATCAGCCGCCGTCAGAATTAAGGTATTGGGATTGACGTTATTGACAAAGTCTTGAGCCACCCCAATAGCAGCGTCAGCCCGTAAAGTCGCTTCAATGCCCCCTGCACCGTTATTATTGTTGGGGAAATTATCGGAACCTTCTTCTTCTAAGACCACCATAAAGCCATCTTGAGCATTGGCAAATTTATCGAGGGCTAGGGTGGCTTCCAACATTTCAGCAACGGTGGGCGGATTTTCGTTGCCGGGTTGACCATAGAGAATTAATTCTCCATTCTCGTCAACAAAACCTTGTTCGATGAGGTTAGCTTCGTTGGTGTCGTTGTAAGTATCTTCTGCTGCAAAAATACCCAAAACTCTTTCAGTATCAGCCGATAAGTTTTGTAAATCTTCGCGAGTATAGAGGACGGTATAACCCATTGCTTCTGCTTCTTCAATCAGGTTGCGTCCATCTTCACGAATCCCTTCTTGTCCAAAAAATCCTACTGTACCAACGGGAAGATAGTGAATTTCACCTCCCCCCATAATTACATCAACGCCAGACTCGACGATATCTTCAGTAATACCGGTAACATCACTACGATTTTCTGCTTCGGCTAAGAAAACACCTGTCCCAGGTTCAGCAATAAAGCCGGAATTAATGACAGCACTGGGCTTACCCGCAGCGATCGCTTCTTCTAGAATAGTAGTCCCTTCTTGACCGGAAAGAGACGTGATGGGATTACCGTCTTCGTCTAAACCATAGCTACCGGCAAAGGGTTTGACCCCGAAAGCATGAACCACTGCCCCGGCATTGGAGGTCGATACTAGGCGATCGTCAATATGTCCTAGATAAACCCCTGCATCGGTCATATTGTCCCAATTGAGTCGGCCATCGGTGCCTTGGGAAAGAAACCGAGCGGCTGCGTAGTGGGAAGGGCTGGTGCCGTCTGGGTGAATAAAAATAACGTTCCCGGTGTCTTGGGTGGGTTCTGGTGCCGGGGCGGGATCATCGGGAATTCCTGGTGGGGGTGCTAATTCCACTTCAAATAGGGTTTCATACATTAAGCGATAGATACCGGTGTTATCGACGGTGGCTGGTAATTTGTCCGCATTCAACCCGTAGGTTTTGGAGACAACACTACCTGCTACATCGGGACCCCCAGACCAAAGTACCCCAAATTCAAAGGTATCTCCATTGGCATCGGGGGCTCCAGTTACAAACGGCTCGGTATCGTTACCTCTAACACCATCAAGGGGAATTCTGGTGTCAAAAGGAGGCTGGATTCGGGTTGTGCCAACGGTTTCTCCTGATACGTCATCTACTTCTAAACCACCCCCATCACTGTCTGCGGCGGTAATAAGTAGGGTGTTGGGGTTAATGTTATCGATATAGTCTTGCGCAACACCAATGGCAGCATCGGCCCGTAACACGGCTTCAACGGTTCCGGCTCCATTGTTATTATTACCAAAGTTGTCGGTTCCTTCTTCTTCTAAGACGACAAACATACCCCTTTCGCTATCTTGGAAAACTTCCAAAGATAGGGTTGCTTGTAACATTTCAGCAACGGTGGGGGGATTTTCGTTTCCAGGTTGGCCGTAGAGAATTAAGTCTCCATTCTCGTCCACAAACCCTTGTTCAACCAGGCGATCCTCGTTGGTGTCGTTATAAGTGTCTTCTGCTGCGAAAATACCTAAGACTCTTTCAGTATCAGCCGACAAGTTTTGTAAGTCTTCGCGGCTATAAACAACGGTGTAACCCATTGCTTCGGCTTCTTCGATCAGGTTACGTCCATCTTCGCGAATCCCTTCTTGACCAAATCGCCCTACTGTACCAACGGGAAGATAGTGAATTTCACCTCCCCCCATAATGGCATTAACTCCAGATTCGACAATTTGTAGGGTGATTTCGGTAACATCGCTACGACTCTCTGCCTCGGCTAAGAAAACACCTGTTCCTGGCTCGGCAATAAAGCCAGAGTTAATCACAGCAGTGGCTTTTCCTGCTGCGATCGCTTCTTCCATAATGGTCGTACCTTCTTGACCGGAAAGAGAAGTATAGGGGTTGCCCTCTTCATCTAAACCGTAGCTACCAGAAAAGGACTTAATACCGAAAGCATGAACTACTGCACCACCGTTGGAAGTTCCAACGACTCTATCGTCCATGTGTCCCAGATAAACTCCTGCATTGGTCATGTTGTCCCAATTGAGTCGACCATCTGGTCCAACAGAGGCAAAACGCCCTGCTGCAAAATGAGATGGGGTGGTCCCATCCGGGTGAATGAATATTACGCTATTGGCCATTGTTCCTTACTAAAGTTAGGGATAAATGACTTTTCAAAGAACGATTCGCTAGAGCATGAAAAAAAAAGTTACAAAGGCTACAAGGAGTTTGTAGTAAACTGTAACTATCAACAAATAAGGGGTTTTGCACATAGAAACCCTAGCAGCAGGAGGTGCAATATACTCCTGCGTTCTCTAAAAAGTTCGCAAATTTTATGTTTTTTATGGTTTCATCGCTAAGCATAAATACTTTAGGTTAAGACAAGAGAACAGTTGGGTTAAATTTCCGAAAAAATAGTTTTTCTTAAGATTAATTTAATAAATAAGCTTTTTGCCTGATGTTAGAATTCACAAAATTGATGTAATACAATAGAATTATGTCTATTCTCACTAATTTAAAAGCTTTATATGAAGTTGATGATGTTAAATGGTTAGAAGAAACCATACAGTTATTAAAAAATGGTCAACTGGCAGCATTAGATATAGAAAATTTAATTGAGGAATTAGAAGAGTTGGAGCGTGAAAAGAGAAATGCGGTTGTTAGTTTATTAGAACCAGTCATCCGTCATTTATTATTACTGGAATATTGGACGACAGAAAAAGAACAAAAATTGGGTCATTGGGAAGCAGAAATAATTAGTTTTCGGACTCAATTAAGAAGAAAATCAACTACAAATCTTCGTAATTGTTTAAGCGATGAGTTACCCTCAATTTATCAGGATGCCTTACTTTATGTACAACGTAAAACTTGTTTTAATGTTGATTTTCCTGAAGTCTGTTCCTATACATTAGAAGAATTATTAAATATTGATTATGGATTAACAAAAAGAGATTTTTCAATCAAGAAATGATACTTTGTTAAAAGAAAAAAGCCCGCTTCCAACGGACTTTAAACAATTCAATCAATCAAATAATTTAGACTGTCATAATATCCTTTTCCTTGGTTGCTAATAACTCATCAATTTTGCTGGTAAACCCATCCGTTACCTTTTGGACATCATCTTGTAGTCCGCGAGATTCATCTTCAGAAATATCGCTATTTTTCTCTTGCTTACGAACCTCATCAATGGCATCTCGACGGATATTTCTGATGGCAACTTTCCCTTCTTCTGCCATTTTACTAGCTAATTTGACTAATTCTTTGCGTCTTTCTTCTGTTAAAGCAGGAATATTAAGACGAATAACATTCCCATCATTATTGGGGGTTAATCCCACATCAGACATCTGGATTGCTTTTTCAATTTGCCCCATACTCCCCTTGTCATAAGGCTGAATCATAATAGTCGTGGCATCTGGGGTACTAATATTAGCCAGAGACTTTAATTGGGTTTCCGTACCATAATAGTCCACTGTCACTCGGTCCAGGATAGCAGAATTAGCTCGTCCTGTGCGAATGGTATTAAACGAGCGCTGAGTAGCCTCAACGGATTTTTGCATATTGTCTTTGAGATCATCTAACATCACAGAAACCTCCTACAATGGTTCCAACTTTTTCGCCTTTAATGGCTCGAACAATATTTCCTGGGACAGAAAGATTAAAGACAATGATAGGAATATCATTTTCTTTGCAAAGGGCAATGGCTGTCCCATCCATCACCCGTAAATCATGAGCTAACACATGGCTATAGGTTAAGCTTTCATAGCGACGGGCATTTGGATTAAGCTGAGGATCGCAGTCATAGACTCCATCCACTTTGGTTGCTTTAAAAACCACTTCTGCATCAATTTCTGCTGCCCTGAGGGCGGCAGTGGTATCTGTGGTGAAAAAAGGATTTCCTGAACCCGCCCCAAAAACTATAACTCGCCCCTTTTCTAAGTGACGGATCGCACGACGACGGATATAGGGTTCAGCCACTTCCTGCATGGCGATCGCCGTTAATACCCTGGTGGGAACCCCCATCTGTTCGAGGGCATCTTGTAAGGTCATAGCGTTCATGACGGTGGCGATCATGCCTACATAGTCAGCCGTTGCCCGATCCATGCCGGCTGAGGCTGCTTTTACCCCTCGGAAGATGTTTCCTCCCCCTACAACGATCGCTAGTTGGATGCCATGATTAATGACATCTTTAATTTCTTGAGCAATGTCGGCCACGACTTTGGGGTCAATGCCATAGCCCAGGTTTCCCATTAGGGCTTCACCGCTAAGTTTAAGTAATACGCGCTGGTAAGTCATCCCTCTGCCGTAACTGT
>JAAUYJ010067129.1_pt1 | contig 19459 bp, 18 predicted proteins | sample 7278031 | NCBI WGS metagenome assembly JAAUYJ01 (sample SAMN14350222, study PRJNA611818) | marine sediment metagenome | isolation source: surface marine sediment (1.8m) | place: French Polynesia: Moorea | collected 2018-08 | reverse complement strand
GCAGCTTAGTGGAAAAAAAAGAATTAGAAAACCAATCTGTATTTCACCTTAATCCTGTATTTAAACAATATATTATTACAAAGCAGAAATAGTAGTGAATTGGGAAATTATCAACCTATTGATAGATATGAAAACGTAGGACTTATTGCTCATAGTATCCTATTAACTACTCTTAACTTTCTTGGTTTCATCCACTAGAAAAACTTAGGTAATCCTGCTTGTTTTAAAACTGCATTAGCTGTATGGCGTGATTTAATAGAATTATCTACTACGAATCGGTGTTCTGTAATTGGACTATACCAAATTTCATGGTCTCCCTTACCCTGTCGCTCGAAATAGCAATCTGCTTGTATGAGAATTTTTTTTAATTAGTGATGAAGCAATTTTAGGAAGCTATTTTGATTTGTTCTTCTCGATGACTGGTTAGTTTAAATTGAATATACCCAACATAATCAGAGGAAATTATATTGTTCAAAACCATTAATTCGGGAATCATTTCCCGAAGTTTTTGACTGAGTGCTTCAATGGTGTCTGCTTCTGTTGCTAATCCCGGAACATCAGCACTTGTTGCAACCCAAACCTTTGCTTCTACATCCCAGAATGATTCTACTTTATCAGTGATTTCTTGCTTCATAAAATATACATATTATAACCGTTGTTTTTGGTAATTGGTATAACTTGTCAAAAAAAGGTCTTAGTGATACCCTTCTAGTGAGGCTATTATAAAAAAAGGCCATAAAAAAACACACTGTCCGGCCAGACCTGCTCCTGATCGAGAGAACAACAGGAATTTATGGCCTAGACAAACTTTGGTGAGGTAGTCATGCGTCTTCGGAAAAATACAATTTTGACAAGTGGTTGCTTGTCCTTATTAATCTCGATGGGAGCAATGTATCCCGCGATCGCTGCTCCTGAAAATGAGAATATTGCCCAACGGCAAAGAACTCGTCGTGCTGGGGGAGCTAACCAAATGGAAATTGTTGGCTATATAAAAGCTATCACTGGTAATGTAGTCACTATTAAAGTAGATGAAGCAGAAGAATTAGGTCTTCCTGGTATTGCACCTAATGATGGTGAACCAACTTATGTGACAATACCGGAAGAAGAACGTGGTCAACTGCGAACTCTATATTTCTCGCCGATGCACAATGTACCTATCGCAGGTCTAGTACCAGGAATGCGGGTTTATGCAGTTGTTGGTAAAGACGCAGATAATCCAGAAAAACCTTGTGGTTGTATTGACTTCTTTAAAGTCATTCCAGACTACAATTATGAACGGGTGCAAGTTGTGTTACCAACTTATAATTTCCAAGGACCTCCTGATCTAACGTTCCCACCGCTTCAGCCACCACCACCAATTACACGGCCACCATCTCCACCACCTCCTGTGAGAGGACTTTGGTAATATAGATTAAGAATCTCTTTTAGAGAAATTTTTGATGCCATTGTTGATATGAAAACAGTGGCATCATTTGTTTTTTTCACAACTAATATAAGGGTTGGGAAACTAAATTTCTACTAACTAATATCAAGTAATACCAATTTGAAAAAAGAATGTGATGCTTGAGCCAACTTCAACTATTAACTAATTAATAATTTTTTTCGACTTTATCCCTTTGCTAACTAGCCTTTTTCTTTGTTTTTCCTCTGATTGCACCACACCCAAAACCCCACACCCAAAACCCAAGATTGATAATATTTTTAGCAAACATTTATCAATTTGGTATAATTCCTGCTTTTCTTCTAACTATTGAATTTAGGGACACTCCATGGAATATCCCTACAGGGTTGACTATTTTTTGAGTAACGCTTTAACAAACTTTATTAGGTGCGTTGCAACGCACCCTACAATTAATTAATTCTGACTCCTTAATAATAATCCTGAATCGCCTTAACTTCCAACGACCCAGACTTCAACGACCGAATAGCTGCCGCCGTTGCTTTCGCTCCCGCAATAGTCGTAATTAATGGCACTTTGTAATCCAACGAACTCCGGCGAATCTTAATCCCATCAGCGCGCGCTTCTTCCCCAGAAGGAGTAGTAATAATCAACTGAATTTCCCCATTCTTAATCCCATCTAGAACATTCGGACGCCCTTCGTGCAACTTCAACATCCAAGCTACATCTAAACCATGCAAGCACAAGATTTTCCGGGTTCCCTCAGTCGCTACTACTTTGAAACCTAACTCAATCAAATCCTTAACCACTGGTACAACTGCTTCCTTATGGCGATCGCTCATTGAGACAAACACAGTTCCCTCTAAAGGCAATTTTTGCCCTGCTGATAACTGCGCTTTAGCAAAGGCTTTACCAAAGTCAACGTCAATACCCATCGCTTCACCAGTGGAGCGCATTTCGGGTCCTAATATTGTATCTGTACCTGGAAACTTAGCAAACGGTAACACTGCCTCTTTCACCGATACATGAGAAGGCATCTTTTCCTCTACAAAACCTAGCTCTTGCAATTTGTTGCCAGCCATTACCCGTGATGCCATCTTTGCCAAGGGAGTTCCTATTGCTTTAGAAACAAAAGGTACTGTTCGTGATGCGCGGGGGTTAGCTTCCAAAATATATACGGTTTCACCCTGCACCGCAAACTGAATATTCATCAACCCAATAACATTCAGTGTTTTTGCTAATTCAATCGTCCACTTGCGAATGGTTTCCACTGCAGCGGGGGCTAGAGACTGATAAGGAATGGAACAAGCTGAGTCTCCAGAGTGAATACCCGCTTCCTCAATATGCTCCATTATGCCACCAATCACCACGTTACCTGTAGCATCAGCAATGGCGTCTACATCGACCTCAATGGCATTTTCTAAGAACTTGTCAATCAAAATCGGATGTTCCGGTTCCACCTGTACCGCAAACTTCATATAACGTTCCAACTCCGTGTCTGAATAAACAATTTCCATTGCTCTACCACCTAGAACATATGAAGGTCGTACTACTACCGGATAACCAATTTTTTGTGCTACTTGCAAAGCATCTTCATAACTGCGAGCAAGACCGTTTGCTGCTTGGCGAATATCTAAATCTCGTAAAATCTTCTCAAACCTTTCGCGGTCTTCTGCGGTGTCAATGGAGTCTGGTGAAGTACCCCAAATTTTTGTTTTTGTTTCTATTTTCCCTAAATATTTCTGGAGAGGAACGGCTAATTTGAGAGGTGTTTGTCCGCCAAATTGAATAATAATTCCTTCGGGACTTTCTGCTTCTATAATATTAAGTACGTCTTCTTTGGTTAGGGGTTCAAAATAGAGGCGATCGCTAGTATCATAGTCTGTGGAAACCGTTTCTGGGTTTGAGTTGACCATGATTGTCTCAAACCCATCTTCTCGCAAAGCATAACTAGCATGACAGCAACAATAGTCGAATTCTATCCCCTGACCGATACGGTTAGGTCCGCCTCCGAGAATCATTACTTTGCGTCTTTCTGAAGGCAATACTTCTGATTCTTCTTCGTAGGTGGAATAATAGTAAGGTGTCAGCGCTTCAAATTCAGCAGCACAGGTATCTACTGTTTTGTAAGCAGGTTTCACTCCTAAACTCAAGCGATAACTTCTAACTTCATCTTCGGTGGTTTTGGTGGCGTAGGCAATTTGGCGATCGCTAAATCCCTGACGCTTTATATCCCACATTTGCTCTTTTGTCAACTGGTCTAGGGAAGTGCGTTTGATTAACTTTTCTGTGTCGATCAAATCTCGCATCTTATCCAGGAACCAAATATCTATTCCTGTCAGCTCATAGATTTCTTCTATTGTCATCCCCAGTAACAAAGCATAACGTACTGTAAATAATCTCTCTGGGTTAGGTGTACGCAACCCGGAGCGTACTTGTTCTAAACTGGGCAACTTCTCCCAGCGATCGCAACCAAGTCCAGCTCTACCTGTTTCTAGGGAGCGCAATGCTTTCTGAAGTGACTCTTGGAATGTCCGACCAATTGCCATTGCTTCACCAACTGACTTCATCTGAGTTGTCAGCACTGCTTGGGAACCTGGAAATTTCTCAAATGCAAATCTAGGAATTTTTGTAACTACATAATCAATAGTGGGTTCAAAACTAGCTGGTGTTTTTTTGGTAATATCATTAGGAATTTCATCTAGACTGTAGCCAACTGCTAATTTTGCAGCCATTTTGGCAATGGGGAAACCTGTTGCTTTTGATGCTAAAGCTGAAGACCGACTTACCCGTGGGTTCATTTCGATCACAATTATATCTCCATTCACCGGGTTGACTGCAAACTGAATATTGGAGCCACCAGTTTCTACCCCTATTTCCCGAATAATTTTAATTGAAGCGTCTCGTAGTCGTTGATATTCTTTATCTGTTAATGTTTGAGCTGGAGCGACGGTAATAGAATCTCCAGTATGTACGCCCATGGGGTCGATGTTTTCGATCGAACAGATAATGACTACGTTATCTGCTAGGTCTCGCATTACTTCCAGTTCATATTCTTTCCAACCAATCAGTGATTTTTCCACTAATATTTGAGATACTGGACTAGCATCTATCCCTGCTTGAGCCATTACCTCATATTCTTCTTGATTGTAGGCAATACCTCCTCCCGTACCGCCCAAGGTAAAAGCAGGGCGAATGATTAGGGGATAACTGCCGATTTCGTTGGCGATCGCTTTAGCTTCTGGCCAGTTACTAGCAATACCAGACGGACAAACAGGGATACCAATTCGAGCCATTGCTTCTTTGAATAGCTGACGGTCTTCCGCCATTTCAATTGCTGGTAATTTGGCCCCTATTAGATCAACACCATATTTAGCTAATGTACCATTTTTAGCCAAAGATACTGCAATATTTAGAGCTGTCTGACCGCCCATGGTAGGTAGGACGGCATCTGGTCGTTCTTTGGCAATAACTTTTTCTACAAGTTCTGGTGTTAGGGGTTCAATATAGGTGCATTCGGCGATTTCTGGGTCTGTCATAATTGTCGCCGGATTGGAGTTCACCAGCACAACCTCGAATCCCTCTTCTCTCAGGGCTTTACAAGCTTGCGTACCACTATAATCAAATTCACAAGCTTGGCCAATTACAATGGGACCTGAACCAATAAGTAGGATTTTGCGTATATCTTGGCGTCGCGGCATAGATTTTTAATTACTAATTTTTTTGAGATATTAAGACCAAATCCAGACTATTTTAAGGGCTATACTACTGGTTGTGCTATAATATACATACCAATTTTATATTTGACTGTTCAAACCATTCAGGTATCAGCGGTCAGCCATCACTCAGAATACTAAGTTATTTTCAATTTTGAATTTCCACAAAACCTGATATATAATCTGTAAAAAAAATAATCTGTAAGTAAACAGTAGTTAGCTCTTAGATCTCAGCTATTAACATTTTATATTTGTAAAGATGAAGTAAAATTGAGAAATTGAGCTAAAATTTCAAATTACTCTCAAAGTAGATGAGTTAATATTCATCATTAATTAAAAACCTATTCAGGCATAACAATATAGAAAAAGCTGACTGCTAATACCTGAATGCTTACTATAATTTCGGGAAGCTGATTTATGAATACCTATTAAAAAATTTAAAAGTTATACAAGCAATATAAAATCTAGTTAGGTTTTTTGAATTATAGAAATATAGGTAAATAAAAAGATGAATGGCTCACAAATCTTAATGTTTGTAATAGGAATTTACTTCATTTGCGCTGCAATCTTTAATTGGAACTGGTTTATGAATATGCCTAAAGCCAGATTTTTCGTAGGTTTATTTGGTAGAAAGGGGGCAAGGTTATTTTATCTAACACTAGGACTGTTTTGTTTGATTGCGCCATTTTTTATACACAATTAGCTATTGAGCATTGCTGATTGGGTAATAATATTCAATCTTTGATAGAATTTACAACTATAGTTTTTTCTCTGAATTCTGACTTCTGAATTCTTTCTTGATAAAATTGATTTGATTCTTAAACTTTAATTGAGATATTCAATATGCCTAGAAATCCTGATGAATTTGCTATACACCTATTATTAGAAGGTGGCGCTCGCGAAGAAGTACGTTTTCTAACTCTAAAAGATTTTCAAACTTGGTACAGCGGGGTTGTAGTTCCAAAGCACGACTCTCAAGAGTTTGTCAATGTACCAATTAAGACTATTCAAGGAGAATATATGGTGGTTCGTCCTGCTGCTATAATTGCGATTAGGGTGGAACCTATCTTTAATTCTAGTGTTGATCGCTTTTAAAATTCGCTTTTAAAATTCGCTTTTAAAATTAGCTTTTAAAATTAGCTTTTAAAATTGTGTAGTTTCAAGTTGTTCTCCACTGAGAATTATTTTTGAGTTAACTAGTTAATGACTGAAAATCAGGTAATAGGTATCGATATAGGGGGAACAGCTATCAAACTGGGGCGCTTTGGCAAAGATGGCGTTTGTCATCAGTTTTTGACTGTCCCTACTCCTCAACCTGCTACGCCAAAAGCCGTAGTTGATGTGATGATAGAAGCAATTTTGCTATTGCAAAGCTCCACGAAGGCTACTTTCACGAAGAAGGAAACAGGGAACAAGCTTGGTGGCAAAGTTCAAGGAAATGATAACTGCTCAGAGGGAGGAGATAATGTCAAAAAACCTCAGTCGGACAACTCAGCAGTTATTCAAGCTATAGGTATTGGAGTTCCCGGCCCCACTGATGCCCAAGGTAGAATATCTAAGGTAGCGATTAACTTGAGTAACTGGCAAGAAGTTCCCCTAGCTGAATGGTTGGAAGCAAAGACGGGTTTGCCAGTGGTTATTGCTAATGATGCTAACTGTGCTGGTTTGGGAGAAGCTTGGTTAGGAGCAGGTAGTGAGTTTAAAAATATGATTATGCTTACCCTTGGTACAGGTGTTGGGGGAGCTATTATTTTAGATGGTAATTTGTTTGTGGGTCATCAAGGGGCTGCTGGAGAGTTGGGGTTAATTACTTTAAATCCTGATGGTCCTCGGTGTAATAGTGGTAATAATGGTTCTTTGGAACAATATATTTCTGTTCAAGCAGTTCGTCGGGCCACGGGTAAGGAACCTTTGGAATTAGCAAATTTGGCTGAAGTTGGAGACCAAAATGCTTTAGAATTTTGGCAAGATTATGGACGACTTTTAGGGGCCGGGTTGGCAAGTTTGATTTATGTTTTGACTCCAGAAGCAGTAATTATTGGAGGTGGGATGAGTGCTGCTGCAGAACTTTTTTTGCCTGTGACTAAGGCAGAAATTGAGCGACGGGTTCTTTTGAGTTCTCGTTCGGGTTTGCAGTTATTAACTGCTAAATTAGGTAATCAAGCGGGCATTGTAGGAGCAGCTAAGTTAGCTTGGAATCAATTAATAGAAGATTAAAATATTTTCTACGCATTACACTTATTTTCACCCTCTCGTAAATTACAGTTAAAAAAAAATTTAGGTGATAGGTTTTGGGTTGTAGAAGGCTGCGACTAAATCACTATCTCTAAAAAATTTTCTGCTATCCTAAGACAAAATTTGGTTATCCAGTAATAGCAATCCTTACTAGGTTCGATCGATACGCCCTTTTAATGGGAGGTGATCGAATCAGAAATTTAGGGATGAGGGTTTTGAGTTAGTTCATCCGGAAATTATGTTTTAAGAGTGGGCGAATTTTAGCAGAAGTCTTAAACTTAGGACTTATTAAACAAGATATTCACAGAAAAACTCTTACCATATCAAAATAATTATCTGGAAACAATATATTCTTCAACTCTTCATAATCTAGAGATAAAAATCATCATAACTTTACAGAATCTTCATCATACTCTAGTTAATTAACTGAATTTACTTAGATATACTTAAACTTATCAAATTTAATTAACAGATTAACTAATTGGCTATAAATAAGTATTGATAGTTAGGTCTAATTTCAGGGGATAAAAAATGCTTAATTTATTACAGAAAAAGACTATTACCCTATCATCTAGTTTGGCTGTCACTTTTGGAGGATTATTAGTTCCAGTAAACATGGCACAAGCTGCTGTTTTCAAGTTCACAATTGATGGATTAGATGGAAGTGGGTACATTAGTTTTGACGACGAGAGTGTGGATATATCCGTTGAGAGGGTGATAGTCCAGGGTTCCGATCTTAATAATGGCTACTTTGATTGGTCTTTTGGCGGCACAGCTTCCGCAAGGGAAGACATTTATGAGTGTGGATATTATTACTATCCAGGCTATGGAGAATATTACAACTGTGGAAGTTATCGCAATTATTCAGAGCGAGTGACATTAGATAGCGATATGGCCTATTGGTCTGGATCTGGATTTTCTGCATTTGATGATGCAGACTTTATATTCGAGAAAGGAGAATTGGTTGGTATTGATAATTATTCAGTGGATATAGATTATGATTGGCTTAGCGGTTGGACATATTCGTCGTTTTGGCTAAATTACCCTTCGGCAGGATTATCCTACCATTCTCTAGATTATATCGACTACCGCAATCATTGGATTCAAAGCGATTTAAATCACAGTGGCTCACAGCAATTTTCAACTATAGTTCCCTGGAAAAATCCTAATCCTCCAGTAGAGAAAGTTCCCGAACCGAGTACAGTTTTTGCCTTAGTTGGTATCGGTTTATTGTTAAATAAAAAGAAAAGGTCTCTGGGTAAAAATTCTTAAAAAGTGGTCTAGGGAAGAGGAGGTTTCCGTTTTCTCCAGTCCCGAAGGAAACGCCTTATCTAATCTACTAAGAGTCTGAAAAGATTAATTCTAACTAATGAATCGATGGCTAATATTCCTCAACATAATTCTTATTTTATCCCCTGATGTTAAGAAACTAGGGGGATATATCTTAAAATATTTGTAGCCATCAGCAATTCTGAGAAAGCCTTTAGACCTCCCCCTTACAAGTATGGTTTTAATTTTATTTTTTCAGGGTAAAGAATACCCAGTTACTTTATTAACAAATTCTAGAATTTTTTGATAAGATTCTGGATTACTTTGTGGATTAATAATAATATCTTTTGTACTATCTGGTAACCAAAAAGTTATCCTGCCATTCAATTCACAAGCAAATGTACTAATGCAATTCAAATCAATAAACCATTCATGGCGGTCATAAATAATTCTCACCCACCAATTATCCTCAACCTGATCCGTTATATGAATTTTTTTTTTGATATACTCTAAAACTAACGAATAAGACTCTTCAGAACCTTGTTTATTTAATATAATAGGCTCACTACTATTTGGCAACCAAAAAGTTATCCGATTGTTAGGTTGACAAGAAAAAGCAGTAATACTATCAAGGTCTATCAAGTATTTGCGTCTGTCATAATCTATTTTAATCCAGTAGGCCACACGACCCCCTCAAAGCTTTGATTTCTTGCATTTCCAAATAATTTTGCAAGTCTAGTAGGGGTAATTCATAAATTCCCCTTACACAACGATTGACATTTCATCTTTATTAAAAGAGTTGCACCACAGCTAAAAATTTCTCAAGAGCAACTATCATTGACCAATATTATTACTAAATCTGACAGTTAGTAATGCTGTTTTCAAATTATTAATAATTTGAAAGTAAACAGTAAAAAAAGATTCTCACAATTAATCTTTCTAAGCAATTATTCACTTAGTCAGAACTAAGGAAGAGAACCAGTGCTAACGACATCCTCTTGGGTAGCTTTAGCATCATTTATAGACAAATCATAACACCTTTCTACAGCACTGGCAGATTCAACAAACTGATGAAACAAAGGGTGGGGAGTGCTTGGTCGAGATTGAAACTCTGGATGAAATTGAGTAGCAATAAAAAAAGGATGACTAGGCAGTTCAATAATTTCTACTAACCTACCATCAGGAGAAGTCCCACTTATAACATATCCTGTTTCTAAGAATAAGTTCCGGTAAGCATTATTAAACTCATATCGATGGCGATGGCGTTCATAAATTACTTCCTGCTGATAGGTTTTAAAAGTTAATGTATCTGGCTGAAGACGACAAGGATAAAGACCTAATCGCATCGTACCGCCCAAGTCTACTACATCTTGTTGTTCGGGTAACAAATTAATTACTGGATTTGGTGTCTGAGGATTAAACTCTGCACTATGGGAATTTTCTAATTTAGCGATGTTGCGTGCCCACTCAATTACTGCACATTGCATTCCTAAACATAAGCCCAAAAAAGGAATTTTGTTCACCCGTGAATATTGAATTGCGGCTATTTTTCCGTCTATACCTCTGACTCCAAACCCACCTGGAACCAGAATTCCGTTAACCTTCTCTAGATAGGGTTGGGTTCCATTGGCCTCTACATCTTCGGAATTGACCCAGCTTACATTTAGATCCACTCCTACAGCTATTGCTGCGTGGCGTAATGCTTCTACTACTGATAAATAAGCATCACTAAGTTGAATATATTTTCCGACTATGGCAATTTCTACTATACGAGGACTGGCTTTTTGGGCCAATTCTGTTGGTCTTTCTTTTGCATCCCGGTGATAAAGGCGGTTGACCAGAGTTTGCCACTGACCTAAATTTGGCTGACGTTGTTCGAGGTTTAATAATTCTAAGGCTTGTACCGCTAGTCCTTCTGACTCTAACATTAGAGGTACTTCGTAAATACTTTGAGCATCTTGGGACGTAATTACAGACTCTACAGGTACGTCACAGAATTCTGACATTTTTTCTTTTAAACCTGTACTGAGTGGGCGATCGCATCTACAGACTAAAATATCTGGCTGGATACCAATGGAGCGCAACTCTTTGACTGAGTGTTGAGTGGGTTTAGTTTTCATCTCTCCGGCAGAGGGAATCCAAGGTACTAGGGTAACATGGATATACAAAACGTTGTTTCGGCCCACATCTTTGCGAAATTGCCGAATCGCTTCTAAGAATGGCTGAGACTCAATATCTCCTACGGTCCCTCCTATTTCTGTAATTACTACATCTGGATTGGCATTTCTGGCCACCCGATGTATCCTCTCTTTTATTTCGTTGGTAATATGGGGAATAACTTGAACGGTCCCGCCTTGATAGTCACCTCGCCGTTCTTTGTTAATTACTGCCTGATAAATTGAACCTTGAGTAACGCTGTTGAGGCGGGACATGGATGTATCTGTAAATCGTTCGTAGTGACCCAGGTCTAGGTCTGTTTCTGCTCCATCTTCTGTAACAAATACCTCTCCATGTTGGAAAGGACTCATTGTGCCTGGATCTACATTAATATAGGGGTCTAGTTTAAGAATTGAGACGGAATAATCCCGTGATTTGAGTAACCGCCCTAAGCTTGCTGCGACAATTCCTTTACCAATACTGGAAACTACTCCACCAGTTATGAATACAAATTTAGTCATAAGTTTTTTTGTAGAATGTTTTAGGTTTTAGGTGGTAGGTGAAAATACTAGAAAATTTTTCTAAGTTATGGTTTTTGGCATTTTTTATAGGTTTTAGGTTTTTAATAATCAGGTATTTATATTTATTTATTTCTTTCTTTATTTCTTTATTTATATTTACTATTTTCAAGCTCCAGGTTCACTCCTAAACTACCATATGGTATACTGTCTTGTTGTATAAGTTAATATCTTATCTATATCCGCCAATAAATCAACTCAAATCAAATTAAATAAACTTCAAAATAATATTACTACTCTTAGCTATTACAAACTATTTAATCTTTGTTGTCGAGAGGCAGAAAGTTAAATTGAGATTCGATTATACCCAATATTGAATTATCAATAAATATCTTAAATAATCCTAAATAATGCTAAAATTTAGCTTTAATAGTAAATGAGTAGTCTCCACCTGCTTCTAGTTGATAATCCCATTTTTCTAGAAACCTACCTAGAGGTTCTTGAATCAGAGCCCGTCCTTGAGAAGGATGAATATAAAGGGTTTTGCCCTGTCTAAAACGCCATTTAAAATACCAATCAAAAGACCCAGCACTAACTTCCCCTTCAATAGTGCCTTTTTGCCAAGATTGGTTAGTGACTCTGACATAAGCAGTAGTTTCTGGTAGACCCTTAGAACTCATTAATAGTTAAAAGTCACTTTTTTACTAATTCAAAAGTTATTTTACTAATTCAAAAGTCAAAAGTTATACAATTTTTTATATCAATCAAGTTGCTTTTAAACTCTTTCTGAATTATCAATTAAATTACCAATTAATTTAATTAATTTTCTTTTAGGGTAATAGTGCGACTGTTATAAAGACTCATCGCTTTTTCTATCCCTTGTTTGAGAGAAAGTTCGACTGCTTCTACAACTAACTCCAGCACTTGAGTCATTAATTGACTTTCTTGGGAGCTGAATTTTCCTAAAACATGACCAATTGTGTTTGGGTCTCCAGTTTCAGCAGTTGCAGTTTTTGGTTTACCAATACCAATTCGCAGACGTGGGAATTCTTGGGTTCCCAAATGAGCGATCGCTGACTTCATCCCATTATGGCCACCTGCGGAACCTGACAACCTTAGTCGTAGTCGCCCCATTGGTAAGTCCATATCATCATATATTATTAGCACAGAGGACGGTGGTAGCTTATACCAATCTACCACCGCCCTAATTGCTTGGCCTGACCTATTCATATAAGTTAAAGGCTTCAGTAAGCCAATTTTCTCAGCTTTTGGCCCTCTCCCTTCTCCAAATTCGGCTTTAAATTTACGATTTTCAGATAAAGAAGTATGCCAAGTATCAGCTATACTATCTACTGCAGCAAATCCGATATTGTGCCTAGTCTTATCGTATTTTGGCTCTGGATTTCCTAATCCTACAATTAATTTAGGAATCACTAAATTTTGCCCTGGCGCAACCTCTTTCATTTCTTTTTCAGTCAAAATTAAATAGTCAAAATTTTAATAGTTTTTAGATTGGCTCAGGTTCAATTTTTTTTTACTATTTACCGAATAATTAATAAGGTGAATTATTAATTAAATAATTCAGCTTTATTAGTCTCCCTTTTTAAGGAAAAAAAATTATTCTTTTCCTTTTAGTCAATCCTCTCCCTTTTCAGAAAAGGTCATTATCAATTATCAATTATCCATTAATTAAAATTAGCTTTTATCAGCCACATCTGGTTGAGAAGAAACATTTACCACCTCTTTTGGTTCTGATTCGGCTTCGTATTTACTAGCTTTGGGTGCTACTTCTAACTGTTTTGCCTCTTTTTTAAACTCATTTTCAAACTCTTTAGCTCCTTCTTTAAAGCTATTGATTGCTTGCCCTAAACTACGACCAATTTCTGGCAGTTTTTTCGGACCAAAGATTAAAAGAGCTACTCCCAGAATGACAATCATTTCTGGTAAGCCAATACCAAATATATTCACGTTCTGATTCTCCTAAAATTTAGTTGAAGTTAGCATCAGTATATATAGTAGATAGGGCTAGGAAAATTCAGGATGAGTGAACTTCTCAGCCCTACTATTTAATTTACTTTACTTAGTTAGACTTGCCCAGTCTACATCAACATTCTCTAACAACAACGAAGAGTTGTAAATTTGGAGAATAATTAACAAGAAGACAAAAAATAAACCCATAAAAACGGCCATCAATGGTGTGGTTCCCCAACCGGGTGTTACTTTACCATACTCTGAGTTTAGTGGTTTGAGGATGTCTCCTAATCCAGTTCTTTGTGTCATAGGTTTTGAAGTAATCTATTTCAGCAGAATTTTTTAATGTTTTTGAGATTAACTCCACTTTATTATAAGTAAGTGTGGAGATTCTCAGATCGTTATGAGAGTTTCCTCTTTAGATTAACCAACTTTACAACCAAGTATCTCTGATGAGCAAGCTCTACAACTTTTGCTCGTCAAATATCAAGGATTAAAAAGCCTAGCTTAGTTGATTTCAGAGGGTTCTATCTCCAGAGGACAGGGAGAGGGAGAGAGGGGGAGAGGGGGAGACGCGGAGATGGGGTATTACGGTGTGTCCTTGTCGTCATCGGGACAGGGGGATTTCTCACAAGGGTATGCTTTTAACAAGAAAAGAAGGGATAACATGGGTCAGAGAAAGTAGACTAGGGTAGAAAGTGGACAAGGAAACAGAAAAAAGGAACATTCAAATACTGTTCCTAAATCTGGATTTAATCGCAAATACATAGCTTGTATGTTTTGTCAAGTTTTATCTTAAGAAAGATTTTTATAAAGCATAGCCTTGAAAGCTGATGGCTGAGTTGCTGAGGTGCTATTTCAAGGTAAACTCAAAGTCTTCATTTTCCCTACGATAGCTTAATTTTTTTGTGGAAAAAAGACTGTACTTTTCTCAATTCCTAACTTACTTGGTTTAGCGCTGCTGCTGAAATTTTGGGACTAATTGGCTCCAAAACAAGGATAATTTTCCCCAGTTTTTAGATGGATATTATATATTATGTTATGTATAACACTCATAATTTTAATGAATTATATGGAACCTGCAACAGTTCTTAGTATTTCTGTAGGCGTAATGCTCGTGGCCATTACTGGATTTTCCATTTACACAGCCTTTGGGCCTCCGGGTAAGGAGTTGAGAGACCCCTTTGATGAGCATGAAGATTAAGACACCTATAAAACCAATTTGATATCTATTAGACCTCTGGTGGAAAAGAGGGAGTAGGGAGTAGGTAGGGATTAGGGAGAAATAATTGATGATTTCTACTCGATAATTGATTTTATTTTTTATTATCGGAGATGTCTATTTAAAAAGAGAGAGGGGAATGTGGGAGGTGTGGAAGGTGTGGGACTTATGATTGCCCAGAATGTGGGTTGTCAATAGACAGAGATTTAAACGCCAGTATCAATTTGAGAGATGTGATCGGCTCGATCATGAATTCCTGTGGATGAGTAACCTCCGAGGGCCTCCGTAGGGACTTTGGATGCAACGTCCGTACAGCAGGAAGTAAACAGCAGGTTGTCACTTTATGTGACGCTTTGTATTAGTTTTATAGAGCAGATGTGAGAAATATGGGATGGATATTTGGTGTTTATTTTTCAACCTGGAAGGGAAGCTACCAGGTGCGTCGTGCAAGGATGAGTGCATTGCCTTGGGCGGGTTTACCGACAGTTACACAACTGTCTTTAGGGCAGCGTCTATGGATAAAGATACCCGGAGGACGCGGAGTCCCATCCGCTTTTTCCCATATTCCTTCCCTCCATCTTCTTGACTCCTGGTAAAAAACGGACATCGTGCAAAAATATACCAAATGGGTTTGATAAACTCAAGAAAGCTTTCACAACATTTAATTAATTGGCGATGTAGCTACCACTAGGCTCGGCCAAAACTGACAAACAAACCTTTAGCTATCAGCGCTTCAAATACCAAACTCTTTGCTGAGTCCTGAATGCTTTACTACCGAAACCAGTTAAAATACAGGTTTGAATCCTTTATTTTAGTTTGAGTTTCATGGGCAACACATTTGGGCACCTATTTCGGATCACAACCTTCGGCGAATCCCATGGTGGAGGGGTAGGAGTTGTAATTGACGGTTGCCCACCAAGGTTAGAAATAGATGTTAAAGAAATTCAATATGAATTAGATCGTAGGCGTCCAGGGCAAAGCAAAATTACTACGCCCCGCAAAGAGAGTGATACTTGTGAAATACTGTCAGGGGTATTTGAGGGTCAAACTCTGGGTACGCCAATTATGATTTTGGTCAGAAATAAGGATGCTCGTCCCCAAGATTATCAGGAGATGGCTATAAAATATCGTCCATCTCATGCAGATGCAACTTATGATGCTAAATATGGTATTAGAAATTGGCAAGGTGGGGGACGCTCTTCGGCACGGGAGACAATTGGACGGGTAGCAGCAGGGGCGATCGCTAAAAAAATTATCAAACAATATTCTGATATGGAAATTGTGGGGTATGTTAAACGCATCAAAAATTTAGAGGCCATTGTTGACCCCAAAACAGTTACCGTAGAACAAGTAGAAAGTAATATTGTTCGTTGTCCAGATGCCGAGTGTGCAGAGAGGATGATTGAATTAGTAGAGGAAATAAGGGATGTGGGGGATTCTTTGGGGGGTGTAGTGGAATGTGTGGCACGGAATGTGGCTAAAGGTTTGGGTTCTCCTGTATTTGATAAACTAGAGGCAGATTTAGCTAAGGGTGTAATGTCTTTGCCAGCTAGCAAAGGATTTGAAATTGGCTCGGGTTTTGCAGGTACTAATCTGACAGGTAGCGAGCATAATGATGAATTTTATACAGATGACCAAGGTAATATTCGCACTGTGACAAATCGTTCTGGGGGGATACAGGGTGGTATCTCTAATGGAGAAAATATTATTTTGCGGGTGGCCTTTAAGCCAACTGCTACAATTCGGAAAGAGCAGCGGACTGTTAGTCGTGAAGGTGACGAGACATCCTTAGCAGCAAAGGGAAGACATGATCCTTGTGTTTTACCGAGAGCTGTGCCTATGGTAGAAGCAATGGTGGCTATAGTGTTATGCGATCATTTATTGCGTCATCATGGACAATGTAAGACTTTAAACTAAAAAAATTGATATGGAAAGTAAGTATTCTTCTATAGTTGTAAATCAAGATGAGATTAATTCCCCTAATTTGTTTGAAGACATGGGGGATTTTGTAGTTAAGTTTTGGGGGGTGCGAGGTAGCGTTCCTACCCCAGGAAAAGATACTGTTAGATATGGCGGAAATACTTCCTGTCTGGAAATGGAAATAGCTGGTAAGCGTTTGATATTTGATGGCGGTACTGGTATGCGAGAGTTAGGGGAAGACTTGATGCAGGAAATTCCAGTGGAAGCTTATATATTTTTTACTCATTATCATTGGGACCATATTCAGGGTTTTCCATTGTTTACTCCTGCTTTTACCCCAGGGAATTGTTTTCATATTTATGGAGCTATTCCTCCAGAAGGAAAGTCAATGAAACAGCATTTTATTGATAGAGTATTACATTATAACTCTCCTGTACCGATTAAAGGTATGCAGGCAGATTTGCGATTTTATGAACTCCAGCATGGACAAAAAATGAGGCTGCATGGTATTGAGATTGAGACTGGTTCTTTAAATCATCCTAATACAGCAATGGGATATCGGGTGACATGGAAGGGACGTAGTGCAGTTTATTGTTCTGACACAGAGCATTTTCCTGATGGTTTAGATGAGAGTGTCGTAAATTTGGCGCGAAATGCTGATGTATTAATCTATGATGCTATGTACACTGATGATGAGTATCATAATCCTAAGTCTTCTAAAGTTGGTTGGGGACATTCGACTTGGCAAGAAGCAATCAAAGTTGCTGAAGTTGCTGGAGTGAAGCGAATCGTAATTTTTCACCACGAACCTACTCACAGTGATGATTTTATGGATCAGATTGCAGAAAAAGTCAAAGCAGTTTGTCCACAGGCAGTTATGGCCCGCGAGGGTTTGATACTACCTGTGGGGATTTAATCTGGGAGATTGCATTAGCAGAAATTAGTCAAAAAAATTAAGTGCTTATGCAAAATTAATTCCACATTTTATGATAAATCTCCTACTCTTATCCATAAATTATCAATTATTTATCCCTATTCCCTGTTCCTTTTTCCCTGTTCCCTATCTCAACTAGGAAATTCCTAAAAGCACGACTAGTTAGTACAAATTTAATAGTAACTGCTGACGATATTCTTTACTGAGTGAATTGTCATCTCCTAGTATGTTAAATATAGCTAACATTGCCTTGCGTGCGCCGTCATTTTTATATCTACGATTTGTACTTACTAGACCTAAAAATAATTCTAGTGCTTGTTCATAGTTGGCTGATAATGTTAGACTACAAGCTTTTGCATAGGTTTGATCTAGTTCACTATCACCAGGATTTTCTGCTTCTTGTTTAAAATGAATTAGTGCTTTTACTTGCTGTATTTGGGGATAATATTCTCGGTTATTTTCTCCAAGGGTTTCTATTAGTTTGTTAGCTTCTTCTAAGCGATTTAAACTGATCAGAAATTTGGCAGCTTCTATAATTATTGTAGGATTATTAGGGTATTTGTGAAATAACTGATCTAACAAACTTTTTGCTTGTTGAAAATCACCGGATTTTGTCAAATTTTGTAGTGTTTCTAATTCTGTTTCTAGTTCTGAATTGAGGTTAAGTTCTGCAAGTAGTTGTCGCAGTTTTGGTTCTGACATAACTCCGACAAAACCTGGTTTAACTTCTCCTTGAGTAACGATTCTGACATCTGGTACTCCTTCTATTTGATATGTTTGAGCTAAGTCTGGATTTTGATCGACATCGACTTTAGCTAAGATAAAGTTATATTCTTGAACTAGCTTTTCTAAGGTTGGTTTGAGAATTTTACACGGACCGCACCAAGTAGCGTAGAAGTCTACTAAAACTGGTTTTTCGTGAGAATTTTCTAATACTTCGGTGGGAAAGGTGGTGCTGTTAACTTCTATTGATGTGCCCATAGAATTCCTGCAATAATTTATTTTTTGTGTTCTTAAATATTATGTCGGAATGAATCTAAATTTTGTTGATTTAGATGAACTTATTGGATATTTTTAAGAAAAAGTTAATAAGTTTGGTTATTACTTAAAAGTGGTTATAAAATAAAGATTAATTTATTTGATAGCTGTCAGCAAAACATATATAATATTTTTTTTGTTTTAATTACATATTTGTTATCGTAACAAGGGGTGAGGAAAGAACGAGATGTTTAATTATTTTGATGTTTTGATGTTTTTCTACTGGGGTAATAGGAAGTAGGAAAAACCGTTGTTAGTAAAAATTTGGAGTTGATTTAATTAAAATTAATTAGGGTTTACTGAAAAAGTATTTTGGTAAGGGTAGGAGTCAGTATAAATGGGAGTTGTAGAGGAGTTAGTAGGAATAATACTGGCTTAATTTTTCTGCCCTAGTCAGTATTAAAGCAGGGCTATTTCATTCTCAAATTTGCCATTTTATATATTTATGAGAATACCTTATTGCCAGCTTTAGAAAACGCATATTTAGCTATCCGTAAAGCCAGTAAATTCATTGCCAAAATCTAGAATGAAATGACCCTGGTATTAAAGGCTCACTTTTTAAACCTTTTGGAGTTAAAATATTGCTATTGCACTTTTTTCAGACTTAAAAAGGTTAAAAATTTTACCTGTAAATGCTTTTAGATTTAATCAGCAAATCCTAATTAACTATATTGAATTTGGTATAGCGTTTCTCGCTCTTAGTGAAATACACCTATCTTTAATTTCTATTCTATTCCTAGTAAAGTTTTCCCTAAAACTAAAGAATGACTGTAGCTAAACTAGTATAGGAATTGTTATAGAAACAAATAATCTTCACCCACCACCTAAAACCTAAGAATGAGCGTACTTCATCAGTATGGGAATTGCTATATTAATCAGACAATGTTATACCATTTTCATAAAATATTGCTACAGTGGTTGATATGCAGGTGTTAGGGGTTAGGCGGTAATAATTTATAATGTTTATTTTTTTTGGCGTTGGTAATTGGTGGGATGATTTTCTACTAGGGGTAATACCCATCACTTACTCTGGTTAAATATTTAGAGGTATTAGAAACAGATTATTTTTAAAGTTTCATC
>JAAUYJ010148299.1_pt1 | contig 19462 bp, 21 predicted proteins | sample 7278031 | NCBI WGS metagenome assembly JAAUYJ01 (sample SAMN14350222, study PRJNA611818) | marine sediment metagenome | isolation source: surface marine sediment (1.8m) | place: French Polynesia: Moorea | collected 2018-08 | reverse complement strand
GTGGTCGACGGAGGCAGCGCGGATGAGACCGCCGCCGTGGCGCTCGAAGGGGGCGCCCGGCTCATCGTCGGACCACGCGGCCGGGGTCAGCAGATTCGCTCGGGGGCCGAGGGAGCCAAAGGCGAGGTTCTGCTATTCCTGCACGCCGATACGCGCTTTCCTCCCGGCGGATTGGCAGCGGTACGCCAGGCTGTCGCTGCCGCACCGCAGTTGGTAGGCGGCAATTTCAGGATCCTGTTCGACGGCGGCGGCGGCTTCGATCGCTGGCTGACAGGCTTTTACGCCTGGTTCCGGCGCTACGGCTTGTACTACGGGGATTCCGGTATCTACGTGCGCCGCGAGGCGTATCGCGCCATGGGCGGCTTGAGGCCGATTGCCGTGATGGAGGACTTCGACTTCACCCGGCGGCTGGAGCGTTATGGCGAGACTTGCTGCATTGCCGACCCGCCGCTCGTGACCTCGTCACGCCGCTTTCGTGGCCGCCATCCGGTGGCGATCGTCTGGGGCTGGCTGAAGATCCACGCACTGTATTACTTCGGGGTTTCGCCGGATCGGCTGGCGCGGATGTACGATTCGGAGAGGCGCCTCAGCCGTTGAGGCGCCAATCGTAGTCGTGGCCGTCGATCTCCTCCGCCCGCTCCAAGTTCTCGGCCAAGGGCGGCTCAGCGTAACGCTTCAGGTGCTGGATGATCGCCTCGTCGCTATCGCCGAAATCTTCGGCGAACCATACGTAGATGCTGGAGACCTGCAGCTCACCGTTCTCGATCTGGACCCCGCGCGGGCTATTGATGTAGGCGCGCGCGCCCGCCTCGAGCAGCGCCTCGGCGTTTTCGCCGGTGAAGGCGCGCTTCTGCAAGTTCGGGCAACCGACCGAGGCGCAGTTGACGGCGTAGTGGATCCGCGGGTCGCGCCAGATCGGCCGGAGTATACGGTGCTCGATGTCGTCCAGGGTGAGCGCCTCGCCCTCCACGGTGACCAGCTCCATGCCCCAGGGGCCGTCGCTGAACCAGCCGGGTGAGGTGTCGATGTCGCGGATGCTCTCGACCGGATAGTGATCCAGGATCACCTTCACTGTCAGCGCGTTGTAGAGGTTGATCCAGTAGGCCATCTGCTCGGCGCGGCCGAAGCTGCTGATCGGTGTTTCCGAGAGCATCGCGATGTAGTCTTCGAGGACCGCCTTGTCAGAGGCCGTGACCTCGCCGTAGGCGAAGCGGTTCAAGCCGTCGGCGTCGGGCCTGATGTAGCTGTCGAGCAGGCGGTCCCATTCCGAGTGGTCCACGGTCTGCGATGCAGCCGCATCGTGCTTCTGCCAGCGCGGCCAGAGCTCCGCACTCGGTGCGGCCAGCGCCTCGAAGGAACTCATGCCGCCGAGCGGCAGAGCCAAGACCGCCAATAGGACCAAACGCGCGGCCAGCTTGCCGGCTGTGCCGGCGTGGAAGTTCATGTTCATGTTTCGCTCTCTTCGTTCATGTTTGGTCCTGGGACGTCGAACGGAGCCCACCCGCGGGCCGAAGTCGGGATAACGGCTGACATGTAGAGGCCAGCCGGAAGGCTTAAAGACTGCCATCGTTCATTTCCGCGTGAGATTTCGTGAAGCGCCGCGCGCGATGAAGTGGCCAGGTGCAATCGCCTTGTGCTAAGAAACTCTGCGCTCTCCTTCGCGCGGAGTGGCGTGGCCCCGGGGGCACAAAATTGTCACAACACTCTGGTGCCCCTCGATTTCATCTTGAATTCGCTGCTGGCCGGTGGGCGCGTCCCGGCCGTTGTTTGCCGCACGAGGCGTTCCCCATTCGCCGGTTGCGGCAGACGCGGGCCGGGTCCATAAAGGGATGGCAGGTCACAGCTCTGTGGGGGAGTTCGGATGGCACGAAAAGATGATTCGGTGGTCAAACGGGAAGAATTCCTGGCCGCCCTAAGATCGCTCGAGCCGGTGACGGAGGACGAGAACCAGTTAGAGGTCGATGACCTGGACCATGACGAGCACGAGGCCGTGATAGCCGCCATCGCAAAGGGCGTCAAAGCGGAAGCCGAGAAGGGGCAAAGAGCTGTGGAGCCAGACGAAAAGACATCCCGAAACGCAGCGACGGCGATCACGCCTGTCAGAGCGAACGACCGGCAAGTGGCGAAGGTCGGGGCCAACGATGCGCCGGACACCTTCGAGGACATGGTGCGCGACGTGGTCGCGCGCGAGCTGAGGTCGTGGCTCGAAGAGAACCTCCAGCCGCTCACCGAAAGGATCGTCCGGGAAGAGATCCGGGCGATGGGCCGGCGCCGGGGCGAGGGCTAGGCCCCCTCGCGGGAGGCCTCGACCGGCGCAAGCCCCACCGCGCGCAAGCAGAGGTATTCCAGCGCGATCGTCGCCGCCGCGAGCGAGGTGATGTCGGACAGGTCGTAGGCCGGGGCGACCTCGACCACGTCCATCCCGACCACCTCGACGCCGCCGAGCCCGCGCAGGATCTGCAGCGCCTGCCAGGTGCTGAGCCCGCCGACCACCGGCGTGCCGGTGCCCGGCGCGCAGGAGGGGTCGAGGCAGTCGATGTCGAAGGTGAGATAGGCGCGGCGCTCCCCGACGATGCTCTTGACGGCCTCCGCCACCGCCGTGGGGCCCTGTTCGTGGACCCAGGCGGCGTCGAGAATGTTGAAGCCGTGGGTCTCGTCGTTGTGGGTGCGGATGCCGATCTGCACCGAGCGCGCGGGCTCGATCACACCCTCGCGCGCGGCGTGAAAGAACATGGTGCCGTGGTCGAGCCGGCCGTCCTCGTCGCGCCAGGTGTCGGAATGGGCGTCGAAGTGGATCAGCGACAGCGGGCCGTGGCGCTCGGCATGGGCGCGCAGCAGCGGATAGGTGATGAAGTGATCGCCGCCGAGGCTGAGCATGAAGGCACCGGACCCGATAATCTCGCGCGCGTGCGCTTCGATGGCGCTCATGAAATCGCCGGGCCGGCCGAAATCGAAGACGCAGTCGCCGTAGTCGATTGCCGCCAGCCGCTCGAAGGGATCGAAGCCCCAGGGCCAAGGCGGTCCCCAGGCGAGCTGCGCCGAGGCCCGGCGAATTCCGGCCGGCCCGAAGCGGGCGCCGGGCCGGTTGGTGGTGGCCAGGTCGAGGGGAATGCCCGTGACCGCAACGTCGACGCCTTCGAGGTCGTGCGTGTACCTGCGGCGCAGGAAGCTGAGTACGCCGGCATAGGTCGGCTCGTCGGCCATGCCGTAGAGGCTTCGTGCGGTGAAGGCGCGATCGCCGCCGGTCTTCTTGGTCATCGCCCGATGTCTCCCAAAGGAAACGAAGTCGTCGGGGCAATGATCTCCGGTTTTTCCGGCGGGCGCCAGATGGGGCCGATGTGGCTTCAGGACCGCTTGGGCGGTTCCTCATCCTCGTCGTCGAACAGGATGCGCTGGGCCGCGCCGTCGAGGTCGTCGAACTGGCCGGAGCGCAGCGCCCAGAGGAAGGCCACGAGGCCGATCAGGCCGAGGCCGAGGGCGATGGGGATCAGGTAGACGAGGGCGCTCACGGCCGCGCCCCCCGCGCCAGGCGCAGCGCGTTGCCGACCACCAGGATCGACGAGGCCGACATGCAGATCGCGGCGATCAGCGGCGTCACGTAGCCGAGCACGGCGAGCGGCACGGCCAGGCCGTTGTAGCCGAACGACAGGACGAAATTCTGCTTCACCAGCCGCTCGGCGCGGCGCGCGACGCGCAGAAGCTCGAGCACCGGCGAAAACGCCTCGCCCTGGAACACCGCGTCGGCCGCGGTCTGGCTGATGTCGGCGGCGCTCGACGGCGAGACCGACACCAGGGCCGCGGCCAGCGCCGGGGCGTCGTTCAGGCCGTCGCCGACCATGAGGACGCGGCGGCCCCGACGCTCGAGCTCGTTCAGCCGGGCGACCTTGTCATCGGGCCGGCAGGCGGCTTGCCAGCGCTCGATGCCGAGCTCGCGGGCCACGGCGGCGACGGCCGCCGGGCGGTCGCCCGAGAGCAGCGCGACCTCGAAGCCCTGCCGTTGCAGTTCAGCGACCACGGCGGCCGCGTCCGGCCGCAAGGGGTCGTGGAAGCAGAGCTGCTGCGGCGCCTGGCCGGGCCGGGCGAGCCAGAGCTCCGGGCCGGCGCGGTCCTCGTCGTCCGCGACACCGCACCAGGCGCGGCTGCCGAGCCTGATTTCACCGCTTTCGCCCTGCAGGGAGAGGCCGAGGCCGGGCGTCTCCTTGACGCCGTCGGCGACCGGCACGCCCGGCACGGCGCGGCACAGCGCACGGGCCAAGGGATGACGGCTGGCCCCGGCCAGCGCGGCGGCCTGCCGCAGGCTCTCGGCGTCGAGACCGTGGCCCGGCTCGAGCTCGGGCCGGCCCTGGGTCAGGGTGCCGGTCTTGTCGAAAACGACCGTGTCCGCCCGGGCGATCCGCTCCAGCGCGGTCGCCGACTTGAGCAGGATGCCGCGGCGCAGCAGCCGGCCGCTGGCGATCACCTGGACGGCGGGCACCGCCAGGCCGAGCGCGCAGGGGCAGGTCACGATCAGCACCGCGATGGCGATCAGCAGGGCCGGCTGCCAGGGCAAGGCCGCGAAGAACAGCCAACCGAGGAATGTCAGCAGAGCGAGACCGTGCACCACGGGCGCGTAGTAGCGGGCGATGCGGTCGGCGATGTGCACGTAACGCGCCTTGCGTTGCTCGGCGTGCTCCATGAGGCGGACGATCTCGCTCAGGAGGGTGTCCTCGCCGACGGCGGTGACCTCGAGCTTGAGCGGCGCGCCCTGGTTCAGGGTGCCGGCAAAGACCTGGTCGCCGGGGCCGACCGTGCGCGGCAGCGTCTCGCCGGTGATCAGGCTGGTGTCGAGTTCGGATTGCCCGTCCAGCACGCGGCCGTCGACCGAGATGCGTTCGCCGGCGGCGGCCAGGACGGTCCAGCCGGTCCGCACCTGCTCGGGCGGCACCATGGCCTGGCGGCCGTCGGCGCCGAGCACGGTGACGGCGCCGGCACCGAGGGTCAGCAGACGTTCGGCGGCCAGGCGGGCGCGGCCGCGGGCGCGCTTGTCCAGGTAGCGTCCGACCAGCAGGAAGAACAGCAGCGTGACGGCCGAATCGAAATAGGCGTGCTCGCCGCCGCGCATGGTCTCGGACAGGCTCATGCCGCCGGCCAGCAAGACCGCCAAGGAGATCGGCACGTCCATGTTGGTGTGGCCGGCGCGCAGCGCACGCAAGGCCGAACCGAAGAAGGGCTGGCCGGCGTAGAGGATCGCCGGCAATGCGATCAAGGCCGAGAACCAGTGCAGCAATTCGCGGGTCGCCTGTCCCATATCCTGGAAGTGTCCGGCCCACACCGAGACCGAGAGCAGCATGACGTTGCCCGCGGCGAAGCCCGCCACCGCCATGGCGCGCAGGAGCCGCTTCTCCTCCTCGGCGTCGGCGGACTGGAGCCGCGAGGGGTCGTAGGGCACCACGCGGTAGCCGAGCGCGGTGACGCTGTCGGCGAGCGACTCGGCGCGGGCGGCCTCGCCCTGCCAGGTGACGGCGAGGCGCCGTGTCGTCAGATTGACGCGGGCGGCCGTTACCCCGGGCAGGCGCGCCAGGGCGCGCTCGATCTTGTTGACGCAGCCGCCGCAATGGATGCCTTCGACCAGCAAGTGCAAGCTGTGTGCGCCATCGTCCGCCGGCAACACATAGGGAAGGAAATCGACGAGCGGACCGGCCGGCCTTTCGGCCGCCGGTGGCCGGGTGAGTTCCGCAGTGACGGCGCCTCCGTCGGCCGTCATTTCACCACGATCCGGCGCTCGACCCGGTAGCCGCCGCGCTCGTGCTCGGCGCGCAGCCGGACGTCCCATTGTCCGGCGAGCGGCAGCGCGACCTCGGCGGCATAGAGTCCGCCGCCGGCGTTCTCGAGTGTGATCTCGAGGTCGTGGCCGGCGTGGGTCGGCCGGACGAACACCGCGGTCACGTCTGCCCCGCTGATCGGCGTGCCGTGACGGTCTTTCAGGTCGAGCTCGAGCGTGCCTCGTTGCGCGCCGTTGGGCGCGAAGCCGAGCTCCGCTTTCCAGCCGAGCGTTTGCTGGTCTCGGGCATCGGCGATCTGTTCGTTGTAGGCCAGCCCCTTGATGTACGCGTCCTCGGTGGCGAGCCCGGTCCAGCTGTTGAAAGCGAAGAAGACCATGATGCCGTTCGCGCCGAACACGACGAGGAAGAAGCCGACGAAGGCCCAAGGGATCCACCAGGAGCGCGGGCGACGCATGACCATGGCCCTCACTTCACGGGTCCCCGGAAGACGGTCTCGTGTTGCGCCGTCTCTCCGCTCTGCGTCTCGGTGAGCAGGAAAGTTACGGGCACCGAGGCTTCCGTGACGGAAGCGCGTGGCGCGGCGACCAGGACCCGAAATGTCGTGACCGAGTCCGGATTCGCATCCAAGCTGACCGGCCCGTCACCGGTCTTTTCGTGACCGACCACGGACAGACTGACGCCCTCCGGGCCCTCGACCGCCAGCTCGTAGCGGCGCGGCTCGCGCGCCTTGTTCAGGATCTTGAGGGTGTAGCCGTTCCGGATGCTGCCATCGGACAGGGTCACGAACAGCGGGTTGCGGTCGTGCAGCACGTTCACGTCCGAGGAGGCGCGCAAGGTGAGCGCGCCCAGCATGATTGCAGCCACCAGCAGGATGATGACCACGTAGGCGATGGTGCGCGGGCGGATCCAGCGCGGTGGGACCGCCTGCTGGCCGGCGGCGCGGAGCAGCTGGTTGCGCTCGCTGTCAAAGGAAATCAGATTGCGCGGCCGGCCGACCTTGTCCATGACGTCGTTACAGGCGTCGATGCAGAGGCCGCAGCCGATGCATTCGAGCTGGATGCCGTCGCGAATGTCGATGCCCGTGGGGCACACCGCCACGCACTGCTTGCAGTCGATGCAGTCGCCGCGGCCGTCCCAGGGCTCACCCTTCTTGTGCGGCGCGCGGGGCTCGCCGCGCCAGGCCTCGTAGCTCACCACCAGGCTGTCCTCGTCCATCAAGGCGGCCTGGAATCGTGGCCAGGGGCACATGTAGGTGCAGACTTGCTCGCGCGCCCAGCCGGCCAGGAGATAGGTCGTCGCGGTGAAGAGTCCGACGAAGAAGTAGACCGTGAGCGACGACTGCCCGGTGAAGAACTCGACGACGAAGGTCGGCGCGTCCTTGAAGTACATGATCCAGGCGCCGCCCGTGGCCAGGGCGATCAGAAGCCAGACGAAATGCTTCAACGTCTTCTTGCCGACCTTGGATGCGGTGAGCGGGCCCTTGTCCAACCGGATACGAGCGCCGCGATCGCCTTCGATGTGCCGCTCGACCCACATGAAGAGATCGGTCCAGACCGTCTGCGGGCAGGTGTAGCCGCACCACACGCGCCCGCCGATGGCGGTCGCCAGGAACAGACCGAAGGCACCCAGCATCAGCAGCCCGGTCAGGTAGTAGACCTCCTGAGGCCAAATCTCGATCCAGAAGAAATAGGCCCGGCGGGCCGGCATATCGATGAGCAGCGCCTGGTCGGGGGCGTTCGGCCCTCGATCCCAGCGGATCCAGGGCGCGATATAGTAAGCGGCCAGGCAGGCAGCCAGGATGATCCACTTGATGCGGCGGATCGTGCCCTTGACGTCCTTCGGATAGACGTGGACGCGGTCGGCGTAGAGGGAGGATTGCTTCTGCTCTTCCCGGGACAGGACGTCCTCGGTGGAGACCACCGCCGAAGCGGTGGCGCTGCTACCGGCCGCTGGCTCTGTGCCGTGCATGGCGACCCTCGCTCAAGTGACCTGCGAAACGCTGCGAAGCCGTGCCGGTCCCCCGGGGATCCTGTTCTTGCCGTCGCTTGTTGTCATTGGCCGCCGCCCAGCGAGTACACGTAGACGGCCAGCATCTTGATGGTGGCGTCGTCGAGCCGCCCCTCCCAGCCCGGCATGACGCCGTACCTGGGCTGGTAGATTTGCGCGATGATCTCGGCCCTTTCGCCGCCGTAAAGCCAGATCTGATCGTTCAGCCGCGGCGCACCGAGCTCGGTCAGCCCTTCGCCCTCCTCGCCGTGGCACGCGGCGCAGTTCTCTGCGTAGATGGTCTCGCCTTGTTTTGCCAGCTCGGCGTCGTGGTCGCTACCGGAAAGCGACAGGACATAGTCCGTGACGGCCTCGATTTCCTCGCGCGCCAGCAGCTCGTCGGCGCCGTAGGCCGGCATCTCGGAAGCGCGCGAATCGTCGTTGTCCTGGCGCACGCCGTAGAGCACGGTCGCCTGGATATCCTCCAGCTCGCCGCCCCAGATCCAGTCGTCGTCCGCCAGGCTCGGGAAGCCGCCGGGCCGGCCCGAGCCGCCCAGACCGTGGCAGGGCGCGCAGTTGTCGGCGAAGGCCGCGCGGCCGCCGGCAAGGGCGAAGTTGAGGGCCTCGGGGTCCTGGCCGATGTCGGCCAGCTCCATGGACTCGATGCGGGTCAGGTATTCGCCCTGCCATTCCCTGGCCATGGCCAGCTGATCGACCAGCTTTTCGCGCGCGCTGCCGCCGATCACGCCCTTGGTGTAACCGGTGATGCCGGGGATCGCCGGGTAGAGGATCCAGTAGACGAACGAAAAAGCGATGCAGACGTAGAGCACGTAAAGCCACCACTTGGGCAGCGGGTTGTTCAGCTCCTTAATGCCGTCCCATTCGTGCCCCGTGGTCTCGACGCCCGTTACGGAGTCCTTCTCCACCTTGGTCGGCATGTCTATCGGTCCTCTTTGTCTTCCTCGAACGGAATGCGTCCGTGCGCTTCGAAGCGGTCCTTGTTCTTCGGCCAAAAGGCCCACACCACGATCCCCAGAAAGATCGCCATGAGCCAGACGACCCATAGACTGGCTACCGTCTGATAGATGGCCTCGAAATCCATGGCTCGGGTCCCTACTGACGGAGGTCTTCGGTCGAGTAGTCGGTGAAATCGACCATGCGCCCGAGGATCTGGAGGTAGGCGATCAAGGCGTCCATCTCGGTCAGACGCTCGGGATTGCCGTCGAAGTCGCCGGCCATCGCCTTGGGATAACGCGCCAAGAACTCCTCGTGATCGGCTTCGTCATCGCCTTGGGCAAAAAGGTCGGCGCGGGCGTTCTCGATCATCTCGTCGGAATAGGGCACGCCGACGGTGCGGTTGGTTTCCAGGTGCGTCGCGATGTCTGCGCCGTTGAGATCCTTCTCGGCGAGAAAGCCGTAGGGCGGCATCACCGATTCCGGAACCACCGCGCGGGGATCGATCAGGTGGGCGACGTGCCATTCGTTGGAGTACTTGCCGCCGACCCGGGCCAAGTCAGGCCCGGTGCGTTTCGAGCCCCACTGGAAGGGGTGGTCGTACATGCTCTCCGCGGCCAGGCTGTAGTGGCCATAGCGTTCGATCTCGTCGCGGAACGGCCGCACCATCTGGCTGTGGCAGGTGTAGCAGCCCTCGCGGATGTAGATGTTGCGGCCCTTGAGCTCGAGCGGGCTGTAAGGCCGGACGCCATCGACCTTCTCGATCGTGCTCTCGATCGTATGGAGCGGCACGATCTCAACGATGCCGCCGATAGCCACCGTGATCAGGATGCCGATCAGCAGGATGAGGACGTTCTTTTCGAATATCGCGTGGCTGAACATGTGCGCCCTCCTCACTCTGCCGGCCGGGCCGCGGCCGTGACCGGGGCCGGCGCGTCCACCCGCACCTCCTCGCGGACGTCCCCGCGCGCGGTGCGCCAGAGGTTGTAGACCATGATCAGCGCGCCGATCAGGAACAGGACGCCGCCCAGGGCGCGGATCACGTAGTAGGGATGCATGGCCTCCACAGTCTCGACGAAGGAGTACTGCAGGAAGCCCAGCGAATCGTAAGAGCGCCACATCAGGCCCTGCATGATCCCCGAGATCCACATCGCCGTGATGTAGAAGACGATCCCGATCGTCGCGGTCCAGAAGTGGTAGCTGACCAGCCGCACCGAGTAGAGCTGGCTGCGGTGCCACAGCTTCGGCACCAGGTAGTAGACCGCGCCGAAGGTGACGAAGGCGACCCAGCCGAGCGCCCCGGAGTGGACGTGGCCGATGGTCCAGTCGGTGTAATGGCTGAGCGCGTTGACCTGGCGGATCGACATCAGCGGACCCTCGAAGGTCGACATGCCGTAGAAGGCCACGGCGACGACCAGGAAACGCAGCACCGGGTCGGTGCGCAGCTTATCCCAGGCGCCCGACAGGGTCATGATGCCGTTGATCATGCCGCCCCAGGACGGCATCCAGAGCATGATCGAGAAGGTCATGCCCAGGGTCTGCGACCAGTCCGGCAGGGCGGTGTAATGGAGGTGGTGCGGGCCGGCCCAGATGTAGAGGAAGATCAGCGACCAGAAGTGCACGATCGATAGGCGGTAGGAGTAGACCGGGCGCTCGGCCTGCTTCGGGATGAAGTAGTACATTATCCCGAGGAAGCCCGCGGTCAGGAAAAATCCCACCGCGTTGTGGCCGTACCACCACTGGGTCAGCGCGTCCTGCACGCCGGAGAAGACCGCGTAGCTCTTCACGCCGAACAAAGAGACCGGCACCGCGAGGTTGTTGACGATGTGCAACATCGCGATGGTCACGATGAAGGCCAGATAGAACCAATTCGCCACGTAGATGTGCGGCTCTTGCCGCTTCATCAGCGTGCCGACGTAGGCGACCAGATAGGCGACCCAGACGATGGTGAGCCAGAGGTCGACGTACCATTCCGGCTCGGCGTACTCGCGGCCCTGGCTGACGCCCAGGACGTAGCCCGATGCGGCCAGGACGATGAACAGCTGGTAGCCCCAGAAGAGGAACAGGCCCATGGGCGTGCCGCCGAACAGCGAGGCCCGGCAGGTGCGCTGCACCACATGCAGCGAGGTGCCGAGCAATGCGTTGCCGCCGAAGGCGAAGATCACGGCCGAGGTGTGGACCGGACGCAGCCGGCCGAAAGTCGTCCATTCGAGATCCAGATTGAGGATCGGATAGGCCAATTGAAGCGCGATCACCACGCCGGCCAGGAAGCCGACCACGCCCCAGAAGACCGTCGCGATGACGAACAGCCGGATAATGTCCTCGTGATAGAGGTCCTGTGTCACCCCGCCGGTCGTCGCACCTGCCATGGCCATGAACTACCTTCCCCTTTCGCAAGAGCGCCGGTCGCCTGGACCGGGCCGGTCCCCATCGGCTCTCACAGCTTACCGAGGCGCGAGCGTCCCCCTCACGGGGAGCGCCGGCGCCCGCGGACCTGCGCCAATTTGCGGACCGAGGTCGTCCTTGCATTGACGTAGGTCAACATCAAACCCGGGCAAAGACAAAACCGAGCCCGAACTCGCGCCCATCGACCCTGCGCAAGACGTTGACTTGTGTCAATCCGCCGGTCCGAATTAGGATGATATTTTGTTTCAGATCGGTCCGGCCACCTGTCGGGCCGACGGTGGCGCGTGACGAGAGGAATCGGGAATGTCCGATACGACCCAAGTCTCGACCATATTGATGCCGAACATACGCAAGGTCGATCTCGACCAGCCCTGGAAATGGCTGAGCGCTGGCTGGGCGGACATGCGCAAGGCGGGATCCGTCAGCGTGGTTTATGGCATCGTCTTCGCTGTGGCGGGACATGTCCTGACCGGTGCCATCTGGTACTTCGACACGTTTTACCTGGTACTCCCGCTGGCCGCAGGATTCATGCTGCTGGGGCCGCTCGCGGGGGTCGGGCTCTACGACACGAGCCGGCGCCTGGAGCAGGGGCAGCCCGTTACGCTGGGGACCGCGCTGGTCGCGTGGCGCAACAACGCGCCGCAGATCGGGCTCATGGGCCTGGTCCTGATGCTGTTCCTGCTGGCCTGGATCCGGATCGCGACCATCATCTTCGCGCTGTTCTTCAGCGGCGCGCCGCCGCGGCCCGAACCCTTCTTCCTGCTCGATGTGTTCGTGTCGGCGCAGAGCATTCCCTTCCTGATCGTGGGCACCCTGGTGGGCGGCGTGCTGGCGATTGCCGTCTTCGCGATCAGTGTGATTTCGATCCCGCTGTTGCTGGATCGCGACGCCAACGTGATCACCGCCATCGTCGCGAGCTTCGAGGCCGTGCGGCAGAACTTCTGGCCCATGGCGTTGTGGGCCTGGCTCATCGTGCTCTTCGTCGGGGCCGGAATCATCACCGGCTACCTCGGCCTGATCGTCACGCTCCCGCTGATCGGCCATGCCACGTGGCACGTCTACCGCTCGGTGGTGGTCTGGGACGACGGCTGAAGCCGCGCGCGGGGCGGCGCGGAAGCGAGATTAGGGGGAGAGAGGGGGCATGGACGTCATCGGCGCCTGGATCCTGGGCATCATAATGGGGCTGCTGGCACTCATCGGCCTGGTCATGGCGAGCCAGGCCGTCGACGGCATGTTCTATTTCACCGGACTGCTGTTCTTCCTGTTCGGCGTGCTGTTCAATTTCTTCCTGATCGCCAAGCACGTCGGCCGGCCGCCCGGGGACTGAGCCTGCGGGCGGCGGCCGAGCCCGGATCGGCACCGCCATCGAGGCTTTCCGGTGCGCCGGGCCAGCGGCATTAAGCAAAATTACCGACTGTTAACGGGGGATGGGTATGCTTCCTGCCGCGTACTTCTCTACGACGCCACGCAGGGCAGGAGGCTCCGCGCGAGCCTTCCCGGAAAGGACCAGGTATGGCCGCCATCAGCCACGACGACGCCGAGCCGGACATGGATTCACAGCAGGCACTCGCCCAATCGCTCATCGACTGCATGGGCCGGGAGAGCGCGATTCACATCTGTAAGGTCAACGGCTGGATCGGTGTTCTGCAGATCCTGACCGGCGAGAAGCCGCCGCTTTCCCGCAACGACGTTTGAGCCCGGCGGCTCGACAAATCCATCCTTTTGACGCAGATCAACGCTCCCGCCCGGGGGCATGTCCATGATTCGCCAGCCGCGAAGACAGCTTCGCGGCAAGTCATGGAGAGTGCCTTCTTGCAGAAACCTACCGCCTTCTGGACGGTCCTCGTCATCTGCCTGACCGGGGCCGCGACATCGGCCTTGGCCGAGTGGCAGGAGGAGCTCACGGATCAGATCGCCGAGGAGCTCAATTGCGAGGTCTCCTTCATCAGTCAGGTCACCGAACGCGAGGTCGAAGGCCATCAAGTGATCATGGCCAAGGTACATTGCGTTGACAAACGCGCGTACGACGCCTATCGGGGCGATGAATACGATCTGTTCGAGTTCCGACTGTGCGGGGAGCAAGATGTCTCGGCTTGTTGAACGACGTGACCTGCGCCGGCCGCTGAGCGCGACGGCGGCTTCGATCCTTCTGGGTCTGGTCCTGGCCTCGCCAGCTTTGGCCTTCGATGCGAAGACCGGCGAAACGCTGGCCGCGCGGTGGTGCTCCAAGTGCCATCTGGTCGGTCCGGGCGGTATGACGAGCGACGCCGCGCCGACTTTCGAGGACATCGCGAACGATCCGGCGCGCACGCCCGACCGCCTGCGCACCTGGATGGCCGATCCGCATCCGCCGATGCCGAACCTGTCGCTGTCGCGGGACGAGATCGAGGCGATCCTGGCCTACCTCGATACGCTGAAACAGAACTGATGCCTCGCAGTCGGCCGGGCGTGGGCGCCTATCGGCTCGCGAGCGCCCTCTCGTCCGCCTTAGCCTGAACCGTCGACATCAAGGCGCGGAACGGCAGCAGCATGGCGCAGGCCATCGCCAGCTTCACCGCGTAGTCGCCCAGCCCGAGCGTGACCCAGGGAAACCCGGTGCCGGCGAAGGCGAGCGAGAAGAACAGGGCCGTGTCCAGGGCCGAGGCCAGCAGCGACGAGATGAAGGGCGCGCGCCACCAGGCCGCCCGCCGCAGGCGGTTGAAGACGTAGACGTCGAGCAGCTGGGCGCAGAGGAAGGCCGCCCCCGAGGCGAGAGCGATGCGCGGGGTGGCGAAGTAAACCGACAGCGCGACCGCCACGGCGAAGCCGACGTAGACCACGCGCCGCGCCATGGCCGGGCCTAGGGCCCGGTTGGTCAGGTCGGTGACTAGAAAAGAGACCGGGTAGGTGAAGGCCGCCCAGGTCAGCCAGTCGTTGATCGGGATCTGCACCAGGACGTTCGACAGGGTGACCACGACGGTCATGGCGAACACGCCGATCCACAGACCGCGCCGGCTCCAGCTGACGGGGTCTTGGGTCATCTCCTGACGTCTCCTTCGATGTCGATGGGGTCGCCGACGGCGAGGCCGAGCAGCGCGGCGGCCTGTCCCTGGTTCACGGCGATCTCGGCCAGGCCGTTGGCGTTCTCGTACCAGAAGGCGTCCCCGGGCGCCACGTCCGAGAAGGTCCGCGCCCGCGCGAGCCGGCGGCCGCCGGCCACCAGGGCGGTTTCGGCATCTAGCGTCCCGGCCCTTAGGCCGGTCATGACGTTGCCGAAGCGGTCGATGTAGACCACCCGTGCCAGATCGTCGGGCCAGTCGTGTCCGGCCAGCGCCGCGAGCGGGCAGGCTTCGCCCGCCGGCGTCTCGCCGCGCGCCAGGCGCGCGGCCACTGGCGCGAAGAGATCTCGTCCGTGGAACGACGCCGAGAGACGTTCCGGACGCCAGGTGATCTGCCAGGCCTGCGTCTCGGCGGCCCGGCGCGCCGCGATCGCCAGCAGGCCGTTGTCCGGTCCGACGTACCAGCGGCCGGCGGCCGGCACCGCGATCGGCGCGCGGGCGCTGCCGACCCCGGGGTCGACGACGCAGAGGAACACCGCGCCCGCGGGAAAGGCCGCAGCGTAGGCGGCCAGGAGATAGGCCGAGGCCATGGCATCGAAGGCCGGCGCGTCGGCGAAGAGGTCGACGACGGGGACGCCCGGCGCCTGGCGATGCAGTACGGCGCGGACCTGTCCGAGGTAGGGGCCTTCGAGGCCGAAGTCGGTAAACAACACGATCATCCGGGCACTATTGCGACGGCCCGTGCCGAGCCGCAAGACCGGACTCGGCGGGTACGTCTAGGCCAGGCAGGGCAGGGGCCGCTGTCCGGCAAGGGCCTCCCGGCTCGGCGGCAAGCCCCACCAGCCCTGGGCCGCGGTGGCGTAGAGCCGCCGGAAGTCCATGGTGGGGCGCAGATCGCCGCCGTCCAGATCGCCGAGCGCCGGGGGCACGCCGTAGAGCCCGCCGCGCACCCGGCCGCCCAGGACGAAGTGCGGCGCGGCCGTGCCGTGGTCGGTGCCGTTGCTTGCGTTCTGCGCGACGCGCCGGCCGAACTCGGCGTAGGTCATGACCAGCACCCGGTCCCACTCGCCGGCGGCAACCAAGGCCTGGCGGAAGGCCGCCAGCGATCCGGCCAGTTGCTCCAGCAGCCGCGTATGGCGCCCGGCTTGCTGGGCGTGGGTGTCGTAGCCGGTCTGACTCACCTTGATCGCGCCGAGCGGCACGCCGGCGACGATCAGGCGGGCGGCGAGCGCGAGCTGCTGGCCGAGCGGGCCCGGCGGAAAGCTCGTCTCGAGCGCCGGCGCCCGCTGCAGGTGCGACTCCATGACGCTGGCGCTGGCGTGGATCTCCTCGCGCACGCGCAGGATGTGGCTCAGGGCCGGGTTGGCTGCGGCCGATCCCATGGGCGTCATCCTGGCGGCGTGCTTGAGGAAGCGCTCCGGCTCGCGCATCACGACGGTGCGCAGCCCGCCGCCGGCGAGCGGTCCCGTGACGCCACCCAGCACCAGGCCGTCTGCCGCTAGATCGCTGCGATCCGCGCCGGGCGTCTCGCCGAGCACCCGCGCGACCCAGCCGTCGTGCAGCACCTCATCGCTGCCGGAGGCGGTGTTCCAGATCTCGATGGAGCGGAAGTGCGAGCGGTTTGGCGGCTGGTAGCCGAGGCCGAGCGCGATCGCCAGCTCGCCGTCGCGCCACAGCGGCATCAGGGGCTCGAGTGCGGCATTGAGCCCGAGCCGCTCATCGAGCTGCAGCACCCGGTCGCGCGGCACCGCGAGATTCGGTCGCGCCTTGTCGTAGAGCCTGTCGGCGTAGGGCACCACGGTGTTGAGGCCGTCGTTGCCGCCGTTGAGCTCGAGCAGGACCAGGACGCGGCCGCCGAGCGAGGCGCCGGCGGCGCGCAACGGATTGGGCCGCAGGCCGGCCAAGGGCAGACCCGCGGCGAACGCGACGGCCGAGCGCAGAAAGCGGCGCCGCGTGCAGTTCGGGTCGGGAGTGTTCCACCGCTTCATGACCGCGCCTTCACTTCAGCTGATACACAGGATCCATGAGGAGTCGCCGGACCAGCGCGCCGCTGACGTCGCGGTCCAGGACGGCGGCGTCGACCGGCTCGACCGGCACCAGCAGGCTGGTCAGGGACTGCGCCGTCGACCAGTTGTCCGGCAGACCCGCCGCCCAGCGGTCGATCAGGCCAGCGACCATCTTGGAGCGCCGGGCCATGGCCCGGCCTTCGCCCGGGCCCATGCCGGGCTCAACTGCACCGGTGACGAACTGCAGCATGGTCTGCCGGCCGATCAGGCTGTCGGCCGTGATCCAAGCCTCGCCGCCGGGCCAGCCCTTGACGTTGGGCGGGTCGAAGAGGTCCTGCCCGAGACGACGGCCGAGGCGCACCAGGACCACCGGCCGCTCGATCGGGATCTCGAACTGGCGCACGGTGCCGACGATCAGGTCGGTCGGCGACTTGATCAGGCGGCCGCGGTTCTCCGCGCGCCAGAAGGCGTCGCTGGTCAGGAGCGCAAAGAGCAGCGGGCGAATCTCGTAGTCGAAGTCGCGAAACAGCTGGGCGAGGCGCGCGACCTCCTGCGGCTCCGGCTGGTCCGAGACGAAGGCGCGCCACAGCTTCTCGGTGACGTGCTCAGCGGTGCGCGGATGGGCGAGCAGGATGTCGAGCACCTCCTCGCCGCCGAAGCGGCCCCGGTGCCCCAGCAGACTCTTCTCACCGCCGTCGTGCCAGGCGCGGCGGAAGCGGAACTCACCCGTGCCGCGCTCGAGGCTCCAGCCCGTGAAGGCGCGCGCCGCCTCCTTGATATCGTTTTCGTTGTAGTTGCCTTCGCCGAGCGTGAAGAGCTCGAGCAACTCGCGGGCGAAGTTTTCGTTCGGCGCCGTGTCGCGGTTTCGCGCGCCGTCCAGGTAGACCAGCATGGCCGGGTCGCGGGCGATCGCCCTCAGCATCTCGCCGAAATTGCCCAGCGCGTGACGCCGCAGCGTGACGTTCTGGCGGTACATGAGATAGGGCGCCTTCACCTTGCGCAGCTGCGAGGTGAAGTGGTTGTGCCAGAACAGCGTCATCACCTCGGTCAGCGGCGTCGGCGAGGCGATCATCTCCCGGTACCACCAGCCCTTGAGCTCGACCGCCTGCTGGCGCCAGGTGCGGAGCATCGCCTTGCGCGCTTCGGGGTCCATGCGCCCGAGGCGCGGCGGCGGGCTCCAATCGCGGGTCCATGCCGGGGCTTCGGTGCGGGCCTCCGATCCGGCGCCTTCGATCAGCCGCGCGGCGGCTTCGGTGCGTCTGAGCGGGCGCAGGGCATCGACCTCGGCGGGCGTGGCGGCAAAACCGGTGCGCGCCAGTAGGTGCCGCGCCTCTTCCGGCGCAAGGGCCCCGGCACCGGTCGCCGGCAAGAACAGCAACAGCGAGAGAAAGGCCGCGAAGCGCATGGCGGACCGCCGGTCGGAAGTCTGACGTTGCAGGGACTTGTACGCGATGCGCCGGTCGCGCATCCCCGGCGGTCTAACGAGGTCGATCGTGGCGACTCGACAAGCGGTCTACCACCGTATATCGTGCCCGGCATCAAGGCGCGCACGATATGTGGAAAAGCTCACTAGATATTGGGGTATGTAGAGGGGGTGCAACAATGAGCTGGACTGACGAGAAGGTCGGTGAGCTGCGCCGTTTATGGGATACCGGCTACAGCGCTTCGGCGATCGGCCGGCAGATCGGTCTCTCCAAGAACGCCGTGATCGGCAAGGCGCATCGGCTGGGATTGAAGCCGCGGCCGTCGCCGATCAAACGCCGGCTGCCGACGCCGGCGCTGGCGACGCCGCTGACCCGGCCCGAGCCGACGCCGGACCCGGCGCCGATGCCGATGCCGCCGGCGCCGCAGGAACGGGCCAACGGGCCGTCGTGCAACTGGCCGATCGGAGATCCGGGCGAGAAGGAGTTCCGTTTCTGCGGGCGCCCCTCGATCCCAGGCAAGCCCTACTGTGCGGAGCACTGCGCCAAGGCCTACATCTCGCGCTCCAGCGGCGATACCCGGGCGGCTTAGGTTTCGTCAGGCGATCAGCGCCGCGCCCCCGCGGCGCGGATCGCCGGTGGTCTCCCAGCTGCCGCCGTGCCGGCGGCAAACCGCGTGCACGCCGCCGAAGAAGAGGTTGTGGCGCGGCCAGTTGATCGTCTTTCGCACGAGATCGCCGAGCCCGGCGGGCAGCCGCTCGTAGACCGCCGCGTCGAAGTCGGCCTCGATGTTCAGCACGCCGGCCTCGAAGTGCAGGCGCGGCGCATGGACCGCGGCATCGACCGGCATTCGGAAGTCGATCAGGTTGCTGAGCACCTGGAGGATCGCCGTGCGAATCCGATTCGAGCCGCCCGATCCGAGTGCCACGACCGAGCCGTCCTCCAAGAGGGCGATGCTGGGCGACATCATCGATGCGAGCCGCTGGCCGGCGGGCCAGCGGTGGAACCCGGTCGGATTCAGATCCTCCTCGCCCAGCATGTTGTTGATCATGATGCCGGTCCCCGGCAGCACGTAGCCGCAGCCCTCGCCGTTGGACAGGGTGAGGGAGGCGATGTTGCCTTCGGCGTCGATGACGCTGATGTGGGTCGTGCCGCGCAGACTGGCCGGGCGGCCGCGCACCTCCCGGGCGTAGCGGTCGAGCAAGACCGGGTCGAACAAGCGGGCCGCGGCCTTCTCCTCCGCCTCGGCGACGGCCTCGTCCATGCCGCTTTCGATGCGTGCCCGATTGGTCATGGCCATGACGCGGGCCAGCAGGTCCAGATGCGCCGAGGCGCCAAACCCCTGGGGATCGATGCCGTGCTCGGCGAGCAGCTCGAGAGCGAAGGCGATCAGGACGCCGCCGGTGGACGGCGGCGGGTTGGTCAAAATCCGTGCGCCCCGGTAGCGGCGGTCCAAGGGATCGCGCTGCCGCACCGAGTAGGCGGCCAAGTCCTCGGCGGTGAGCAGGCCGCCGTGGTCCCGACAGGCCTGGACCAAGAGGCTGCCCATCTCGCCCCTGTAGAAGAGCTCTTCGCCCTCTGCGGCCAGGGCCTCGAGCGATTGGGCCAAATCGGTCAGGGCGACACTGTCGCCCTCCTGCAGGAGCGTGCCGTCGGGTCGCGTAAAGGCGCCGCGTGAATCCTCGCGCGCGGTCAGCACGGGGCCGACCACGCTGAACAGATAGGCGTCGACCTCGCGCAGCTTGACGCCGTCCCGGGCGAAGCGCGTGGCCGGCGCCACCAGCCGCGCCATGGGCAGCCGCGCGTGGTCGCGGTGCACCGCGAAAAGGCCGGCGATCGCGCCGGGCGTCGCCGCGGCGCCGAGGCCGATGTGGAACTCCTGCGTGGCC
>JAAUYJ010066975.1_pt1 | contig 19492 bp, 21 predicted proteins | sample 7278031 | NCBI WGS metagenome assembly JAAUYJ01 (sample SAMN14350222, study PRJNA611818) | marine sediment metagenome | isolation source: surface marine sediment (1.8m) | place: French Polynesia: Moorea | collected 2018-08 | reverse complement strand
CTTTCCAAATGCCCGACTTTCGACGAATTTGGTAAAAAAAACCCTCCAAATCCCCCCCCCATTTACAAGAACTTCTGTAGAAGTACTTCACAGAACATGTTTACGAATTTGCCGTCAAAATTGCAGTCCCTAAACTAGGTTTGCAATTTCGGTAAATCCCGCACCTTCCTCGGCCTTCCCAAAAAAGCACCGCCAGACTATATTTTTCTCCCAGCGCCCTCACTGCCCGCCCCCCCCCCCCCCCACGGCGGGCGCGGGGAGAAAAATATAGTCTTGCGGTGCTTTTTTGGGAATGCCGAGGAAGGTGCGGGATTTACCGAAATTGCAAACCTAGTGTAGGGACTGCAATTTTGACGGCAAATTCGTAAACATTTTCTGTGAAATACTTCTACAGAAGTTCTTGTAAAAGGGGGGGGGGAATTTGGAGGTTTTTTTTACCAAATTCGTCGAAAGTCGGGCATTTGGAAGGAGGTGTCGAATTTTGTCGGAGGAGAGAAAAATTCTCGTTTCTCTCTCGCGTTTCCCGAAAAAAATCCAAGGAACTTTTATGCTACGCGGAAGGAGGAGGAGGAGAGAGGCTGAAAGTGGAGCGCCAAATGCGATTCCTCAAGATCGCAATGTTGGAAGCTAAGGAAAGAGGAGAACACAGTAGTTGAAGCTCTTTGCTTGGCTTTTTTGCCAGCCCACTTTTTGCCACTTCATCTCTCTCCAGCAAATTCGCTCCGCCAAAATCTTTTCTTCTTCTTCTCCCTCCTCGGGACTCACTGGAGAAGAAAAGGGTTAAAGGAGGAGGTGAAAAAAGATAACAAACTCAAATCTTGTCTGCTGCCTTTTTGAGTGGCGGAGTAGGCAGCCCAGTAAAAAAAGCCGGCGCTTCAAGTGCACAGATTTGCACAAACAAATTGATTGGACGATAACAAAAACAAATCAATTCCACGGTCTCCCAAATATCAAAGAGAATATTTTCTGTTCTTGTTTCCACGTATTTCGGCTACTTCTTTGGGGGGAAGCAGAAGTCATGTCAGGTGGGCGGGGAGTGGGAAGGGGGAGAGTTCACTTCGGCGGAAAAACAGACACGAATTTCAAAGAATGACCGGCATTCGAGCAAGTTTTCTAGAGAAGGGGTTGTTGTCTCTGTTAAACTTGACCACCCAGATAGCATACCTACAGGTGCCGATTTATTTCCCAGCTTACAGTCTGTGTGCCGGGATGTGACGACGAGTCGTCGACGCCGACACTGAATCAATTAGAGGCAGCGGCGACGGAAATTTGCATTTGTGCCGTCGTCATCTCCCCCTTCCTCTGTCTATAAACTGCCTGAGCTCATGAGTGTCTCTCTTCTTGTTACGTGAATTTTTGCCTTTTGCCAACGGACGAGCTTCAGTTCTGCCCCCCTCTCTCTATCGGGCAGGCATTTCGCCAAATATAACAAGAAAAGAAAAACTTCACTAAACGATGTGCCGATATTTCACTAATTTATTGCACGTTTCCTTTTGCGATTTTTTTGACAATACTTGCGATTGGCGAATTTCGGACCGGGACTGCTTTGTCACTCTTTTTCCTCCCCGGCCTCCCTCCCTCCCCAGTCCCACCCACATCAACGCCAGGAATGAAGGGCTTGAGGAGCGGAGGTAGAAAGAGAGGCGAGGAGAGAGAGAGACCCGAAAAAAGCGAATTCGAACGAACGAGTACTCAGACAGACGTGTGGGTGCTTCAAAAAAAATCGTGCTTTTGCACAGGGTGGTCATAAACATTGATATGAAACATTGATATCATGCACTCGGTGGCAAAGCTCAGGAAATTGTTGTATCATTTCATTTTGTCTCTTTTTATGGCGGAGTGCTGGATGTTGAAGTGTGTGTGTGTGTGTTTGAGCCGCCTCCCGTCTGTAGCACGTGAAAAGTGGGGCGTGAGCCGAAGCCGAGTTAGCCTACGGCGTGCATGCAAATTTGGAACAAAGGGAGAAAAGCTAGGGAGAGGGGAGAGAAGACAGAGTGGGACAGGACAAATAAATTGACAGGAGGCGGCGGGGGGGGAGGGGCAGAAAAAGGTGGGAGGAATAGCCTGTGAGGCAGCGGCGTTGTTTTGGCGTGAATATTAAATTGATCGATGCTAATAGAGTTGCCAAAACAGTTAGGAAGTGCCGTACGCAAAGTACGATGTGCGGACAAACATATGAAAATTTCATCGCTCTCTCCTTTTCCCTTTCTTTGTCTAAAGGGATCGTGTTCCAAAAATGGATCACGAAAAAAGAAAAGGGGGGACGGAAGGAGAGAGGGCCTCCTCCTTCTGTTTGTTCCCCTCAAAATCGTTTCCCTTCCTCTCCTTCCTGCGCGAAAAAAAAAAAGAAAAGAAAATATCCAATTACCTATCTCGTCCTAATGGCGCGATTTTGATTTCCCTTTTAAAATGGGACCTGGGGGAAAAAAGGGAAAACCCTAATTTTTACTCTCTCTCTCTCTCGGTTTATTTGAATGGAACCGGTCGGTCGTTTAAATGCGGGAGAAAGAGGAGCCCCCTCCCTCCCTTCTCCTTCGGAGGGTGAGTGAGAGTGCGAGATGCTTATCTGGGAAATTCATTGTCGGCAATTTGGACTCTTGGCGACCGCAGATGGACAGGTACACACTGTGCTATCCCTCCTCTTTCTGCGTCGTCTCTTTCGTATATCGTCTCCGTCGCCTTTTGGGTTTTCGGGCAAGTGCCCCATCCGGCCTTTTTTGGGCGGAGGCAACATGGGCACTCCGGAGGAGGAAGGAGAAATCCATATTCGGGAAGGGGAGAAACTCTCCCTCCTCTTCCATACCTGATGATATTGCCCGCCCTGACCTGACTATAATGTATGGCCGGTTGTTGTTCGTTGTTGTTGTACTTTGTTGCTTTGCGCATTATGCGGTACGTGTACAAAGATACATGCTGTACTTTTCTTCTTGAGTCTCTCTGCAACGTCGGCAAAAAAGCATTAACATGTACATAGTGTCATTGAGTTTTTCGACGGATAGCGGAATGTTTATCTTCATAATTACTCTGTACTACTGAAATGATTCCTCTCGTACGTACTCGCGTCTGAAATCGAAATGTACGAGAAGGTAAAGAAACGCAAACTGATCTAGAGAACACCTCTGACTGAGAAACCTGGAGATCGGCCAATGTAATGAACATTGAAGAGTGTACTGTACAGCACAATTACATGTATGGCTGCGAATTTTTGTTTGCTCGACTTGCAAAAATACATCAAAGTTTTAGAGTTGTACTGTTATTTGACATGCCTGTGTTTATTGTTCAATACGTAGCCATGGCCAATCTGCGCAAACAAGACGTTCCGAGAAACTCATCATTTTATCTTTCAAGATGGGATTAGTCTACTATAGAGCAAAACGTAAGACGTAAGATTATGTCCAGACTCAGTGCGTTGATGCGAAAAGAAATGAAGGTCGTCAGCTCAGTAGTCAGGATCCTTGACAGTTTTCGTGAAAGTGAATCCTAGTCTTGACTTTTGTTCCTGGTTGACAATATGGAGAAACAAGACAACAACCAAGACGGGTCCAGCAACTCCACAAAAGAGACACCATGGAAAATATATTTGAGCAGGGCCCTGTCGGCATGGGGGGACAGGATGTGGATGTACGGTAGCGGGCTCTTCATGACCATCCTCGATGACGAGGGGTCACTGAGGGTCGTTTCAGTATATGGCTTCGTGAGCTGCCTGACCATAATCCTGCTTGGGCCTGCCTTGGGAAACTGGATAGACAGGTCCAACAGGCTTTCCTCAGCGCAGGAAGGTGACATATGGCAATTAGTTGCTTATTAAATGGGCACATTCAACAACTGAAAAACTGAAAACTTCCATGCTCCAAAACAGGTGTTCCTTGCCATCCAAAACCTGTCTGTTGCACTGGCTGGCACATCCCTCTCCTTGTACTTTTGGAAGGAGGAGTGGATACTTGACAACTGGGGCGACTACATGGTCAGCGTCATGGGGGTGGTCGTCATCGTCATAGGAACGGTGGCCAACGTTGCCTCTCAGGGGACCAAGATCGTGGTGGAGCGTGACTGGATCGTGGTGATGGCTGGGCGAGGCGACAACGACCAGCTGGCGGCCATGAACTCAGTCTTCCGCACCATCGACCTCACCTGCTACGTGCTGGCCCCGTCCATCCTGGGATCGCTCTTTGACTTCATCGGCCCAGAGTTTGCCGCCCTATTCATCGCGGCGTGGAATGTTTGCTCTGTCGTGATCGAGTACGGTCTCCTTCTGAAGCTGTACCGGTGAGTTGGGAAAAATGAGGTTGTGCATTTCGCACCGCAGCAGGAGCTGAAGGATTGATGATTGAAAATCCAGGGAATTTCCAGACCTGGCGGTGAAAAGCCACCTGGAAGACAACGACGGAAAAGGCAAGTCGGCAAAGGAAAAGTTCCGAGAGGTGTTCAGCTCCTGGGAGCTCTTCCTGAGGCACCCGGTGCGGAACGCCGGCTTCGGACTCTCCTGCCTCTACCTGACGGTGCTGGGCTTTGACAGCATCACCACCGGCTACTGCCTCCACCTCTGCGTCCCGGCCTCGCTCCTGGGGGGCCTCATGGGAGCATCGGCATTTGTCGGCATCCTCGGCAGCATCAGCTTCCCCTATCTAAGGTGGAAGGGAGAAAATAACAAAATATCAATTATGAGTATTTGTTTTGCCAAACCATTAGGAGGAGAATCACTGTGCACAAAACGGGAGCCGTAGGGTACTTCATCCTCCTTTCCACCCTTATGCTAAGCGTCGTTTCAATTTTCCTCCCAGGATCACCGTTTGAACTGTACTGGAACCAGGTACAAAAATAATTTCCTGGGCACATATTTCCCCGGAAAAAACCAGAAAAACGAAACAACAATCCCGTAGGATCCCAACCGCGACGACCCTTACGACGAGGACGGCAGCTGCCGGACGGACAGTTGGGCTTCGGCAGCCTTGTTCCTCACCGGGATAATCCTGAGCAGGGCCGGGTTGTGGCTCTGCGACATCAGCATCACGCAGATCACTCAGGAGTCGGTCAGGGAGGACATCAGGGGGACCATAGGAGGTGGGTGGGATCTCTCCAGGATCCAAAGGGTTATTTTTCCTGACCGTTCGAAATGTTCCCAGGCGTGCAGAGCGGCCTGAACTTCGCCATGGACCTGATCAAGTACGTCCTTGTGATCGCCCTGCCCGACGACGACACCTTTGGCTACCTCATCCTGGTCTCTTACTGCTCCTACATCTTGGGCGCGGTTTCCTACGGATCCTTCGCCTTCCGCCCCTCCAGGGTGAGGGCGGCGGCGGCGGCGGCCAAGGGGGAGGACCAGGAGGAGGCCAGCAATGGCAGGGACAACCCGGCCTTCGAGGGAGGGGCGGAGGAAAAGGCCGCACCTTCTTCGTGATTCGCAAAAATATATTCACAGTGGTGTCATTTTTTTTGTTTCATAGTAGCTTCCACCATCCTGCCAGCCGATCTCGTGTTGTTTGACCACGTCCGTCCTTCCTTTTCTCCCTCCCCCATCATTTTTATCTGCCCTCATTGGGGCAGACAGACGCGGCGGAGGGGCATGGCCGCGCGGGGGAGAAGACGGTGTTTGGAGCAACAGGTTTCGGAAATGTGTCAAAAGACGACGTCAAGAAAAAAATGGGGGTGTATATACCAGTAGCTGCTGCCATCCCCGATTTCTCCGAACGCAGGAGTGTAAAAGAAATGCCGTATTCGCCAGTCCTAATTGACCGTGTGCAAGCGAGATATACCTGGTGGGTTCGTCTCTCGCAGATATCCGCCTTTCGCCTCTGACGCTAGTTTCGAAAGGAGGAGCAGAGAAGATTGATTACCCCTACTCTACTGTACTACAAGTGAAGGGGGAAAAGAAGGGCATAACGAGGGGAGGGGATCGTTAAGGAAAATTCAAGAATAGTTGAACGCCCTGTTTACTGTTTAGGAAATGCGTCGGACAACATTTCAATTTAATATCGGAAAAATGCTAGAGAACCAGCAGCATATCACTTGGATGGCGATAGCGGCTCGCGGGGGCGTCAGCAGCATCGAATCCCGCCAGCATCCCCCTCGGTGGTGGTCTGATTGGACCCACTATACGTGCGTACGTACCTATGGGCACTTGCCCCCCCTCCTTCCTCCTTCCCTTCCGCCGCCACCTCTGCTGTACCGCCGCCGCCACCATCCGTGCCACCCAAATGTGTCCCCCTCCTTCCTGCCCAAGGTTACGTGGCCCAAAAGCCGGGGTTGGCTGCGTTCGCCTGCCGCCGCCGCCAGCCGTGGGCCTTCCGTAACTCGGAGGAGGAGGAGGAAGGGATGGATAGATGACCCTTCCTTCCTCACAAAGGGACGACCATGGAAAAAATTGCGTTTCGCCTAGATGCAAATACTGAGCAAAAGTCCGCGGGGAAAAAGAAGAGGCATGCATGGCCTACTTTTGGGCAGAAGAAGAAAGAGGGAGAGAAATGGGCAGTCCCCGTTTCAGAGCAGGGGGTGTTTATTATGCCTCCTCCTCCTCCGGCCCCCGACGACCGTCCCAGCGGGAGATCTTTCCACCACCTCTTCGCATTTTGACTGACGACTGCGAAAAGCGGACGCAGGCATTTCCCATAAAAACGTCGAGAATGCTAGGAAAAACCGAAAAAGTTATCCCGGACAGGCATCTGTCTGTCAGGGAGCTCCCATTTATTTTCCACCCTATGCGAGAACTGTCTCTCTCTCTCTCTCTCTCTCTTTCGCCGTGCTTCCGAATTTGCCTCCATTTTCTTCTTCTCTCCCCTCATTTAATTATATGTGTGAGACCCGGACAGGCTTTGCAGGAGCTAAGTTCTCTGCTTCTTCGCGGCATATAGGGTTAGCAGGGGAAAAAATTCTTTCTTCCTCCTTCCTTTCGTTTCCCACATTCTTCTCCCCATTCCTCCCCCTCCCCTTCTTCCCCAGCCTCAAAAGACGTTAAGTAAGGAAGCAGGCAGCAAAAAAGGATAAATTCGCCAACAATTGTTTTGAAATAAGAATGCATTAAAGCATTAAAGAAACAATCTACTGAATACAACACATGAAAACCTTGTTTTTCGTCATCCGCGGGGAAATGCTGCACGTTGAATCGACCAATACGTCGGCGAATTCTTCCTCCGGACTCCCCAGTTTCAGCCAGGAAGAATATGAGCGGGGCTTCACCAGCAGCGGAGGAGGGAGAGGGAGGAGAAAGGGGTGGGGAAAACACATGTCTTGGTGACCCAGAAATTAAAAGGAGAGGAACTAGGAAGAAGAGGCGGAAAGTCGGGAAAACGGGGGCAGAAGCACCCGACAGCATATTAGAATGTGCTCATCCTGTGCTGCCTGCCCTTCCGAGATATTCGCTGAAAGAGCAATTAAAATCTTCCACTTTTATTTCCCTCTCCCGTCCGTTGCGAGAGAGGGAGACTTTGGGAGGTGACATCTTGATGTCCAGGATAATCCCTTGGGGTTTTTGTGCCGCTATTTTTGCCTCCCCTCTTTTGGCGAGGTGGGAAAAAAAGGTGCGTTTTAGAGCTTTAAATCCTGCCCAAAAAGGGGGAGAGGAGGGGAGAATTATATGGGAAGATGCTGGCTCGGGGGTTGAAATATTTTGACAAGCGACTTGTCACACCTCCCCCCCGCGGAAAAATTTGCACCTTTCTTTTACCTCACTTTCTTTAAAAAAAGTTCCCTGAAGTAATTTTGCCCCAAAAAGTTAAAGAAGGGCTGCAGGCGCAAAGTTTTTTTTGGGGGGAGTGAGTGGGTGAGAACCGGGCGAAATGAGGTGAAGTCCTCGCTTTTCCCACATCTTTTTTTCCACCCTCGGATGGAAAAAATGCCCTTCGGGAATTCAAAGCAACGCTACGGTTTTTTTTTGCGCCCATCCTCACCCGGCTACAGTGCAAAAAATAGCCCCCCCCCTACCGTACACTCAACATGCTCTGAGAATCTCTCCTATATCCTCCGAAAAGGTCAACAACTCACACATTGCTACACTCTTCTTCGCTCCTCTGGCATCATGGATGGATTTTCCGGCGGCGGCGGGGCAATTCGTCTGGATTAGATCTCATCGCGTTTCCCTTAAAACTCGGCCGCTGAGGCAAAAAAAAATCCCCCCGCGCGCTTCCTGACAAATGGGCAGAGAGCAATGAAGAGGGGGGGGAGGGAAGGAAAAATATATTTATGGAGAACGTCTTGCTTTCGCAGCTGTTTATTCGGAAAACACGCGCGTAATGTTCATACGCAAGCGGAATTTTCATTTTCTTCTGCTTAGGCCTCTTAAATTTGCGGTGGGAAAACGGGCGTCGTCTCTTTATATTTTTGGGATTCCCGTCAGCGATGGCCTAGCGTCAAGACTTGCTACACAAACAGGTCTCCTCCCCCCTCGTTCCCGTAAACAAATGAATGGCCCTTTAAAGAAAACTCCGGACGCGCTTTTAAAATCGAATCCTAATTTTAAGGGAAATCTTTTCCCGAGGGGGAAATAGACAAATGATCCCGGCGGGATTCCTTTGTCCCCGATTCGCCCTTTTACTCCGCGTAGAGAAAAAGAGAAGAATCTTGTTTGTCGGCCAGTTTGGGGAAAAAACTTTTCTCTCAGTTTTCCCACCCAAGTAGTAGAGGCAGTCCTGAAAAAACGGTCCGTCCGCCGTCTCGCATCCCCAATTTTTACGAGGTGATCATTGTCTAAACAAATGTCGGGGGCGTAAGATTTTCCTTCTCCCCATTCTCCTCCTCCTTCTTCCCGAGAGAAAGAGAGAAATCGAGATAGAGTCGACCCGCGAATGGACTCGAATTTGTCACCCCCGACCCGACCCCAGCGCACGGACCCCCAAAAATTTCAAGAACAAAAGGTGAAAGTGCTCTTTTCCATTCTCCGCTTCTTTTTGCTCTGCCCGTAGACCAAAAGATCGCTTCACTGAGTCGGAAGAACAGGAGGAGGGGGGGGACGGAGACACACCTGGGGACCTCTTTTTTTTGTCTTTTGCTGCTTCTCTCGAATGTGGGAGGTCAAATGTTTAGTTTTTTCTCTTCCTCCTTTAAGCAATGGACAAACTCTATCCGCCGGCCCGCCCACAACTAGGAAAGAAAAAAACCCTTTCGCTAGCCGAGTTAGTAGTTCGCCCGACTCCCTTTTTCCAGATTTGGCATTGCGGAATTGAAAGAAGGACAACCACCCACATGCCTCCACCACTTTGCTTGCCCTGAAAACAGAAAAAAGTATCTTTTGCAATGGATCGATTGAGGAAGAAAAAGAATGAGTTTACCTCGAACCCGCTGACATATTCGGAGAGAGGGAAAAGTCATCATATCTACAGAAATAATTAAAAAGCGAAATGTAGCCAGGGTCTGCCTGTCGTCTCACTCTGCCATTTCATTCACTTTTTTGTGTCGAACCCCCCTCCCATTTTCCCAACTCCCATGTCTGCTGTTTTGGACAAGACGTCAATTTATCACAAAACTCGCTCTTGTTCGTTGCCGACTTGATACAAGCTCAACAAAAACAGTCCGAGGATAACTTGTTTGGACAAATATCTGCCCAGAATAGAATTGTGGTGCCCCTGGCATCGTAATTTTCCTGCCTGAAACAAAAGGGGGATTTTTCTCTCCATTCTTTCAAGTTGCTTATGTGGGAGTTGACGTTTTTGGACTTCCGAGTCGGAGCTGGGGGAAAAGAGACGGGGGATCATGTGTCTGCTGTCAAAGACACAGGGCGAGTCAAGGCCGCGGGGGTTGGGGCTGGGTCGTCGTGACGATTTTTTTACCTTCGCCCACAGGGAAAAAAAGATTGTTGCAGCAGGTGGCCACACTTTTTAATTTTCGGAAAAGGGAAAAATATTTGACTCCTTCTCTCGCATTCGGTTTTGTGGGAAGAATTGCTCCGACGTCGCGTGAAATTGCAGTGCATTACCACCACCACCGCCAACTCAAGCTCGCGGGGCACACAATAATGTGCACGGTCTTATCTGCTATGCAAATTCGACATACCCTCGAACCCCCACGAATGAACTGTACCTCCATGTTTTCTCCCTCCATCATTTTCCCATATGTTTCCTCCCGACAAAATTCTCGCCTGGGGGGAAGAAGAAGAAAAAGAAGAAGAATGCCTTATTGTGCGGTCCATCTCCGCGATTTTCCACGCGCGGCGCCCCAAAAACCATCTTAGTGTTTTACATTTGAAAACAATCATATTGTGATTTGTCCTTTAATTAGGGATGAATATTTTTAAAGCACTGTTTTTGCGATTTACTATACCTAATAGTCGTTTTTCTCTTTTCGAAACTTTCAGGTGCGCTTCAGGTTTCACAAAAAAAGGAGAAAAAAACCCGCCCTCCTCTTTTGGCTGCGACCGGCAAAAAAAGTCACAAAGGACATCGCTCACCCAACCCGAACTGAAACCCCAAAAATAGCAAGAAGGGCAGGTCGGGTGGGAGGAGGAGGAGGAGGAGGAAGCATGACGAAGACTAAGAGGAAAGAAGGAGATACGTGACTAGAGCTGGAGCTCAGGATAAGAAACGAAACGCGGGATTTCCCGAAAGTGCGCAAAAAAGGTGAAGAAACAAAAAAAAATATCAGTTCGTGCGCGCGCGTGAGTCGCGTTTTTTCTTGTGTGAGTGTGAAGGAGGGGGGAAAAAAGGATATCGAGAAATGCTGAAGCAACAGCCTAAGAAGGGCGGCGGCAACAAGGCCTCGTCGTCCTCGCCGTCGTCTTCGGCTAGTGGCAGGCGCAACCCCAGCTCGAGCCCGACCCGGCCCGTGCTCGACGCGCTAGACCACCAGATGGAGCAACTGTGAGTACCACCACCACTTCGTTTTGCGATTTCGCCCTTGATTTCCGTCGACCAAAGACGGGAGAAAACAATCATTCCCATATCTGAGATACGTGCCCACTTCCGAATACCCAACGTGGGAGGCCTTCCTCCCCAGACAGGCGGGCTATCATTTCAAAAATCCAATTAATTAAAAAGAAAAGGTTTTTCCATTTGGGGAAGAGAGGCTCGGAAGAGGGGAAAGTTTCCCCGATGTTGAGCGATGACAGCAATTTCGGACCTCCGCCGAGAGAAATCGGAATCGAAAAGGATTTGTTTTTATCGGAAGAATGCCGTTTCAACCAAAACGGTTTCGTGCCTAAAATATTTTGCCATGTCGACTATTTTTAGGCGTTTTTCCATGTCGCGCTAATCATTTGTGTCATCGGAAGCGGAACTAAGCAAGTCCTACTTCCTCCCGCGTTCGACACCCTCCTCCACCCTCCCCAACAAAAATCACATTCCGCCCCCCCAATTCCCCAGATAAGAATGGAGATATTGCCCGCCCCACCCCCGGACTCAGTAGTTGTCCCGCCCATGTTCCCCCAATCCGAAAAATGCATCATTTCCTCTTTCCGCCCACTTTTTTACTCTTTTGAGGGAGACTTGTGCACTTTGACAGAAGGGGGAAAAAGAAATGTAGGCGGATGAGCGAACGACTCATTCTTCCCACGTAATTCCTACTTGCAGTTCCTCCAAACTTACACAGGTTCTAGATTCGAGGATCTGACAATACCACGTTTTATTGTCACCACGCCTCCGAAGCCACTTCAATTTAGAAGTTTACAAATCTTTTTCGTATGGCGGGGTTCAACAGAGCTTCTCACACGACGATTTTAAATATTTTTTTGATCCGTTATAACGGTCAGAAAGATATTCCGTTTTGCTTCCTGGTTGCACTTTCCTGACCATAAAGCGGAGGCCGATATTGAAAAAAGATGCTGCTAGACTCGCCCCGGATTGCCGCATCAAAAAGGGTCCTATTTTTAGCTCATGGAGAGGAAGGGGCGATCTATTTTAATATTTGTGTGTCAGGGATGCTCTTCGACGAAAGCCAGAGAAGTAAATAATGGAAGATTGAATCATGCCGACCGATTTAGGCAGCAAAGAGAGAGCGACACGAGCTATAGGCCCATTCGGCCTTGATTCCGATTTCTTTGGAATTTTAATCGCATGTTTGTGTCGGCATGCTGTCCTTCTGCAAAAAGACATGCCATGCCTTTCTTCCTCGCACAAATCGCATCCAACGAAAACTGCAAAAAGACCCTAAACAAATTAATGCACATCTCTCTCGTTCCAATTTCGTCTTATAGTCTTGAACTGATTTCCTTGTCGAACCGTGAGACACTTTGGCTGTGACGGAAACTTAAACTGACCCGACTACTGTAGAAATTGCCCGTGAAGAAATAGCAGTTGCAACACTCTTAGATAAACCCGGGCAATAAAAATCCTCTTTTTTACCTTTTTTTTCTCCTGGGGTCCCTTCCCCTCTTTTAAGTTAGTACGTGCGAAGGACACGATCACTTAGCGGCTCTCGCGCCACTTAAAAGCCCAAACAGAGAGAGAGATCCTCACCTCGGCACACACTACTTGCTATCCCCGGTACAAAGGTAGGGCTCAATCTTGGAGTTTTTCGGGACAGGGGGAGGAAAAAGTTGGGAAACGAAAAGTGCGAGGGCCGAAATTTCGTGATGTTTGCCCATTCCCACTACTACCCATACTTACGCAGGGGTGCCGTAGTAGCAGCCCCTCCCTACATATACTTTAAGTGCTCTCTTGGATCTAGGAGAAAAATGTGCGGGAATTACCAATAGGCAACGCACAAAAAGAGAAAACGCGTTTTCATGCGAGGCAGGTCCGAAACAATTCGTCGAATCTCGCTCCATGCACTCAAAGATCAACTCATTTTTCGCCGCACACATACATGAAGATTGTTTTCCCCCTCCTCCTTCCTCCTCCCCTCGCCGCCCCCAAGAAGGACCTTTTCCTCCCCCTCCTCCTCGTTCGAACTTCGTAGTAGCTGTCGTGTTGTTTTTCCCCATTCTTCCCACTACTACCCACTCCGCTTCCATTCGTAGGAATTTTGACATTTTTCGGCAGGGCGCCCCTTACCCAAGACGAACGAACACACGCTTCCGCATATATGCAAAGGGAAGGAAAGGGAGAATGGGTCCCCCTTCCCATTCATATGCTTGTTTGGGCCACCTGTGCATACTTTGCGGGAGGGGGTAAAAAACCTTTTCCTAAAAAAAGCTCCAGCTCGCTTTTCCCGCATTTTTTTTACTTCTTCGCGTAAAAAAATATCCGTGGAAAAGGGTGGAAGAGGGGAGGAAACGTCGCCTTTTTAACAGGCGGCTCTAATGAGGAGTGGAGGGGGAGAAAAAGACCTTGGATATATTTTTAAGTGCACCTTTTCGAATAAGGTGGAGGCGGCGACAGTCTGCCCATAAATTCTGGGAAATACGGAGGAGAAATTTCGGTTTTTTCCCTCCCGTCGCTGAGAATGGAATTTCTTTACAATATTATTTTAATTAACAAGATTTGTTGGTTACCTCACCCTTTTAAAGGGAGAGGGAAATATTTCATTCGACAAAACAGGGTCTTTTCGTTGTTGCAAAAACGCAGCAGATATTTTTTTCCTCTGTTGTCGAATTTAAAGGGACGGTTAGCACCATCCTTGCTTTTTTCTTCAAAAATAAATAAATGTTTGGGAGAGGAAGTGTCGTCCACTGGAGATTCGAATTCAAGTGGATGGCGGCGAAAAGAGAAGAGGAGGAGGAGGAGTGACTCAACTCTTGAGAGCAACTTTCACCTTTCAGCGAGCGACGCCCCCCTCCCTCCCTCCTCCTCCTTTTCTTCTACAATGCTGCATTTGACGATACAGGGTGGAGACGAATCTCCGTCTGTGCACTGGCGACTAGAGCTTCTTTGCAAAATTGAATTAATTTTATAAGACGCCGAATTTTGCGCCAACACCCCGTGTTCTCTGCTCATTTTTAGTCGAGTGGGCCCCTCTTCCGGGCAGCAGTGTACTGCACCCAACATGTAAACCCCCGTTTCCGCTCTTAGCATGTACTCAACTTCCCCTCACAACTCGAGGAACGAAGGGCTCCTTTGCAAGTATGATATGAGAAAAGGAGGGAAGGAAGGGGCGTCACTAATCAGACATGACTGCATGGATAAATTGAAAGACGAAACAGCTAAGACTTCTCTTCGTGCGAAATTGCACCGAAATACGGCAATGTTTTGGCATTTAACTAGCAGAAGTGTTCAACTAAATAAGTAAGTCCGTCTCATGCGGGTATCCTCGTACGGAAAAAGGATCCAGCCGGTCACAGGTAAAAACTGTGTTTCCGTACGTAACGGTACTATACTCTTATTCTCGATCAAGATATATAAACTTGGAACTCGAGTTACTGAGAAACAAGAAAGGCCCCTCTTGGCAAATTAATTCGAGGCTATTTCCGTTCCCTACTTTCCCAGCAGTTGGCTCCAGAGACACGGGTTAAAACATCCCTTGCGGTCGTTTCTTTACATAATTAAAGGGATCTCGTCCGCCTCTGTTGAGAAGGAAGAGCAAAACATAAAAATAGAACACCAGGGAAAACAAAATACCTCACCAAGACTTTTCCTTTTCTCTGTTTCCAGGTAAGTGTCCTCTCTTGCTGTGTGAGAACCTCGATTCAAAAGGACACGAGAGCGCGGATAGGAGTCTGGTAGAAATACACAGCACAACATTTATTTTTGACTTCTCTCTGTAGTAGTACGTATATAACTCCTTCTTACTCTCTCCAAAAAAATACGGTACTGTACTGTATGTATACTTTATATGTACTCCATACTGTATGCGGCAAAGAACTAAGCATAGCGATAGTTGTACTGTATAGTACAGGTACGATTACTGTAAAATAACTGTTCCCCCTTATTCCAAAGGGGGAGGGGGTCTCTCTTCTGACGTCTTGGTTCAAAATAGCACAACTCCGTTTACGATATTTTACGACATTTTTCTCTCGACAATTCTCTTCCTCTATCTATTTGAATAAGTTTCTTCTCTGATATGTCTGTCTTCACATCTTCTCTCTAGGACAATAGCTTAAATCTTTTCTGTAGCTGTGACCGAACCAGCCGGACTCAACTTGCCAAAAAGCCATGCGATATACTTTGTTGGGCGCAAAAACTGAAAAGTCAGAAAAAAAACTTCACCAGAGAAACTCGAATGTTCTGATGATAAACTTTTTAAGGGCCTATTTCTCCGGATAAAAGTCTGTTTCTTTCATTTTCTTTGTTGGTTGGGGATAGGAGATCAGATCATGACGTCACCGGCGGCGGTGTGGTTGACGGACCTCCTTCCAACGAACCCCCCCAGCTGTCCCTTGGCGAGCGCGCCCACAGCGTTGTCCTCCTCCAGGAAGACGCCGATCGCCTGAAACACCCCACACGGAAAAAACAAAAGAAAGGGTGTGCACACTCAGTTCCGCATGCAAAACTCACCAGAGGATCATCATCACAATGATATCCCAGAAACCTGAGGGAAATTCGACCTAGTTTTACATCTTGACTTTTTTTGCCCCTTTCAGAAACCCCTCAACAAAACGCAAAAACACAAAGACTAATTAAATATCCATATATCTTCCCGCGAAAACGCAATAAATGTGTCGAAATTTCCTAAATCTCACCTGGAACCTTAGCGCCCTCCTCCTCTCCCCGAGCCTCCTTGCCCTCTTTGTCAGGACGACCCTCCTGACCAGCCTGTTCCTGTAGTACCCGGCGAAGCTGTTGATGACCACTGGGATGGGGAGGGTCATGACGAAGGCTCCGAAGACGGCGGAGAGCGCGGCGGAGGCGCGACCCATCCACGTCTCAGGCTGCCGGCCGCTGAAGCTGCAAAAAAGATAGTATACATACTGTGTAAAAGGGAAATTGAGATCGTTGAACATTGAATGATTGATACTTCACGGTACACCACCGTCACCACGACAAAATTTTGAGGGTGCACGCCACTGTTTTTTCATTTTTCAACATGGCTTGTCGCCACCTTGGCCTTCTTCTTGTGGTTTACCTTATGCCCTTTAAAAAATATTGCATGTTTAATTTCCTTCTCCTTTGTACTACAGGCAGTCTTTAGAACCTCCAAGCCTTAGAAAGTGTAGTCTAGCCAGATTTTGTGACAGGGGGAGAGAGGACAGAGCTTTGCTGTCCTGTTGTAAGCGCGGCCCCTGTCAAGTATCGGAGAAAGAGGAGGAGGAGGAGGGTGATGCTAAAAATGTCCCTGGGCGGACGGTCCTTCCGCCCCATCGATTTTTGTGCGGACGACGACGACGACAACGCCGTTTCGCTGCCGTCAGAATCTCAGGGGCCAAATTTCCGGCAGTGCACAGTCAGCTCGGGCTTCAAGTCCAGAGGGCTTTCCACAGGGGGGATCTTTCTTCATAAATGTATCGGACCTGACTGACACGATGGATGAAGGCGGATTTTTGTTTCATCGAACTTTTCCAAGTTTTTTCTCCTATACATCTTTCAAATCCCCAGTCCGTCGGCTTACTAATTCATTCGCTTTCTCGGCTGGGGACGATCGAAGGGCCCCTCATCGCACTTAAGAGCTCTAAACAGCTCTGAGTCATCATCGTACAAAAACCTCGCGCTGTATGAAATCGATCTATGTCTCTTTTTGCTCACCCGACGGAAGTAAGGGTCATGACGGAGTACCACAGGCTGTCGGTGAAGGCGAACTCGGTGGTCCTGTTGTCGCCGCTGCCGTCGGAGTCGCCGTCGGAACTGCCGTCTGGGCTGCCGTCGCTTCTACCTTGGCTCCTGACGGCGGCGACTTTGCCGCCACTGGCGCCGGCGCCGTTTTCCTCGTAGGAAGAGGCGTTGCGTTCGGAGTAATAGGTCAGGGTGGAGAACATGAGCAGGGCGATGCTCACCACCAGGCCCAGCAACCTGTATTGAGCAGAAATTTTTTTTTAATTAATTTCTGGGGAATAAGAGTGTGTCATCACTTGCCATATCTCCCTGTTCGCCTGCTTGAGCGTGACGAGGAGGCTCTGGAGGGAGGCGAGGTGGCGGATGAGCTTGAAGACTCGGAAGACCTTGACGATCCTGATGAGGTGGAGGAGCTTGCTGGCCTTCCCCACGATGTTCAGGGCCTGCAGCTCGTACACCAGGACAGACAGCAGGAAGGGCAGGATGGCCAGCAGGTCCGGCAGGCCCTCCAGGGAGAACAGGAACCTGAGGTTCACGCGGAGGAAAAGTTACGTTGGGGACAAATGCTGTTGTTCCTTTTCGATATCTTCCAGATTTCGGGCAAAATCACTCCGATCAGATGCAAAACAAGGGGTGAGGAAAAAGTTGCTACTCTAATATTATTAGATGGCAAAAATCACTGTACGTGGAAGCAGCAAAGCATGCAAAATTCTAGCAAGTATACAAAGATGGCCAAATGGGCGAAAGACCATGCACGATTTTTCCATTCTCTGAAAGTCCATTTTGCCGCCGTCTTGTGATAAACTGAATTTGACCTCATGTCAAAAGCAAGCGTGTACGTACCTGCAGAATGAAGGCGCGCTGACTAGCCTGGTGAGGTACTCCACGGTGAAGAATGCCAGGGCCACGTTGTCCACCACCGTCAAAAGGTCGCGGAAGGCGAATCCTTCTTCTTCATCATCCTCCTTCTTGTTCCCCGAGATTTCGCTCTCGTCGTCTAGGAAGACCCCGACGAGGAAGGTGACGGTGGAGAGGACGATCACGGCGAAGGACACCACGGCGAAAACCTTGGCCAGGACGGAAGACTCTGCAATACAAATAAAATAAAACATTAGGATTTAAAACACTGGTTGGGTCGCATTTTCTTGCCTGGGTATTCCAGCAGGTTCCAGAGCGCCCTCCTGACCCTCTCCACCTTTGAGTTTCCGAAGGAGTCCTCGTCCGCAGCCTCCTCAGCCAGCTTCTCCTCCCTGATGGCGGCCTCAACCTCGCGCTGGCAAAGCTCCTTGCCCTGAAAAGCGGTTTGTACTGTACTGCCCTGTGTGTGCGTCATGCTAGCAAAAAAACTATCCCGATTTCCCATCCCTTTTCCGATTTTTCCTTTCTTCCGCCCCCCTCTCCATATGTATTGGAAAAGGGGGAAATAAGTCAGTGCGCAAAAAACATCTATATACACTAAACAAATTCATGGTTTCGCTGTCCCAAGGTACACTTTTGCTTGAAGATACTTTTTCTGCCAGCAATGCATGGCCGACAGAGATCGAAATCGAATCTCGGGCTGTCAACATGAATTAATGGAAGGTCTGAAATATTCAGCATCCTATACATACTGCAACACTGGATGTACTGGCACAAAAGATCGATATACATGTATGGCATGAATGTGTATGCCCAATGCCCATACATGCATCGTCGGCGGCTTCGAAGCTCCATCACATTGAACTTATCATCTCTTACCTGGTGGTACTTGAGGCTGCAGCAAGACTCGAACGTGTACTCGTCAATGCCCCAGTACTCGAGGTCCTGAATAATTAAAAATATGCTTGAATTTTTCAAGCATGCGGGAATCCCACATGTGTGGTAGAGGCATCATACCTGGAAGGCCGTCATTGTGCAGCGCCCCGCTCCCTCGCCGCTGGAGTGGAGCGAGCCGCGCCGGTAAATGTCCAGGATCTGAGCGAAGAAACAAAGATGGAAGAGTGACCGTTAGAAAGTGCGCGAAATGCATTTAATTGGGTTGCCTTTCACACGGAAAAATTGCCTTTGAACGTTGGCGCATAATTTAATACGGCTTACAAAAGGCTCCAGAAGAGCACAAATTCCTTTCCAATTTGCGGTATAACATTCACCTGGTCGAACTCCTTCCCGTTCCTGTCGAAGAAGTAGGTAGGGATGGTCCTGCGCAGAGAAAAAAATCACTGATGATGATGTGAGCCCAAGTCCAATTACACGCATCAAATATCCCCCTTCCCCCTGTATAAAGTGGGCCCCCCTGTTGACCCTAATCGCCCCTAATTTCGGGGGCCTCTCGCTCCAACGAGAGGCAAAAACAGCTTCTTCAGCATTGAAACAAAGACGACGAAGGCCTCCCCGCGAAGAAATTGCTGTCCATTCCCCTGTTCCCCATCTTTTATAGTCGAGATTCGAGTCACTGTCTGACTGTCGCCGCTCTCGAAAATTTCCGCTGACTCCGCCCTTTCTCTCGAGTGCCCCCCGCCCCGCCGCCCCGCCAAGGAGGTCCGAAAACCATCAGTTTGACATGCACATATCCAGCATTAGAGGACGAAAGTGCTCCGGCGCGAAAATGTACCTCTTTCCGCCCAGCGTCGTGTCGTCGTACCCCGGGTCGAATGCGTCGCACAGGTCGAGGACTCGCCTGGAAAACGGAACGGTTTTCGCCAATGTTTTCCCCCTCCTTTTCGTGGGGTGAATTCCGTACCTCGAGTCCTTTGTGCGCATGAGCCTGCCCAGCCTGCTGAAGGGGAAGCAGGCAAAGTTCCGCTTGCGGGTCAGGAAGACGTGGCCGCCAACGTTGAAGCGCACAAAGTCCTGTAAAAAAATCGTGCAAAAAAGTTTTTGAATATTAGAGAAATCAGGTGGCTACGTAGTATCTACGTAGTATCTACTGTAGTGCTTGCAGCTAGTTGCTCCTTTGTATAAAACTGTCAAGTTTCCACTAAGGAAACGCCTCGAAAATTGGGGATATG
>JAAUYJ010131875.1_pt1 | contig 19496 bp, 15 predicted proteins | sample 7278031 | NCBI WGS metagenome assembly JAAUYJ01 (sample SAMN14350222, study PRJNA611818) | marine sediment metagenome | isolation source: surface marine sediment (1.8m) | place: French Polynesia: Moorea | collected 2018-08 | reverse complement strand
CATCATTACATCCAGTAAAATCAGATCAAAATTATTATTATTCAAAGCTCCCAAAGCTTCTTTTCCATTTAATGCTTGGGTAACTTGATAATTATTTGCTTTGAGGTGATTTTTCAAAACTTGAATATTTACAGGTTCATCATCAACAACTAAAATGTGAAAATCACCATTAGCCATGTTACTAGCAAAAGCTTCAGTTTCTACAGGTGTTTCTACATTATCAACTAGATAACGAATACTATTAACCATAAGATTAGTCAGGCTTGGGTTATCGGGTACGGGTTGCTGACAAATGGGTAGAGTAAAACTAAAGCGGGAACCAACATCTACCTCAGATTCAACCCAAATACGACCGCTGTGCAGTTCGACTAATTGTTTGGTGACTGCTAAACCTAAACCTGTACCACCATATTTTCTTGCAGTTGAGCCTTCCCCTTGTTCAAATGATTCAAATATCCGATCTAGTTGCTCAGGAGGAATACCAATACCAGTATCGGATACAGTTATGGTGATTTCTTGAGATTGATTTTGATGAGCAGAGATTTCGACTTTCCCAGACTCAGTAAATTTGATAGCATTGCCAATTAAGTTATAGAGTATTTGTTGGAGACGGTTTTCATCAGCAGATACAGGGGGTAGGTTTGTAGGGATAGCATCTACTAACTGGAGTTCTTTATTTTTGCTAACTAATACTTGATTGAGAGTAACTACTGCTTTGACAACTCCCCTAACATCAATAGCTCTAATTTGTAATTCTAGGGTATGGTTTCTGATTTTAGAAAAGTCGAGAATGTCATTCACAAGATTAGAGAGACGACGAGCGCTAGAAACTATCATAGTTAAGTTAGAGGTGGTTACGGGGTCTAACGATCGGGTGTTTCCTTCTAAGAGAAATTCCCCAATACCGATAATTCCGTTGAGTGGGGTGCGCAGTTCATGGGAAGTATTGGCTAGAAATTCGTCTTTGAGACGATCGAGTTGTTCAAGTTGTTCATTTTTCCCTTCTAGTTTCTGAAATGAGTTTTTCAGTTGGTTTGCCATCTGGTTAAAAGAATTGGCAAGTTCTCCCACCTCATCACTGCGATGAATATTAAGTTGATTTTCCCATTTTCCTTCAGCTATTTCTTTAGCAGCGGAATTAAGTTGTAAAATTGGTTGAGTAATCCAGTTAGTGGTTACTATTCCTACTAATATAGCTACACTCAGAGCAGTAACACTTAATAAAATAGTGGTTCTGGTGTTGGCATCTACTTTTGCCATAAAGTCATTTTCAGGAACGACGACAACCACTAACCAATCAATACCTCGTTCATCTTTAACTGGCGTAATGCTAGCATAGTACCACTCTTCATTAATGGAAAAATTGAGTTGTTTGGTGCTATTAACTTTTTCTAAACTACCAAAAGTTTTTTGTAGATAGGTTGCGGTAGCACTCACTATATTATTAACACTATCAATAGCATGCAAGCGTTCTATTTTTTGCTTTCCATCGACTTCACTAACCACAAAAGGTTCAAGAATCTGGGAACTAGCAACTAAATTTCCCGATCGCTCCATGATAAAGCTTTTGCCATTAGGACTAATCTCTAAGTTTTTGAGAAATTCTGTAATTCTGGTTAAGCTTGTCTGATTTGCTAAAACCCCGATTAACTCGCCAGTTGAATTAAAAATGGGTCTGACAGCGGATATATCCAAAGATGTGTTGGAGCGGGAGAAAGCAGGATAAATGGAACTCCATGTGGGTTGACGAAGTTGTTTTGCCATTTGATACCAGGGACGAATGCGGGGATCATACTCTTTAACTTTTACAAATTTCCTGGCATTGCCATTATTGTCTAGCTGATAAATTTCACGGACTGGTTGAGTAGCTTTAGTACGAACTCTGAAAATAATTTCACCGTTATCAGGATTAAGTTCAACCCCGATAAACTCTCCCTGTTCGTTACCGAAAAAAAGATCGCTTTCCAAATTTCCTTCTTTGATAATCTGCCAAAAATAGAGTCGCATTGCCCCAAAATTGTAGACATCTAAATTGCCACTTTCAATAGCATCATTGGTTACTCTTAGCACTTGATAGGATTTGTCTAGATAATCTAAAACGTGTTGCTGAATACGAGTGCTAATTTCCTTGGTTAACCTATTTCCAAGGGTCTCAACTGATTCACGTCCATTGATAAAAGAAAAATATCCCACTAATCCCACTGCACTAACTATTTGCAGAACAAAGGGAACAATTAGGATGGTTTTTAGGGGAAGTTTACTAAACATTTTGTCGAGATCAGGAGATAGAAGTTTAAATACCATGAGCTTAGAAGTTATTTCTAATATACCTCTGGCCAGAAAACTGATAATACATCATACAAGTTTCAAAATATTCCTACAAGGCACTAGATTATTAGGGTTAGAGAACTCAGGTATCAGGAAGTACAGAATTATTAGAGTCAAACAGCCTCATAATTCCATCAGATGTAGTTTAGATGCAAAAACCTTATCTTTCTCTAAAGTTTAGTTGAATTTCTCAATCCAAAATCTTCCCTGTTTTTTTTGAATTGATCCTGGGGATAGGTTACGTTGACACTTAGTTTCATCTAACTTACAACTATCCTTATCTTAAGTAATTATACTGAAAAAATCTTGAAAATTTCCACCTCATAGACATAGACTAAGCTTGTACGCATCTAACTTGCTAGTTTTGACTGACGCGGAGACGCGGAGATACGGAGACGGGGAGAGGATAATGGGACTGGTTTCTCTGTTTTTTAGGATATGCAATTTCAATCTGTCTAAGCTTAGGAACGATGTCTTAAGGAAATTCGAGCAAATTTAGTTATTTTTGACAAAGATAGATAAATGTGATATTTAAAAAATTTTATATATACTCTCACCCTAATGATTGACTTTTGACTTTTAATTTATAGCTTTTGACTTTTAGAGCCTCATAACCTTTAAAAAAATTGATCTTTAGCATTAATCCCAGGAAAGTCTATGTAAGAATGCTTATTAGTTTTGCCTACTTAGTTAAAAATTATTAAAGTAACCATAAATTATGGAACCACTTTATCAATATGCTTGGCTGATACCAGGATTGCCCCTACTGGGAGCAATGCTAGTTGGCCTTGGCCTAATATCATATAGTCAAGCCATCAGTAATTTGCGACAGAGAGTGGCCGTATTTATCCTCTCTCTGTTAGGAACCTCAATGGTTCTCTCCTTTGCCTTGCTCTGGAGTCAAATTAATGGCCATGAAATCTATACCCAAATGTTTGAGTGGGCAGCAGCGGGTGACTTTAAGCTCAGTATGGGCTACACCATCGACCATCTCACTGCCCTAATGTTAGTCATCGTCACCACCGTTGCCTTCCTGGTAATGGTATACACCGATGGCTACATGGCTCACGACCCTGGGTATGTCAGATTCTACGCTTACTTGAGCTTGTTTAGCTTCTCAATGTTGGGCCTAGTTCTCTCTCCAAACTTGGTTCAGATTTATATCTTTTGGGAACTGGTGGGTGTATCTTCCTACCTGCTAATTGGTTTTTGGTATGACCGCAAAGCAGCAGCCGATGCTTGCCAAAAAGCCTTTGTTGTTAACCGTGTGGGTGACTTTGGCTTGCTACTGGGGATGCTCGGAATTTACTGGGCCACAGGTAGCTTTGAATTTGAGGTGATGGGTGTTCGCTTGGAGCAGCTTGTAGAGACAGGTTCTCTGAGTGTTGGTTTAGCTACTCTTTTTGGTGTTTTGGTATTCTTGGGACCTGTAGCCAAGTCAGCCCAATTCCCACTACATACCTGGCTGCCAGATGCCATGGAAGGACCCACACCTATCTCAGCCCTAATCCACGCAGCAACGATGGTAGCTGCTGGAGTGTTTCTAATTGCGCGGATGTATCCAGTCTTGGAACATCTACCAGTGGTGATGAATATTATTGCCTGGACAGGAGCCTTCACGGCTTTTCTGGGGGCAACGATCGCTATTACCCAAAACGATATTAAAAAAGGTCTGGCTTATTCCACTATCTCCCAGTTGGGCTACATGGTAATGGCAATGGGCGTTGGTGCTTATAGTGCCGGATTATTTCACCTAATGACTCACGCTTATTTCAAAGCCATGCTGTTCCTGTGTTCTGGTTCAGTGATTCATGGTATGGAAGCAGTAGTTGGTCATAATCCAGTTTTGGCTCAAGATATGCGGTTAATGGGCGGACTGCGGAAATATATGCCTGTTACCTCTGCTTGCTTTTTAATTGGTACTCTGGCAATTTGTGGTATCCCTCCTTTTGCGGGTTTCTGGTCAAAGGATGAAATTCTCGGCAGTGCTTTTGGAGTTAATCCCGCTTTATGGTTTGTCGGTTGGGCAACTGCTGGAATGACTGCTTTTTATATGTTCCGGATGTATTTCTCTACTTTTGAGGGAGAGTTCCGGGGTAACAATCACGAAATTAAAGAGCAGTTACTCTATGCAAATGCTACTCCGGCAGTAGCTTTTGGCCCTGGGGCAATGGACCCGAATGAACTAGAACATGGCCATGATGACCATGACCACGGTCATCATAGTGATTCTCCCCATGAGTCTCCGATTACTATGACTTTACCATTGATGGTTTTAGCGATTCCTTCGATGATTATTGGTTTTTTGGGAACGCCGTTTGCTAATTACTTTGAGCAGTTTATCTATGCACCAGGGGAATCTTTGGCAGAAGTGCTCGAAGAGTTGGCTGAGTTTGACCTGACTGAATTTTTGATTATGGCAGGTAACTCTGTGGGTATTGCTTTGATTGGTATTACCTTTGCTTCGCTGATGTACTTGAGTCGTAAAATTGACCCTGGTGCGATCGCGCAACAAATTAAACCTCTTTACAACTTCTCTCTCAACAAATGGTATCTAGACGATATCAATAATTTTCTTTTTGTTAAAGGAAGTCGTCGTTTAGCACGCCAAGTTTTGGAAGTAGATTACAAAGTGGTTGATGGAGCTGTTAATTTAACAGGTTTTATTACCCTCTTGAGTGGGGAAGGTTTGAAATACTTAGAAAATGGTCGCGCTCAATTTTATGCCCTAATAGTATTCGTAGCGGTTTTGGGCTTAGTTGTTTTCTCTGGTATTTAGTCAGTTATCAGTTATCAGTTATCAGAGGTTTTCTTAGTGGTATTTAATTGTGTCGGTAAGATTCCAAAATAATCCCCCCCAACCCCCCTCTGAAAGGGGGAGATATAAAAAATCTCCCTTTCAAATTGGGGAAATACAATAAAGTCTTCCTTTCTAAAATGGGGAAATATAAAAAGTCTCCCTTTCAAAGTGGGGAAACGCAAAAAGTCCCCCTTTCAAAGGGGGATTTAGGGGTATTAAAATGCTATATAACTTCTGACTGATAGCTGATTATCACAAACCGTCAAACTAAATTCAACAGGAATAGAAACAAAAGAAGTCATACTAAAGTTTTCCTCATTACTCAAAATTAAGTTGCTTCAAGACTTGAGTGCTCAGAACTTTACAAAATTTTCAAAGTGAGAATTAAATATCTATGGCTAATTTTCCTTGGCTAACAACAATTATCCTATTTCCAATACTGGCATCGTTGCTGATTCCGATTATTCCGGATAAAGATGGTAAAACGGTGAGGTGGTATGCCTTAATTATTGGATTAATTGATTTTGCGATTATCACTACTGCTTTTTGCACAGGTTACGATACTAATAACCCAGACCTCCAACTGGTGGAAAGTTACGCTTGGGTTCCACAATTAGACTTAAATTGGTCAGTGGGAGCAGATGGTTTATCCATGCCACTGATTATTCTGACTGGTTTTATCACTACCCTGGCAATTATGGCAGCGTGGCCTGTAACTTTTAAGCCAAAGCTGTTTTATTTCTTGATGTTGTTAATGTACGGCGGTCAAATTGCTGTCTTTGCTGTGCAGGATATGTTGCTGTTTTTCCTAGTTTGGGAATTAGAATTAGTGCCTGTTTACCTAATTCTCTCAATCTGGGGTGGTAAAAAGCGGTTGTATGCAGCAACTAAGTTTATTCTTTATACCGCAGGTGGTTCGCTGTTTATTTTGATAGCTGCCTTAACAATGGCGTTTTATGGCGATACTGTTACGTTTGATATGAGGGCGGTTGCTGCAAAAGATTACGCTCTGAATTTGCAACTGTTGTTATATGGAGCGTTTTTAATTGCATACGCCGTGAAGTTACCAATTTTCCCATTACACACTTGGTTGCCAGATGCTCACGGGGAAGCAACAGCACCTGCTCATATGTTGCTGGCAGGAATTCTGTTGAAAATGGGTGGTTATGCACTGTTGCGGATGAATGCGGGAATGTTGCCTGATGCTCACTCAGTATTTGCTCCTATATTAGTAATTTTGGGGGTTGTAAATATTGTTTATGCTGCTTTGACTTCGTTTGCTCAACGAAACCTAAAACGGAAAATTGCTTACTCTTCGATTTCTCACATGGGATTTGTGTTAATTGGTATGGCTTCTTTTACCGATATTGGTATGAGTGGAGCTGTGCTGCAAATGATTTCCCACGGTTTGATTGGAGCAAGTTTGTTCTTCTTGGTGGGAGCTACTTATGACCGTACCCATACTTTAATATTGGATGAAATGGGCGGTGTCGGTAAGAAGATGAAGAAGGTGTTCGCAATGTGGACAACTTGTTCGATGGCTTCCTTAGCTTTGCCGGGAATGAGTGGATTTGTGGCAGAGGTGATGATATTTATTGGTTTTGCCACCAGTGATGCTTATAACTCGACGTTCAAGGTGTTGGTAATATTCTTGGCAGCAGTGGGAGTGATTTTGACTCCGATTTATCTGTTGTCAATGTTGCGGGAGATTTTGTACGGTCCTGAGAATAAGGAGTTGGTAGAAAACGAAGTTCTCACGGATGCGGAACCACGCGAAGTGTTTATTATCGGTTGTCTGTTGGTGCCAATTATCGGGATAGGTTTGTATCCTAAGATTGTGACTCAGATTTATGATGCGACAACTGTGCAGTTAACGGCGCGGTTACGAGATTCAGTACCGATGTTAATGGAGTCTGAGAAGGTTGCATTAACAGATGGGAGTGAGTCGCTGATGCGTGCGCCTGCGATTAAGTAGTGTTGCAGTTATTTGAACCTGTAGGGACGTTCCATGGAACGTCCCTACATTTTTTTTTCGATACAATTTATATCTCGTAGGGGTTTGGTCTCCAAACCCTCGACCAAACGATGAGGCGATCGCCAGGGATTAAGTAGAGCTGACGACTCATAGCAAAATGCTTATATTTTGTTTGTATTTCCTAGTCATATTTTGTATTGCCATTGTCGAAATTAGATAAAATGAAATTGCCAAATGGAGAAGAAGTAAAAAAAGAGCAAATAAATGAAAAATTACTAACATATATTTTAGCAGAAAATCATAAAGATGGCAAACATAAAGCTCGTTTATTTAGATCAAAACTAGGGATTACTTTAGAAAACAAATAAATTTTAATAGAGGCTTTAATTCAAGTAGCTCAGGAGCAAGATTTTTCTGCAACCGAAAATAGTAAATACGGGCAAAAATATGTCATTGATTTTGAATTAGTTACTCCCCAGGGTTCATCAAAAATTAGAAGTGCTTGGATTGTCCGTAACAATGAAAATTATCCACGTTTAACGACAGTTTATCCAATTGATTAATGGAGGTAAAACCTATGATTGAAATAAAATTACATGATACTGTGGCTTTAACAGAAAATATGAAAATCAAACAATTTATGACCGATAGAGAAGTAATATTACCTAGAGGTCAAGTAGGAACTGTGGTAGAAATTTACGATGAAGGAAAAGCTTTTGAGGTAGAATTTGCTAATAAAAATGGGCAAACTTACGCATTGATATCCCTCGAACTTGAAAAACTAATGTTGCTGCATATAGACTGTTCCAATCTAACGTTTTGAATGACATAAATATCTATTACCTGTGATATCAAATTCTTGTTTGTATGATTTTAGATTGTTCTGAATTTTGCATTAGTTTTTTTCTCAACCCCCTTTTCAATATGGGGGTTTTATTGTGTTTTAGTGATATCGGTTTGGATAAATATGACGCTCTTCAAAGCGACTTAATTCCCAAAGTGGTATTAGAGCTTTTTTTGCAGCATTAAGTTGGGTTTGAGAGTAGTGAAGGTTTCCTTCCTCTAGAATCCAAATAAACGTGCGAGATATTAAATCAGCATTGTGAGAATCTTCATATTCGGATGCCTTGATTCTTTCTACCTGTTGGTATAGAAAATTTACAGCATGTTCAAAATTCCAATTTTGCTCATACCTTGAATATTCTTTTCCTTTCTTTCTGAAATAATGATACTCAATATTACCTAGTTTTCCTCTAATGTAATCCATTCCCGGTATATTGGAATCGGTACTCTTGATTAAATCAGTAAAACTTTTATAGTACGGGTACAAAAGTGAAGCTTCAAAGGTACTTAAATGAATTGATTCCTGAATTTCTCGAAGATAAGGTACTAAGTAACTATGTTCATCAATTTCTTGAATTGGAATCTTTTTATTTTCTGTATTATCTATGGTGTCTTCTAATTTACACCTATAATTAAAATTTTTTCCTGAATAGTAATCAATAACTTTGGGAATAAACTCTTCTAGTAACCATTTTTTAGTATAGGTAGCAGTCCAGGTTCCTCTAGAGCCTACATCTTGTTGCCATGAACCATAATGGTTTTCCATAAATTCTAACCTAAATTCACTAGGCATATAGATTAGATTAACCTCATCTTCTGATAATAAATTGTTGTAGTTTGTCGTAAGTTTAGGGAAAATCAAAACATGGGGGAAAACACTTTTTTTATTACTAACTTTAATATAGGATTGACGCTCAAAAATATGCCAATCTGAGTCTCCTTCATCATAGTCAAACTCTTCAGAAAATTGAACCATTAATTCCCAAAGCTCCTGACTAACAGAACAAAGGTTAAACCCCAGACCTTCATAAGAATCAACAGGCTCAAATTCCCATGTTTCGAGGCTATTTTCAGCTTCGATAATTATGCTTTTATATTCTGACAAAATTTCATCAAAAATATCGCATAAATCTTGAGTTTCTGCCGCTGATAAAATTACTGTTGTTCTGCCTAAACTGGCTTCAAAATAATTATCTTCTATTTGTCTCAAAAAGTGACGAGTTCCCCATTGGGGCTTTGTATTTAATCCTGTCATTAAGTTACCAAGTATCTCTTTATGAGTTAAAGAAATTGTTGAACCTCTTAAAATTATGCTACTAAACTCTATTGTACAATCACCCTCATCAAATGCTATTGGCAAATTACATTCTATTGCTACTTTATCTTTAACAACCCTTAAGTAGTTTTTTCCTTTAGTAGTAGAAGGTTCAAAGTCACCTTTATCTAAAATATCTTGTATATCTGGATGTCGTTGTAAAGCTTTTTCTAGAGATACATATTGACTATGAGTTAAGTCATTCGCAGTATTTTCATTAAATTGTTTTACAATTTCAAAATTTAGTTTTTCGTAAAAGTCTAATACTGTTTTTTTATCTTTAAGTTCATCAGTAGTAATATCAAATACAAGTTCATCCTTACGGTGGCGATGTCGCTTGAAAACTTTCACTTGATAGCAATTAGTTATTACTAAAAAAACAGACTTAAGATGCTCGCCATAATATTTAGCTTGTTTGATATGTGGTTCTAAATTTTCTTTAGGCTTTTTTGCTTCAACAATAATCAATGAGGTATCAGCATTCTGTTTTTCTTGGTTATCTGTTGAAAAATAGACATGATCTGCTTCTGGATCTCTACCTTTTTTTTTTCCTGGTTTATAAGCTTTGATAGGATATTTCCCTCGACGATTATTTTCTGGATAACCTAATAGTTTAAAGAAGGGTAAGACAAATTTAGTTTCAACATCATCTTCATTTTTCAGAAGTTCTGGATTGAAATTATTTATCCACTCAACTAATAAGTTGATTTGATGATGATTTGACATATTTTTTTTAATAAATTTATTTGAAGATGTTTTTGTTCAGCTATTTTAGCATAACATATCTAATAAATAATAATTGATATTTTTTTTTAGAGCGGTTAATAAAGTAGAGGTAACAATGTTATCCTATTTGGAGAACTTTTATTATCTCAAGTCTGAGCGATCGCTAATAAAACTTATAATTAAATTAAATTATATTATATTATATTATCTTCCATCCAGTAAATAACAATATGACCTATACTTCATCCAAACAACTTAGCTTTGAAGAATTTATTACCCAATACGCCGATAATACTCGCTATCAACTAATTGACGGAGAATTAAGAGACAGGTCACCCACCGGCCCTCACGAAGCTGTTGCTGGCAGTCTTGCTGGTAGAATTTATCTCGAAATTTTTCGTAATAATTTTAACTGGTTAATTCCTAAAAATTGTCTCATCAAACCTCTATATTCTGAAGCTACAGCACTACGACCGGATGTGATTGTATTGGATAAATCTGAACTAACTCAAGAGCCTCTTTGGCAAAAAAAACTGTAATTTGTAACGGCAATACAATTAAACTTGTTGCGGAAGTTTTTAGTACAAATTGGCAAGATGATTATGCCATAAAAGTAGAGGAATATGCTTTTTTAAATATTCCAGAATATTGGATAGTCGATTTTCGGGGCTTGGGGGGTTTACAATTTATCGGCAATCCTAAACAACCAACTTTTACAGTTCATCAGTTAGTAAATGGAATGTACAAACAGCAACAATATCCTTTGGGTGAGTCTATTTATGCTTATTTATTTGCCAATTTATAATTGCGATTAGACGACGTTATGTTTACCTGAAATATAATAAATAAAAATGACAAAAATTCTATGCCTTATAGTAAATTTACTCTCGGTAAAGCTGTAGAAGATTTTCAACTCACAATTGTTGAAGGTCATCGTTTTTTTCCAGAAATTTCACCCATTAATCCCACTACTTTGCTCAAAGATACTCTCAAAGAAACAATACCTTGGGCAATCGCAGTTAGTAGTGAAAAAGCTCGTTCTGAAGGTATAATTAATCCCGTATTATTAGAAGTAAAACGTCAACTCAAAGGAGAAATTAGTGTTTTTTCTGGTGAAGAATTTGCCGTACAACCAGAAGTTGATTTAACAGGATATGTGGATTTTCTGATTAGTCGTTCTCCAGAACAATTATATATTAAAGCTCCGGCGGTGGTTTTGGTGGCAGCAAAGAAAGAAGACCTGAAACCAGCGCTCGGAGAATGTTTGGCTGAAATGGTAGCAGCTCAACGCTTTAATCAACAAAAACAACAGCCGATTTCAACAATCTATGGTACGGTGACAAGTGGTACGGTTTGGCGATTTCTGAAACTAGAAGGGCAAACTGTAACGATTGATTTAACTGATGATCCACTGCCTCCTGTTGAGCCAATTTTAGGTTTTCTGGTTTGGATGGTGCAGAATGGTTGAGATAGCACTCACCGTTATAGCGCTACGCGCAAGTCAGAAGTCAGAAGTCAGAAGTTAGAAGTTAGAAGTAATCCCTGACTGAATTTAAGCATTTATAAATGTCCTAACATATTTGCGTAGTGCTATACTTTCTTTGATTGACGATCGCTTTTCCTCAGTATCCAGAAGAGCGATCGCTATTTGATATGGTTAAGCCGGACTAAAATATTGACGATATAACTCACAGCTAGGTTTGGCTACGTTAGCTTGTAAATTTACTAATCCCAGACCTTGTAATTTCAACCCTAAGCGCGGTTCTAACTCTATTGGTGCTGATGTTTGCAATACTTGAGTAAATGCTGCTGCTAATTCTGGATCTTGTTGCAAATTCCATAAATGCTGTTGGAGATGGACGCTATAAATTTTATTAGCCTCAGCAGGATTTTGCAAAAGTTGCTCTAGGGTAATATCTTGATGCCATAAATGATATAGCGCTAACTGCACTCGATAGGGATGACCACCCACAAAACTGATTAATTTTTGCAGTTGTTGGGATGAAATTATGACTCCGTATCGTTTTGCTAAATTTTCTACTTGTTGTTGGTTAAACTCTGGTAAATCTAGACAAAGCCCCACATTAAACATAAATTTACTGAGTGTCTCGGGAATATCAAATTCAGTCGAATGCACTATTACTAACCTTAGTTTTTGCCAAATATCGCTACCACTGTTGTTGTATTTAGCCTTTTCATACCACGCTCTCAACAGGGCAAAAAATTCAGACGCGACTTCTGGGTTTTGGAAAATGCAGTTGACTTCATCTAATGCTATTACTAAGGGACTGTCTATTTCTGTCAAAATATGGTTTTTAAAGTAATCTGTGGCGCTACATTTACTTCCTATGCTATCACTCCATTGTGATGCTAGTTGGGGGGATAGATTTAACTCTTTACTGACGCTACCACAAAACCACTTGAGAAAATTATCTAAACAGGTGAAAGTGTCTTCGTCTGCTAACTGAAAACTTAAGGCGACGGTGCGAGCGCCGTGCTTCTTGGCGTTCGCTAAAATTCTTGCCATCAGGGAAGTTTTGCCCATTTGTTTGGGGGCACAAATACGAATTAATGCTCCTGGTTGAGATATGGCATGATCGGAGCGGGATTCAATGGGGAAGCGCTCTATATAAAATGTCGATCCTATAGGAACTTGACCTCCGGGTAATTCAGGTATTTGTGTATTTTCTATTTCTGTGGTTTCTTCTGTTTCTGGATAAGTATAGTCAGTAGGTTCTAAAATTAGATTAAATGCTTTAAAGCAAAGTTTAATAGTGCGTTTGTCAACTTTTGCTGGCGCAAAAATTTTCATGATTGTATCTACGGCTAAACCTGTGCGAAAACTCATCATTTCTAATGTATATCTATTTCCTGAGTTTTCTTGTTCTTCTATTTCTAATTTTGCTGCTTGTAGCCGATTTAGTCCTTGGTTACTTAAAATTACACCCCGTTTACGTTTTTTTGTTTGTTGTTGATCTATTGGTTTATGTTGAATTTTTTGCACAAATGACCTCCATGAAGAATTAATTTGTTTTGTTAAAAATGATGGAAATTACAAGTATATAAAGTTCAAATACTTTTAATATGATTGATTTTTTTTTGCTTAATCATATAGAAAATACACCTAAAGAAAACCTGATGTACAGATAGTATCTGTTAATTTCCAACTCCTGAGAGGATGTTTGAAAAGTATGAATCTTGATTTAGATACCCTCTAGTCCTCCTTGAAAATGGGGGAAATACAAGGGAAATTCCCCCTTCTCAAGGAGGATTTAGGGGCATCAGTGAGTTCTCAAACAACCTCTGAGTAATATTTATCACTCAGGATATTTATTTATTATATTACAGTTTCAGGAAGTTGCAATGATGACTGGGATTGAAATCAGAGTGGGAATTACGGGAAAATACTATAAATAATCTCACTGACAAATATATAACTAAAAAGATAAATTAGGAATTGGGATGAAGTAGGGTGAAGTTTATAGATTTGTGTTGAAGAAGAAGTAGGTAATACCTAATTTAAAAAGCACGCCTCGCGCGGAGGGAGGTAATGCTACTCACCTTACTTCACCTGAGTAACTCAACTGTATGAAATTGGTATAAATAAAAGCTTCACCCTATTGTTGTGTTTGAAATGTTGATGAAGTTTTGTGATGTATCAGAAAGTTATCGGATACATCTGAGTCAGGATAAAAATATGTAGAAGCTTATCTGTTTTTTCCAATGGTTAAATATAAATACTGGCTAAATAGACATCTGGTGATAATAAAAAATCAAATCAATTATTTCTCCCTACTCCCTACTCCCTCTTTTCCACCAGAGGTCTAATAAATACCTGACTTGTATTACCATGGACAGATTAACTCAGGAAAATTACTAACTTCGGATCTTAAAACCCTAAACTTAGGTTGCGGGTATCTCGGTTAAAAAGGCAAACTTGATATATCCAGTCAAAGGTAAAGCTTCATACAGGGTGATTTGAAATTATAACTAAGATATCATCTGAGGAAACAGAATTATGCCCAAACATATTGTGATTTCACTTACACAAACAGAAATTAAAGAAGTAGATCCTTTAAGTTTACTTTACTTACGAGAAGATTTAACCAGAGATTCCTTGGCGTTAATGTTAGGTGTCGCGAGAGATACGGTGGATAAATGGGCAGCAAAAAGACGAAATCCTCCTCGCCCTGTGCGTCGTCTCGCTGCAGAAATTTTAAATCGTTGGCAGCGCGAACACAAAACTCCCTCAAAAATGACTGTTTAAATATAGCAATTCTCATACTGATGAAGTACAAAATTTGTATGTTTTAGGTTTTGGGTGGTAGCATTATTTGTTTCTATAGCAATTACACATCTCCAATCATCAAAAATTACATCAATTATCGTAAATAAAACATCAATTATTTCTCCTTACTCCCTGCTTCCTGCTCCCTACTCTCTCTTTTCTGGAGACGTCTATTCCCATACTGGGTTCGGTACGCTATTAGTCTGGGAAACGCTATATAAATATCTACCAGTTAATTAAACATAATTTTTTGAAACTTTTTTGACCTCAGAATTTTTCTGATGTTAAAACCAAAAGATTATCAAAATCAAGCGATTTTAGTAGCAACAATAGACAGTTCCTACAAATCATCAAACCTTATGGGTTGGATATGAATGATTACTTAGTATTGAGAAAAAATCTGCTAGACAAAAGCTTAAACAGTTTCAAGTTAAAAGGTTAACAAATTATGTGAGGGAACATTCACAAGGATTGAAAAAAAACATTAGAATTAGGCACATTGTTGTATCAAATAGGTAATTGGGAACGAGTAATCACCAAATATCGTCAAGTCTTGGAAAGACAGCCACAATTAGTAAATGTCCAATTATAACTAGGAAATATATTACAGATGATGGGAACAAAAGCTGAAGCGATAGAAATTTATAAGAGTACGCGAAATCTCACAACTAATACTGCTACTCACCAACATTTAATGGGATCAATAGATACCTGTGGAAAATCTTGTCTGGAGGCAGCAACAGCTTTTGCCGAGGCTGCATCCCTAGAACCTGATAACCCTGCTCACTGGCATGGTTTGGGATTAACTCAACTGAGTTTAGAAGCTCCTGTGGCAGCTTTACAAGCTTTTGATGCGGTTCTAAAAATTAATCCTAACGATATAGTCGCCCTGACTCATAGTTATCATGCTTTGATGGCAATAGGAGATTTTGAGGAGGCTTGGCGTCGCATAAATCTATCTTTAGAGTTATATCCTCAAAATATTAGCGTGCTAAAATTGGTAGCCGATCATCGTTCGCGCCAAGGTCTGGTGGAGGGTGAGGAAGGTAAGCAGACTAAGCGGTTAATTCTGACTGCATTGCGATTAGCTCCCGATGCTGCGGATGTAATTGAATCATTAGCATTGTATCACCTGAATCGTTGGGAGTGGAATCAGGGGATAACTGTGTTGCGGAAATTTGTGGAGTCACATCCATCTAATCCTAGTGGTTGGTATTATTATGCTCAATGTCTGTTCTATACTGGTGATTTTGAAGTTGCTGCGGATGCAATTTTGAAAGCTTATGATTTATACCCAGAGCATGAGGAAATTTATCGAGCATTGTGTGAAATATTGCCTACTGCAGGGAGGCTGGCAGAGTTAAGGCTACTGATGGAGAAAATGTTAGAGCAGTTTCCCCAGCGCTGGAATGTCTGGGTAACTGTGGGGCGAGTTTTGGTCGAAAGTTTTGGAGAGGTTGAGCGCGGATGTGCTGTGGCGGTGAAGGCTGTGCAGTTGCAACCGCAGATGGCTGAGGCTTGGTTTCGCTACGGTCGAGTTTTGGCCTTGGCGGGGAGAAGTCGGGAGGCGATCGCTACTTTGGAAACTGGTTGGCAGTGGTTGCCAGCAACTGGAGGCTATTTGCCGTCTGTGGCTGCTTCAGTCTGGCTTGGTGAAATTTATCGGGCCGTTAAGGATGTAAGCAAAAGTCGTCATTGGTGTCACAATGCTTGCGATCGCATTCAAGAGTTAATGGACTTTTATCCAGCTACTGCTTATTATTGGCAGGGTAGAGCGCTATCATGTTTGGGTAATATTAGTGGTGCAACGCAGTCTTACCAAAATGCTTTGAGTAACCATTTGTTTTATCCAGTTTGTCTCGAAGTTGAGGCTACCTTACAACGTTTGCAGGCTATTGTGTAATATCGGTATTCAGCAACAAAGCCATTAACTATTAATTCTTTGGTAATAGAACGGTGCGGATCGTTGGCTTAAATAGGGCTTGCTGATTAACTATAAAAGTATTGACAGATAAAGGTAAGTGCCTTTTTGCTGCCCAAAAAGTGCAAGGTTTTAGCCCCGTTAAGCTGAAAATATTCACATTATAGTCAAAGAAACAACAGAGATAACTTTTCGAGGTGGATATGTATCTCTGCTCTCGTTTTGGTCTTATATCATGTCCGGATAATCAGTTATAAAAAAACTTTCTCCTCCTGATATATTCAAACTCTCTTCTGTTCGCTCCTGAATTCTAGATTCTGACTCCTGACTCCTCCCCCCTTATTTATACTTATTCAACCGGACATGATATTACTACTGATCGCCCTATTTCTAATTTTAAAAATTATCTTACTCAAAAAAATTACAAATTCATATTATCAACTATCTTATTCACATAAATCAGAAAATTACTGCTTCAAATTCAACACAAATCAGAGAAAAAATATTATGGCTAATGACATCAATATTCTGTCCGTTAACAAATCGAATGATTCTGATTATCCTCAAATTATAGCCTCTATTAAACTCATATAATCTACATTTTATAACTATTCCACAGCATGGGAGGTCATCAAAAATATTAGCTTTAACTGGCATAAATTTACTTATACTTTAGATACCTCAGTCATAGCAAGTTGGAAGGATAAAAATCTGATGGCTACTGACATTAATATTATGTATTTTAACAAGTGTAACGACCAAGATGACTCTACTATTTTGGTGTTTATGAATCCCAAAGAGTCTAATTTTGTGGCTGAGTTAACTGCTTGGCAGGTAATCAAAAATATTGGCTATAAGTCTTGGCATAAATTTACTTGTACTCTTGATACTGTAGTGCAGAAAATGTGGAATGATGACAAAAGTGGAATTTTACCCAGGAGTTATTTTCCCTGAGAATATGAGATTAGAAGCATCCTTTTTGTAGCAATTTTTTTCTAAGTATTATTACCAATATTTCTACTCAGGATGCTCCTATTAAGATTGAAATTAATGTTTTTTTCTAGAGATTATTTGCTAGTTCTACCCATTGCTGGACGCTTAAATCTTCGGCACGAATTTGAGGGTTTACGTTTAATTTTTCTAATAGTTGAGTGAGGCGATCGCGTTCAATAACTCCCTTGAGATTATTTCTCAACATTTTCCGTTTACTGGCAAAGCCTAATTTAACTAACATTTCCATTTGTTTCGGATTATTTGCTTGGGGTTCTATTAATTGAGGGCGTAGTCGTATAACTGCTGAATCTACTTTTGGTGGCGGATAAAATGCTTTGGCAGGTACATCACAAATAAATTCACACTTTGCTAAATATTGAATTTTTACTGAGAGAGAACTATAAGCTTTTGAGTCTGGTGTAGCGCAGATGCGATCTGCCACTTCTTTTTGTAATAATAAAACGATTAAATCATAAGTATTTGCTACAGGTTGAGCAATTCTTCCTAATAGTTTTTCTAGGATTGCTCCGGTAATGTTATAGGGTATATTCGCTACAACTTTATGAGGATTTTGGAATGCAGGAAATTGTGCTAAATTTGATTCTAAATCTAGGGATAAAATATCTCCTTGTAATAAGAGACAATTTTCGACTCCGCCAATTTTTTTGACTAATTTTTGACATAAATCTCTATCAATTTCGACTGCAACAACTGAAGCTACTAGAGGTAATAAACGATGAGTGAGGATACCTGTACCTGGGCCAATTTCTAGGACGCGATCGCTGTCGGATAATTCAGCAGCTTGAACAATTTTATTTAGAGCTTTGTCACTCCTCAGCCAATGTTGAGCAAATCTTTTTCGAGGTTGAATAGTCATTTCAGTTATTAGTTATATGAAATCTGCACATTGAATAGTTAGTTTACCTGGTTTTTTTAGTAAATTTAATGAATAGCTAAACCTGTGCATATTTACTATTGACGTGTTCTTGGATCCATTTTTATGAGAATCCAGTTACAAAAATCATACCAGCTAAACTTATTTTTTCTAAAAATAATTTATCAATCAAATCTCTCGTTTTTTTACTAACATCAACTTTCTGGCTATTAGCCACAAATTGTCTCTAGCAACTTTGACACTGATACTTCATTTTTTTGTTATGACAGGTAATATTTAGGGTTTGCTGAAAAAGTCTTTTTTCAGGAGTAGGAGAGTAGGGGAGTAATTTTTTGGCGTTGGTAAATCAAGAGATGAAACTTTAAAAGTAATCTGTTTTTAATACCTCTAAATATTGAACCAGGGTAACTGGTGAGTATCACCCCTAGTAGAAAATCATTCCACCAATTACCAACGCCAATTTTTTTTGCCCAACGATGCGCCATAAATGCTAACTTTTTGAGCATCAAAAGCTGAAAAATAGGTACTTTTTCCAGATATAAAAAGGCACTTACCTTTATCTGTAAATGCTTTGATATTTAATCAGTAAGCCCTATTTCGGGAAATTATATAGTGGCGCTTAAACATTTTATGGTCGGAAAAATGCCTCAAAGTCTCTCTAGACAAGGGAATTAGATCGATGCCCTAAAAATGGCTAGAACCCTTGGTAATTCAGGATTTATGCCTTTTTTGACGTAAAAGCCTTTTCCAGCCTATATTTGAGTCTGTTTTCTAGCTCTATTTTGTTTAAGTCCCGATAGCAATCCTAAATTAGGTTGTAAGATTTTATCAATGGGGGATTTTGTCTGGAAATCGCTTAGTGCTTTGGTTTGGAGACCAAACCCCTACAGTTTTTTCTGCAGATGTGATTTCATATTGCTATATCAGAAATTAATGATTTAATTAACTTATCACTACATATACAGGACTAGCACCTGCCTCTATCCTACGGACTACTCCGTGGCTCAAAAATTTAATTGCAGGTAAAGATATTAAATGGCTTCTATAACTACCCATTCCTCCTAACTACTCTCTACTACCTAATTATTTTTGTTTTGATTGTCATCTCCCCTACGCCCCTACACCCCTACGCCCCTAAATCCCTACATCCCTACTCCCCTACTCCTTAAGACCCAACTTTCTGCTATAAATAAGAGGTGTATAAAGCTCTAAAGCTTAGATTTTTCAAAGAAAATCACTTTGTATACCCCTTTTTTAGATCAAATCTTATGCTAACCTCCGACCAAAAACAAAAACCAAATATACTAATTGGATCAAATCCAATACTAACCTCCAATCAAAACCAAGAACAAAAAATACTAACTTGTGATGATAAACCGCTTTGGGATACATGGTTGTCAATGTTCCATTTT
>JAAUYJ010204877.1_pt1 | contig 19517 bp, 13 predicted proteins | sample 7278031 | NCBI WGS metagenome assembly JAAUYJ01 (sample SAMN14350222, study PRJNA611818) | marine sediment metagenome | isolation source: surface marine sediment (1.8m) | place: French Polynesia: Moorea | collected 2018-08 | reverse complement strand
TTACAGTAAAGTAATAACCAAACTGTTAGTAAATTTGGTTTTGATGTCGCCAGTAAAAATTAAATTATTCCTGAATCAAAAACATTTTATTGTATTTATCAGACTATTTTTAGTCAAAAATAAAACGGTTTTACTATCAAAAAAAATAAACATTATAAATTCTTACCATCTAACCCCTAATCCCTAATCCCTAATCCCTAACACCTCTATATCAAACACTGTAGCAATATTTTATGAAAATGGTATTACTTTAGCTTCTACCTTCGTAATATAGCAATCCTAAATGATTTGTGAAAAAAAACTGTAGGGTTTTGGTCTCCAAACCATAGCCAAAATGGGATTTGGCAACCAAACTCCTACGGTAAAATATTACAACCGATTCAGGATTACTATTAGGAAAGCGTAAGTATTCAAAGGGAGATGATATTAGCAAATAAATTTTCTGAAAATACCATAGCGTTTATCAACCTTGTGAAATACAATTATCTTTTTATTCCCTGCTCCCCGTTCCCTGTTCCCTCAAACAAATGAATTAGCCTAACTCACCAATATGGGAATTGCTATATAAAACTATTGTACGGACAATTCATAAATTGTCCGTATGACCTACTTCTCTTTTTCAAATTAACTTTATTTATGCTCAGATACTCATGTTAATTCTATTTGACTATCATCACCAATCATAAATCGTAATGCTTTAGGACGTTGTGGAGCATTAACTAATTGGGCGCGACGACCAAGTAAACTATCAACAATACGTTGGTGAATTTCAATAATTTTTGCTCCTTTTAATATGACACTATGTTCAATGTCAACATCAATTAAAGTAACATTATCAGCAATACTACTATAAGGACCAATAAAACAATTTTCTAAGTGACAGTTATCACCTATAACCACCGGACCCCGAATGCTACAATTAATTAGTTTTGTATTTTTACCAATTTTTACCCTGCCAATAATTTGACTTTGGGAATCTACTTCTCCATCTAATGAATGAATTAAACGAGTATCTAAAATGATTTGATTTGCACTGAGTAAATCATCTTTTTTACCTGTATCTAACCACCAACCTTCTAAGGTACTAGCTTGTACAGAAACTGCGTTATCTGTATCTGAAGTTTGTTGATTAATTAAGTATTGAATAGCATCTGTAATTTCTAATTCTCCTCTGGCTGAAGGCTGGATATTAGCAATGGCATTATGTATTTTATTTGAAAAGAAATATATCCCGACCAGTGCTAAGTCAGATGGAGGAACTTTGGGTTTTTCTACTAATTCTAAAACTCGTCCTGTTTCATCTACTTTCGCTACACCAAAAGCTGTAGGATTCGGTACTTTTCGTAGTAAAATCAAACTGTCAAGTTGGTCGTTTTTAAAAGTATTCAAAAATTGCTCTAGCCGACTTTCGATGATATTATCTCCTAAATACATGATGAAAGGAGATTCTCCTAAAAATGGTTGAGCAATCTTAACAGCATGAGCTAAACCAGCAGGTTCTTTTTGCAAAATATAGGTGATATTAGCTCCAAATTGTTCACCATTTCCTGTTAATTCTTCTACTTCTTTTCCAGTTTCGGGGCTAATAATAATTCCAATATCGGTAATACCTGCTTCGACAATACCCTCAATTCCGTACCACAAAATAGGTTTATTCGCAACTGGTACTAATTGCTTTGCGCCTGTATAAGTCAGAGGGCGTAGACGAGTTCCTTTCCCACCAGAGAGAATTAATGCTTTCATATCAATATTTCCGATTAGGGATTTTTGTTGTAGTTTATTTTCTTAAGGCCGGGTTTTTCTCAGTCTAACATAAGCTTGACTCCCAATCAATTGCTTTGAAAAAATAATAAACAAAAGCGCCAAATTTGCGTAATTAATAGTAAATGGCATATCTTAATGTTTAATATCAAATTGATAAATGTTTGGTACAAAGATTATCAATCTAGGGTTTTGGGTGTGGGGTGTAGGGTATGGTTAAATAATAGGAAAAACAAAGAAAAAGGCTGGTTATAAAAGGGAGAAAGTGGGAAAAATTTATTAATTAGCTCATAGTTGAAGTTTTCTCAACCATCACATTCTTTTTTGTGATTGGTATAATCACCAGCACATACAAGTATTAATCAATTAATCATACAGACTTTTTAAAAGTTATAAATATATAGCATTCCTAAATAGGTTGTGACAAATTTAAGAAGAAGAAATTGCAACTGGTATGCTTGTAAATTCTCAATCATGGTTTTGGCATTATGGCTGTTGACAACTACTAAAATGTGAGGACTTAAATAGGATTGCGACATAGCCTTTGTTTGGCAAAAAAGCTTGATATATTGTTTTTTTTGCTGATTTTGTGACTAATTGTAGAAACTTCTTGTTTCTGTTATCCTGATGTGAATCCCTATAAACTTATTTTTTAAGTAATTATCATTAATATGAAAAATTATTCTTTTGGGAAATCATTCAATACTAAATTTAGTTTTCCCTATACTTTTCTGATTGACAGCATTATTTTTGTGGTTATAGTTTCTTTGATTATTAGTGTGACATCAATATATGTATCTAATGAGCATACTATTTATTGGTGGGATTTTGTAGGATACGAAAATGCTGCACATAATTTAGCAAATTTATTTAGAGAATCACCCCAGAAAGCAGTTAATGATATTTTCGGTTCTTTATCTCAACAAAAAAATTATCTTGTCACCTTGCCACTAATACCATTTATCTATTTTTTCGGAAATGAAAGACTTATTTATATTTTGAGTCTAAATTTGATTTATTTATTACCTTTTTGTTTGCTAGTTAGTAAAATAGCAACAAAACTGATTTTAGTTAATTCTAGATGGGTATTCTGGTCAACTACAATCATAACTTTATTAATACCAATTATCTGGGCTCCGAGTTTACGAGGATATCCTGATATTGGTGCATCATTATTTATTTTACTGGCAATTGCAATTTATCTAAAAAATATCAAGTTAACATCCTGGTGGCAAATCCCGACAATGGGATTATTTTTGGGAATATCTATTATCTTAAGACGACATTTTGCTTATACAGCGATCGCTTTACTTGGTGCTATGAGTTGCCAAGCTATCATCAACTTTTTCACTACTGTTAAACCCCTCAAAAAATCTTTTAAACAACTCTTAGAAACAGCCATAAAAATTGCTCTTATTTCTATCGCAGCTTTCCTAACTATATCAATAGTTGCCTGGGGTTTTATCCAAAGTTCTTTTACAGAAGATTATCGTACTTTATATGCAGCTTGGAGTTTATCAATACCTGATATATTCTGGCGTTATGTCTGTTTTTATGGGTTAGGAACTTGGCTATTTGTAGCCTTAGGATTTTCTACAGGTATCCTGACTAAAACCTTAGTTTATTCTACCAGTCTCTTTCTATTTTTATTCGGGATTTTTTCTGTAATTGAATGGTTGATTATCCTTCGTTACGGCAATATCCATTACTCTTTACACTTTACCCCAATAATAATTTTAGGATTAACCTCGTTTTTCTGGACAACTATTAATATACTTAAAGGAAAAACTAGATTAATTATCTTAACTTTAGCGAGTACATATCTACTTGTTAACTTAGTTTTTGGCTTAACAGATTTAGGCAAATTTAATCACTCTCTACGCCCACTATTTTCTACTAACTTTTCCCCATTAGTACGTTCTGACTATAATCAAGTTTTACTTCTGGCTGATTATCTCAGCAAATTAGCACCAAATCAAGAATTAGTTTATATTGCCGCTGCTTCTAATCAATTTAATGCCAACATTATCAGAAATGCTAATCGAATTATTAATCCTCAAAGTTGGTGGCAATTAAATGCGATAAGCAAGCCACATATTGATACACGAGACACTTACCCACTTACAGAATTATTAGAAGCAAAATATGTGGTTGTTGCTCATCCCTTTCAGAAAGTATTATTAACTGATGAACAAGTTTTAAAACCAGGTCAACAAGATTTAGTAAAGTTTGTATATGATGCTTTTACTGAAAATTTGCCCATTGCTCAAGACTTCCAAAAACTCCCCACAGAATTTGTCTTAGATAGGGGTATTAATGTGAGTTTATATCAAAGAATTCGTGGCACTTCTATCACCAAGGCAGTACAAACTTTATTGGTAATGCAGGAAAAAGTTCCTCAGCGTCCTGGCAGACAGTTAGACTGGATGAGTTTAAATCAATCTCCCTATATTACTTATAATTATTCGGCAGTTACTCAACATAAGAATGATAGTTATAAATTAATGACTGACCCTAGCGATCGGACTAAACAAACATCTCGATATTTTCTCTATTTAGGGAAACTATCTTCGCCAGCAAATATCGTTGGCAAATTCAATTTCCTCAATCAAGAATGTGCTGGGTTATCCTTACGTTTGTCAATGTTAGATTTACAAGGAAATGTTACAGATACAACTTTAACTAAATATATTCCGGGTGGTTCGTCTGACTTAAACTTTAATCTTGAAGGGAAAAATTTTGCTTATCTACTTTTGGAAGTTGTCGGCATTTACAATGACCAGTTAGCAGATAACTGTGGGTGGGAAATTCATAATTTAAAAGTCAATTAATTAAAGAAAGTAATTAGGGCTTGTCTCACGAGTATTTCTTACAACTTTTTTTGTTGGTTGCAAGAGCATCAAGATGTTTTTGCTCTGTATAAAGCCAATCTGGGATTGGTTTGGGGATAGACTCAGGTATAATCTCCTGAGTACAAAAGATTGAGGTGATTTTATTTAACTTTTTTCCTAAAGTCCAGTTAAGGGGGAAATTTTCCAAATTTTCCTTTTAGCCAATCCCCTTATTTTAATAAGGGGTCATTATTAATTGTTAATTGCTGAATTATTTAGGGGAGAAGAAAACCCCTACAAAAAATTTACTTACCCTCAAAGAATATCCAGTATGGGTTGAGTAGAAAAAGTTAAGTTTCTCCGTAATTTATGTCAATCTTAAAAGCAGGTAATGTGAGTTTGCGAAAACCTCAATCCAACCTACACTTTTACTTATAGTGATAATCTGCTACTAAAATTCAGAATTTTAGATTTGACTTAAAAATAAAAATAAGTAACTGTTTATTTACCCCCAAAATGTGGCATCTAAAAAAATATAGTTGGCATTTTACCATCTCCCTAATTACCTTTATCATCCTCGGTTCATTCATAACTAGAGGCTATACTTTTCCAGTGGGAAATCATTACACCCACGTTCCCCAAATCAAATCAATGTTAAATCCTGAACTTTATATTAATGATTACTACGTTCAGGAAATGTTGCAGTTTACGCCAAGATATTACTATCAATATTTAGTCTACTTTTTTACCAAAGTAACTGACAGTATTTCCCTCACATATTGTATTTATTACCTCTGCTCATTTATTGGATATATCTGGGGTTTATCTGCCATTAGTAAAGTTTTTACTTCCTCAAAACTATCTACAGCAGTCCTAACATTTTTAGGTTTAATAGCCTACACTTTAATCGGATATTTAGAAATTTTTCCTAATACTCCCATCCCGGCAACTTTTGCGATGAGTTTGACAGTTTGGGGAATTTATTTTTGTTTTCAGCAAAGATGGATAATTGGTTATTTGTTTTTTGGGATTGCTTCAATCTTACAATTTTTAGTCGGTGTTTTGCCAGGGATAATGCTCATACCAATTATGTTAATTGAGACCAGAAAAAATCGGCAGTTTCAACAAGTTATTTTGGCATTGATTATTTTGTTTTGTTTGGCAAGTTTAGTTTATATTCCAATGGTATTAACGGGTACGACTAGCACTGATAAGTTAAGTAACCAAGAATTTGTATTTATCTACGGTTGGGTGAGGAATCCGCATCATATTATTCCTGCTTATTGGAATTGGAAAATTAGGTTAGATTTTATCTGTTTTATTCTCGGTGGATGTTTATGTATTCAAAAAGTTAATATTGCTAAATCAGAGAAATGGAAATTTTATTTGATTATTGCTGAATCTATATTTGCTTTGTTTTTAGGTTATGTTTTTGTGGAAGTTTACCCACTAGCTTTATTTGCTAAGTTACAGTTAGCACGAACTGTTCCTTTTGCTCAGTTGATTATATTTATTGCTGTGGCAGTTTTGGTTGAGCGGTTATATCAACAGGGTAATTTAGGGATGGGTTTACTCTTGATAATATCTCTAATTTTGCCTGTACCTTATCAAGGTATTTGCTTTTTTATCTTATCAATAGGATTGTTTTGTCTGGAGATATGGGCATACAAAATTATAGTTTGGTTAATGGTTTTAACTGGATTAATATTTTATTTATTGCAGTCACCTATAGATTTAATCGTTAATCGAGTGTTGGCGGGGCCTGGTTTATTTTTGGTGTTGGTTTTTCCGTTTATTTTGGATGAGGTGAATGTAGTTATTCCACAAAAGTTAATCACTTATAGTTTAGCGATCGCCACAACTTTAGTATTTATATTAGGACTATTTGAGGTTTTACCAGCAAAAATTTTAGCGGTATTTAAACAACAGGTAAAGGTTTATAGATTGCCTGAAGATGAAGTGACAAAACTTGCTTTAAGATTTCGGCAAATTAGCGCTCAAGATGATGTAATTTTAATCCCGCCGTTTGTGTCAAATTTTCAGTTTTTTTCTGAGAGAGCAGTGATTGTTGATTTTAAACATTTTCCTCAAACAGATAGCGGAATAAAAAAATGGAAAAATCGTATGGAAGATGTTTTTGGTGTACCTTTGAATAATCAGTTAGCAGTGGGAGCAATGGAAATTTTGTTTCCACAACAGTCTGGAAAAGAATTAGTTAATGTGGCAATAAAATATGGGGCTGAATATATTTTGACTAAGATTGAATGGCATGGAGATATAGAAGGAAATATTGTCGCTCAGGAGGGAGAATGGGTTGTGTATAAAATTAAATAAATTAGTTCTAGTTATACCATTTTCAAAAAATATTGCTACATTGGTTTCTAGGTGTTAGGTGTTAGGTGTTGGGTGTTAGGTTGTAGGAATGAAAGAGAAAAAGTGTAAATATTCCTATCCTTTGGTGTCCGGATTTTACTGTAATAATCCCCCGCCTTCACGGGGGCAAGCTTTTATTGAATTTGGTATAACAGATTCATTTGCCTTATCAATTAAGTCTGGTATTTCAAAAGCAACTGATTTATCTATTTATACTTTTAATTTTATTATTGATTTTTTTGAATTCCAGCAAATATCTATATATATATTGCTAAGATTTCCCATAGCGATCGCTATTTTCACATGATATTAAAAACATTTTCTAAAACTCAACTTTTATTATTAGTTCTCTATATTATCCCTGTTGCTTTACTCTTCTGGTTTATCGCTGATTTTAGTGTGAATGTCCCTTACTGGGATCAATGGCGATTAACTCATATCTTTGATAAAGTTGCCCATGGAAATGCTACCTTTTATGACTTTTTTTCTGTACATGGGCATCACAGAATATTAGTACCAAAATTAATTATTACTGCCTTAGCTTTTGCCTCTCAATGGAATACTCAATATGAAATAATTTGTAGTGTAATTTTTGTCATTATTACATTTTTTGCTATCTGGAAAATTGCCTCCATTCAATTAGAGAATGGGGGCAAATATTTTCTGCACATAGCGAATATTTTAACTTGTATGTCGCTGTTTTCTTTAGTGCAACATCAAAACTGGTTATGGGGATTTACACTATTTTGGTTTCTCACAAATTTATGCCTAATAATGGCAGTATACTTTATTTACGCCTTAGATAATTTATCAGCAACAACTAGAATTTTGCTAGCTGCAATATCTTGTTTTATTGGCAGTTTTACATTAGCACAAGGATTATTTTCTTGGCCGGTATTAATTCCTTCAATATTATCTATAGAGGAGCAACTAAAACAAAAGCTCAACAAACTTATTATTTGGATAGGATTATTTGTTTTTTCATGTTTTATCTATGCAATTAACTATAATCCAATTCGCGAACCCAAACCTTTTTTATTTACAGAACAGCCTTTTTTAGTGATAAATTACTTTTTTGCTGTTCTAGGTTTGCCTCTGGTGAGAATTCCTATTCTGGCAATTTTAACAGGATTAATATTATTCTCTGGATTCTTATTTTTCACATTTTATTTTCTCAAAAAACCTTGGTATAAACTCACCTTTGTTGCCGAAGCTATTCCTTGGTTAACAATAGGTGCATTTTCCTTAATTTCTGCTATGTCTATTTCTGTGGGTAGGGCAGAATATGGAATTGAGAATGCCATGATTTCTTCCCGATATACAACGACATCGATTCTATTAATTATTTCCCTGGTTTATTTAGTAGCTTTGTTTTTACAGTCGCAACAAAAATATTTATCAGTATATAAAATTTTTGCTGTGGTGATGACAGGAATTATGATTATTAACTCCCTATATATTGTCAGGAGTACAAAACTAAGTTTTCCTTATATCCAGAGTCGGAAAGAATGTCTAGAAATAATTAACTATTTAGAAGATTCAGAGTTTATCCAAAAATCTCCAGATAGCTGTTTAGTGTTAATGAATGGCAAAACTTGGTTAGTCAGGGAAGGTGCTGAAATTATGGCAAAATTAGGATGGCGAGATTTTCCTAAAAATCTGAAATTTATTACACAACCAAAACAAACTTATGGTTATTTAGATAATCTTCCAGTAACTGGAAAACCAATAATTATTAATGGTAATGAAACTATAAGCATGAGTGGTTGGGCTATTATACCAGATAGCATCAAACAACCTAATTTAGTGTTACTTTCTTCTGGTGAAAATCAATCTTTTTTTGCTAACGCTATTGTTAATTTAGAAAGTAGTGATATTGCTAAAATTTTAAAATCAAAAATGTATAGTAGAGCGCGATGGAATGTGACTTTTTCGGGAAATTCTTTACCTATAGGAGAAAGCGTAATTCATGCTTGGGTTTATAATTCTGATCATCAAGCATTTATTAAATTAAATCAGCAAATTCAGGTTAGGGTAGAACATACTTGACAATTTTCCAAGTCTATGTACATAGTAATGCGATATTTAGATATAAGCTTTTCAATTAAAATTACTGAAAATCAAGAAATTATTGTCTAATATACCCCATGTACTGTTAATCAAATACGATGAAAAAAAATCATTGTCCCTTGTGTCATGCAAATGAATTTGACTATTATCGGGCAGGCTATGAATATACATTAGCTAAATGTTCTCAATGCAGTATGGTATGGGATAATCACCCACCTGCAAATCCTACTAAAATTTATCAGGAAGATTACTATAATAATGAATTTCCTAAAGGAGGATATGCTAATTACTTTCAAGGCATGAAAATTAACAGCCGGACTTTTAGAAAGCGTTTATTGAAAGCCGAGAAAAAACTTTCTGGTAAAGGTTTATTATTAGATGTAGGTTGTGCATTAGGTGATTGTTTAGCACAAGCACAAAACTTAGGTTGGAATAATCCTCAAGGTTTGGAAGTATCAGAATATGCTGTAGAATTTGCTAAAAGTCGTGGTTTATCTGTCTGTCAAGGAGATTTGTTTAATCATAATTTTGAATCCAATTATTTTGATATAATTATGTTGCAAGATATGATTGAACATACAACAAATCCCATGGCTCAATTAACAGCAGCTTATCAACTTTTGAAACCAGGGGGATTGATTTTTATTACTACTCCAAATGTAGGCGGATTTTGGCATAAATTATTGGGGCCTTTATGGTATCACTATAAGCCAGAAGAACATTTAACTTATTTCTCCCTAGATACGATAAAATTTGCTTTGGAAAAAACTGGATTTTCTGATGTAGAATCAAAACCAACTAGTAATTTAATGAGTTTGGAATATATATTAAATAGACTCAAATATTATCAGCCAACTTTATTCTCATTGTTACTGAGATTAGCTCGTTTGCTCAATCTTCAGAAATTAGTTTTTTCTTTATGGATAGGAGAATTAGAAGCTTGGGGAAAAAAGACAGTTAACAATTATCAGTTATCAGTTATCAGCTAATAGTTAGCAGTTAGCAGTTAACAGTTGTTAGCTAATAATTGTCAGCTTCTTTCTGTTTTTTGTTATCTATTCCCTTTGATTATGAAATGATCAACTTGTTGGTAATAAATCAAAATGAAGTTTAAGTGGATTATCCCTATTCCCTATAAACCAGCAGAACACTTGACTTATTTCCCCGTTGATAAGATATTCCCTATTCCCTTAAATTCAATAAACTGAGGTCAAAAAAATGAATGTAATTCAAACAGAAATTCCTGAAGTATTATTAATAGAGCCAAAAGTATTTGGAGACGAACGAGGCTTTTTTATGGAAAGTTTTAATCAACGAAATTTTTCAGAAAAAACAGGAGTAAATCTGGAATTTGTGCAAGATAATCACTCCCGTTCTAGTAAAGGTGTACTGCGAGGTTTACATTATCAAATTCAACAAGCTCAAGGTAAACTATTACGAGTAGTAGCCGGAGAAATATTTGACGTAGCAGTGGATATCCGCAAAAATTCTCCTAATTTTGGCAAGTGGGTAGGTTATCTTTTAACTGCCGAAAATAAACGACAATTTTGGGTCCCACCTGGTTTTGCTCACGGTTTTTTAGTAGTATCTGAAACTGCCGATGTTTTATACAAAACTACTGACTATTATGCCCCTGAATATGAACGTTCAATTATTTGGAATGACCCAGAGATTGGCATCAATTGGCCTCTAGAAGGTATCGAGGTAAAATTATCTAAAAAAGATGAAGATGGTAAAACTTTGACAGATGCTGATTTGTTTTAAGGAGGATTCTGAATTCAGAATATCTTGGGAAAAATTACTTGCTAGAATGATTTTGCTTGTGGTTTAATTTTGCTTATATACACTGGTCAAAGGAAGAGAAAATCAGAAAACTCTCAAACTTTGAAAGACTCAAAAATCATAATTGGGAATTAAGAAGATTTCTGTCAACTTTCTAGTTGAAGTAATTTTTCCAGAGAGGGTGAAATTTTGCTTATCTAATTACTTAAAGGCAGAATGAAAACCGCCAAATTCTCAAGCTGTGAAAGACTCAAAAATCATAATTGAGAATTCCGAAGATTTCAGCAAACTTGCTGGTAGGTTAATTTTGCCTACATAACTTTAAAGAAGCTTTCAAAGAATTAATCGACCATCCAGCAGTTAATATTTTAATAGCTGCAATATAAGGTTCGAGTAATGCTAATTGAAGAACAAAATAGGGAGTCAAAAGTCTAAACTAGAAATCATTGCTTCTAAATCTAAGAAAAATAAAATCGAAAAAGCAAATTTAAACTGAGTCAAGAAAAATTACAAATGAAAATCTTACTAACAGGTATTAACGGACAACTAGGCCATCAACTACAACCCCACCTAACAAAAATTGGGGAAGTAACAGCAGTGGGTCGAGAAAACTTAGACCTGGCCAACCCAAACGCCATCAGTCAACTGATCGACGAAATTAAACCCGAAATAATTGTCAATGCTGCTGCTTATACTGCCGTTGATAAATCTGAAAATGAACCAGAATTAGCTCATGCTGTTAATGGTGTCGCTCCTAGTATTATGGCGACCGAGGCCAAAAAGTTAGGGGCCACCCTGATTCATGTTTCCACTGACTACGTTTTTGACGGTAGCAAAAGCACTCCCTATACCGAAACCGACCCCACTAACCCACTCGGAATTTATGGCCAATCTAAGTTAGCAGGGGAAGAGGCAATTCGCAACAGTGGGGCTAATCACATTATTATCAGAACAGCTTGGGTTTATGGGGTTTATGGCAAAGGTAATTTTGTCAAAACTATGCTGCGTTTGGGTAAAGATCGGGAAGAGTTGCGGGTAGTTTATGACCAGGTAGGGTCTCCCACTTGGACTGGTAATTTAGCAGAGGCGATCGCTCAAATAATTCCCTATTTAAAGGAGGAAATTTACGGAACTTATCATTATACAAATAGTGGTGCAATTAGTTGGTATGATTTTGCCGTTGCTATTTTTGAGGAAGCAAAACAAATTGGTTTTCCTCTACAAATAAAACAGGTAGTTCCTATTACTACTGCTGAATATCCTACTCCTGCAAAACGACCAGCTTTTTCAGTTTTAAATAGTGGGAAAATATCAAAAGTTTTGGGAACTCATTCTGCTTATTGGCGAGATAGTTTGAGGCAAATGTTAAAAGAGTTAGCTGCTTAGAATTTACAATTTAGAATTTGCAGCACGGACTAAATTTGAGCTGATTGACTCTCAAAGGATTTACAGATAAAGACAACTGCCTTTTTAGATCAAAAAAAGTGTAAGGTTTTAGGTATCTAGAGTTGTAAAAAGTCAGCATTTTGAGCAGACAAGGGGGGAAAAATCGCTCTTACAATTTTTTTTCCTACCTCCCTACTCCCTAATCCCTACTCCCTACTCCCTAGCTAAAAAATAAATTTGCCAATGACTTCTACTATTACTCTTTCTCCTTGGATAAAAATATTTCAACCCATTTCTCAACCTAAACAACGTTTATTCTGTTTTCACCCTTCTACTGCTGGAGCTTCCTTGTTTCGCATCTGGGGAAAATACTTACCTTCTAATATAGAGGTTTGCGCCATACAACTATCAGGTAGAGAGACTCGAATTAAAGAACCTCTAATGACTGAATGGGATAATCTATTACCTACTCTGACTCAAGCTTTATTGCCTTTAATTGAAGAATATCCCTTTGTATTTTTTGGTCATAGTGTCGGTGCATTAATAAGTTTTGAAGTAGCTCGTCAATTACGCACAGTATTTTGAGGAATTGATCAGCTACAGTTTTACAATGTAAGCATTCAGCAGTCACATTAAACCTGGGTATAAAACCAGGCTGATTCCATATATATATAGCAAAAGCTTTGACTTTAAAAATACTCTTTGAATAATGCAGATTTGATATTAGCTATCAGCTTCATTTAGTTGGCAACTCAAGCTCATTGTTTTTGTACTTCAATTCTGTGATTGAAAATGTACTAGAAGTTAAGCCAATTCTTGGTTGATTCATAAATAAATATGAGAGCTAACTTGCAGCTATTTGAATACTTACAATTAATTTCTTGTATCTAAAGTTTTCCAATATTTGCAATGAAAATTCCTAATTACTTCAAATTCACGATAATACTTCTTTTTTTTATCCTATCAACTCTCTGTAATTTTTCATTTTCAAGTATAGCTGACGAACTCCCTTTAAAAGAGAGATGGAGTCCTTCAGTGTTTGGAAAAAATGATGAAGTAGGTTCGGTTAATTGGATTAGTAATAAAAAAGTTTTAGAATCCCTAAAATTAGTCAAAAAAGGTAAAGTAGCTACCCTTGGCAAAGTTTATCAAAGTGATGCTCCGGTATTTGGTAAACGTAATTGGAAATTAACAATTCCTGGTCTACCAACGGGTAAAGTTCCCGGAAAAAATGACATGATTTATAATGATGAATATGTCATGGCTGAGTTAGGTCAGGTTGGTACTCAATTTGATGGTTTAGGTCATATTGGGGTGAATACTTCTCAAGGAAATTATTTTTATAATGGTAACTTTTTAGAAGATTTTGGCACATCCTATGGGTTAAATAAATTAGGAGTAGAAAAGATTGGAGAGTTAGGATATGTTACCAGGGGAGTATTATTAGATATTGCTAGTTATCGAGGAGTTGAACGTTTACCAGTTCCTCAAGGTAAAAGTAAAAATGACCCAGGAATTATTACAATTAATGATATTAAAGGAGCGATAAAAAAACAAAAAATAGCTCCGATAAAACAGGGGGATGTAGTTATTTTCCATACAGGTCATAGTAAGTATTGGGGGAAAAACTGGGATAGTCTTAGTGCAGAAGAAAAAGACAAAAATCGTCAAATATTTAATTCTGGAGAACCGGGGCCTGGTATTAGTAGCTGTCGTTATTTATCTAGTTTAAAAATAGCGATGGTAGGTTCAGATAGTTGGGGAACTGAAGCTGCTCCTGGTGAGGATATAAATCGACCTTTTGACTGTCATATTGAATGGATGGTTAAACAGGGTATTACTAATATTGAAAACTTGGATGTTAGTCAATTAATAGAGGATAATGTTTACGAATTTATGTTTGTTTTTGCTCCTTTAAAAATGAAAGGTGCAACAGGTTCGCCTGGTAATCCTATTGCTATTTATTAATCTAAGGTGTAGGAAGAAGGAAGGGGGAAGAGCATAGAATAATTTAGTTATATATAGCAACCCGCGCATAGGTTGCGACAAATAAAAAAGTAGATAAAAAAACTGAAACTCTGGCCTCTTGCCTATTCCCTAAAAGTGTTTTATACACAAATAAAATAGGATTGCTATAGGAGTGAAGGAGTAAATATTTAGGTTTTGCTGAAAAATTATTTTCTAAGAAGTAGGGGAGTAATTTTTTTGCAAAACTATGTTCCAAAAATTCTAACTTTTTGAGGATGAAGAGCTGAAAACCAAGGTATTTCAGAGCTAAAAATGCACCTTATTTCTCTGTCAATGCTTTGAGATTTAATCAGCAAACCCTATTTAAAAAAAAGGTAAAAATGATAGAGATGACTGTTTTTAAATTAATCCGTACATCCATGCCGAAATTCCTGTCTTTTATCCCGATTTAAAATTAATCCCTACATCCTTGTGTCTTGCATTCCTATTTAAAATTAATCTGTATATCCGTGGCATAATCCCTGTCTTGCACTGTCGTTTATGTTAGTCAAAAAAAAATCAGAACTTACTTTTCTAATTATCATCACCATAGCAATTTTACTTCCTGCTTTCTATGTAATTTTTATGATATCAAAAGCAGGAGAATTACTAAATTTTGATTATTGGTGGATGATTAAAAATATTTATTCAATAGATGGTTTTTCCACTAATATTTTTAACTGGATGTTTCGAGCAAATGAACATTTTGTCTTAATTCCTGCCATAATTTATGCCCTAAATATTGTTGTTACTAAAGGTTCCAATATTGGGTTGTGTCTAGCGACATTTTTCCTGGCTTCTATTCAGGGAATTTTGTTAATTGCATTAGTACCTAATACTCTCAAAAAATATCGTCCGACACTCTTACTATTAATTTTATTTATCTCAATTTTTAACTTTACTCCTGCTGCTGCTCATAACTGGATGCGGGGATATAGTGGAGTACATTGGGTAATTGCTAATTTGTTCGTCATTGCCTCAATCTTTTGTGTAAATAAATTACTAGAATTTCCAGAAAATAAATGGCTAGTTGGCAGTATCATCTTGGGAATTTTAGGATGTATTAGTTATAGTACCGCTCTAGGAATTTGGCCTATATTATGTGCAGTTGCTATTCTATATAAATTACCAAAAAGATTTACTATCTCCTATTTTATTTTTTCTATTTTAGTAATAGGAATTTATTTCCTCACCTACACAACACCCTCTCACCATCCCTCATTATCTAAACTGAATTTAATTGATATAGTTGCCTACATTCCTGTTTATCTAGGAGCAATTTTTACTCATAATATTCTGGTAGCTTCAGCAATAGGTTGGGTAGGATTACTTTTAGCAGGAATATTTTTAATTTATTGGTTATTTTTATCTTATCCTCAAGATTGTTTGCCCTGGTTATCAATAATAACTTATACTTTTGGCACTGCTTTAATGGCTGCGGTTAGTCGTTCCGGGTTTGGAGCAGAACAGGCGATCACTTCTCGTTATGCGACTCTACCTTCTTTATTTTGGTTAAGTCTAATTATCCTAATTTTTTCCTGGTGTCAACAACAGCAACCTAACCCAAGAAAAAGATGGTATTTTGTCACACCTCTAGTGGCAGTTTTAACTATTTTAATTATATTAATGTATCAAGTAGGTACGGAAACTTATAGAGAAATTGCTCATCGAGCAACCTATCAACCATTAGTTGCATTATCTGTACAATTAGGTATTTACGATACGACTTTAATTAAAGAAAAAGTTGGCAACCGACCTGCTGCTTTTTTAGGTTTAATAGATGCTTTAAAAGCTGATGGTTTAGTACCATTTAATCGAGACATCAAAAAGGATAATTTTTGTGCTAACTTGGATGAGAAAATTGACTCTAATTTATTAATTGCAAAACTCCCAGAAAATTTACAAGGATATTTTGATACAGTAACTAAATTTTCTCCAACTACAGCTAGAGTAAATGGATGGGTAATTAATAAAGTTAAAAATCGAGAAAATATTAACAGTAATAGTCAAATTAAATGTATTGCTATTCTGAATCAAGAAAATGTAGTTACAGGTTTTGGAATGTCTGGTTTTCCTCGTGCTGATGTGGCAAAATTATTAGGAGCAGAATATGAATTATCTGGTTGGAAAGGATATATTCAGGCTGACCCCAATGATGTTTTAACAGCTTATGTTAAATTAAAAAATCGTCAAGATTGGATAGCTTTAACTAATCAACATAGTTTTGATAATTAGTTATAGCAATTCCCACACTGGTTAGGTATAAAATTTCTTTGTTTTAGGGAATAGGGAGTAGAAAACAAGAAAAACAACTGTAACTGAGTACCTTGAGAAACGCTATAATGCTAATTAATTAGAGATAAACTAGAAAAAAATCAATTTTCATAAAATGTTAATAACTTGTAAATCATTAACTATAAAATAGCTATAATATCAAGTAACATTAATTAGGGCTGGCTGATTAAATATCAAAGGATTGAAAGATAAAAGTTTGACGAATTTTCAGGCCGTCAAAAGTACGAGCTTTTCGGTTAATAGAGAGGAAAAAGTGAGGATTTTAGGGTAAATATGGCAGAAAATCACTCAAGGTATTCTTGGGACTAACTTCTCTATAACTCCTCTAAATCCTGACTTTTAACTACTTCCTACTTCCTACCTCAACAAAAAGACTTTCCATAAGCAAACCCTAATTAACCCCAATTGAGGTGTATTCCATGGAACTTACCTACCTACTTTAAGAAACATTTTATTATAGTTATTCAATGAAATATCATATAACTAAAATTCTTTTAAACTATTAGCATTCATAATTAATCTTTCTTGTATTAAGGCTAAAAATATATATAAATTACCCAAAAGCATAAGCTATAAAATTCGCTTATTTTAAGGAATAGAAAGGAATAGAAAGGAAAAAAAACTTTATCTCAGTAAATTTGGAGACGCTAGATTTGCAGTTCATAGCAAAAGTCAGATTTACCTTTTCCATACTTAAAAATCAGGTATCAATCCTCAATATTGCCTGATAAACTGATTTTAGATAAACCTGATAAAAACTGCTAAATACTTAAATACTTATGTAATCAATTTATGTTAAATTAAAAAGTCATCAATCTTGAGTAACTTTCACTAATCAAAATAATTAAAATAAATATAATTCAACCTTGAACAATAAATACCTCAGTTTTGTCATTCCAGTTTACAACGAAGAAGCTACAATCAAACCCCTGTTTGAGCGAATTTTGGATGTAATTAAATTAGCTGAAATTGATAGTTATGAAGTCATATTTGTAGATGATGGCAGTAACGATCGTTCTTGGATAGAAATTAATCAATTAATCAAAAAACATCCCCAGAAAATTATAGGAATTAGATTAAGAAGAAACTTTGGTAAGTCTTCCGCTTTATCTGCAGGATTTAAAAAAGCTATAGGAAATATTATCTTTACCTTAGATGCAGACTTACAAGATGATCCGGCAGAAATACCGAGATTTTTAGAAAAATTAGAGTCTGGATACGATTTAGTTTCAGGATGGCGAAAACATCGGAATGACCCCCTTTCTAAAACCTTACCCTCAAAATTATTTAACGGAGCAACATCTATCTTAACTGGGGTAAAGTTGCATGATTTTAACTGTGGATTTAAAGCTTATAAAAAAGAAGTATTAGACTGTATAAAAGTCTATGGAGAATTACATCGTTATATTCCAGTATTAGCTCATAGTTTGGGATTTAAAATTACGGAGGTAGCTGTGCGACATCATCGGCGAAAACAGGGAAAATCTAAATACGGTTTAGAACGCTATACTCGTGGATTCATTGATTTATTAACAGTTTTAGCAACAACTCATTATTTACATAAACCTGGTCATTTATTTGGGAGTTTAGGTTTACTATTTGGTGCCTTGGGAATGACATCTTTGGGTTATTTAACCGTACTGTGGTTTATGGAAATTCGACCTATCGGCACTCGCCCTTTATTCTTATTTGGAATTTTGTGTATTATTCTGTCTGTACAGTTAATATCTTTAGGAATTTTGGCAGAATTAATAACTCGAAATGTAGATGATGATTATGTGGATAAGCAGATTTGTGAAGTTCTAGAAGAAGAGTAAGGAAAATATTTAGGAGAGACATGGAATTAAAATATTGAAAAGTAAGCATTTCCTGCGGAATGCTGCACAAACAGCTATAAGCTTTTATTTCATTTATTTTTACTACTAAATAAGCCTTGAGTGCAGAAATTAGTTACAAAAAGTTAATTATGTCTAATGAGCCATCAGAAAAATTGTTTCAACCGAATCATAATCAAGAATTATCCAATCAAAATTCAAATATTAGTAGGGGGAAAAAAGGATAAAAAAAGAAGCGACCCAGAATTTCCTCCTCCAACAGACAAAAGTCTAAGAACAAATTCAGTTAACTTAAGGGAAAATACCTCAGATAAAAACTGGAGAGAAATTAACATCAAATTTGATGGCTAAGATAAATCAGTTTGACATCTATAAAGTCTTGTCTGTGATAGTTAATAATTAGGGTCTGCTGAAGAAAACTAGAAGCAAGGTAGGATAAGCCTTATCGGCATTTTAGGAACCAAAAAAGTTAGAGTTTTTGGCTTCTGTATCTCGAAAATCTAAGATTTTATCCCAAAATCGGGGAAATTTTCTGTGAAGAAAATTTCCGAAACTGTTCCCTGTTCCCTGGCCTTCACAAAAGACTTTTTCAGCAAACCCTAATTAATTGTATTTCTTCCATTAAAGCAAAGATAATATTTCATAAATATCGGTGAGAGAGAAGATTTGATACCATATCTCCCAAACTTAAATTTCCATATCTCACACCAAAAACACAAGCAGGCAAATATCCTGGTTTAACACTTCAAATATCACTGAAACTAGCCAATGTTTCCTCTTAGTAGGTTAGGAGTGCTTTGCTTTCTTCTCTTACCCAAAAAATTTTTTTTTGGGTAAGAATTTATGATGATTTCCTAGCAGTTTTGAGATTAACTTTTTTTAGCAATAGGCATTCTCCAACCTGTGCCAAAAGCTCGCTCGCTAATTTTTAAACCAGGGGGTGCTTGTCTGCGTTTAAATTCTGCCCGCATGACTAATTTCACTACTTTATTTACTACCTCTGAATCATGTCCTGCTGCAATAATTTCTGCTAAAGATTCGCAGTTTTCTACTAACCTAAATAAAATATCATCTAAGACTTCATAATCAGGTAAAGAATCTTGGTCTTTTTGGTCTTCTTTTAATTCAGCACTAGGAGCTTTTGTTATAATATTTTCGGGAATAATATTTTGCTTTT
>JAAUYJ010114766.1_pt1 | contig 19611 bp, 23 predicted proteins | sample 7278031 | NCBI WGS metagenome assembly JAAUYJ01 (sample SAMN14350222, study PRJNA611818) | marine sediment metagenome | isolation source: surface marine sediment (1.8m) | place: French Polynesia: Moorea | collected 2018-08 | reverse complement strand
GTTCCAGTTGAGGACAACGACGCTCCCGCGACAAAGAAGCTGAAGGTGGAGGATGTAGAACAGGCACTGGCTTCGAGACAGGGCTTCAGCTCAGAGATGTTCAAAGTGGAGTTACGCGGACTTCCCAAGTATACAACACGTTCATTTCCTCTCTACCGTTGATTTCACTTTGTTCCTAAAAATATTTTCCCCAGATTCTGCTCTGTGGGCGAGATCAAGAAACTTCTGTTCAAGCAAGGACTGGCTTACCACAAGATCAAGCCGTGCGGCAAGCACGCCACCTACGTGTTCGTCAACTTCCGCAGCGCCGAGGACCGTGACCGCGCCCTCAAGGAGCTGGAGGGGGCCAAGATCCGTGGGAAGGGCTTTCAGGTGCTCAAGGCCAAGCCTCCCAAGGACCCAATGCTGAAGGCCATGGAGGAGGGGAAGAGGGATGGGGGGAAGGAGGAGGAGCCTGACACGAGGCCAGTGATGGAGAGGCTCGCGGACGCGGTCTGTCCCCTCGCCAGGCTTCCCTACGAGGAACAGCTTGAACAGAAGGCCAAGGACGTGGAGGAACTCATGGACAAAGTGAGAAAATGAATGTTGTTTTTTTGGGGGGGGCATATTCTAGTCGTTTTGTTCATTTCACTACAGGTCAGGAAGCAGGTTCATCAGGAGTTCTCCAAATGCCGCGTGCCCGCCTCCGTCTTTTCCTCCCACCCGCTGCTTGAGGTCCGCCCCTTCGTCGGCTCCCCATGCAAGGACGGGTACCGCGGCAAGTGCGAGTTCTCCGTCGGTCGCCACCCTGAGACGGGAGAGACCACGGTGGGCTTCCGCCTGGCTAGTTACCGAAAGGGGGTCCTCTCGGTGGCGCCCGTGGGGGAGGGTATTCCGGTGGTCTCTGCCGAGATGCGTCGGGTGGCGTCGACGTTCGAGGCGATGGTGCGCGGGACGAGGCTGCCGCCCTTCGACTCGCTGGCGCAGACGGGCAACTGGCGGCAGGTGACGGTGCGGCAGGCGTCGGGAGGGGCGCTCATGGCCTGGGCCGTGTGCCACCCTCAGGGTCTGGACGAAGAGAAGAAAGAAGAACTGAGAAAGACGTACTTGAAGGCGATGGAGGAGGCCGGGGTGACCTCCGTCCACCTACAGTTCCTCGGTGCCAGGATAAAGGGAGAGCCTGAACCTCCCATCGAGCATCTTTGGGGCACACCGACCATCACGCAGAAGTTGAACGGACTAGACTTCAGGATTTCCCCTCAGGTAAGTTGCTGCACGTTGGAAATTTCCTTTCTTTCCCAATGATTTTCTTCTTCGTAAGGCTTTCTTCCAAATAAACTGCGCGGCCGCTGAGGTTCTGTATCGCCTGGCGGGAGAAATGGCCTCGCTGGACAAAGACACCACGGTGTTCGACGTCTGCTGCGGCACAGGAACCATCGGGTTATGCCTTGCTGGACAGTGCAGAGAGGTGCGAAACACCAATTAAATTTGCTTTGAATGTGTTCTGTCAACGGATTATTTCCCATCCAGGTTTTTGGTGTCGAGATTGTGGCTGAAGCTGTTAAGGACGCAAACAGAAACGCGGAGGAGAACGGAGTCAAGAACGCAAAGTTCGAAGCAGGACGGGCAGAGTTTCTGCTTAGCGACCAATTGAAGAGGGCCAGCGGCTCCAAAGTCGTGGCTGTTGTTGACCCTCCGCGTGCTGGACTGCATCCGAAGGCCCTACAAGCCATCAGGTATGGCCCAAAAAAATTCAGTTTGATACCTAGTATTTTTCTTCTTTGCAGGTCATCCAAGGTGACGACCCTGGTGTACATCAGCTGCGACGCCCGCGCTGCTGCCCACAACTTCTCGACCCTTGCCCGCCCCACCTCCAACTCGCACCCGGGCGACCCCTTCGTGCCTAGGGCGGTGGTGCCCGTGGACATGTTCCCTCACACGCGGCACTTTGAGCTGGCCATACTCTTCGAGCGGGTCTCCATGGTGGGGTTAATAGAGGGGAGGTACCGCGCCGTCGACGCCAAAGGAAAGGAGGTTGGCGGCGGGGACAACGAAAAAGGAAAAAAGGCTGCACAGGAAGGTGATGATGAGGACAAAGAAGAAGCGAGAGACACAACTGCGTAAAACACATTCTTTGTTTAATTTTCTACGTATGCATACTGGAAAACAAGATAAGGGCACTGCACCTCAATGAGATGAAAATAACTGGCGAAAAATTGTCCTTTTAAAAAATCACAGCGCGCAATCGCCGGCTAGACCAAGAGGTCCGCCGCCGTAATTGGGGGGAGGGGGAAGTCTAAATTTTGTTTTATAACCGTTGTGAGGATGGCACTTTCTCGATTTGTATCACAGTCACGCTTATTTCCACCGCTACAAACCTTCTTCACGAAGTCTTCCCCTTCGAATGCTGCGACAGTCTCTTCGACGAGTTCCCCCCCTTGGACAGGTTGGTGCTGCTACTCCCGCCCTTCTTCCTCCGTTTTGCCCCCGCGATCATATCCGTTAGCGCCTCCATGGCCTCCTCCACGCCCTCCCCCGTGACGGCGCAGACCGGCGCCACCCTCCACTCTGTCGCCGGCGGCAGCTCGCTCAGCCCGAGGAGGGACTCTACCCTGTCCGGGCGGGCGGCGCGGGGGAGGTCCTGCTTGTTGGCAAGCACCAGCACGGGCGGAGGAGGGGTGGAGGCAGAAGGCTTGTTTCCTGCCCCTCCGCAGAATCGGATGAGCTCCAGCTTTGCCTCCTCCATCCTGTCCTCCCTGCTGGAGTCCACCACGAAGACGACGGCGTTAGTGCCGCGGAGGTAGCTGCGCCACAGGGGGCGAAGGTTGTCCTACAGCGGGAAAAAATAGTCATAAAAAGATTGACGCACCAAAAATGTCGGTGGTGGTATTCTTTCCCCTTCAAGCCACATCAAAAACTAACAAGCATTGAGTATCCATCAAAAAATTGTTCGTTTGCCAGGATTCCATCTTTTTTATTCCCTTGCTTTTACGGAAGTTATTTCAAAAAGGAAAACAACTCTGCTGCGAGAAACTACAGTAATTTTGTTGCGGCATTGAAAAGGCTAATGCAGTAATGCTATGTGTAAAATTGTCTGGCATTGAGTCTTCACAAGCAACGCTTGTTAGCTAGGCACGTGGAAACTGTGAGTTCCAAATTACACTGGATAGTTTATCAACTTTATTGCATTGACGTACCTGGCCTCCGACATCCCAGAAAGAGAAGGAACAATCCTCGAAACGGATCTGTGGGGAAACGGAGATGGTTGCTTTTTCCTATCTTTCGACTTTTTTTTACTGCTTCCATACCTTTTCGCAGTTGAACCCGATAGTGGGTGTGGTGCTGACGTACTGCCCGAGCTTGAGTCTGTAGAGAAGGGTGGACTTTCCTGCCGAGTCCAGCCCGACCATGACGCAGTGGAACGAGGAGGAGCCGGAGGAGGCGAAGGACGCCTGCTTGGCCAGGCGGCGGAGGGCAGAGCCCACCGAAGAGGACGAAGAGTCTCTGCTCGATCCAGCCCCCATTGCGAATTCACATTCGCAGCTACGCACACACTTTAGGCACAAAACTCTTCTCCAAAATTCCACCAAGAAGTAAGAACGCAGTCGTTAACGGGCCGAGGAAGGGACTAAGGACGCCGCCGCCACTGACTGCCGCTGTTTGGGGAATAGCCCGCCCGGCGCCCGCCCTTCGCCCCCTTCTCTTCCTCCACCAAAGGAATCCTCCTCCTCCCCCATCTGCACCCTGGGCTTCCTCCTGCCCCTCCTCCTCCTGGACCTTTGAGTTCGGCCAGAGCTCGGCTGGCCAAATGGGGGAGACTCCACTCTCACGGAGGAGGGTGGAGGATCGACCTGTGCTGGAAAAGGGGAAGGGAATCCGCCGTAGAAAAGGAGGGGTGTAAAATTGCTGCTGCGGGAGGAGGAAAAGGAGGAAAGAATTTTCTCTTTCATACTGACTAAGAGTACAGAAGAGCGGGGATAGGTTTACCCACGGTGGAAAAACTCGGTTCGCAGGACAGAAAGTGCCGCCTCAGACAATGTAAGGACACGCGATCGAATATATCGACCCGCAGTTCCGATGACGCCTCATTTTGAATTGACGCAAAGCGAGTGGTAAAAAAAAGGAAAACCCGTTGGCGCGACAAAATCGCCTTTTTATTTCATACGTACAGTAGTAAATATAAAAACACCACCTGATAATATGGGGAAATGCACAGCCGATGATGGGAGAAAACACAAGGCATAAATTAATTCAAATTAGAGGCCCAGGAGATTCGCTGTTTCTCCTTGATTATCCTTTTCATTTTGTTGCGGAATCATTTGCTGCTGCTGTTGGGGTTGCTGCTGCTCAAAAGGCTGGGAGAGATTCGATCCGCCGTTTAGTCCAAGAAGATCTTCCATGACCCCTCCCCCTGGCTGCTGTAGCTGTTCTTGTTGGGGTTGTGTTTGTTGTAGCTGCTCTTGCTGCTGTTGTTCCTGCAGAAGATCGTGCTGCTCCTGTTGCTGGTGTTGCTGCTCCTGTGCTACGTCGTTCTCTCCACCGCCTCCTCCGCCAAAGTCCTCCAACCCAAGAAGATCCATGCTCGCCGCTACTGCATCTACCTCTCCAGCTTCATTCTTCCTCTCCTGTTCTACGTCCAGGGCCTCTCTCGCTTCTTCCAATCCCTCGTCGTCCTCATCATCCTGCTAAGGCAAAAAATGCACCTGTTTAGATATTGCGACGTTTTCAAACAATTTTCTCTCCTCACTTGCACCACCGGCATGGTGGACTTGTACTGGAAGGAGTTCCTGGTGAGGTCGACCTCGATGGGGAAGAGCTTGGCGTCCTTCATAAGCTCTGCGCACTCCACGTGGAAAGTGGTGAGGCCGGACATGAGGCGGCGCAGCTGGAAGACGATGTCCTGGACGTGCTTGTTGTCCAAGAGCTCTAGCTTGACCAGGACGTCGGAGCGGAGCTTGGCGAAGCGCTGGCGGGCATCTGCTCGGCAGCGGAGCACCAGTCTGTAAAAGACAAATTGGTGGCTTGTCCTACTTCAGCTCGGAAGTAAATTTATTCTTCTTCACCTATATTCGTAGTTTCCCGTTTCCACTCTGTAGAGCGGCTCCCCGAGAGAGGCGTAAGAAACGTCTTCGTCGTCCATCTCCTTCACCTGCAACAACATCAATGAGAGTGGTAGACACACATGCCCAATGGGGGGGAAATGGGGGGGGGATGCCGTTAGGCTGACTGTTTCCATAGTAAGTAGTCCTCCTTGAAGCCTCCTAGAAGGCACCCGATAGGGATTTTTAAAAATTTCCCAAAGCAACCCCCTTCCTGAAATGCTCGAAATCTTGAAAGGAAACCAAAATATTCCTTCAAAATTTTAAATCTTGGGTTTTTTTTCTTTTTAAATTTAAGTTTCTGAAAAGTCCAAATTTCTCTGTTTTGGTTGTTAGCTCATCACTTTTGAATAAATTCCCCCTACCTACATTCTCTTTAGACGAAAGGATTTATTCCCCTCCCTGCGCAAATTTTCACTAGCCCCCTTCCTGAGAGCAAATTTTGGATCCCCTCCCCACAAGTTTGACCTTGAGCATGTCTGGTGGTGGATAAAATCAATATGAAAAAATTGAATTATTTTGACCTACAGTACCTTGAGGCAGTAGGATAGGTACTCAAACTTGACGTCTGCGTACTTCTTGATGGTCAGCTTTGTGTCGGGGATTGCCTTGTTGAGGTAGGTGCCGAGGTCGCTCAGGATGGGCTTGGTGGCCTTGAGCATCTTGATGCCGTACTTCTCCATCTGGCGGTGGTACTCGCCGAACTGGCAAAATGCCTCGCTGGCCGTCTTCTGTGGCTCCCTCACCCCTATGTTGCAGAAGATGTCCCCCATCTCCTTCTCCACCATGAGGAGGTCGAAGTAGCCGCGCAGCACCCTCTTTGTGTGGTCCACCAGGCCCTTGTACATGAGCTCCGTCCGCTCCAGTTCGTCCAGCTTCTTGACCAGGGAGTCGTTGCACAGGATGGCCCTGCTCAGGCCGAGAGCGTCGGCCGTGGAGGAGGACATGTGCTCCACCATGTGGTGCTTAAGCTTCTTGAGAATGAGGTCCAGCGTCTTGCCCTGCTTGGGGTCGGCGTGCAACTTGTTGTACTTGACGGTGACGGTTCCCCGGGAGGCCTGGATCATCTTGGCCACCTCCGTCTTGGACTTGCCCTTGACGCTGAGTCCGCCCACCCCAACGATCTCGTCTCCGGCCTCCAGGGTCCCGTCGCGGGCGGTGGCAGTGTTGTCAAAGACCTGTACGATGTAGAGGCAGGGGCAGAGCGGGGCGCCGCCGCCGATGCTGATGCCTATCAGGTTGGAGTCGTCCTTGGTGATGGTCACCACACCGGAGGTGACTATCATGCCCCTACAACAAGCAGTTTCTGATGATTTTGAGTGCAGCGCTGTTTTTTGCGCTGAATTATATTTTTTTGCATAATTAATGCTACGTCGACATGGCTCAAAAATATATTTAGGGAAAGTTGTAATGTGACTAACGAAGGCATAAGCACCTGCAAAAAGAGTAGACCTAGACAATGAACAAAAGACTGAGGACATCAAATTCATTTTTGTATCTCCAGAATTTCACCTGGTGTCTTCGGGTAGCCACAGGGGCTGGGCTACATTTTCCCTCAGATAGAGGTAGTGGGAGTAGTCCATTGCGCGCCTTATTGTGACAGCAGGCCCACAAAAAACCACAGAAAAAGCAGCAACAAAACGGAATTTATGGGTAAGCCACGTCACCACAGGCTGCGCCGACTGCTTCTGCCAGCAGCTTTTAGCTGCAACACATGATGTGACTGTCACAGATGTTTCCATCTCTACCTCCGGCACTCCCGCACATATCTGCTGCCTTACACCCGCCCGGCACCCCCACCTACTGTATACGCCACGGAAGAATACAGGCGGCCTAGACAATTAAAGGGGAGCTTCCCTATTGTGGCGTATTTTCCACTCGACCTCCCACGTTTCTCACTTCCCCTTCCTTGCATCAAATTTGCAGCTTCCCTTGCAGAAGATATGATGGATCAGAAAGGGGTATTTGTGATAGAAAATCGTTGTCATTTATACCTGGTGTCTTCCGGATAGCTGTACATGTCTGATTCGTCCCTCAGCCTCCGCTCTTCTTCGCACAGCCTGCAGTACTGGTATCCCTGATTGTCGCAATCGCACTGGGGCAGCGAGGAGTATCCTCCTCTGGACATGGCCCAAGGGAGCGCCCGAACAACAAGAAGGAGGAGGCACCGATGCTTCAGCACATAGGACTGTACTGAAGCGATGAAAGTGATCGGGCGAACGAGAGAGCTGCCTTCGGACGAGGAGGGGCGTTTGCGAGGGAGGGAGGTCGGACGAGGCAGATATTCACAAATGGTCTGGTGCGGCCTGCTTTCACTACGTATGCATAAGAATGTCGGGAAGAAGGGAGGGAGGAAGGGAGGGAGGAAGTCCCCACACATTGGCCCGATCTGGGTTACGACCACGCATGAGCACCACTTTTTTCGTAGAGGGGGTGAAAAAAAATTTCCTGTGTATATATGGGTTAAAAATGTCTCCAGGGGAGGTGATGTTTTTTGCTGTCATAGCCTGGGTGTAGAGGGGAGGAAGGGGGGGGATAAAAGAAATTTTGACACCTAAAGGAATGTTTAAATAATTTTTAGGTCAATTCTGTCAGCCTTTTTGCTGAATGATGCACCAAAGTTCTACTAGCCCTAATGGAAGACAAGGCCTGCCCAGTGAAAATGGTGTAGCTCCCTGGTCAAGTTAAGGGGGTATAGAATATAGCATTGAGCTTTTTTGTGTGATGGGTACCCATTTTTGTGCTACAGGGGAGGGGACTTGTTTTTGACCCTCAGGGGGAGGGTTGCATGATGCATCCCCCCCTTCACCCCCCACCCCCACTCCCACCCCTTTGCCCATGTGTTGCTACGACTCTCGGGAGGAAGACCGACAAACAAGGTCCTCAATAGCAACTGGATACTTACGTTCATATAAAATTGTCGCCTGAAGACGACGTCACCCAAGCACCATTTCAGAATTAGTGCATGAACATGTGGTTTTAAGCACGACGATGGAATATTACTACAACATGTTTGTCTTGCGCGACCACACTGCTCCCATGAAGAATGTATTGTAAGAACTCAATACGAATCCCCCCCCCTTAAATTGATAAGTAATAAAGTAGCTAGTAAAGCTAAAAATTGAAAGCACCAGCAAGAGATAGGCACACAAGAAACACAATAGTTGGTTCGGAATCTTTGAGAACTGCTAGCGTCACTTCAATTTTAAAAAGCGGAAATGTCCGAGAAATGAATATGACTGCTAGTATCTTCACTCACATCTTGTCCTCCTCGGGGATGAAGTCCTCGTCGTAGGGCAGGTCCATCATGCTGCCGCCGGCCAGGGAGGAGACAGAGTTCATCTGCTGGATGAGAGCGTAGCGTAGAGGGATCGAACTGAGACTTTTCGCTTCCGCCGGCTGTTGCGGAAAAAGATGTGTGTGGTCGGGAGAGAGAGAGAGCGAGAGAGCAACAGGAAGGAGGCCGTGATCAAAAGCTCGGTTGACGACGACGGTACGTGTACGGCGTACAGCACTCGCAGTTCTGATCCACAGCCTCCTGCTGTGAGGCCGCGGCCTGGGGTTTGGTCCGAAGGGAGCTAGGGAAAAACAGAGAGAGTGAGAAAGCTGCAGCTCTTATATCGATTCCCCCTCCTCCCGAGGACTCTAGCAAGAAGAGGGAGACGGCTCTATAGGGCTCTCCACTTCACTTCTGCGCAGAGCGAAGATATACCGTAGCGTATTCCAAAGGCTTTTAGCCATGCTATGCAACTCTAGCTCCTAGGATCATTATTATCCATAGGATCCCTGCTGCAAACGCAATAACTTCCTAAAGATTACAACAGCAGAATGGCTGGAAGAAGTAAGCAGTATTTCAGTGGGCAGGTGCAGCATTTTTCGTTTACATACCGGTACGTGAACAAGGAGAAAGAAAAGAGGAAACACGCAAAAATATCCTTCCTATAACTAATCTCGCTTGTTGCCACATTTGTCCACGGCAAACTGATAACACACGTCCCACTTTTTTTGGCCGAAACTGCGAGAGCAGAAAAGAAACCGTCGCCGTCGTCATCTCCTTTGTCGTCCCTGTCATATGCTCCCATCCTACTGTAAATACGTAAAAGCTTCCTCGTGGATGTCCGTCATATCGGCCGGGAACTGCGTGGCACTGTGTGAAGGGCGCACGAAACGCCAACAACACAAGAGGGGGATAGAAGGGGGGAAACAAACAGAGGCCTTTTTCCTCCGCCACCAGCAACAACACCCCATCCCATTCTAACTTATAGCCGGAGCTAGTAGTAGGCCGCCAACGGTACAAGAAGTGCGACGGAGGTGGCGGAGGAGGAAGACGAAAAGAAAGGAAAGAAGGGGCTCTCGCAGCCCGCAGACGATCTTTCCCTTCCAAAAGGGGCCTACAGCACCGAGCAATACCTACTACAGCTCTCCTTGCTGCTGCTGGGGAACGGACTACAGAATAGTGCCTCCTCCTCTCTTTTCTGTCGACTTGCAACTACGGTACACACCACAGTGGGCCATTGCCGTTCCTCCCCCTATGACGAGTAAAGTCTTTCTTGTAGCACTTTTACTTGCGCAGCGACCAAGTTTCTCACAAGGAACAAGGAGTTTTACTAATATGATGAGAGAAGGTGCCGCCTACATCTTTTTGGTGGGCTGGTAAGCCGCATTTGTCGAGAATCACCATGGCCACCGAGCCGTTTATAGGGAGATGGAAGGTGAGCAACAACCATTGTCATCTGACGTATTCGACAAAGAATGACAAGACAAGGATTTCTTTATTTGTAGGCGGTGAAATGCGTCCCAGACTTCAGCGAGCCTTCTGACGATTTTCAGCTATTGCAGGGGTGAGGAGACGATTTATTTCACATGTTTCAAAATAACCTTTGTGCTTTTTCTTTGTGTTGTGTGACAAGCAAGATCTCAGGTCTGCTGGATATGAGTCACCCATATTTTTTGCCGATGACAATGCGTGCAAGGTGTCCCTTTTCAATAGGATATCCTTTTTTGTACGTGTACCGTATACAGGTGTGAGTTCGAGCTGGGCAAGGATGGATCCGTCAAGTGGCACCCTCCGCCGCTGCCTTCGTCATCTTCCTCCTCCTCGTCCGACCATGCGGACTTCCCCCTGTTTCAGTGCGACGCCTTCGAGGTGCTCCGCGAGCGAGAGGGCCTCTCCGTCGTCGTCAGCCTCCGCTTCGGCACCTACCGCGGACTCGTCGTCGAGTTCGATGTGGAGCCAGCCGCCCAAAGAGGCTGCCCGGGAGTCGGAGGAGGGACGGGATCCAGCACTGGAGGAGGAGGGGGTTCTGGTGGCCTGGCCGAGGATCAAATGGTGCTGACCTACTCCGGCGCCTTTCGCCTCAACTGCCAGCGCATGAGGAGCCAGCCGACGCCGCTGTCCAGGGTGGTGCTGGACAAGTCACTGTCGCACCCATACCACCTTCTCCCTGCACTGGAGGACGGATTCTTCTCCGATGCCTCAGTCGTCACAAAGTCAGGAAAAGAGGTGACGAAAAGAAGGGAAATTATCAGGAGATAGGTACTTGTTAGTTCTACATGTTTTTTATCTTTTCCAGTTTCCCGTGCACAAGCTCCTGCTCTCCCACTCTTTGCCCGGCATCTCCCTGTCGTCCCTCTCAGGACTGGACGATGAGTCGACGGAGGTCCTGCTGCGGTACGCCTACGGTCGGTGTCTCCCGGAGGCCGCAGAGGAGGATGAGGAGATGACTGCGGGGGAGGGCGGAGAAAAGAGGTGGACGGAGGTCCTGGACGCGGCGAACAAGGCGGCTGAGGGTTTGGATCTGCCGCTGGAGGCGGGATCGGAAGAAAGCGGGAATACTTTAGGGGGATTTTCCTATTGCCGCCAGACGTTCAGTCAGAAGTCGAAAATATGCAACAGTAAGTATAAAAATCTCCAACAATACTGTCGAGTGTATTTACAAGAAACAGGAGCAACAGCTAGTAGCAGCAACAGAGGCAGAACACCAGCAGCAACAAGACCATGAAATATTGCGGAAAATTTCAATTACTTTGAAACTTTTCTCCAGAAATTCACCTGCTCTGCCAAGAGGTTCACGGTGCTGCCAACGCCATCATCCTGGAGTTTGACGGACGACCAGTGCAATACAGCAACTCGGAGGAGCATCGGCGGAAGGAAGAGCGAGAGCGCCAAAGACACCAACACCACTCGACGTTAGAGCAGCAACAGCAGCAACAACAACATCGAGAGTCTCCTCCTTCGACGCCCCCGCACCGCCTCATCCACAGCGCCCCCCTGATGAGCGCCTCCCTGCGGCGCACCCTGCGCCACCTGGCCGTGGGCGCGGTCAAGCTGGCGCAGCTGTGCCGCCTCTTCGTGCTTGAGAGCCGTCCTGGCGGGGGGCTGTCGGAGGAGGAGCAGCGGGAGGTGATCGCCTTTGCCAAAGAGCAGGTGCCCATCCTGCTCAAGCAGCTGCACAGGTTCCTCTCCGCCTTCAAACACTGCACGAACCCGATGAAGCTTCACGTCAGGCAGGAGTTGGCGGCTCACTTTGTACCAGAGGTGAGGGGGGGGAATTTATGCTAGCAGTGCAGTAGTAGAAGCCTAGAAGGTGCTGCTGCAGCAGCAAATCAGCACGAAAAAAAGAAAGATCAACGGCAGTAGCAAAAGAAGCAACAGCAACAAAAGCACCAAAAAAGAAACAACAAACGCAGCAGCAACAGCAGCAACAGGTTTTTTGATACTATAAATTTCAAATTCAAACTCTTTTGCCTCCCCATACCTTGATTTCCCAATGTTATTAATTTCCCAGACTTAAAATTCAAATTCAAACTCTTTTATCGGTAGACCCAGGCTAGGGTAGCCAAAAACATCACCTCCCCCAAAGCCATTTTTGAAGTACACATTTAAAAAAATTCCTCACCCCCTCTACGAAAAAAGTGGTGCCCATGTGTGAACAGGCGCTATAGCCTCAACGAAGAGCCAAGCTTACGGTCAAGCTGTCAGCCATGGAGAAAGTTCCACGTGCAGTGTATTGTACTTTTAAACGTTCTTGCACATGGGCCTGTATTAAAACCAAAACCAACAGGAGCACTGGAGCAGTATCAAAAGGTATTTAAGCGTTCCCTATCTTCTCAGGTTGAGATGGTGTTCGATCTGCTGAACCGGATGGGGTGTGACGTAAAAGACGTCCTGGAGGCTCTCATCCAAGCAGAGGTGGACGCGCTTAAGTCCACCCCCTCTGCCAGCGGAGGAGGGGAGGGTGGCGGCGGCGAAAAGGACGGGGAGAAGGAGGAGAGGGAGCGGGCCGCGGAGGAAGAGGAGGACGAGCTAAGGAGGACGAGGCGTTGGATGAGGAGGCTCAACAGGGACGAGGATGATGATGATGATGACGACGAGGATGATGACGATGACGACCCTGACTTTCTCAGGAGCCTCTACCACAACATCGAGTTCGGTTACCCGAATTACAAGATCAGCGGCAGCACCAAATTCAAGTCTCTAAAAACAGTACGTATCCCTTGGCACGTGCCAATTGCATAGCGTAATTACTGAAGTACAAAACGTATAAATCGTTTTTTCCGTGTTTCAGGCTCTTCAGATAAAAGACCTCTTCAATCTCAAAATGTTCCACCGTCATTTCGTCATGATTCTCTCGTACCTCGTCCAAGAAAGGTGGTAATTTGCATGCCAACCAGTCCGATGGGATAAATTACATTACTGAAAAACAACTGTTCATTTCCAGGGAGAGCTTTGTGAAGCAGACCCCCGCGGGGAAAGTTCGCCTGGTGTCCTGGCAGATCGACCACATCACGGACGAGCTGCCGCTCTTCCTCATGCAATTCGAGGAGTTCTCAAACCTTCCCGATGAGAGGCTGGACTTCGGGGCGTTCAAGTTCTGTTTCATCGTTGGCGCCACACTTGTGGTACGAATATGCAATTCTGTCTCAAACGTGATCTTTTTATTTTCATTTTTCATTTTTGTAGAATAACCTGCTGTGCAAATTCCGCTCTCAGAAGAGCCTTCTGCAGCCCCTCCTTCAGCACGCCTGCTCTCTCATCCAGTCGGACTCCTTCAGGGAGGCCCTAATTGACCTGGACCTGTTGGACAATGCACCGCAGCAGCAGCAGCAGCAGCAGGACGGACAGGAAAACGGAGAGGTCGACGGCGCAGGTGTTGCCACCGCCGCCGCGGAGGAAATGGAAACGAGAAAACCGTTGCGAGCGGCCGATTCTCCCGCAGGATACTTTCGAATGGACAGGTAACGAGTAACGCCGAACAAAGTGGAGAAAAGCTGTAATTCGTTCAGGAGCTATTCATGATCGTTAAATCATTGAAGGCGCCTAGGCTTCGCCTACCGCCTCCGCTCTCCTCCCTCCGCCTTGGATAGCGGGCTGGCCTCGAGGATGAACGACCTGGCCAAGAGGCTCTTTGTGGAGCAGAATGAGGGAGAAGCGGTAGAAGAGTTCGAAACGGACATGGAGGTGGTGGTCCACTTCGAGGAGGAGAAGGAGGGAGAGGAGGGAGAGGAAGAGGATGCCGAAACGGCCACTCCGACCATGACGACAGTGTCCATCCCCTGCCACCGATCGGTGATGGCTGCCCGTTGCCCTTACTTTCGCAGGGCCCTCCTCTCCGGTATGAGAGAGGACATTGAGCGCCGGATCGATGTCTACGACACCTCCCCGGCCATCTTCCGCGCATTCCTCCGCTTCGTCTACTGCGGCAGACTGGACCTGAACGAGGGAGGAGCTTCCCCCTCCTCCTCCACCTCGACCGCTGACGCCCTGGCCGAGCTGCTGATGCTGGCAGACCGCTACGAGATGGACCGCCTGAAGGAGGCCTGCGAGGCCTCGCTGCAGTCCCTGGTGACTGACGCCGAGTCCGCCGTCTCTCTGCTGGCCCTGGCCGACCACTACAACGCGCATGCGCTGCGCTCCTCCTGCATCGAGTACGCGGTGGAGCACCCGGAGGTGGCGGACGCTCCGGCCTTTGCCTCAGAGCTGCGGGAGCCGCTGCGGGCAGAGGTGGAGGAGTTGCTCAGCTGGGGGAGGGCGGCGGAGGAGAGGGTGATGGGGGCGCCGCCACCGGGGTTCGCGTCGCTGTCGGACCTGACGGCAAACCTCAGAATGGCGTCGGCGGCACCGGGAGGAGGAGGAGGAAACCAGCAGCAGCAAGGAGGGACCGGGACGGACGATCTGGTGAGGGAGCAAAAATCCCTACCCGACATTTACCTGCAAAAAGAAAAATAAATCTCATGTTTTGACGCAGGAAACCATTCCATTGGTGTCTGCCATGCACGACTCCGCCCTCCTTGAGTCCTGCGTGTCCCAGCTGCGTGACGTCCTCGGCCCCCTCATCGACCACGACCAGCTGGTGCAGGTGGCACTGGCGGCGGACTACAACGTCAATAGGGCGCTAAACTTCTTCTTCAACGGCAACGGAGCGGAAGGCGCAGACGAATAAGGGATGGTCAGATGAAAAAAGATGTTACTTACCGACGAGCACTTTTCAGTCATATTTGTTGTGTTGACAAAAACGAGTTGTCAAAAACAGGAAATTAATAATTATTGTAAACCAAACAGGCACCATGATTAAATATCTATCGTCAGAAGAGAAAAAAATCTGAAGTATTTGTTGACGACAGTCCTAATAAAGAAACATAATAAATATCTTATAGTCCAATTTTGATCTGTTTCTGCTGGACATGTATTATTCTATTCTTGGACAATGAACAATGACAAAAGGGGTATCGGTTACATACATAGTACGGTACTTAATACAGCCCATCATTCACTTGGAAAAAGCAATTCTGACACGTAGGGAAGCCCGTGTGACAATTACCGTCAGGAACAAGCGCCGCCTTTGTTTCGAGACCGAAGTCTTGCTACGGCACCACACCACAGAAACTTTCCGTTCGAGGAGTCGCTCGAAATAAGTGCTTGTCTGCCTATTTCCTAAATTCTACTGTCTTTTCTAAGTTAGGTATTGAAATATTGGCACAATCAACAAATATTAAGCAAGGCCCAAATTACGCACAGCTCACGGGAGGCCTCCTCCACAGCAATACACAGTTGTGTTGCTAACAGATTCATGATAGGCGTCATCAACTTAATTCTTGGAAATCTCAAACTGTCTGCGGCCTAGGCCCCATTATTTGCTAGGCCCTTTCAGATCCATAAAGTTTTTTGGTTTAGGTAGAGAAAGTAATACACCTGCCTCAGAAGGCCGCTGCTCGCCTTCTCCCAAGTTAGAACACCTCGATGTCGTGCCTGTTGACGGTGAGGAGGTCGTCATCGACGGTGAGGAGCGCTAGGAATGCCATGAAGATGGCTGCGGCGCTGGCAAAGTGCCACAAGTCGTGGTTGTCGTAGAAGCCGAGGAAGGGGCAGTCGTCAGAGTTGAGCCTCCTTGACTCTGCCGGGGACAGATTGCGGTCGGCGTTGCGCGAGACGTAGAAGTAGAAGGCGGCCAGGCCAAGGACCAGTGAAGACGCAGCGCAGATGCTCCCTGAAAGGTGGAAAGGAAAAATGAATTGAAAAATGCGCTAACATTTTTTTTACCGTTAAGCGTTAATCCGTTAAGATAGTTTTTTCGTCAACGGCGTGATTACGGTAGGCGCTACATTTTTTATAAAAAGTTCAACATCTCGTATATAAAAACGGTTTTTTCTAGTGGAAGCACAGTCAAATGGTGACATTCTGGGCTTGTTCTGCTTAAGTGTCCTTTTCTTCGCCCAAAAAAGTTGAAATTTAGGGGGGATTCACGCTTTGACGGAACTTCCTACCGTTATTCGTTAATTATGTTGTTCCCGTTAACCCTTGGTTTAGGTTTGGTTTATTGAGGGGTCATTGTCAGTCATCACAATTCATACACTTGAACTGCCGGATAGGAAAGGCTTTGCATCGTTCGTTCTCCTGATGTCCTGCAATGCAGTGTACACGGTCCTGGCTTGACGCATCTTTGCGACTTGGAGCACCCCTTAGCTGGGAGATGAAAGAGCAGCAGAATCATGAGCTGGCTTGACTGTGGACACTGTTCCTGGTAGTTTTTGGGCCCCAGAGGTCTTGAGCCACCAGCAAATGATTTTTGAAGAGAGCCCAACACTTGTCTAATTTTGGAATACTTTCTTCCTTGCGCAATTTCATTTCCTGTTAACCCGTAAGCCGTTATTTTTGCGCAGTTTACAAGCCTGGAAAAATAACAGAGACCGGCACATTTCAAGCAAGTCTTGGAACAAAGCTGTATAGAAGAAGCCCTTTTTCGTGCCTGCGAATTTGCCTACGAAGTGCAAGGCTCTCTTACACCGTCGGCGCCACGCACTGTTACGGAAAAGACAGAACCCACTTAGATCAACCGTGTTCTTTATGCAATATCTCACCGGGGTTTATCGGGCAGGGCACGCTCCTCCGCCCGATCCGCACCGAGTACCTTGCCCTTGCGTCGACGGCGTCGTCCTGGCGGCAGTAGGCGTCGAACATCTCCCCACAGCGGCGCTGGTTTTTGCGGAAGACGTAGTAGCAGATGTAGAGGCACAGGTTTGAAGCCAGGATGAGCAGGAGAACGTGGGTGACGGACTTGCGCGGCTTGGCGATCTTGGAGGCGGTCACCCATACGGCAATGCACAGGTTGAGCAGGCCGAACAGGAGGGCGAAAGCGAAGCGGCGCGGGTAGCGGATGCCGCGACGCTGGAACCTGAAATAATTGTCGAGAAGAGCGTTTGACGATTTTTTTTACATGTTAGCAAGACCATTAAGACTCACCAACTAGCGCTGCTTGAATCTCTCTCCCACTTGGTGAAGAGGTCCTTTGCCAGCGTCTTTGCGATGGTGGAGTCTAGCCTCCCGATGCCCATGTAGTAACAGTCCACGGCGATGAAGATGGTGGCCACGATGTAGAAGAGGATGAAGGCGCCGTAGACCCACCAGCTGTGCGAGTAGAGTGCCACAGCCTCCAGCAGCACGATGCCGCCCAAGAAGGAGAAAAAGCTGTAGGCGTTGGCGTTGGCGTCCGGGTGGCGGAACTGGTAGATCTTGACCATACCCAGCATGCAGATGACGTACATCATGGTGGAGTCGAACTGCAGGCTGTGGTTGGTGGGGCACACATGGTAGCAGATGCTGAAGAAGCCCTGGGCCACAAGGGCTGTCCCCATGGCGTAGAAGATGCTCAACTGCTGCAGGATGCCGGTCTCAGATCTGTGTTTGAAAAGGAAAAAAGGCTTGAGAGTTGGCGACGGAAATCACATACCTAGAGGGGAAGGGTCACAAGTCGCCGAAAAAGCACACCCGACACAACGCCGAACAGACACACCAGTCAAAAATTTTGGTAGTTATACTGTAGAATTGCTAAGCTCCCATAGCGCCGAAAGAGCTGGCTGGGGTTGACATAGCGCCGAAAGTTAAGAGGTGTTTTCACAGCATCAAAATGCAAATAAATAGTACGTTGTATCTGTATATACATGTACCCTGTAAAGTTATTAAGGGATAAAGGCCCACCGCAAAAGGGTCCAAAAATTATTGACACATGAGACTTCAAAACTAAAGTTTTTTCAAGTTACATACCGGTATGCCTGGGTCTTTTTCCAGGTACATATTAGTAAGTTTTTTTCGGTGATTTGCTGTAGTGTAGGAAAAAACTGTAAAAGCCGTAGAATGAAATTGTAGAGCAATTGTTTCACCAATTATGTGAAGATGGCTGAGTTTAGAAATTGAGAAAAGTTGGTAAACTATGTTTGTTCTGTAACTTTGCAAGAAAACAAAAATAAAAAGCTGAAATAAGGTTAATAACCGCAGCACATTTTTTGGCACTGTGACTTTTCTGGCATATTCGGCGTTGTGACAGCTGTGGCTAAAAGATTCAGCGTTGTGTCATCTGCATTTTTTTCCGTCACTGTGACAAGTCTAAAGATTTGACCCAGTGTCATCAAAAGCTGCTTCGGCGTTGTGACATCAGCCCTACCGAGATACTGCATGCAAGAGAAGTGGAACAAAATCGCTAAAGTGACTTGAAACCCGAGAAAGAAACATCCTCCAGTTCGAGGACACGGCGCTTCAAAGATGCATGCTTCAAGCAAACATGAGTTACTCGACTTCTGTCCACGACGATGTGAGAAGTTGCCTGAAATTATTCCTCGGGTTGGTAGAGGTACATTTGTTTCTACAAACACTGAACCGCAAGTGTGTGAATTGAGCCTTCCTAGATCGACTGCAAACAAGATAAAATCTTTTGTCACCTGTGATCGTTTTTCGGCTTCTGTCCTTTAGGCAAAATGTGAGCCTTGTATCTGACGACGGCGAGGAAAGCGAGGCCGAAAATCATGTAGGGAACGTTGCTCACGACGTGGTTGAAGTCAGAGAAGATGTTTAGCGGCCGGGCGCACCTAGAGTAGCATGACAATTTAGAACGTTTTTCGCTCAATGACACAAACTACTCGTGATACTGTACCCAAAATTGTGATAACAGAGGTCCTGAGACCCGGTTAGCTTTTCGGACTCCTTGGCCAGAAACACAAACTGCAAAGAAAGGGAGGCAACGATTTTAGAAAGGAAGTGTGAACACTCTCACACTGACCTTACCTGGATAGAGGGGATGAAGTAAAAGAGAGACAGCAGAGGCACAAGGTAAGCGTAAACCTTGGAGCGATTTCGCCGGAACCAGATGTCTTCCTTGAGCACCCTGGTCATGTCCGACAAGGTAGGCTCCTCGTTTAGCCTGTCAATCCCGTTCTCGACCCTCCTCTTCCTCCTCGGATTCCTTGACTCCTCGCCCGCTGTTCTGACCTTATCCTTCAGGTCCTCGTGGGTGCTCCGGCCACAGCGACGCTTGTTCGCCTTTGCCACTAAGAGCATACGAAAGAAGTAAAATGTTTGTAAGCACAACAGTCAAGGTTGGTGCCTTGCAAGTCTTACCTTTCGGTTCGACGATGGGCTGGATGCTGTCTCCCCCGCCAGTCTCCTCTGTCTCCTCAGCAACAGTGACTGTGAGCACTGCCTCTCCGGCGTCTCCGCTACCACCACCTTCTTCAGTCGCCGCCGCATCCACCTCGTCCTCCTGGGAGTGCCTCCTCTTCCTCCTCTTGGGATCGGCCTCCTCCAGCTCCTCCTTGCTCTGCTTGGGAGTGTTGTAGACGGAAGGGGGCTCGTCTACGATCTCGTCGTCGACCTCCTCGTCATTGCCCGACAGCCGCTTGGTGGCCATCACCAGGAACGCGAAGAGGACGAGCAGGGCACACAGCACCAGGAAGGTGCCGATGGGCGAGACATATTCCCAGTACCTCTGTCCGCGGGTGATGCTGATCCGGACCGACTTTGTCCGGTTGGCCAGGCTGGGCTCCGGGAACTCGGCCAGGTGGCAAGGAACGTCTGAGTCCAGCACCACGACGCTCACAAAGAACGGCATGTTGAAGCTAAACCTTTCATACCTGTGAAATAAAAAAAAGGAAGACAACTGAAAAAGCTACCTTCAAACTGCGAGCACTAGGACGGACAAATTAGCACCAGTTAATAATAGGGATGGGTTCGGGCCGGAAATTTGCGGGCTCGGGCTCAGTGCGG
>JAAUYJ010174174.1_pt1 | contig 19652 bp, 28 predicted proteins | sample 7278031 | NCBI WGS metagenome assembly JAAUYJ01 (sample SAMN14350222, study PRJNA611818) | marine sediment metagenome | isolation source: surface marine sediment (1.8m) | place: French Polynesia: Moorea | collected 2018-08 | reverse complement strand
GGGGGAGGGGAGTGAAAAGCGTACGAAAAGGGGGGCGCTCCCGCGGAAAGATTCACCGTCGATTGTAGCCAACCATAATACTCCAAGGGACGAAGGGTTTTCTTCCACATTCTTCCCCGAGATAGCCCAGGGTACAAACAAGCATTCCGTTCCGGTGGATAGAACGAAGAAGAAGCAATTACCCCGCTTTTCCCTCTCAGGAGTAGAAGGGGCTTTCCAGGTAACGGTTATGAATATTGAGTCTACTATACGGAGAAGGCAACGTCGTCGTATCCGAGTCAGACAATCGTCTCTCGTTTTCGAAAATGCCTCGGCAATTCTCTCTCTGGAAATGAACATTTGCATCATGCCCTACTATACTGTGCTAGTAGTAAAAGACAACAACCTCCAACTTCCTCTTCTGCGTAGGAGGAGGCTCTAAAGGAGATCACTTCCGGGCCGGGACGATGCCAAGAGGATGATGATGGCCGCTCTCCCTCTCTCTCCGGCGTTAAATTTCACGGGGCCCCGTTAATCCCAGAACCGGTGGTCCATTCCCTCCTTTTATGACTGTTTCAAAGGCCAATTTATTCCCCTCTTCGCTCTCGTACGCGGGAGAGGAGAGCTCCTTCCTTGGCCTCAACTTTTTATGGGAGTAGTTTTCTATTCAATTAACTGGGGGGGAAAGGAAAGAGCTATTCGTAGCCTGCAGCGAATAATTGCTCATTCCGAATTAAAAGGCCACGGAATCTTTTTCCTCTTCTTTGAAAAGTGTGAAACCGCCGAAAGATCCAGGAATGTCCCTTTCTTGTCTTGACGGCACTTTTTCAAAAAGTGATCCGCGCCAGTATCATAAACGAAAGGCGAAAAGGTGAACGAATATAGATAGAAAGGAGGTGAAGCAAGAGAGAGGCGCCAGGCCTCTTCCCCACTTTTCCCCCCGTTCATATTCCCCGAAGGCGGCGGGCGGCGGGCGGCGGCCACGGACGATTACTATATCGGTTTCCGATCTCTCTTCTCTCTCGCTTCTCCACTTCCTTTTTCTTCCCCCCACTGTCGTCGCCTCCCTTCGAATCCCCCCCCCGGGGGGGAGGGGGTTTGGCTCACAGGAGAGACGAGAACTGTGGCTCCTTTGCCACCACCACTGTCACCTTGAACCGAAGGGGGCCGAGGCTGAGGGAAAGGAATTCAATTTTCATGATGGATTTTTCGCCTCCCTTATCTCTCCGCTTTAATTTCTTCGGGATCGGTCCTTTCCCGATAGAGCAAGATAATTCGGGAGTGTCGGATTGAGGGTCGGAAAGGATAGAAAGTCAATTAATGGGAAGAGGAACATATTACGATTAAGGAAGTGGGAGTAGTGGGGGAGGGGATTTGATTGGAATTTATGCCTGGAGCGATCAGAAGGCTGAGGCGTACAAGTGAGTTGGAAGATCTTTTAAGCGGGAGAGGGGAGCTTTTGGGTAGCCTCAGAAAGCTGCCCCGTAGAAGAGAGAAGCAACACTGGTAGTAGGGAACGGGAAATTAAGGAGGGCTCATTTAGCTTTCTAATTGGGCAATTTCTTTCTCCTCTTTCTTTTTCCCCGGGACTTGGTTCTCCCAGTTGGCAGCATCTCTCCCTAGCTCCCAGCTGCTCTCCTTGTTCTCCCTTCTCTCTTTTCCTTGGGAGTTTCAGGTCTAATTAGACGTTTTCCCTGTTTGCACATGCAGTACACCCCTAAATGAGGTGTTGGCATAACCGTATAATAATTTGCCTCAAGTCCTCAGCACGAGATGATATATACTGATCACGAATATGTGAATATCATTTCGGTCCACCCCAGTAGATAGCTTATACTCAGTTCGAAAACAAAAGTTTGCACAAGCCTTCGATTGACGTGTTCGACAGTCTCCGTAAAGAGGGATAGTAGCCTCCCTTCCCTTCTTTTCGAAAATTGCGCTTCTTCCTTTTTTTGATGGATAGGAACGACAGCCTTTTTTTGGTGGGTAGATCAGAAGGAAGCCTAGAGCAGAAAATCGTTCCCTCGCTGTTGCGAAATTCCGTAATTAGAGGTCAAAAAGCGGGGCTGCGAGATGGGGTCAAAAGAGAAGGCCGCTCGATTCGATTTCTGCACAAAGGCATTCCTGACACTGCTTTCCTCTGTGTTCCGTTGCCACAGCGGCGGGCTTTTGTTCGCTCGGCGGCGTTGCGGCCGACTCCTCGTCGTTGTTGGTCTAGAGTGCGTACGTACTGTGTGCTTCGAATCTTTTTGCCTCCGCGCCAGCCCCTTCCCCTCCCTCCCTTCCTCCGCCGCGGGGGTAAAAATGGCACAGGCGAGGAAAGAGAGGCGGGGAGAGGAATTGAGATGGATCAGATTTGCTACCTCTTTCCCCCAGACCTGCCGGTTTGGATAAGGGGGGCGGCTTTCACCAGACCCTCTTGAGCAAGATGTTGTGCCATACTATCCTATGCAAAAGTCTCTCAGAGAGAAGAAATCAGGATGTGCACTTCCCATGACAGCCACCTATATTATTCGCGGTGAAAGTCAAACTCCGAGTCGCAAAAAACCGCGGCTATGGCTTCAGCCTCTCCCTTCCGTCTCTTCGCTCATAGAATATGATTGGCCGGCGTGGGAAGGATAGAAAAAAAATAGAGCTTGGAAACGCTTTCCCCTCGTAAAAACTGCCTTGCGATCTCCATTATCTAATTGGTCCGCAAATAGCTCTTCTTCTCTCTTCCCATGCGGCCAAGGACATTCGAAGAGAAAGATGTATCCCCGAAAAATTCTCCAGAGGCGCTTTTCTCCCCCTCCCTTTTCAGATCGGTTTTTGCGACTTTCGCCTCCGAGAGAGAGAGAGAGATCCCAGCCAGCCATGGACCAGACGGAGACGGGGGGGAGAGAGACTCGCAGTCCTCCCTTTTGGCTACGACCCCCCCTGCAGCCACTCACGCAGTTGCGTGGCAGGCAGTATACTACAGCACTACAGGATAGGAACTTCCGTTTCCCCACTTCTCCCGCCCAAAAAAGGCGGAATAGGAGGACGAGGACGAGGAGGTGGCGGCAAAAAAACTCAAAGTGGATGGTGCGAGACGAGAGGAGATGCCTTCGCCCTTCGTAGAACGAGATTAGGCGAAAGGAGGCACGATGATCGAGTGGGAAAGTAATCTTGAGGGACGACGAAACTCCTCCCGCCCGCCCTCTTTTCGCTTTTTATGAAGTTTTTTTTGTACTCCAGGCAGCGGAGAGAGCGGACGCCCGCAGAGGCAATCCCATATGGCCACCGCCTCGTGCAAACAGAACCCATTCGAAATGGGAAGCTACACTTTAAAGAGGCGGAGGTGGGTATGGATATTCATTTTTTTCTTGCTCAAACAAGGTGTCCTTCGACAAGACATACGGAATGAAATACACACCCGTATTTTTTTGTCTAGCTGCTGTGGTTCCCACGGGCTGCAATTAAAGCGCAGCAGATACTATCAAATACGGACGGTTGAAAGAGGGCTTGGCAATAATTAAAGACGGGCAGCTGAAGTTGTGAGAATTTACGGAGAAGTAGAAGCTTTTTTCGTTTTCAACCTGGGGGATTGGCTGCGCTCGCTTTTTTCTACCTCGAGGGGGTCTGCATGCGGTTTATTCCCGTATATTGGGCAGGCAAAGGAATCCGAGATTCAGGTAAGGAAAGCCAACCTTCAAGTGTTTCATAAGTGGTACGTTCATTGAAAAATACCCATGCTGTACAAACCACACACTTTTGAGCGCGTTTTCTACAAGCCTTCCGACAGCACATTGAGCGCAAGAATACGTACAGTACTCCTCCTCCCGCCCTGAAGAGGGGCGCCTTGAATGACTTCCTCTCTCTCAACCCGCGAAACCAGAATTTTTATGGGCCCACCTCCCTCGCTTTCCCGGTTGAAACCGAATCTCCTCCTCCCTCGTTACGCATAGGATTGGGACCGGGCGAGAGAGAAAAGGAACGGTAACTCAAACGGACGAGATCACAGGAGACGTCGTGGACCAAGGGTCCGACCGATCGACGTTGAAATTGAATCGCTCTGGCCGGGGCCGGCGCCCCCCCCCAAATCCAAACGAGGACCACCACCATTCACTTTTATCGCCGCCCTGTACCTTTCCCTTGAAAGCCTGGCTTGTGGACTTTTTTTCCGTGGGACAAACATATCAATGCCCCCTTTTCTTCCTTTCTCGGTTCTGTCCTCTTTTCTTCCTGCTCTTCAGGCCGGCGGCGGCGGCGGCGGCGGCTGTTCTCACTAATGAGGCATATTGACGACGACGACGACGCCGGCAGCTGCAACACACCCGTACGTAGTACCCCGCCACCGCCGCCGCCGCCGCCGATGAGTAGTGCGGGGTACTAATGACCTTTTTTCTCCCCTGCGTGGAGTCGCCTTAGGCCCTTAAGCCGCCTTTGCAAAGATCCAAAATCCCCGTGGACAGTATATGGACAGCTCCGCATTATTTCACATTGCAAAGAGGGCCTTTCTCTTCAGGCGCGAGGGGGCCTCTCTTGGGCGAAAAGGGCAGGTGAGGAGGAGAAGCTGCTTCCCTACCAATAAATCACTTTTTCTCCTCCTCCTTCCTCTCTGGGGCGGGAAGAGGGCGGAGGAAAATGGTCATTATTTCTTTGTTGCTTTTTCTTTGGGAAAGAAGGAGGAAAAGGCAAGAAGGTTTTCCTCGTTGTTGGGCCCCTCCCTCTGCTTGAAACCATGGCACAAACAAGAGAAAAAACAACTTTTCCCCTTTATTAGGTAAGCCATTCCCCTTCCATGCTCCTTATGTAGCCTAAACCCAGTAATGCAAGAAGAATGTACTGTACATCTTTGTCAGTTGTCATTTCTGTTGCTGGGAGGCGCATGCTTTGTTTTGATTTATTGCACGGATTCGTGTCACTGTCATTTAGACGCAAGCAATGCACTTGAATTGATGGAGCTCTTGTCAAGTGTCGGATTGGCCTGCTTGAAAAAGGCATGGTGTGGAAAGTTGCCATTTAAGGACCTTTTCCTTATGTGCGTATGCGAACCCGGCAAATTGCACGGCCTACTTTATTTTCTCTGCCAACAGGAGAAGACGAAGGAACCCAGTAAATGTCAAACCAAATACAAGTACTTTTTTCCTCTAAAAATAGCAACTTCGCCCCAGCCGGAGAACGGAACTAGGAAGCGGCTTTGGTCATTTTCTTCCTCGGGAAAAGGGTTGGCGTTCATATTTCGCTTGAGCAGACAATATGCAATGCTTGGCTTGCATTCCAGCCTCGACCTTGGGGCTAGCGACATAGATATTCTGAATAGTCGGCCGAGGAGAAGAATAAAAAATCGAGATGCATGGAGACGGTGGCACAAAAAAGGAAGAAAGAGGGCTCTCAGGTCCTTTTTTGCTCTCCTTCATTCTGTCAAGCCACAAGAGTTCCTTCCCTTTCCCGCAAATGGAGCATATATGCCCCCGCTCTGTCCCCCCCCTCCACCCTTAACCCACTTCTCCCTTTCTTGTACACGTATGCGCATAGCGCGCCTCCCTTTCCCTTCCTCCCTCCCTCCCTCGAGGCTGCGGAGATTGTGCATAGGGGGGAGGAGACAAATGGTGTGAGGAGGACCTCTATCCACTTTGACAAAATTGCACCGTAACCGCGACAGCGATCGTTTGTCCGGGGGTAAAAAAGGCTCAACTTGAGAGGCCCTTTTGAACTTTTTTTCACTTGACAAAGAAAGCTTTTCGAGGCCCCTTCTATCCTTATTTTTGCCAGTAGTGAGTGCCCCACTCGTGCGCCATCACCTGACTTGACAGATGAATGAAAAAAAGGGGCGCGGGGAAAAGGGGGGGAGGTCCCCGCCCCTGCGGGCTATTTACGCCAAGAGGACACGAGAGAGAGGAGTACAAAGGAGAGAGAGCCCCTACTAAGCAAGGTAGGTAGGGAAACGAGGAGAAATGTGTTGCTCCCCCTCCTCCAGAGTCCTCCTCCCCCTCCTCCCTACTCCAACTGTGGAGGTTGGAGGCGAGGGCGACGCCTCGTAAAAAAAGAAAAGTTTGGGCTATGAGAAAGGGAGGAGAGGTGCTTTTGTAGTAGCAGAGCCTAAAAAACGCGAACAAAGTGGCCGTGTTACCTGCGTACATGTACAGTGGCACATTGTACCTTCCGCTCGTACACATACGCCATATTGCAGCGCCGGAGGAAAAGTAGCAATTCCTTTTCATGTTGGAGGAGGGGAAGGAGGGGCGACAGTACGAACCTTGTCAAGGATTTGTTCCCCACGACGATTTTTCTTCTCTTCCGTCTCCTTCATAAAAAGGAGGCCTCCCTCTTCTTTTTCCTTCTCCCCTCAAGCCCATGCAACTTCGCACTAGGCAATTAATTTCCGACCCAGGAAGAGAGAGAGAGAGAACTAGGCTGAGAACCCCCTTTTCCAGTTCTGCCTTCATTTCCGCTCTCTCGCGAATTACGGCAAGGGGGAGGGGTGTAGAGTAGGAGAGACTGAGATGGAGGGCATAGCCCGAATTCCGCCCCCCCCCTCCTGACCCCCACCCCAATGCACCTCTAACTCCCTCTCCCCACGCGAGCTCACTCCTCGGTTTTCTCCTTTTCTGCCTTTCATTAAGTCATCAAGTCCGAAGAGAAAAGAAAAAAACAATAACTGCTGTCAGCCGCGGCAGCTTTTGTCTTGAGTTGTACGAATGATAGGCCAATGACAAAATGACGCGCGCATTTGCAAGAACCGAAACAGAATTTCTTTTTGTCTCTGGCTTGTGAGAATTCCTGCCCAGACAACCATTTGACTTTTCTTTGGCTCTTCCCACTGTCTAGATCGAGTAATCCAAGAAAGAAAGGGCTTTTGTTTTTTCTCCTCTTCGCTTTGTTTGTTTGTTCACGTACTGCCAGCTCTTTATCCCTTTCTTTTTTCCACGGTGGTTGTTGGTGGAAAGGAAGAATAAAGGAAGCAGCACGGAAAGGAAGGAATGCAACCAGCCAGGCTTGGTACGAGGATGAGGGAGGAGGGGAGGAGGAGGAGGCATCCCAGGATTGCAGCTCCCTTCTTCGCAGCGGTTTCCACTATTGCGCGGCCTTGTTTTTTCTCACGCACCCAAGAAGAACAAAAAAGGTGCTGTGAAAAGATATCGTATAATCGAAGGAAAGGCCCTGTCTACAGTTCGGTCTGACCTTTTGTTGTGCAGGGAAAAGAAGAAACCCTCTGTTTTAGACACGAACTGCTGCGGTGCGGAGGCTCCCCCCCCCTCATTCGCCTTGAAGAATTCTTAATTCAGAGGTGGCTTTTTACTCCTTCCGGCCTCGGCGCCGTCGCCTACCGGCGCTTTAAGAGCATCCGCCGCCTGCAGTAAAGCGGAAACTTTTTTATGCGCTTCCTCCCTCCCTCCCCCCCTCACCGAGGCCCCTTCTCCGTCAGGGCCTTATTCCCGTCCGCCACAATGCCGCCGTCGTCGTTCAGTCAGCAAAGCGGAGGCGTAACTCTACCCGGCCACTATGGCAGGCAGGTCGCGGTGGTTCCTTCAGGCCTATGTAGTATGGCTCGAACATGCCTTCGTGAGAAGGACTCCTTAAAAAGCGAGCTTGAGAGAGAGACGACGACGACCTTTTATTGGCGGTTGTAAAGGAGAAGAGAAAGGGCCAAGGAAAAGAAGAGAAAGGGGGAGGAAATCCTCATCTCTCGACCCTTGGCTTGAACAACCGCCCGAACATTGGATTGGCCTCCGCTCTCAAGGTGGAAGAGAGGCCACCGGCCGAGGCTTGAACTTGAAGGGAAGGTTAATTTTCCCCTGGCATGAATTGAATACCTTCTCTCATGGATGTTGGGTGAGGCAAGGTACGAAAAGAATTGTCTCGTTTCGACAATTTATAGGAAAGCCGTTTAGTAATTGAATCTTGGCTCTTGGAAACTTTTGAAGTTCCCCTCTCATGCTGTAGGCGAGAAGTGAGGCCTCTATTTTTCTACCCTGAGAAGTGACGATAGCATCATACGTAAACAATTTTTTTGCTTGAATTATGTGGGAGGAGATTTGCTTTGATTCGCAAAAAGCTATCTCCATATACACCGCAAATGTTCAGATCTCCATGCCACGGAGGAGGAGGAGCTTTCATCTTTCCAGACCAGGATACATCAGCACTAACTCCACTCTTCTTAGACAGATTCTTTCCCCTTCCCGACTTCCTTTGTGGACCTTCTATATGCCTGCGGTCTGAGCAAACTTTTTTTACCCTCTCCTGCACTGAGCGGGAGTATCTGCCGCCCACAGCCAGCCAGAAGAGGAGTGGCCGGCCACTCAGCCCTTCCCCCCTCCCTCCGCAAAGAAGAAGAGGCCTCCCCCCTTTCATCTCTCCCCCCTTTCTTCCGACCCAAAGTTAGTGAAATCAATTAAAGCGAAGGCCCCCCCCTTCCCTTTCCCCTTCTTCGCTTTCTACTACTACAGCGGAAGCAAACTTTTCCGAGTAATCCTCCTCCTCCTCCGCCCACACTCTCGCCCGGGCCAACCCCCTTTCCCCTCCTCCCCTCTTATATGCATAATATGCAAAGTTGCCCTGCCCTCGCTTCCGCCTTCCTCATCGCACTTGACAAATTGTCTGGAGGAGGAGGAGGCCGTGTTGGGAATAACGCGTCGCCGAATTGCAAAGTGTCAGAGGACATCTCTGCCGGGGTGCCCCCTCCCAGTTAGGGGAGGAGGGTTGAGTAATTGGCTGGCATTAATCCACGACGTCATGTCCCAACCAGTGGAGCGTTTGTGTATGTGTGTATATGGGGTCGCTGGCAGTTCAAGGACCACTTTTTTGCTAGAAAGTCACAAAAGGCGGAAGCTCTCCTCCTCTCCCTTAGCAGAGGTCAAAAATCAGATTCCAGGAAGAGAAAACTGTTGAATGTCCTCACTGAGGATAGCGCGCCTCTTTGCTAATTGCTCAGACGACACTTTCGGAGGAAGCAGTAGCAGGTAAAAATAGGCAAAAATACTTTTTTTGCTCCGAGTTTATTCAAGGGCTCTTTTGAGTCTGACGGAAAGAAAGAGCTGCTGTACTGTGTACGATACACACCACTTGGCCGCCGCCCACTGGGTCCCAGGAGAGGCGTCCGCGTATGCGTGTGGTTTTGGGCGCGGTGACAGCGCCTTGGGACTCGCGACTCGCCGCTTAGTTACGGCTCGGGGAGCGGGGCGTCGCTGATATGAGCCCCAAGAATAAAAGGAAAGAAAAAAGAAAAAATGCCAGTTGAGATATGCCGGGAACGGGGGAAAATCGAGTGCGGCATGCCATGACACAATCAGCGACGACTTGTATGTTTTATGTACAGTAGTGTAGCACGTGCATGCAATCCCAGGGCGAGATTCTGCAGTCAATGAGGACGAGTCTGGAAACGAGGGCCTTTTTTCGAAGGTTACTTCGGTGACGGATATTGCACCAAAAAAGCCTTGATTAAGGTTACGCCAGCGCTTTCTTTTGTATACATACGAGGGTATATAACGGTGTGCAGACTTTCCAGGAAAATCGGGACATTTCCGTCTCCCAAAAGACTTTTTTCAGAGAAACTCTTTCATTAGACGTGGGAACAAAATATGCCAACTGTAGATAAGAAAAACACTTTATCGACTTTTACGCAAAACGGAGGAAGGAAGAGATGTTTAAATGTCAGCCCCAGAACACGCAAGTACACTCGCTGCTGTACGGTACAAGAGGCTCCACCTCCATCCCCCTAGTCATCCAATATTCGCATGTTCGATCGTCAACGCAACCGAGGGCGGTGACGGTGACTGCTTGTGCCAATGACGATAAGTCATTTTTCGTCCCCCTCCCTCTCTTCTTCCCTTTCACCTCCCTTTTGCAGGCTGTCTTTTGCAGGCGGGAGAAGCCCATTAGCAAAAGAAATGGCGGGCACAAAAGGGGGGACGATGATGGCAGGTATTGAGTGGGTCCGCAATTCCGATGGGAGAACAATCATAATTGTACTATTGGCGGCACTACATACCACAGCACCATTGCTTTTCTGTGTCCCCTCTACGCAAAACTGCAGTGGCGAAACGGCAGAAAAGAAAACACAACTTATATACTTATATGCACCCAGCCATTCCACCTCCCCTTTTGCCGCCGCCAGAAGTTAGATCGGCAATGAATTTTCCCCTCCTTCTCCCTCCCCTCTTTCTTCCCAAGCCATGCAGCCAGGCTTCCTCTTTCCTGGCTACGTGAGCCACTTTTCCATCTTCTCCCCCCCTCCTCCTCCTCTGCCACCAACCCACTTTGGGTGATACCCCCTCCCGCTCCCCCCCCTCCCTTCCTATGCCAACATCAGAGCAGGAGAGGAGACCCAAAGCAGTTTCGTGTAAGAGGGGAAGGAGCGTTGTTATGGCTCCTCCTCCTTCTTTTCTTCCCATTCCTCCTCTGGCCCATTTCACAAACACTATTTTCGCACGGGGAAGGGGAGGGGGAGGGAGTGTAAGAAGAAAGAGGAAGAGTCGCCTTGGTTTTTGCATGTGGAAACGAGGAGCAGGGAAAAGGAAGGAAGAAAAATCTTTCCGCGGAGAGAAAGAAAAGAAGGGCGGGATGGTTGCGGTTCCATTACGCCCTTTGGCTTTTCATCACGAAGAGGGGGAGAGTCTCACTTTTCCCAGTCATTGAAAAGTGGGAGAGGAGGAGGAGGAATTGGTAACCCGTGAAAGAGGGACCATTTTTCATGGCTGCGGCAGCATCCACTTCAAAAAAAGTGGCATGGGAAGGGGAAAAGGATGAAAAAAGGAGGAGGATAGGAGAAGCTGGGTTTGGATTCCCTCCAAAAATCTCGCGTGAAGTGGAGACGACGATGGTGGGATGGGGAGGAAGACGAGGAGGAGCTTGGGTGACACAGTCTCGAGAGCATTAAAGAGCGGGGGAAACAACCATGCGCGCAGCTTTTCTCCTCTCTCCCCGTTTCTCTCCACTTCCTTTCTCGATCCAAATCTGGAGAGGGAAGGAAAAGAAGATGGAACAAGAGGAAAGGGAGGAGCAACCCCTTCACTCCCCCTTTTTTCCTAGCTTTTCTCCCGAAAGGCTATTAGTTTTACGAGGAAGGAATGTATTGCGGCGTCCCTTCTCTGTGTAGGGGGTGGCTGAAGAGTGGTATTACAAGTACCGGACAAAGAGGAGGTATATGTTCCATTCGTAAATGTGAACTGACAGTGGTGAAGGTATACTGTAAAGGGCAGTCGGAGAAACCCCAAAGACAGCACGGTACTCGCCGCCAAAGTCGGCGACGCCACCATTATTTTCTCCTTTCTTCGTTCCCCCCCCTGCGCTGCTAAACACAACAACATTCATGTTCCACTGGCGGCAGCGGAGTAGGTACACGAAACGAATGGGGGGGAGGATGCAGTTGGCAGGAGAAGCCGGTTTCTCGCAGTGGAAGGGGGGAACATCAGGGCGAAAAAGAAGGGTGGGGGTGGCGGGATAGATAAGAGAAAGAGGGGAGGGGAGGAGGCGGAAATAGGGGTAGCGAATGGAGCAGGAGTGGGGAAGGAGCGTCGACGACGACTTTGTACTATACTCGAATTTGGTCGTGGGTTTGGTTGGGTTGGGTTTGGGCTGAGTGGAGGAAGAGGAGGAGGCTCTGAAAGCAGACTCGTGTTTTTCTCTCCCTTCCTCCCCCCGCATTGCCCTGGATAAAAGAGGAAGGATTATCGGGAAAGAGGAGGGGAGGGAGTGGGGAAATAGATCAGTCTCCATTCTACTGCCGCCGCCGCTAAAAGGGGAATCTTGGGGCACACAGCCTTTTTCGAAATATAGGGGCCCTTCCTTCCTTTCTTCTCTCTTTCCAGCGAAACCTTTTTCTCTTCCAGCTCGTTACTTATTGACTGCATTCTTCTTCATTCCCGAGTCCATTTACGCCGCTCCGTCGCCTTCGCCCCAATTCCTTATTGGTTAAGGCGCTCGTACCTAGAGTGAGCGGGCGGCGGCGCACGCGTTCGTTTCATTCCTCCCAACAACAATGCCGCCCTTAATCGAGGGACAATGGAACTTGGGAATAAAGAGGCGACGAGTGACGACGGTTTCTCTGAAAGTGCCGCAAGCAAGTCCCTTAGAACTGCCAAGTAAACTCAAGAGAAAATGCCTTGTTGAAATGTAGCGATTCTCAGGTACGTTGCATTGGTTCCTCTTTACGTACCAGGCTATTTTCAAATTACTGTTTTTTGTACTTTGGCGTCCTTTTATTTTCAAAGCACGTACTGCGTTGCCCCGGATAGTGACACCTTTCCACGCAACACTTGGTCCAATCACTTAGAGAACTCCCCCCCCAAAAAATCGTACTAGGAGCGGTACAATATTGAGATTCTCTTACCTCCCGCGGAATCCAGGACGAAGAGGATCCCGGCGGAGACGACGGCGAAGAGGAGAGGGAAGGATGTGGCCGCAGACATTTTCCCTTCTCTTGCTGCTGGACAATGTATCACTGGTGGCGTCGAGGGAGTCTATTTTCGCGAAACTCTTTTTTTCGCGAATGGGCCTCTCTTTTCTCCTTCGATTGCGGCACTCTCTCGCTGTCCCTACGGAGAAAAGGAGGTTAGAATTGTCCCCCTCACTCTTCTTCCTCCTCCTCCTCCTGCAATTTTCCCGATGGCTGAGCAGCAGGAGAAAGGGAATGAGGGGCGTTCGTCCCAAGTCCGCTTTTTCTTGAGCTCACCTCCTTTCCCCCCCTTTTCCCTGGCGGACCTGGCTGGCCCCAATGGTGATTGACTTTTAACGCGCGTCGAGCCAGAAGTTTTTTCCTTCTACTACTTCCTTCTTCTTGTCGTCGTCGTCGTCTCTCTCACTTAGGCGAAAAGAAAGTTCGGGGAAATTCCTCTTTTTCTTCTTCTTTCAGCTCAGTCACCTTCCAACTCTCCGGTTTTTCTCCTCCCTCCCTTCACCTACTTTTTCCCCCTTCGGTCCTCCGCCGCCCTATCTCCCCCTCCCTCTAAGGCAACTTTTGGGTGTCCGAAGGAAGGAGGAGAGGAGGCTACTCCCTCCTTCCGTCCAAAAAAACCGTTCAATTCAATTCCGCGGCGGTGGGCAGAAAGCCCTCGCTGGCGGCGATTCCACTTTGGGTTTTGTGGTTTTTCTGGGAAAAGGGAGGCAGGTCTGGTTGGCTGTCTGGGTCCCCAAAGCTGTTGTGCATAGTATTCAGGGAGTAGAGCTAATCTTATTCGGTTGAATAATTTGCCTGAAATTTCTTGAATAGCAACAGTAGCAGTGATTTTTAACTTATCTTGCCTCTGTGAGTCTCAATTTAAGAATGCGGAAAGACCGAACAGTGTCACTATAAAGAAAAGGTCAGCAGTACCTCCCTCTCTAAGGACAAGGGGAGGACCTGTGAAAGGTGAGACTTGAGAGGACGCTGCAGCTGCCTCCGCCTCCGCCGTCTGAGACGTGAGAAAGGAGGAGAAGGAGAAGGTTACAATTTTTGGAAGATTAGGATGAAGGGGGAGAGGGGGACGAAGAAAAATTCCTTCCATTCCTCCAGGAAAACGAAGTCGGAGGAGGAGGAAAGGAAAAAAGGGGCTGAGCTTGCAAAAAGAGGCCTCCGCCCAAAAAAGGGGAGAGAGAAGGGGGAAAGAAGGCTTTTCTCCCCCGACAATGTTTCAAAGGGAACAAGGTGGCGGCGGAGGCGGAAAAAGGAGGCTTGAGATTTCACAGTGGCTGAGGAGGGGAAGAAAAGGAAGAAAAGGGGGGGAGAAAAGATGAAAGGGAGTCAGGTCAGTAGAAAAAGTACGCGCAGTGTATCCGCAGTATCAGTCTTTTTTGGGGGTGGGTGGGGTGGTAGTGGGTGTCCCACTGTTGGGTCTCGGCGCCACCGCGGCGGTGGTCACAACTCTCCCTTTCTGCGAGGGAGGGGGGCGGGAAAAGGCCCCACTTTTTTGCCCTTGTCTCTTTCCCCCCGCCGCCGAGTGGTCTCTCCCTCCCCTTATCTTCACTCCTCCAGGGGGCCTCAGAGAGAAAGGAGGGTGACAAAAAATATCCCCTTATCAATATCCCACCTCAACAATACCTCAAAAAAATGCACCATAAAATCGGTTATCATTATTTAAAAAATGGAGCAGGAAAAAGCAGAGAAAAAAGGGAAGACATTTTTCTTCCACCTCTTCATCGAGTTCCGTCGAGACTTCCCTCCTCATTCCCCAGGGGAGGACGGATGGGGTCGGGGGAAGGGGAAAATGGGGGGAAGAGGAGGAGGATTGGCGGAGGCCCCGGGACGGTCGAAAGAGGAGGAAGGGTCAAGTTCTGCCCGTTGGAGTGGAAGGAGGGAAGATCGACTGCGTGGGCTCACTCGTGTGTAAGTCAACAGGAAAAGAAAGAAAAGAGAGGGGGGCGGTTTGACCCCTTCTTCTGCCCACTTGTGACCCACTTCAGAAAAAAAGGAGGGAAAAGGATGAGTCGGCTTTAAGGAGAAGTATGGGAAATGGAGTACGAGCTATGTGTGTATGGAAGAGTACTCGTGTCACTGCAGTGAAGAAACACGAAAACTGCAGGGTTTTTTGTTTCACTCTCTCTGCGCCTTTTCTCTCCTGTAGCCAAAGCCACCCATCAAAAACAGAAGCCAAGGAAAGATCTTAAGAGGCATGAGGTCAAAGAAGGGAGGCCCTGCCCAACCACCAATCCCCGATTGCTAAAAAAATCCTTTTACCGCCGCCATCCCCTTGGTGCGGTGGGACCCCCCTCCTTTCTTCACCGGCGGCGCTGGCAAAAAGGTCGGTGGTCCTCTCCTTTTCTCAGGAGGAGGAGGGAGGGGAATTCAGGGCCAGACAGGCGTGACGAAAGAGGATCCCCCCTTTTCCAGTGCAATCTCATGGCACCAAAGGTACTGAAGTTCCCGCCGCCGCCGCGGTCGCAATGGTAGCGGAAAAGGGCCAAATTCCTAGAAGCCATCCTCGTCTCCTTTTCTTCGCCCCCATCCCCCCTCTCCCAAGAAAAAGAGAAATAAAAGCCAAAGGAGCAAAGGGCGCTTTTGTCTTTCTTTTCCACCTTTTTTGCGGCCCTTTCTTTCCTTTTTCCTTCTTTCTTTTCTCTTGCTAATGCGCAACAAATTGGGGACATTGGTCTCTTCCCCTCCCTAACCGCCGCTACCACCTCTTTTTTGGGGGGGGACCCCTGCTTCTTGTCTCCCCCCCCCCCTTTCTGCTGCCGGAAGCGCCGCTTTGTTGTTGGCTTGTTTGGGTGGCGTGTCGTCGCAGTAGTAGTACTGTAGTAGTGTAGGTCACCGGGAGGGAAAAAAAGTCTCATTTATCAGCGGGTGGCGGAAACGAGGAAGCCAGGGAAAAAGGGGTGGAGCAGAAAAGGACTTTTGGAATGGCTCGCTCTTTCACCAGACTAGCGTCTCTTTCTCCCGCGCTTTGGCCGGATTGAACAGCTAGCTAGAAAAGCTCATTAAGTCCCACCTTTTATGATCTTTTCATTTTTCGTCACCTTCTTTTCACATTTTCCCACAAAATTCAACAAAAATGAATGCACCCATTGCTTCTAAGCTTTTTTTGACAAGTTTGTGAAAGTCGTCGATTCTTTCGCAGTTACCTGATCTGGAAATTTTCCGCACGTGCTGCTGCTCTCTCTCATCCCCCCTTTCCCTCTCCCCCCTTTTGCTTTCTCTCCCTCCCCCTGACGACGAAGGTCGTTGAATTTGATAAGTTGCTCCCATGTGGCGATCGGAGGGGCGGAAGTGAAAAACACCCCATCGAAGGAAGAAGAAGAGGAGGAGAAGGGGAAAGAGGGGAAAGCAATCTCTCACCCGCTCTTTTTTTTCTCCCCGCCGTTTTTCCTCTCTATTCTCGTGTACCTTCTCCTCCAATTGTACTAGCGTTACGACAATGGAGGCCCCCGTCCTCTCTTCTCCCATACACAAAGTAATCGAAAAGTCGTCGGAAAAAGTGGGAAACAACAAGGAGTGAAGGATGAAAGATTACCGCTGTGTCGGAACGAGAAGGGCCTATCCGAGCACATCAGGCGTATGATATGTCGGATCCTCGTATTCTGTTAATGTATCTACTTTCCAAACTATTTTCTTGAACAAACGAACCTTTTCTCTTCCGAATGCAGCGCCGGAAAAAAAGTATTTTCCTCGTGACTTGTGTGCGCCCTTTTCTCCAAGTTGGAAAAGAAGGGGCGTGAGAAAAAGAAAAGGTCGGCCGGGGATGGGAGAGAAAAGGATGCATTAGATATCGGGACCGTGAGCCAACAACGGCAGTTCGAAAGGGCCACAAAAAAGTTTTTTTCTCATCGGCGCAAGTTTTCACATTATGGACTTGGGGGGAAGGAGAGGTGGGAACGAGAGACGGAAAGAGGAGGGGGAAGGGCGCTTGTAAAAGGTGCGATGCAAAATTAATTTTCTCTCTGCGTATCTTTCCTATCTGCGATTGCCTGTCGTGATGAAAAGTGCCGTGGATCATACGATAGATAATCAAGAGGGGAAAGAGATAGAGGAAAGGGCACTCTTTTTAGTTGGACAAGTGTGCTTTTGTCCTTGTCAGTCCCTTTCCCACCTGATGTTTTTAAGAGAATCCTTTTGCCTCGATCACCGTTACGGTGTACAGTATGCCTACGGTATATCGTCGGCGGATCCCATGACCACGCAACTTTTGTGGCAGCAACAGCTGCGCTGAAAGTAATTATGCCACGCTTCCTCAGTTTTTTCCCGATCATCCTAGCATACCGCTTTACTCTCTCGCCTCCAATTTCCCGTTCTTTCTGATCCGAAGACGAATCCGAAGGCGAAGAAAGGAGCCCTGACATTCCAGATAACACTTTTTCCCCGAAAAAAAGAGGAGGAGGAGGGGCCTAGCGGAAAATCCGATAACCGAGCCTGTCCGTCCGCCGATCGTTCCTCCTTTCATCCCTTTCTGCCACCGGCGAAAAGAGGCCCTTTTCCGTCTTCGCCTTCCCCCCCCCTCCGTCTATATCTCCTTTTAGCGAAACAAGCGGCTATTATTCGCTAAGGGGGGGAGGGGAGAAAGACGGAAGAGGGAGAGGAAAAGGGAGGGCTTCTTTTTCTCCTCAAAGGGCAAAGCCAAGGCAACAACACCGTTCGTGGGAGGGAATGGCCCTGTTTACCTCAGAATTGCTTCTTTCGCGGACTCACAAAAAAAACCGGGGAAGAAAGAGGTGAAGGGAGGCGGAATGAAGGGGGCGCTCCTTCTTCCTTTTACCTTTTCTTTTATTTTTCCATCTTCTTGGTCCTTTTCTCTTCTCTCTCGCTCACAGTAGTTCCGTTCTTCGTTCGGCTTTTGCGACCTTCGAAGGCACGCAAAAAAAGAGAGAGAGTAGATAGAAGGGCCTCCCTTTTCTTGCTCCTTCGCCCCGCGGTGGCAAAGTGAGAAAAACAAGGGGAAAAGAGGAAGAGACCCTTTTTTTAACCTCCGCTCCAGACTGTGTCCGAAGCCGCCGCGGGTCAATTCGCGCTGTTTTCGTCTCTCGGTATCTCTCCCCTCTCAAGAAGACCAAGGAGGAGTTGTTGCTTCGGGAAAAATAGGAGGAGGAGGAGGAGGACAGAAAACAGGTCTTTTCTCTCTCCTCCCCTCACTTCCTCCTTCCTCCTTTTCTCTTCTTCGCCGCCGCCGTCGATTTCAATCGTGTCACTCTCCTTTCTTGCCTTTTCTCCTCACTTTTCTGCTTCCTTTTCTTCCAAATCTGCCTTTCGTTCTGTCCGGCAAAAAAATTGGACGTCTTATCACACTTCTTGCTCTCTTCCTTCTCTTTTTTTGAATTTCACTTCGCTTTTTTTCTGCGGGAAATTATCGCTTGTGAGCGAAGTCCCTTTTCCTCTACTAATTCTCTCTCTCCTTCTTCGCCGGCGTCCGCGGGGAAACTGACGGGCGAAAGAGAGGAAAGAAGGGACTTCTCCTTCTCCTCCGAAGGGAAAAACAGCGAGAGAGAAAGTTGAGGAGAGGCTCCTTCGTTCGCTTCTACGGCGCGGAGAGGGTAGAAAAGAAAAACGCTGGGCACAAAAAGAAATACTTCCTCAGATTAGGACACGGTTTTTTTTTCATGGAAGTGTATGACAAACACGTCTTCCCGGGCGTTCACTCCAGTCTATCATCAATTGAAGGACCTCCTGTACATTCGTATGTCGTTGTTTTTCGTTTCTGCTAGAATTAGTACAATAATTGTGTACAGCCCGGGTTTCGTAAACACTCCAAATCTCGTAACCTATCTTGCGGGGGGAAAACGAGATGTGTTGATTGTTTTTTTCATTCTTTCTTTTCTGGTGCCGATAGAGTGGCGCATTGCCCGACGGCCAAAAATAGTAGCGCGAAGAGGAGCTTTCCTCTTTTTCGCAGGTGGCGACAACGACCTACGAGAGTTGTTGTTTGTTTCCCCCCCATTTTGTGCTTTGCTGGAATTGGGATTAGTGGGAAATAGGGAGGAGGAGGATGGTCTCTTCCTCTTTTTTGCAGTGCGGGATTGCCCGAGCCCACGTTCTTTTCCACAAAGCCTTTTCGCAAAACCGTCTCCAATATATTATTGTTTTTTCCCTAAATCTAACTTGGGGTCAGGAGTAGTCGAATGTTCAGTCAAGAGCAAAGAAAATGGGACACTTTTCTGCTCCTCTCTCTCTCTCTTTTTGCCCACTGTGGAAACCGGGTCAGTCGCGACCAAAAGACTAGAAGAAATGGGCGGAAAAAGTACTTCCCACGAGAAAAGAGAGAGAGAGAGTCCAGGAAAACCAAGATGAAAAAGAATCATTGTGAAGAGGTACAAACATATCCGGGGAATAGGAGAAAAAACCCTTTCCGGGCCATCGATCGCAGGACGTCACATTTGATTTCTCACAAATATCATTTTCTCTTCAAAGGAAGTAGGAAGGGGAGATGAAACGCGAAAGGCCCTTGTTCACATCATGTCTTGAGGGGCCCTTCATTCATGGATCTTTTGTTGATCTTTTGGAGAGGAGGGGCCCGCCAGCAAAAGGGCAAAGGAGCCTTGTCATATCGTACTATAAGACTCTGTGTGATTTTCCAGACTCGGAAACAAATTGAATTGAAGTATCTCATGGTACATTTTCACTTCGTACCATGTTCCTGTGTTTGCGCGGCTTCACCTTGCCATTTGTTGTTTGGGAAACCTGTATCAGTTTCTCCTTCCAGCAGCCCCCCACCGCTGCTCTAATTATACGGGGAGAGAGAGAATCCAAATCGGATCAGAATCCCATTCTTCTTCTTCTTCTCCCTTTCGCGATATAACGTATCGATCTGTGAGGGAAAACCCCTTCTTCTCCTTTTGTCCCCTCCGTTTTGTCCCGACGACGACCAATCTCCCGCTGAGAAAAATAGACTTTTCCTCCCCTTTTCCCTTTCGCCGCAAAACCATCTCCGGTTACACACATAGCAAAGCGAAAGACTCCGTTTGTCATCCTGCGTAAATATTACTTGGACAATATTCAATAATCTGTCAATACAGAGTACGTGTGTTTGTCCGTACTTACTTCCTGTACCTAGCCACTGCTTTTGGGTCAATTGGGCACAATACAGTAAAGGAGGAGAGGCGCCGTTGCTTCAAAAAAGCTGTACAAAGTATTTTCCAAAAAGAAAAAAAGTATAGAGAAAGAGTATTTGTATTATTAAAGCACAGTCTACAACTCTCGCTGCAAACAGTGTAGTGGGACAGTGTCTTTTGTTTCTGCGCCGATGAAAGGAAAAGGTCCCAACCCCAACCAACGTTCCGTACTGTTGTGTGCTGTACTACGGTGCATTGTC
>JAAUYJ010128592.1_pt1 | contig 19686 bp, 18 predicted proteins | sample 7278031 | NCBI WGS metagenome assembly JAAUYJ01 (sample SAMN14350222, study PRJNA611818) | marine sediment metagenome | isolation source: surface marine sediment (1.8m) | place: French Polynesia: Moorea | collected 2018-08 | reverse complement strand
TTCTATGATCAATTAAAGGCGTGTCCTTCCGTGATTGGATTGCACTTGGCTTTAAACCCCCAATAGCCTTATTTGGCGTATTATTCAAGGAACGAACAATATAACTTAAATATTTAGGCCAATCTTTTGTCAATAATATGCGCATTAACCTAAAAAGTTTTCGTTTTACTAGAAATATTGCATGTTCGGCAAAACTAGCTTTATTTTTGCCAGTTTTGTATTTAAAATAAATATTCTGCTCCTTAAAAAATGATTTATTGGCAACAAATTCCGAACCTCTATCGGTTTCTAAGACGTCAGGTTTGTCATTACATTGAGAAAATATTTTTTTAAAGGCAAGCTCAATCTCTTGCGACGATTTTGATTTAATGGTTTTGCAAAATATTCGTCTTGAGAAAATATCAATACATAATAAAAACCCAATAAAATTATTTTCACGAAACATAAATGCCAAATCCGCTTGCCAGGTAGCACAAAAGCCATGTACATTCATTTTGCGTCGGGGAATTTTTTTTGCAATTTTTCTTGTTTCAAGAACAAAATTTGGGTCCGAATGCATTATATCCAACAATTGTTGTCTTGAAATATCGATATGCTTTTCTAATTTTAAAGCGAGCTGCAGGTTTGAGATACCTCCAAAGCTTGCCGAAAACGATGGTGTTCGCCAGAGTTCCAAAATTTTTTGTTTTATTTTCGGTGAAACTTCACTTTCCGCCTTATTGTCTTTTTTGTTTGTAGCCATTTGAACAGTTCTCTTCGTCTTTCACCTTTGCAGCTTTCTTTTTTAAATGTTTGCTCTAGCTTTCCTTTGTACGAAAATCAATAAAAAGTATTAAAGCATGGAAGGCAATCTGCAATCTCTAAATGTAGCTAACTGTATTATGTATATTTCATTCGACATAAACAAATTTGTTGCTGCTTTACCCGGAGGCCTTTGTATTGGGCATGTTAACGTAGAAGAAAATTCTGCTAGTTTCAGTACTAAAAAATATTTTTATGTGCAAGAGCGACGTCTAAGTGAGTTCATGAAACTGTTACAGTGTTTATCAAAAAATATTGTTCAAAAGGAAGAGAACGAATTCATAACAGAACAGTCTACATGGGAAACATCAACTTTATCGGTGAACAAAACTACACTCCAGTGCCAAACCGATGAAATTAAATTTCAAGTAAAATTTTCTGTGTCATCATTTTTAGCTTTTTTAATTGCTTTACGAAAAGTATCACTTTGGATCGTACTTCCTACAAAACTTCAATTTCAAAGTATGGACTTTTTTACGAGATATACGAGCAACACGAGATCGGAAGGATTTCCTAGACTTAATCAAATTGAAGAAGACATTCAGTCAAAATTAGCAGAACATGACTATTCAGTCGAAACAAATTTTTTTTTAACTCATTTCTTATTGAATCATCATACTCTTCTCGAATTTCAATACAATCTCATTGGTATGACAACAAAAAATAAATAAATAATTGTTCAGCTCAATAGAAGCTAAGAAACTGACAAGAATAAAGCATTGTTACTTGTAAGATGATGACGAACGCGATTTTTTTGAAGTCTTTTGGCCTTTACCATTTTGAGAAACTGACTGCGATCGGTACGTGGTATGAGAGGCCGGCCGCCTATTTAAAGCACCCTGTTTTGCCGTTTCAGCCGCCATTGCCCTTTCCTTCGCCCTCTTTCTCTTTTTCTCCTCTGCTTCTTTTTTATTCTCCTTTTCCTTTTCTTTATCCTTTTCCTCCTCCTCCTTCCTCTGTTTCTCCTTCTCCTTCTCCTTTTCCTTTTCCTTTTCCTTTCTGTAAAAGTTCATGAGAGAAACGATAGGCGAAGGAGGAAGCACTTGATCAGAATTTTGAGAAGAAGGAGGTTGAGGACTTAATGTGTTTGTTTCCATTGAGAGTGAATGCAAGATGTCAGGAGCACTGTTAATGCGAGAATTGGAGTGCAAAGTACCCACTGTCTGCCTTCTTTTCAACTTTTTTTCTCCGGGAAATAGCGATCGAAGCCACTTTTTCAGTTTGTCGTTTGTTACTGTGTTTGGAGTGAATTTTCTCTTGATGGTTTGTAAACGACTCTTATGCTTCCTTTTTCCAGACTCATCAGACCTTGACACGCGTCGCTCATTTAAGTTCGAGACTCTGTTCAGTTCATACAAGTCGGGGGCGGAAATTGAAAATATTTCAACTTCACTAGGAACAACCTTTTGTGCGTTTTGTTTCGGGAGCCTAAGACACGGTGCACTACGCGACAAGACATTAGAATCAGAATAAGCCGGCTTTTCTGTTTGCAGGAAAGGCAGAGGCAAAGAATTGCTTCGTTTTCGTCCCAAGGGAATCGGAGGAGGCGATTGAAAGTTTCCACGAGGGGGTAGAGGAGGAGGGCTTGAGCTACTCGTGTCACTTTTTTCTCCGGCTTCTTCAACAATTGCTTCAAGCGCATGGGAGGCAATAGAATTGCGGCGGTGGCGACGGATCTCTGCACGGCGACGCATAAATGTGCGGCGGTTATGATGCGAGTCTCGATTCTGACCAGAGCTAGGCACTGCGTGAACCTCAGCAACATGAATAAATGAATTTGGCAATGACGAATTCGCGAGAGAGGCAACAATAGGCGGCGTCGCTGTGGCAGTAGCACTAGGTGCAGAGGGAGGAGCAGCAGTTGGAGCTGACACTAAAGTAGTAGGAGTAGGAGGCGCAGCATGAGAAGTAGGCAATGTTGTTGGAGCCGGAGGTGCAGCAGGAGTAGGAAGAACGGCTAAAGTTGTCGGTGGAGTAGGTGGTGCAGCAGGAACAGTAGCGGCAGCAGCGGTACCGGCTACAGTTGTCGGAGCATCAGGTGCAGCAGGAACAGCAGAGGCAGCAGCTTGAGTTGTCGGAGGAGCAGGAGGAGCAACAGTAGCAGGCGGTTCAGGCGCAGTAGCAGAAGCGGGTAGAGGTAGCGAATGTAGTGCAGTTGCAGGTGCTACTGGCGGCGGTGGTGGCGGACGCGACGGCCTTGACAGGTTTCTCGACGACGGCATGGTCGGAGAATGAGTCGGAGAAGGACGTTGACGGGGTGGAGACGGACGGCGCGGAGAAGAAGTGTGGAGAGGGCGAAGTGGTGGGATCAAACCCTCATCCTCACGTCTGTGTCGCCGAGCTGCCCATGCTGCTGCTGTTCTATTGGCCTGTTGGATATAAGCTCTCGTAAAAGCTTCCATAGTATTCCTTTCTACCTGTGTGTCAAGGAGAAAAACTAGTCGCCGCGTCATTTGCCTAACTCGAGCATGAAATTCTTCGTCCGTTTCGCCGTCAAGCCTGCCTCCATTTTCTCTCACTTGTCTTATTTCCGCACGCCTTCCTCCCCTACGCGCTCTTTCCCCCCCATTGCCATGCTGTGCCTCAATGTCATCGGGCCTTACAACCCTTTCACTTTTCCTTCGAGAATGATACCTATGCCCCAGATATAAAAGAACACCGACAACTCCTCCACAGGCTAGAACGCTTGAAACACTCGTCAGAACAATTGTTGGCCTTGAAAACGCATTATCACTATCACTGCTGCTAGGAATCACTTCTTCGACTCGGTATTCAGAGTTATCGCTGCTATCGTCAGCAACAATTTGCGAACTGGAGGATGTTGTCGTAGTAACAGTAGAGGTAGTAGTAGTTGACGTAGTTGTAGTAGTTGTAGTTTCAGTAGTAGTTGTAGTGGTGGTTGTGGTTTCCGTGGAAGCGGTAGTTGTAGTCGTGGTTGCAGTAGTGGAGGTAGTTGTGGTAGTAGTAGTAGTAGTAGTTGTTGTTGTTGATGCGGAAGTTTCAGCCTCTTCGTTCTCCTCTTCCTGCTCTTCCTGTAGTCTTTCCTCATACGCGGTATCCTCGTCGTCAGCATCGTCACCCTCAGTTTGATCAGTCTGGTACAACACACGGATATTCCTACGCCCTCCTTTTTTCTTTTTCTTTTTTGGTTTTCCTCCTCCTTTCCTCTGTATAGACCGGAAGCGGTCTCTCCATCTCCGGCGGTTCAGTTGAGAAATGCGTCGCCTCTTCTCATCCTCGTCCGTCTCGTACTCTTCGTCCTCGTCCGTCTCGTACTCCTCGTCCTGCTCGTCCGTTTCGTCGTTCTCCTCCTCTTCGTATTCCTCAGAAGGTTCGACTATAGGGCGATTTGGGGGCTCCCAATCTACATCATCCTCGTCTTCGTCCTCGTCTTCGCCCTCGTCGTCGTGCTCCTCCTCTTCCTCAACAGCAACAGCATCGACATTGGCCTGATCATTGCTGCCTGCACTTGAGCTGCTAGCGTTGTTTGTAGCAAAGCCAGAATCGTCTTCGTCCTCTTCCTCCTCCACTTCGTCTTCCAGCATCAGTACACCAGCGCCAGGCGGAACCAGAAGTGGCCGGCAGCTAAGGGAATAATGTAATAATTTTTTTTTCAGCAGTCTAAGAGTAGAAACAGCGAGAGTAGTAGTAGCAGGAGAAGCAACAATTGCAAGAGGAGGAGGAACATTACCGGCAGCAGCAACAACAGCAAAAGCAACAGCAACCGCAAAACCAACAGAATAGAAATAGCAACAACAACCGCAAAAGCAACAGAACAGAAATAGGAGAAGCAGCAGCAACAGCGCAGCAGCAGCAGAGCAGCAGGAAAGTAACAGCAGCAACAACTGATAAATACATACGTAATTAAGTAGCAGGGCGATCTGGGTGACCGGTCGATGATGAGAGGTGGAACAACGCTGATGTTGTACACTGGACACGCAATGGTCTGCTCCCTAACGTAGGAGTAAGAGCTCTCGCAGCGAACCTATGTAAAATTGCATTAATTTTTTCCCCTTTTTCCTTTATTATTCTTGTTTTTTAAAAAAACCTTTATTGCGCTCTCAGCGCCGAACTGCAGGCCGACGGCAACCAGGATGACGAGAAGAAGAGGGCATGTCATCCCTCCACTCACGGCCATGATTGGCCGTAGGTATGCACACTACACTTTTTGTAAAATAATGTTTTACATTTTGTCTTTATTTAGCGCACACTGTAACAAGTTCTTTTTTTCACGCTTTATTCCCCAGGGAAGAACTATTGGAAAGTCAAGTCATTGCCGCCCTGGAAAAGCATGTTTTTCGACAAGGAGAAAAAGTCGCACATAAACTTTTACATTTTATCCGTCAAGGCCTAAATAAAATCAACTTGTACCTATAATTTCTATATGATTTACTGTATTTTATTTTAGAATTTCTCACATGCAAAAGTATTTATACTTTTCGGTGCGGTTGACAAAAAATAACATTTTTGTTTTTTAGCGAAATGAGGCATCTTTAAAGCAGCAGACCAACAAAATTGATTTTGACAGATACATTCCCTCCGCCTGAGTAGCTGGAGATTACATAATCGCATGTTTCTCCACCTCCACCTTCGTGAGAGACAGCTGGGTGAAAGTATCTCCAAACATCGTGAAAATGCATTGTTTGTGAAAGTGCTGTTGCCGCTTACAATTTAAAAACGAGAGGAATTCATAAGAAAGGAAAGCTGTAGCCAAGGCGTTGGCTTGTCTGAGATTTTCCCTTTGGGCCACGTACTACGACAGATAGATCGTCAAAATTTCCCTCGGTGAGGACCGCCAGCCAGTCACCCACAACGGCTTGAGCTACGCCATACATCCTCACGGCGGACTGGAGGGTAGGATTTCAACCGTAACCAGCGAGGTTTCGACTGCAATCTGCCGGGATTAGGCTAAATTGCTATTTGTAACAGTCATAGGGCTATGCTCGAAAGAAAGAAGCGGTAAAAGTTGCCTGCGGCGGCGAATCCCGGGGTTCTTTCAGCCAATTGACAAAGTCGGTGCTTTGCACCAATTTAAAATGCAAAATTTCCAAAAGAGTGCAAGAATTTGCAGAGTACAAATTTCAATTAGTGCGGGTCTCTCATACATGCCCTTGCGGACGGCGGCGCCGTTATCATTTCCCCTCATTCTCCGTTCAGACGGAAAATTTATGTACTATACGCTGCCGCAGGCAGCAAAATCTCTTTTTTTCGGTGGCCGAGGCCAACTCCACCAGCTCTGCAAAAAAATGGAACCTCCCTCGAATCTCGAGCTTGGGCATGTATGGCTCGGTCTCGGCTTATCAAGCTTGCTTGCACATTCCATTATTCAAGTTCTATTCCTTTTGTGCAAAACGACTTCCAAGCAATTTTCGAGTATTAGGGTCGACAAGGACACATAGACAAGTATCTTTCGTATATCTTATTTTATGCGGAAAAGAAACTAACTTTATACTTTTGCTTTCGTTTCTTTGTTAGACTTAAAAGTGCCGGCTATGGAAGCAGAAGCTGAGGCGGTCTATGTAAGACTGGTGGGCGTCGCCTCTCAGGGGGATGTGCAGTTGGATGGAGGGTGAGAGGGTGAGGAAGAGATTTTCGCCCGCCCACTCCCTCCGTTGGGAGAAGGGAAAAGGAGAAATGCCTCAGTCGGAGAACGACGAGTCGCAGTCGCCGGCGCCTCAGGCGGAGAACGAGTCGCCGACGGAAGTGGATAAAGTTTTTTTCCTTAGTCGTACCTTCTGCTGTGTAGCGAACAAATATGTAAATTTTTAGAAGTTTTTCAGAACTACTGAAGAAAACATGGGGGTTTTCTTGTTCTTCCTCCTCCTCAACTTTTATCTTGGCGAGGCCAGGACTATCATCATGAGGGACAGCGACGAGTACTCAGGCACCATCTACGAGTGTGATGAGGCCACTACCTGGCAGAAGTTCTGCGAGTTTCGAGACTTCACCTCCGGCTCCTGCAGGCCGTGGCGTTTGCATGCTTGCGACGAGCCGTACGTTCAGCTCCAGCTTTCGCCATGCCTCTCCTACACCTGCGAGGTACAAAGATAAAGTTTCTGTAGATGTAAATTGTAAATATAACGTAACGTACTTTTTTAATAACAGGTACAAGACATCTCCGTTCACTCCAGCATCAAGCTCTCGAACCCCTTCGACGTCGACAACACGATCGGCCATGACGAGACCGGAGGTATGGGCGGGGAGAAGAACAGGGCTGATGACCAGGATAGCCATGAGGTGGCTAACCACCACAGCCAGGAGAGCGGGAGCGGACAGAAGGGCGTCGCCAAGTACCACAGCAGCCAGGACAGCAAGAGCGGTGAGAACGGTGACGCCAAGTACCAGCGTAGGCGTAGCCAGCAGAGCGACGCCAAGTACCACCGCAGCCGGGAGAGCGAGAGCGGTAAGAATGCCGACTCTAAGTACTACCGTAGGCAGGACAGCGACACCAAGTCCGACCGCAGCGAGGAGAGCGGTGAGAACGGCGACGGCAAGTACCACCGGAGGCAGGAGAGCGACACCAAGTACCACAGCAGCGATGAGACCGACGACGCCAAGTACCACCGGAGGCAGCAAAACAGCGACGCTATGTACCACGCTAGCCCAGACAGAATGAAAGGGCAGAATGACGGCGCTACCCGCAGCGAGGACAACAGCGGGCACAACGGCGACGCCAGTACCCAAGACATCAGTGGTAATGGAGAGAAGAAGAAGACGATTCTGGACGTCGAGAAGAACCAAGGCCGTCACAAGAAACAGATTCCTAACTCAACCAGGATTGACGAGCACAAGCAAAAGTTTGAGGACCTGAAACACAAGAAGCAGAGAAGGAACCGATATCGGCATAAGCACGGTCACAGAAAGAACGAAAACCATCGATTTACAACGGAAGCTTCCATTCGGCGTATTGCAGAGCATGTTATCAATGAAAAAGAGGCGCATTGGCGAAACGAGACCGTCATTCTTCGGCACAACATTAGTTACCAAGCGGAAGTTCTGGCAAGACTTCAGATTAGTCTTCAAAGACAGGAAGACTCGTTGTCAGATGTCCAGCAGAATGACATAATCGTCGCCAAACAGAAGAAAATTCAGGCAGACCTTCTGAATTCTCTTCGAGAGGAGCTTGACGAGATTCACCGTTTCCAACAGATTCAAGAGGCCTCATTTCGTGAGATAGAAATGGCACAGCAACAGGAGGAACTTGCCAACGAGGAAGATCGTCTTGCTCACTACGTAGACGGCGAAGAAACCGAGAAAATCTCTGACTTCCTGAAAGGTCTCAATCTAACGAACTCTAACAATGTTCAGCTTCTCAGTAGCAATATTTTCAACGGCTCCAACATCCTCGTTTTCCCAAGAACGGCAGCCGTGTCGGACAAGCCAAATTCCGTTCAAGGGCGCCATGAGAAGTTTCTTTCTAGTCAGGAATGGTTGGACGAGATTTGCTACAACAAGAATGGCACAAAGAGTAAGTGTACTCTGTCCTACACGTACTCCGATCCGTGTGTCCATTTCTTCTGCACGAGCCTTTGCCTTTGGACTGAAGAAGACTGCCCAGACTTCGACCCTGGACCTCCGAGCTTCCAGTGCCCCTACGCAAAGTGTGAACCAATCGAGACATTGCATTCGCTTCTCTGGTTGTGGATCATTCTACCATTCATTGGCCTCGTTGGTCTTGGTATGGTTTTATTTAAATAATGTTGAGGAAATATGTCAACATATTTTATTTTTATTCTGTATTTAGGTTTCGGAATTTACTGCTGCTGTTTTCGAACGAACCAACACAACCAGGATGTGCCAGAATCTCGAGACGAGCAGAGACCGTTACTAGACCGACTTCGACTCCGGGAGAGACTTTCGGGACGGTCTGGAACCGAGGGTGTTGCACTCGCGCCCTTCCCGCTTGAGAGTGGTGAAGTCACGCCGGTCTCCGTTGCTTCTGATGACGAAGGAAGTAACAATCCTATCGTGCGGGAGCCTCGCGCAAGGTTTCACCGTTGTGGATCCGAGATGAGGGTAACACTAGAGGTAAGAACGTATACTAGAATAAAATTTTGATTTGCGTGCTTGTAACGTTTATTTTAATTTATAGAATGAAAACTTTCAACCGGCTCGCATAACTCCTCGAGGACGCGGCAGAAGCCACCGTCACCGTCGCTCCTACTCCTCCGCCTTCCAGACCATCTCTCTCGATCGTGGAGCTGGGCAGACTCAGCAAAGGTCCCTCGGAGGAGCAGCCTCGGCTCAAGGTCTGCAGTCGTTTCAGCCTCGAGGGCCCCACTGGATGAACATCTTGGTCCCGCCGCCACCGTCTCCTGCTACACCATCGGCACCCATTGATGCTGATGTGGCGTATGAGGCGACAGCACAAAACCCGACGGGTTCTCCTCCGCCAACCTATCTGCTCAGAAGTCCGCCGCCGCCTTACCACAGCCGTTCGCCGCCGCCTTTTGATGCTGGAGCTGAGAGGGGCGCTGACGAAGAGGAGCAGGAAGAAGAACACACCGTCTAGACAAAAAAAACGTTCTCCAAAAATTTTTCAAAACTCAATGCGAAACGTATAAAAAATAGTCGCTCTATGATAAGGAAAAAAGATTTTATTCGTATATTTATGCTGATGATGGAACTGTCATAAATTCTTTGAAAATCTCAAATTGGACGCAAAAAGATTAGAACGAAATTCTTTTATAATAAAAATCCAACATCAAAAGAATATGTGTTGTATGATCTGATTGTGTAGCGATCTCCTTTGATGGCCTGGAAAGAAAAAAGTACGGTATATATTTAAACTGAGTCTAAAGTGTTCCTTCTTACTTGCATTGCATTTTTGCGACATGAACTATGCCAAAGGTACTTTTTGCTGCAGTTGTCACATTTTTTATCCTGATTGGTTTCAAGCGACGGGCAAGACAAACACTAAGAAATTTTTGCGTTTTCCTAGAAAAAAAAACCAATTAGCAAAAAAATAAAAAAATAAAAGGAGCAGAAGTATTTTACCGCAGCAAATGCCTTTGGCATATGGGAGTCATATTTTTTGTTCCGCTATCAAAAAAGTGCAGAGAAGGCAGATTATTCTTCTGCGTTTGGTTTTTTAGCGCTGCTTCTGAGCACTGGAAGGTGATCAAATTCCAATATCCGCTTTTTTCATCAAAAAACGGCAGAAATATTAATTCAGCAGATAACATCGCGTTTAATCGATCCTGGGAAACTAATTTAGCTGCTGTTGAAGCAGAACGCGATAAGATAGCCTTTGCCGAGCACGATGAAAATGCAAATGTTTTTTTTTCTGCTACTTGGAGCAGGGCGAAAAAATAATCTACCATCTCGGTTGTAAGCTCTGATTTTTCCAAAAGACGTTGCAAAAGTTTTAACTTAAAGTTTGTTTCAATTCCCTCTAAGTTTTTGTAAGTATGAACTATCTGAAATGCAAACACAAATATTATTACACCTCAGCTCAAAATTGACCGTTTCGGCTAGGAAGCGGTCCGTTCCGAGATACCGGGATAATGTTTTTTTTTAAAAAATCTTCTTACCTGATTCTCGTCAGAAATTTTAATTTGATGAATCAGTGCAAAATATTCTAACAGTTTTACGTTATGCAAATCCAGTCCTGATTTATATGACTTTTCCAGCGCCACAGTTCGAACAGGTTTTTTTTTATATTCTTCCAAAGCCAGCGTTCGCACACTGATCCTGTGCTGATTTCCTAACTGTTTAGGTTTATTTTGCGCCCATTTAAGGTTGTGTTTTTTTTTAAACGTTTTTAGAGCCATTTGTCTTTCTTCTAGAAAGTTGCGACCGTCAAATGGAATTTGCAATAAACTAGACTTTCGTTTCTCATAACCAATAAGAGGTATGCAACCGTCCGGAATTTTTGGAGTAGTCTGGCCCACTGCCTCTGAGTATTCTTCCAATTGTGCTGCTACTGTTTTCATATGGTCGCAAGGTTTCCAAAATTTGCGGCATTCTAAATGTACCGTAACCTTTCCTTGGCTGAGACATGTCCCATTCGGATTGAAAAGACAAGGAATTTGACACTCACAAGCGCGATCTTTATTTAAATGATAAAGTGTTTTTCGGCTTTGTTTTTTTGTATGTGTTAAATACCACACTGTTACACATTTGCACGACTGGCATGACCCAGTGTAACGAGGACCACCTTTTTGTTTGAAACATAAGCAACGTCCAGTTAAAAATAGTACACAGGCTGCACAAGTCGTAAAAGATAGACGCTTCATGTTGCTTAGGAGTTTACAGTTGGCTTGACAAAATCAATAAAAAATCAATACGCGCGTCGTCCCTTTGAGAAAGCACTCCCGAGTTCTCGAGTTATGAGAAAAAAAAGAAAGCCAAAAGGATACAATGCCATCTATTGGAGAGCGTGCAAAGTTGACTCCTAATTAGAGTGATATAAAGAAAAAGATGATATTTTGTCTTATGGTTGTGCGTAGTTCCGTCGCCCGGGTCTTCCTCACTCACTTCGGCCCCGCCTACGCCGTCCTTGCTTATTTCTTCTCTTTCCACTTGGATTCGAACCTAGGACCCGCCACCTTGCCTCCGTAAAGTGATGAATCCCTAAAGGCCGCGAGGGAAAAGGAACGAAGGCCGAAATGAAAAGGCAGCCGACGATAGCCCGTTCGGCCGGCCTTTAGGGGCTGCTCAGTACCTCTTTACGGCGTTGGTGTTCAAGTTGCGGTCCTCCGTGTCCACGAACCCTCCTCCCCGGCCTTTCGACTTGAAGGTGCCGTGCGCGTAACCCCACTTCTCCACGCCGAGCTGCTTCGCCCACTCGCCCTCGGTGATGATCCTTGATCCTGGCAAGATGTGCTTTGTGAAGACTCTTGTGACGGCCGCGGGAGTGCAGTCCTTGACGCTCGCCAGAAAGGCCAGGCCGGACTTCCTCTCCACGCCGCAGATGATCCAGCCGCGCTTCGACATCGCCGCCTTCTTGACCTTGTCCTTCGTCCTGGCCTTGCCCAGCCTCTTCCTGTCGACCTCCACCACCATTGGGAGGCCCTCCTCTGGGTCCAGACGGCCGCCCAACTGGATGGGGTTCTTCTCGTTGTACCGCAAGCACACTTCCCTAAAGTCGCGGAAAAAGCATAGGGTGGTGTTTTTCCCCAGTCCCACCTCCTCAACCGTCTGCTGGACGCTGAACTTCTTGCACCAGCAGTAGAGGATCATGGCCCACTGGCGGATGCTAAGCTTTCCTTGGAGGGGGGTCCCTTTCCTGCAGGATTTACCTTTACGGCACTTGTAGCAGTACCACCGCAGAAAAGTTCTGCCGTAATGCTGCCGAAGGGTGAACCTCTTGTCTTGGCAGCTGTCGCCGTCGTCGTGATGACCGGAATTTCTAATAAGCCTGAAATTGATCAAAATATTTGAGAAATTGACGGCGACACATACCGAAAGAATCACATCCGGACATAGTAGTACTTTGTTCACGCTCTCACCTTCTGCGTGCGGCCCACTGCAGCGCCCTGACGCCCTCCTCCGGCAGGGCAGAGTACAGCCTCGTCATGTTCCAGCTCTCGGACAGGATCTGCTTCTCAGTCAGCATCGTCGCCGGATCCACCAGGTGGGTCGGAGGACCGGAGCTGCCAGGAGTTGGATCCTCTTGCGGAGACTGCCCTTGATCATACCGGGGCTCCATGCTTGAAAAGCTTGAAGGACTATTGAAAAAACAAAAAAAACATAGACCGTATATATCATAAAGCTGCAGCACGTGGCAAGGAAAGTGTCTCATTACATTCTTCATTAAAAGCAGCATCACATAGCACTTTTGAAGAATTTAAACCTCCCCACACAGGTGACAGTCCAGTTGTATCGCGGATCGCCCATTCAATTCCCCGCAATGTCTGGCTCTTTCATGTCCTCAGTTTGCTGGCCGGTAATTTCGTCCCTCACAGATTCTTCAATCCTCTCTTCGGGCACTATTTCCTCCTGCGCTTCCTCTTTGGAAAGGCTTTTGGCCGTCTTGCTTTCGGCATATGCATGATCTGAAGCGACCGAAGCGGGCTCGCCTACATTCTCAGCACTCCGGATCTGCTCTTTGCCAGCAGACGTGTCCTTTATATCCTCTCTTTCCTCTGGAGCTGTTTCATCCATGACTGGAGGCGAGCTGTCTGTTTCGGTCACAATTTCTTCGATTTCTTCGCCATCATAGTCGTTCTCCCTACCCACAAGGGTTTCTATCATAGCGGGGGAGAGCCTGGTGAGAACAACCTTCACGTCCTTTAGGAGCTTCACCTCCTCCTGAGGCTTCTCCACCTTCTTCAGAAGGGACGGACCTCCTTGAGGCACCACCTTTATCAGAACGGGAGAGCCGTCCGACGCAACCAGTCTCCTCTTCAGCATGGAGGTCCCCGCAGGGACGGCCTCCGTCCTGCGCCTCTTCTTCCTGGGTCTACCCGGTCCCTTCTTCGCGCGAACGTTGCTGACGGGTGGCGGCGGCGGGAAGGCGGGGACTCTGGGCCAGAGCACGTGATTGGGGACGGGCTTGATCGTTGCGATCTGCCTCAATGCCAGGGCCTCGAGCTGCTCTTTGGTCAGGCGGTCATGGTTCGTCCTCCGGCCCCCCGTTCCCTGGATGGCGACGACGGGCCCGTTCCCCGCAAAAGGTTGGTGCTGCTGCTGCTGTCGCTGATTTCTCATCCACGGATACGTCGCCCCGCCCCCTAGTGGCACCGGAGCAGGCCTCAGACCGGTTGGCGTGTCGTAGCCCTTGGGCTTGGGGAAGAAGCTAGGGCCGACCTGTTGGGCCTTGTCCTTGGTGTCCTTGACGACGTCCAGCACGATGATGTCGCTGTCTCCGCCGCCAAACAGCTGCCCAGGGTCCCTCGCAAAGGATTCTTTGCTTACGGTCATGTGCATAAGGTTCTTGCCAGTTCTAGTCAAAACAGGCGCTGAAACAGGTGCCGGAACAGGCGCCCGAGTCGGCTCGGGCACAGGGACGTCCACCTGCACGCATCGATTCCTCGTTGGCCACTGCATGGTCTGGTTGCCGATGGTGCGAGATTTCGCTTCCCCGGGAGCGGATGTACCGGGAATCGGGCTCGAAAGCTCTTGCTTCTTGGTCGTCCTGCTCTCCTCCTGATCGTTCTTAGCGTCTTCGAGGCCGCTTCCGCTTCCCGGCCGGGAGTAAATCACGGGCTGCGCCAGGTACAGGTTCGGAGCCCCAGGATACGCTTGCTAAAAAAATAAATAAACAGTAGTAAAAAAGTTCCATGACAATGAAGGGACAATGCATTTTCTTACCGTGAAGGCCAGGAGAAGAGCCTCAAACTTGCCCTGTCCTCGGATCGTCGCTCGGTTGAAGAACATGATCTGCTCAAGGAGAGGCTTCAGCAGGCTCCTCTTCTTTCCTGAGATCCTCCTCCTGATCCTGGCCCACTGCGCCCTGTGCGCGTTCGCGTGCAGCGAGGGATCGTCCGAGCCAGCAGAAGAACCTTTGAAGCTCTGAACCTCACAGTCTTCTGGGGCAAACTCAGAATTCTCGCAGAAGTCGCCATCTACGATTATTTTGGTGCCCGGGGCCACAAACTTGTCGAGGACCGCCTTGACCGCCTGTTCTCCGCCGCACTCTTGCCTGGACAGGAAAATCCTGCCCGTCTTGCGCTCGACGCCCAAGAACAGCCAATCCCTGATTCCCTTTTTGCCCTCCCCGACTTTCCTGGGGAGGAGGTGTCTCCCGAACTCCACCACGGTCCGTTGCTTGTCGCCGTCGCGGCCTCCGATCTTGTCTAGGTTTCTGGTGTTGAGCTCGAAGCATACGCCCCTGAAGACCCTGAACCAGCGCCTCGCGCTTTCCAGCGCACAGCCGCCCTTGCACTCCTTCTTGGCCTGATGGAGGGAGTACCCCTGCGCCCAGCAGTAGGCGAGCACGACGATGTTTCGCATGGGCAGCAGGAAGCTCTCGCCGAAGACGCTCTTGTTCCTGACGGTCGTGGAGAAGTTGCACGCGCTGCAGGTCCATTGGTATCCGTCCTGGTTACCCGCCTTGAGCCTCACCAGCCTGCACAGGGAGCCGCACCCTCCCGTAGGGTCCACTTCGGCGGTGTGAGGCATGCTGTTCCGGATGAGCTTTCGCTTGGCGCACCAACGAAGCAGGTCTATCTGGTCGGACGATGACAGAGCCTGGGTGATCTCCGACAGGTTGAGCTTCTCGCCCAAGATCTCCTTATTGGTGAGCATCTCCTCGGGCCTCACCAGGTGGGTGGGAGCCTCACTATGGTGAGCCATCATTCGTCTTGCTGCCTGCGTGAAAAGCGAAAAAATACTGTAACAACTCAAGATTACATTTCAGTAAAACATATGGTATATAATTCGATAGTATACTTCGTTTGGTTTCACAGCACTAGCCACTGAACTTTTTTTTCTGACTTTATCACTGCTCCTTTGTCCTTGAACAAGGTTCACTCCAAGGGGTCCTCACTGTCCGTAGAATCGAGTTCCTCCATGAGATCGATCATATTGCCGCCGTCCTCCTCATCCCCTCTTGCTGCTGAGGTATGAAGAGGGACAGCACCTTCAACTTCAGACTCCGGCTGCTCCTCGCCTGCTTCAGGGACAAGCGGTTCCTCCAGTCTGACTTTCTTAGCCTCCGAATCTCCGTCTCCTCCTTCGCTAGCAGTGCTTGTCTCTGCACAAGGAGAACGAGGGCGCCTGTGGCCGTTGCGAAGCGAACGAGCTCCAGTTCCAGGCGGTTCAGAACATGAAGGAGCATCTTGGGGAACACTGGCCGTGGTTCGACGCAAGACTCTGGGTACTGTCGGCGCCCCCCACGACGAAGAACATGGTCTAGCGGCAAATGATAAGAGGGTCGGAACGGGCGTCGGAATAGCAGCCGAGGGCGGGCTTGTTGCAGCACTAGGGGCCGTCGAGGATGTCGACCAGTCCCTCCTCAGGAGGGACACTGACTTTCGGGCGAAGGCGCTCTGGCCTGCCTGCACCTTCTGGTCCCTCGTATCCAGACTCGACTCCTGCGTCTGAGTCTGCACTTCGCAGAAGTCGGTACCTGACGACGTCCTCGTCACGGTCACGACCTCCACGACGTGGTCTTCCAGGCTCCCCTCCTCCTCTTCTATCTTCACCTTGGGCTCCCCTGGCCTCCACTCTTCTTCGCCCTCCGTTTGAGTCTGAATGTTCCGGGACTTCTGTTTCTTTGACTTTCCGAAGCCATCCCATATGAAGACGGGGTACCAGGGGAAGGAGCAATCTTCTTCGACGACCACTTTCGAGGCGTTGGGGTAAACTTCCTAAGGAAAAATGAAATTCATGATAATGAGAGTAAAAATTTATTGTGTACGTATGTATGTGTAGCAATACCTGGATAGCCAACAAGAAGGCCTCGAAGTATCCATGCCCTAGAAGCTTGGCTCTGTTTCGGAACATAAGTTTGTGCAGCAATGAGTCCAAATTGTCCTTTTTGGTTCTCTGAATTAGTCTCTTGTGCACACCCCAGGCCTGCTTGCAGTTGTTGGTATGTAATGAAGAATCCTGTGAACTTACAAAGCCATTCTTCCTCCCTTTGGATAGGAAAGCATGGACAGTGTAGCCACTTTCTGAAACAGGCACATCTTTTGCCCAGTCGCCATCTGTGATGATCTTGGAGCCAGGCTCAATGAAGTCAGAAAACATTTTCTTGATTGTTGCCTCTGAACTGTCTTTTGCTTTCAGGAAGAAAAGCTGGCCAGTGTTGCGCTCCACTCCCAGAAAGAGCCACCCGATCTTGCTTGAGCTTCTCTTGGCCTTGGTCCGTCCTTCCGTGATGGGGTATCTGGCCACTTCGACAATCTTTGCTGCTAGGTTCTGATCGTACCCACCAAGCCTTGTCAGATTTTCAGAGTTGTACTTGTCACAGATGCTTCTGAACAGCTTGAACCATGCAACCAAGCTGGATCCTCCAATCTCGGCCTCCCTCTTGGTTTGTTCATGAGAGTATCCCTGCGCCCAGCAGTAAATGATGATGACGACGTTTCGCATTGAAAGGTGTCCATCCTGGAATATGCTGCCAGCTCGAATGCTCTGGACCTTTCTGCATCTCCTGCACGACCACAAGAACCCGTCTCTGCCCTGCTTGTGCTTAGAGATGCTTTTCAAACCCTCGCAAGCGGCACTGCTATGGGGAAAGCAGTTCTGGATGAGCCTGTAAATGAATAACAAAATAACAAATTCAAAGTCAAGTTATCACCGAAAGTTTCTATGCCTCTGAAACTACAAACCTTCTTTTGGCACACCACTGGAGAGTTTCCAAGGGGTCAGACAAAGTCTCAATCAGTTTGCGGAGGTTCATCTTTTCAGTCAGGATCTCCTCATTCGTCAGGAGCTCTTCCGGCTGCACCCAGTGGGTAGGGTTCGTCATTTTGACTGAAAAAAAACCAGTGGAAGATAGGTAATTTTTACACTAGATTGCATTGAAAAAAAGTCTTCAATTCACGAATGTATTTGGTGGTGAGAAAGACAGTTTGTCATTACGGCACAATACTGGGACTTATCAGAAAATTACGTGCTGCTAACCTTCTTGTAAAGTCTGTGGCTCTGTGCTCTTCTGAATTAGGTTGCACCCGAGTCCACCTCACTGCTACCTTAATTTCTTCCATGAGATCAGTCATCATCTGCTTGGCAAAGGGAGAGGGCGCCCACCAGGACTCCCGTTTATTCCCTTTTCCCTCCTGCAACATCGTTGTCTTCGCCCTATTCCGAAACAGAAATGCCGTGTTTTCCGTCTTCCCCCTCTTCAAGGAAGGTCGGGAACTCAACTTCGAACTCTAAGGTCTCACTTTTCACTTCTGACAGCACCACGTCTAGCGTATCTTTGGGTGGCTCCAATCGGGGCCTCTTCGTTGCAGAATCTCCAGCTCCAGTGCTGCTGTCTCCGCCGTTGACACTGGAATTGGCAGGACGACGGTGGCAACGCGAAGCTGCCGAATTTTCGGGAGATCCAGTTTGCTTGGCTGACGAAGCTATTGAAGCAGAACGAGGATTTCCTCCGGAAGACCTGTTTGCCGAGGCGCTGCCTAATCCAGGCATGCCAGCCGACCTGTTAGGTCTCAGGAGAGAAACAGACTTTTGGGCGAAGAAGCTCTGGCCTGCTTGCATTGCCTGGTCCCTCATTTCCTTTGCCGTGCTTAGGACAAACCCGCCGTTGGCGCCACTGGTGAGATTGGCAAAGTCGGAGAGGGTCGCCACGACTTCCAGAGGAGCTTCCTGCTCTTCGGGCTGTGTCTGAACGGCATAGCTTCTCATGGGCTTGGGCACCGCAGTCTGGAGCTCCGCGACAGGAGTAGCTACAGGATTCTTTGGTTTCCTCTCCCTGGGCCTAATGTCCACTTGGATCCCCACTTCCCGGGGCTTTTGGGCAGGAAGATCCAGCGATTTGTTGAAGCCAGGCCAGACGTACGTTGGGTGCCACGGGAAGGGGAAGTCGTCAGGAACAACCACCTCCGAAGCAACTGGGTAGACTTCCTATGAGAAATATAAGTTACATGGGTTACACTTACATTTCGTCAGCTAGAGCAAACTTGACAAAAAAGTAACTGGATGTACCTGAATTGCTAGAAGGAAAGCTTCAAAGCATCCATGACCTTGAATCTTGGCTCGGTTGCGGAACATCAGCTTGTGAAGTAAGGATTCAATGTGGGCCTTTCTTTTCCCTAGGATAAGTCGCTTGTGTGATGACCAAACACACTTGCAGTTGTTGGTGTGTAGGGTAGGGTCATCTGCACTGACAAATCCCTTCTTCTTGCCCTGGGGCAAGAAAGCACTAAGGGTGTAACCAGTGTCAGAAATGTCCACATTTTTTGCCCATGCACCATCTGTGATAATTCTCGTACCAGGCTCAATGAAATCCAGAAACATTTTCTTGATTGTCACTTCAGTAATGTCCAAGGCTCTGAACAAAAAAAATGCACCAGAGTCTCTTTCCACCCCAAGGAAAAGCCACCCAACTTTCTTGGAGCCTTTTTGGATCTTGATTCCTTTTGCGGTGTTAGTTCGTGATCTTCGAGTCTCAGTGAGAGGGTGTCTGGAAATTTCAACAACCTTTGCCTTCAGATTTTCATCGTGACCACCTATCCTTGTCAAATTTTCAGCATTGTACTTGATACAAATTTCCCTGAACAACTTGAACCATTTGACCAGAGTGTTTCCTCCTATTTCACTCTCTCTTTTGGTCTGTTCGTGAGAGTATCCCTGAGCCCAGCAGTATGCTGCCATGACAATGTTTTCTAGGGGGATATTGCAATTCTCAAAGATGCTGCCGGCACGGAGACTCTGGGTGGTTTTGCAGATGTCCCTGCACTTCCACATGTATTTGTCTGTTTTTCGGCTCTCCCTTGTCAGCCATCTCAGGCCTTGGCAGCCATCTCTGTCGTGCGGTGAGCAGTTTTTGATGAGTCTGAAATAAAAAAAATTCTTGACTGTGAATTCATCTTTTGAGACTCACTTGGCGGTCCCCTAAAGTGCAACTTTACCCGCATTTCTTCTTAACATACAACGAACAACCTACTTTTATTCTTCACCAGCTTGTTACTTACCTTCTCTTGACGCACCACTGAAAGACATCCACCGGGTCCGGGGAAGACAGGTCCCTGGCCAGCTTCCGCAGGTTGACCTTCTCCGTCAGGATCTGCTCGTTGGTCAGGAGCTCTTCCGTCTTCACCCAGTGAGTTGGCAGCGGCATCCTGAATCAAAAGTCAAGGCTGGCGTTTGGCGTTGTCAATGGCGATGATGCCGTCCCTGTCCGACCCCGGGACCGACGCCAACACTAGGGACGTGTTCGGGCCGGGCCCGAGCCCGAAAGCCCGAAGGCCCGAAGCCATTTTTCCAGGCCCGACCAGGCCCGAGAAAAAATCCTCGGGCTTTCGGGCTTTCGGGCCTGAAATT
>JAAUYJ010016255.1_pt1 | contig 19762 bp, 12 predicted proteins | sample 7278031 | NCBI WGS metagenome assembly JAAUYJ01 (sample SAMN14350222, study PRJNA611818) | marine sediment metagenome | isolation source: surface marine sediment (1.8m) | place: French Polynesia: Moorea | collected 2018-08 | reverse complement strand
TTTTCTGGCTATGGCTATGCTTTTTATGGTCTTCTCTTAAACGGGCTATTTGAAGATATAGAGGCAGCATATCAATTTGGCAAATTAGGTTCCCGTTTAGTAGAACAGTTCAATGCGCCAGAAATAAAGGCATCCTGTATAATGCTGGTAGGAGTCTGTACAGTTCATTGCAAAGCACATTTCAGAGATACATTGCCTATCCTTGCCAAAGCATACCAAAGTTCTCTAGAAAGTGGCAATTTTGAATTTGCTGGCTATGCTACCATGCACACCTCAAGCTATGCTTACTGTATGGGGCAAGAACTGACGCTACTTGCACGAGACATGGTGACAACTACCAATGCTTTGAAGCGACTAAAACAAGACGGAATATTGAGTTCCCATCAAATTTTTCACCAAGCAGTCTTGAATTTAATCAATCCCTGCCAAAAGCCTGACGAGCTGAATGGTACAGTATATAATGAAGAGACATTATTACCAAAACTGAAAAGTAATAATGATATGTATGCTCTTTACCTTATCTATTTCAATAAATTAATACTTAGTTGCCTATTTTCAGAACCTAAAAAAGCTTATGAGAATGCCTTGTTCTTAGAATCTTATTTAGAGGCCGCTCCAGGGTTGTTGTATACGCCTGTGTTCTATTTCTATGATTCGTTAGCACATCTGGCAGTTTATTCTTCTTTAGATGCACAACAAGAGTCTCTTCTCCAGAAAGTGGAAATGAATCAGAAAAAGATGAAGAAATGGGCAATTCATGCACCAATGAATTGTCAACATAAATTTGATTTAGTTGAAGCAGAAAGGTGTCGTGTATTGAATGACAAAATTGGTGCAGTGGATTTGTACGATCGCGCTATTGCTGGTGCCCAAGCCAACAACTTTATCCAGGAAGAAGCCCTCGCTAATGAACTAGCAGCTAAGTTTTACCTCGACTGGGGTAAAAAACGCATTGCTCAAGAATATATGATTGAAGCGTATTATGACTATGCTCGTTGGGCAGCCAAAACCAAAACCAACGATTTAGAAAAACGCTACCCTCTACTATTGCAACCGATCCTGCAACAAGAACGACTGAGCCTAAATCTCAAAGAAAGTATTGGAACTCTGGCTCAAACTTACACTGCTAACACAACCAGCACTAATATCTCTGATGTTCTAGATTTTACCAGTTTACTCAAAGCAGCTCAATCTATCTCCAGCTCTCTGGAATTAGATACACTCATTAGTAGCTTGACTCGAATTATCTTAGAAAACTCAGGTGCGAACAAAGTTGTACTAATGCTTCCCGAAGAAAATAGTTGGGAAGTTAAAGCAATGACATGGAGTGATAGACAAGGAATTCAAACTACCCTAACTCAGCAATGTATCTCTGATTGTCAAGATATTCCTGTAAAGATAATTCATTACGTCAAAAATACCAAAAAAACAATTGTTATAAATAATTGTCAAACAGATATTGCTGGTTTAATCGGGCATTATATGCTCTCTCATCACCCCCAGAGTATATCCTGTAACCCAATTATTAATCAAGGTCATTTGGTAGGGATTATTTATTTAGAAAATCAATTGACGAGCGGGGTGTTTAATCACGATCGCATCAGTGTGATTAAGCTCCTGTCTTCCCAAGTTGCTATTTCCTTAGAAAATGCTCAACTTTATCAACAAGCCCAACAAGCATTACAAGATTTACAACAAGCTCAATTGCAAATTGTTCAAAGTGAAAAAATGTCCGCTTTGGGTAATTTAGTTGCGGGTATAGCTCACGAAATTAATAATCCAGTGGGTTTTATTTCGGGTAATATTAACGAAGCCCTAGCTTCCCTAGAAGACGTGACAGAATTTCTCCAACTCTATCAAGAAAAATTTCCGAATCCAGGGGATGAGATTACCGAAAAATCCGAAGAGTTAGAGATTGAATATCTTTTAGAAGACTTGCCAAAAATGCTAGCATCAATGCAGGTGGGGTGCGAGCGAATCAAAGGAATTAGTATCAGTCTAAGAACATTCTCCCGTGCAGATAAAGAGTACAAAGTACCATTTAATATCCATGAAGGAATTGAGAGTACCCTGTTAATTCTCAAACATCGCCTCAAAGCCAACGAAAAACGTCCGGCAATTGAAGTTGTGACTAAATATGTAAAATTACCACAAATTGACTGCTTTCCCGGTCAATTAAATCAGGTATTTATGAATATTATTGCTAATGCTATTGATGCGTTGGATGAATCGATCCAGGAACGAACTTTTGCAGAAATTAAGACTCATCCTAACCGCATTACAATTACAAATTCACTTGAAAATAACCAGGTGAAAATCTCAATTGCTGATAATGGTAAGGGAATGAGTGAAGAAGTAAAACAAAAGATTTTTGACCATTTATTTACTACAAAAGCCGTGGGTAAAGGAACAGGTTTAGGGTTAGCGATCGCCCGTCAAATAATCGTTGAAAAACATCAAGGTAGTATCAGTGTTAATTCAGAAATTGGTGTCGGAACAGAATTTATCATCTTCCTACCATTAAAATAGTAAAATACCAGAAATTAGATCACAAATCAGAAAAAAATTATCAACATGATACCCAATTGACCTAATTATCAAATCACAGAACAACAGTACGCAGGTACTCCCACTCTAGTGTATCGAGGTATCCGTAGCAGTTACCAGGAACAGGTCGTTATCAAAATATTACGAAACAAATACCCAAACTTTAACGAAATCGTCCTATTTCGCAACCAATATACTATTCTCAAAATCTCGACTTTCCTAATCTTATTAAACCGTTCTACTAAACTTACCCAAACTTACCCATGAATGATTGCACGAGCTTTGTAGGGGCGAATGGCCATTCGCCCCTACTTCCTGTTTCCCAGAAGACCACTGACATAAGAAAGCACTGTATATCGCTTTATAACCTAATATCAAATCCGTTTGCTTTTGAGCAAAATAAGATTCTACCGTCAGTCATTGTCAAAATACAAGATTTGTAATGGTTTGGTTGCCAAACCCCTACCTAAATAACTCCACCCCATCCCTGCCATCAATATCTTGTACATAAACCTTTACCTTCTCCTCTTTAGAAGTAGGTAATTTTTTACCTGTAAAATCTGGATGAATGGGCAACTCCCGATGACCCCTATCCACCAACACCAGTAATCTAATTGCTTCTGGGCGGCCATACTCTACAACAGCATTCAAACCAGCACGAGCTGTTCGACCTTTATAAATCACATCATCAACCAGCACTACAATTTTACCACTAATATCCACAGGAATAGTTGTTTTTGCTGGTGTTCGCATTCCTACTTGATCCAAGTCATCCCGATAAAAAGTAATGTCTAATGCTCCCACAGCTACTTTCACTCGTTCTAGTAATTCAATTTGAGTTGCTAGCATTTCTGCCAATGAAACACCTCTGGTGTAAATACCTAACAAAACTAATTGAGATAAATCTCCGGCATTTTCAATTACTTGGGAAGCGAGACGAGTAACAGTACGCCGTAACTCTTCTGCTGATAAAATTTCTACTGTATTGCTCATTGATTAAACCACAAATAACAGATAAAAAATAACCCTAACCAAATTAAAAAACAATATTGAGTTAACCTCAATGCTCGATCGATAGTTTCTGATGTAATTGGATGAATGGGGTCTCCCAAAAGTGGCTTGTGTTTAATTACTCCTCTGTAGGAGTTTGTACCGCCCATTTGTACCCCCAAAGCTGCAGCATAGGCGCACTCACTCCAACCTGCATTGGGACTGGGGTCTTTCACTGCATCTCTTTGGCAAATTCTCCAAACATACAGAGGTTTGCCAGACACCAATGCTATTGTCATAACATTTAAGCGACAAGGTAGCCACGTTAAAACATCTTCTAGCTTGGCACTAAACCATCCTATATCGGTGTAGGGTGCTTCCTTGTAGCCTACCATCGAATCTAATGTACTAGCAGCTTTATAAGCAAAAGCTAAAGGTAAACTGCCGAGACCAGGTATTATTGCTCCAATTAATGCGTAGAATAACGGTGCTATTACTCCATCAGTAGCATTTTCTGTTACTGTTTCTAAAATTGCCCGTAAAATTTCTGAAGTTGATAAATTTTTTGTATCTCTACCTACATATAAACTTAATTTTTCACGTGCTTGAATTAAATTGCCATTTACTAGAGGTTGAACTACGTCTTTAGCTGCCATCCTTAAACTTGTACCAGCAAAACAACTAGCTAATAGAATACTTTCTAATATTACTGTTAAAAAAGGAACTTGGACTACAGTTGTTTGTACACTTTGAACAATTAACCAACTGATAATTCCGCTACCTAAAACAAGAGCGATCGCTAGTAAGATACCTGCCAATCTAAGTAGAAGTCCAGTAGATTTATCTATCCGATCTTTAGTCAGTTTAAAAATCAGTTGAGTGTAATGAGTAATTACCCAACCCATGATTTTTACAGGATGTGGCCAACCCCAAGGATCGCCAATCAAATAATCTAAGCAAACAGCTATAAAAAGAACAATTAAAGGATAGTTAGCATTCACAAGAATTTAAGAATTATATATGTTTTTTAGTCATTAATCATTGCTCAAGGTCTATGGCTGATTATCCATCACAACTTTACAACAAATCTATCAATAACTAAACAACAAAACTAGTTTCTTCTCCTACTGCAGCTTGCCAACTACGGACATCATAGTATAAGTCTTCTAGGGAAATATTGTAAAGAGCTTCCGAAAGTTTTTTATTTAGTCGATTCCAGATAGAATAAGTAACCCAGTCTTCTGCTTGTTTATTATCTGTGGCATATTTCCCTAAAGGTTCTATTGTTTCACCAACAGCTTCTAGTATTTGTCCTAGAGATATTTGAGCTGGTAATCTAGCTAATTGATATCCTCCTTGAGAACCACGAACTGACTCTACTAAACCTGCACGACGCATCTTAATTAATAACTTTTCAAGATAAGGTATAGGTAAGTCTTGACGCATTGCTATTTGTCTTACAGATATAGGAGCTTTACTTCGTTGTAAACTCAAATCTAAAAGTGCCTTAACACTGTAATGTCCACGAGTAGTTAACTTCATTGTATTGTGCTGAATATAAAGATACTTGATTAATTTATCGCGAAAACTCAGTCAATGGCCCACTCAACTTAATAGTTTAATACTTGATAGCTGATCGCTTAATCCTTATATTACATACTATAGAGATGATTGTTGACTGTAATAAATCTCTATTCTTAGATTATTCTCTTAAAAATTTGATCGAATATGTGAAATATTCATATAATTAGTGTAATATAGTTTTACAAGCAAAGATTAAGCTATCTTTTCTTGGAATTTAAACAAACCAAGATAAAAAGCTGATAACTGTAGTTAAAGTGTTCTAGGACTGAAAACATGGCTAAAAAGAAAAATCCTGAACCCTTAGATGGGGAAAATTTGATTAGAAAAGTCAAAGACTTAGGTAATTTAAGTAAGGAAGAAAAAGCTAGAGAATGTGGCTACTACACCGTAACTAAAAATGGTGTTGAGCGAGTAAACATGATGAAATTTTTGAATGCCCTAATTGAAGCTGAAGGCATTCAGTTAGATGGTAAGCAAAATGGTAATGGACGTGGCGGACGTTCTGCTAGTTATAGGATTAGTGTTCAATCTAATGGTAATTTATTGATTGGTGCGGCCTATACTAAACAAATGGATTTGAAACCAGGAGATGAATTTGAAATTTCCTTGGGACGTAAACACATTCATCTGCGTCAAGTAGAGGCAGAGGCAGGAGAAGAAGAGGAAGAAGAGGAAGAAGAAGAATTATCACTAGCAGTATAGTATCTTAAGTTAATACTGCTTATTTCTACATCTTTGGTATCCAATCTATTCCACTTCACTAAGAGCGTTAAAGATTATAGCTCTTAGTATTAATCATGGCAATATGTTAACTGCGTTTTTGCCAAAACTAAATATTGTCGTCATAAATTCCCATATTGCGATCTCAAGGATTTTCCTCCTAAGATTCAGCATATAGGAAATATGGCGACACATACCTACTTAGGGTTTGGTGAAAAAAGCAGAGTGTGAAAAGGATGTAAGATTTGACACGGAGACGCGGTGAAGCGGTGACGCTTTTGATCATCAAGAGCTGAAAACTTGTTACTTTTATCAACCGAAATCAGTCTAAAGCCTTTATCTGTGAATGCTTTGAGCATTAATCAGCCAGCTCTACTTATAGTAGTTTGCAAGTAGATTAATTATCAAGATTTATCGTGATATCAGATAATATTTTTAACTGCAAACCTTCAGATTCATGTATACACAAAATAACTGTTATCATTTGCGTATGAGCTTTATACAAGTTGCTTGTATGATTTTATAGATTTTATAGATTTTATAGAAGCCTAAGTGTATCTTTACCGGGAAGTAAATTTTTGAGGACGATTCTTGCTATAAACCGTGTATTTTTCAATAGAACCCATTTGTGGTCTATACATGGAAAAATCAAAAAACTCTATGAAATCGTTACAGAACCTAATAACCTTTCTATAATTACTCTGGCATCTTTTCCTCCCGCTGGTATCAAACGATGAGAAAGTACATTAGATGCCAAAAACTTCACATCATCAGGAATAGCATAATCTCTTCCTAATAAAAACCCCAACGCTTGAGTTGCCCTATGCAAAGCAACCGCTCCCCTTGGGCTCACACCCAAAGTAATTTCTTCATCTTCCCTTGTCGCTCTTACCAGCCTAATAATATACTGCTGTAAAGACGTCTCTAATTTCACTAGACTACATAAGCGCCGTAACTCCTGTACTTCCTCCAAAGTCACACAAGGCTCCAGTTCATCAACCCCCACGCTCTGAGATATTCTTTGCAACATCTGAAGCTCTTCCAACTCAGTAGGATAGCCTAATGTTAGAGACAAGGTAAAGCGATCCATTTGTGCTTCTGGTAGAGGAAATGTACCTTGATATTCAATGGGATTCTGAGTAGCAATTACGAAAAACGGATTGGGAACAGAACGCGATACCCCATCTACTGTCACCTGCTTTTCCTCCATCACTTCTAATAATGCGGATTGAGTCCGGGGAGTAGCGCGGTTAATTTCGTCTGCTAATAGCACATTTGTAAATACTGGGCCGGGTAAAAATTCAAATTCTCCACTCCGAGGATTCCAAATATTAGTACCAGTAATATCAGTGGGTAATAGATCAGGAGTAGATTGAACCCGTTGAAATTTTCCGGCAATTGAACGAGCTAGAGACTTTGCTAATAGAGTTTTACCAACACCTGGAACATCTTCTAAAAGAACATGACCTTCTGCAAGGAGTGCTACTAATACCAATTGGATAGGATTTTCTTTACCAACAATAGTACGACTAAGATTTTGTTTAAGCTTTTCAATAGTTTTTTTCATAATGTTTTTGCTTTTAATTTATCGTTTTTATTTATTGCCTCAAATTTTTAAAATCTTATCAGTGCTATAGGCAATATAATTATAAATCTCTTTAAGTTTAAAAGTTAATTTTTTTTATATACTTAGTATCATTTTATATTGAATTTTAAATTTATATCTAGATATAGCAAATTATAAGTGTATGAACTATAGATATTAATGTTAAAACCTTTATAGTGCGGTCATCTTGCCCGCTATGGGTGTAACTCACAAAGGTGGAATCTGCTGTATGTAGTTTATTTTGCTACAATTTTACAGCACTGTGCAATTTTATTAAATATATAAGTCTAGGGTTTTAGTCAATAAACAACTGAGATAAACATTAAGCTTTTAGTAAGCATTCCGCAGGAAAGCTCCTCTGTTTGCGCAGCATTCCGTAGGAAATGCTTACAGCTTTTACCAGATTAATTTACTTAGAATCTTTTGTAGGTAATGTAGGTAAGGGAGTGAGAGTAGAGCTTTTGCTAAAAAACTGATTTGCTCATGTTATAGTCTTTTGATAAATATTTTCTACAAATAAATTTCGAGGTTTTATATAGAATCCGGTTATTATGATATATGTTTATAACAATATTTAATCTCCCATCCCCCAATCTTCCCAAACTTCCCACACCCCCAACTATATTCAACTATTATATATAGTAAGTATTCAACCGGATTTAATATTAGGTGTTAGGTAGGGGGTAAGGAATAAATCTTAATCAGATATTTATAAGTTGAATTCTGTAGTAGAGAGGTTTGAACATTAATATCTGTAGTTCATATACTTGGAATTTGCTGTATATATCTCTGAGATAGAATCTTGGTAATTTATTTTGACTACTTATTAAAATAGTTGCGGGGGTAATTTCTGGAGTAATTTTTGAGGTGATTTATTACGAAAAGATTCTAATTATTTCACTGCAAGATTTTTCTAGGAACAAAATTCTCGAATGCCTAATACCAAGCGTGATAAATGTTTGCTACAAATATTATTAATCTTGGGTATAGGGTGTGGCGTGTAGGGTGTAGTTAAATAATCGGAAAAACTACAAAAAAAGCTGCTGATGAAAGGAATAAATTTGAACAAACTTGTTAATTAGTTAATATTTGAAGTGTTCTCAAGCATAAAATTCCCCCGCCGGATACCCGCCTACGCGAGGGTAGACTCCGGCGGGGGCATGGCTTTTTTCAAGCATTGTATAAGTTATATACTAGTTTACAGGGCTTTTCGCTCTTGATGAACCACATCACCATAAACAAAACCATGTAGAGACGTTACATGAAACCTCCCTACTGTGGTCTACCGTCCAGGAAAACCCCCGTCTTAAATAACTTCAGGATTAATTTCTAGGCTGCGTAATATATTTTTTATTTGATATTTATAAAAGGATGATTTCCGGCAATAATTTTTTTATTTAATAGCTAACTTAATTAGTTATTCTTTACTAAGAATTCTTGTCGCAACTAGACAATCTTCTTGTATTTGAGTCTTAAGTAAATCAAGAGATGCAAATTTTTGTTCAGGTCGTAAAAATTCTATCAAGTGTATAGTTAAAGTCTCACCATATAAATCTCCAGACCAATCTAGTAGGTGAACTTCTACAGTCGGATGTTGACCACCATTTACTGTAGGTCGATAACCAATATTCATAACCCCTAAAATTGGATAATGATTAACAGCAATTTCTAGGGGTTGTTTGTGATCACAAATATAAACTTTAACAGCATAAACCCCAAAACAAGGCAAAAATTTTTGTGGCGGTAGTTTAATATTAGCAGTAGGAAATCCGATTGTTCTACCTAGTTGTTGTCCTTTGGTTACTTGACCCACTAAACTGTAGGGACGACCAAGCAAGCGATTTGATTTTTTGAGGTCTCCTTCTGCCAATGCTTGGCGGATAATAGAACTACTAATACGTTCTCCATTTTCACAAGTGTACAAGGGTACAACTGTCACATCAATACCATAGTTGGCTGCGATCGCCCGTAAATCTTTAGCTTCTCCTGCCCTTTTTCGGCCAAAACGGAAATCCCATCCCACACTAATTCGACGTGCTTGTAATTGTCTAACTAAAATTTCTTCTACAAATTCAGTAGGAGTTAAAGCAGCTAAATATTGATCGAAGGGTAATAATATTACTTGTTCAACTCCCATCTGTTGCAGAAGGACTAATTTTTCATCAGGTGGTGCCAACAATTTTTTTGGTTTCCCACTAAAAAATTCTTGGGGGTGAGGATTAAATGTAACAACTGTCGAATAGATATGTTGGCTTTCTCGTTGGGAATATTGAGAGGCAAATTTCACATCTTGATTCCACAACTTAAGTTTTCGGCCTTCGTCTACTTCCAAAGTTGCTGCTAAATCTAGTGTAGAAATAGAAAATGAATTTGATCCACTACCTAAATTGAAAATTGGTTGAACTACTTGCCGATGCCCTCTATGTAAACCGTCAAAGTTTCCCAGGGCAACAGTAGTTGGAGTTAGGGTTTTTGTCAAATCAGAAGTTATCCACACACCTTATATTTTAATTTTTTTAGAGAACTTATACCTTTACCTTATTTAGTAGTTTTTGTCGGCTTTTTTTGTAAGTAAAATCACAAAATTAACAAAATTAAACTTAAGCAGAAATCTTCGCACTAGAAGAGTTTGTTTTTTCTACTCCAGAATTATTTTCTGTACCATTACTAAGAGAAACTAATTGGATGGAAAGACCTTCTCTTGCCATTAAACTATTAGGAAATTTTTGAGCTACTTGTTCTCCCACGTTATCTAGAAAAGCATCATTATGTAAGGGGTCATGGTGAAAGATAACTAATTTTTTAACTTCCGCCGCTGTAGCCACTTTCACTGCTTCCTGCCATGTAGAATGTCCCCAACCAATTTTACTAGATTTTTCTGAGTAATATTCTTCATCTGTATAGGTGGCATCATAAATTAAAACGTCGGCTTTCCGAGACAAGAATAAAACATTTTCATCAAGACGGTCAGGAAAATGTTCTGTATCTGTAATATAAGCTACAGTATATCCCTTCCAGTTGACACGATAGCCCAATGCTTCACCGGGATGGTTAAGCAAAGCATTTTCAACTAGTACATCACCTATTTGAATTTTTTGGCCGATTTCAATATCTAAGAATTTGAGCTGAGATCCCATAATTTGTAATGGCACTGGAAAGTTAGGGTGAAGCATCTGATCGTTTAATCTTTGCTGAATTGTGGCACCATTAGGAGCAACAGCACCATAGATGTAGAAACGATTATTTTTGACAAAAGCCGGTGTGAAAAAAGGAAAGCCTTGAATATGGTCCCAGTGGGAGTGAGTAAAAAACATATGGGCCTCTACTGGCATTTGAGACAAAAGGTATTGACCCAAAACTCGGAGGCCAGTACCACCATCAAAAATGAGACGATGTTCGCCTACTCGCATTTCTATACAGGGAGTATTGCCACCATATCTTACTGTCTCTGAACCGGGGGAAGCAATACTGCCTCTAACGCCCCAAAAGTGAATAGTAAATTGATTTTGTTTAACTGACATGAGTTTTTTTGCAAGATTTCTTCAGAAAGTCCATTGAGGAGATTTAAACAGAAACTAAGTTTTTGTCAGCAAATAGCTTTGCTCTAGGAGTTATTTTTTTACCTCACATAGTATTTTAACTGTTCTCTTAAGCAATCTACTATTCTCAAAAATTTGAGAACAATTTGGGAAGAGAATTTGAGTAAACTAAGTTAGTAATTTCACTTAGTCTAGTAATCTAATGTTGTCAGAATCCATCCTTTGTGAGTAAATCTACTATTGATTGTTGTTGAAATTGTTAAAATCAATTGAATCAATATTTGATGATTAGTCGCTTCTATCACCTTATGTCCCATAAACTGACAATGGCTAAACGAGATTTACCAAAACCAGATCAAAATTTTCTTCCTAGTTCTAAAGGAAAATTAAGGTTGCTGTCACTTCTGTATTTGCCTAAAGCTAGGAGATGGCTATTAGTTATCGCAATCGTCGGAGCTTGGGCCTGTTTGAATAATAAGTTATTGTTGTCCACAAGTTTGGGAATACTGGTTATGGTTCTAGTCTATCGAATGCAAGAGTGGGACTGGCAAGTATTTTCGAGAGAATTTTATCGGTTTTGGGCTGGTTGGAATCGAAAGTTCTCTCTGGCAGTTGGCTGTGGTGGCCTAGCAACTCTCACTGCTTATACTACTGTTTCAATTTGGGTTGATTCTCAGCAACCATTAATTGCTTCTGGTTTGATTTTACAAAATTTAGGTATTTTTGCTGTCATTGGTTTATTGGTTTGGCAAATGATTAGTCAAAGGACTGATCGACAACAAACTCAGTTAGAAAAATGTTTAACTGATTTGACTGATGCTGACCCTATTAAACGATTGATTGCTGTTAGACAAATTACACGTTCTTTGAATCATTATAAGTTAAATAAAATTGATTCTATCGCCAATCAAAATTTTTTACCTAGTTCTAGTAAAGCTAGAATGATTACTCCTGTTAAAGGTTCTTTTGTGACTCAATCCCAAATTGTTGATTGTTTCCATTTAATGTTAAGTAGAGAGTCGGAACCGATTATCCGGAATGCTGTTTTAGATGGTTTACAAGTTTTAGATAACTTACCTAAAAATTTCGGTGAGAATTTAGGTTAAAGTTTAATAATTTTACCGAAAAATTATGGTCTAAAGCCCTCCATCTTCAGGAAAAAAAAGAGAGTATTCCAAATTTTAAGCCTGCTTATTGCGGAGCTACTGTTAGCGCAGCTCCTCCGGAGGAGGCTAACTATTAACTTTTAACTGCAATCAATGACTATTTTGCGATTAAATCATAACTTTATGGTTAATGATTAAGATGAAATTAGTGAGATTAATGAAACAAATTTTTCAATTAAAAACTTTTCGGAGGATATAAATTTTTTGATTTGTTCTTTACTGCCCGTTTCCCACAGTCCCCACAATTCTGTGGTGTCTCTAATAAGTATCTATGCAAAATTAATTTAACGTTTTTCAGAGATTAGGAAGTAGGGAGTAGGGAGTAGGGGAGAATATATTTGCAGGGTCATTTTATTCTAGATTTTGGCAATGAATTTACTTACTTTACAAATAGGGTAAAGGTAAATTGTCTAAAGCTTGAAATAACGTATTTTTGTAAATACATAAAATGGCACAGTTTAGAATGAAATACCTCTGATATAGCAATATGATTTAAGTTGTGAGATATTGGACACTTTTAGGGAATAGGAAACGGGTAACAGCGGTGCGACCCCGCCTCGTCTTACGGCGCTTTCGCGGAGCGTGACGTTACTCGTAGGGAACACGCACTCCTGTGAGGGAACAAATAAGAAGCAAAAAATGTATAAAAATGAATATGATAACTACTAGATTCTACATTTTAAGCAACACCTCAATTCTCACATCTAATTCCTGATTGCTATAGATCAAAAATAGTTTTTCCTACCTATCTAACCTCAGTGGCAAATATAAAATTAATTTTGCTTGACTACTTAATTACTATGCACGCAAGCATTCAGCTACATAACCAAATTTTCATTGTTGCTCTATTCCCTAGACATCTCCAATAATAAAAAATCAAATCAATTTTTATATAGAAAACATCAATTATTTCTCCCTGCTCCCTACTCCCTCTTTTCCGGAGAGGTCTCCTAATTTGCCTCTTACCAAGTCACCCTATCGCTCAATTTGTCTAACATTTTTGCTCCGATTCCAGATATATTATCCAGGTCTGCTAATGATGTAAAAGATTTCTCCTGTCTAGCTTCTATAATCCTTTCTGCTAGTTTTGGTCCGACACCAGGCAGGGTAATTAATTCTTCGAGAGTGGCGGTATTCAAATTGATTTTACTTTGAGTATTAACTTCTGAAATAGGAGTTTCAATTAAGAGATTACCACATTCTTTTTGTTGTTGTTGAGCTGTTTTAATTACCCAGGATGGTATACCTAATGTTGCTGTTTGATAAAGTCTTTGAAATTCTCTTTGGAAATGAGCTGCTACTGTAGAATTTTCAATTACTAATAAGATTTCATCATTGGTTTTATTTGCTGCTTCACTCCAATTATGGGAACCAGTAATAATAATCTTATTATCGATAATGCCAAACTTATGATGGAGGCGATCGCCTGGTGGTAAATTTGGTACTCCGATAGTGGAAATTGGTTTTTGCCAAGGACGATTATTCTCTTCATATTTACATTTATTAGCTAGAGCAATTCCCATCATATCTAAACCCTCACTATAGGAACGATAAGCAAAACTGGGGTCGATTAAACCTTTGACTAATACACCTTTTTGAGATTGATTTTCTAGGGTATTAACTAATTGCTGTGATGAAAATACAAATAAGGCTAAATCAATTGATTGATCGGATTTTGCTAATGTTTGATTGATTAAACCATTTACACTTTCTTGCCAAGTTAGAAGACTAGAAGTAGGAGCAAATTGTACTGTAACTTTTGTGTTGCCAATAGATATTTGTCTGTTTGGTCTAAAAGGTTTTTTGACACCAAATTTACTATCTGGCTTACCTGCTGGCCCGTCTCCCCATAAGATATTAAATTCTTCAGTAAATATTTGAGCTAATTCAGCACTTTCTATTTTTAAAAGATTATTTGCATTACCACGACTGTTAGGTTCTGAAAAATCGCCATGAAGACCACTAGTAGTAAAATTAGCAGAGCTGACAATTATACTGCGGCCATCAACGATAACAAATTTATGGTGCATCAGGCCACTACCTTTAGAACCATCGGCTGTATCATCAATCCTGGGAACCCCGGCATTACTTAACATTACGAGCGCATCCCTCTGATTAATTTCATCTTGACTAATATCACCATCCATGTTTATGTCGGTAAGCTGAACGAATTCAGAGTAGCGATCGCTTTCCCGTTCAGAGAGTTGAGCCACTTCAGATGCAGTCAAACTACCCCAAGGACGGTTATAAGTATTTTCAATAATCACTCGGACTTTTACCCCAGCTTGATGACGTTCTACCAAAGCTGCAGCAATGTCAGGTAAGCGTAATTCTTGAACAGCCACATCTACTGTTAAACTGGCCTCAGAAATACCATTAATAATTATTTGTTCGAGATTATCTCCTAATCGAGGTTGCTTCCGATAAGGCTCAATATAACTTGAAGCCTGAGACTGATTGAAGTAAGCTTCAAGATATGGGTCTTGAGGCAAGGGTGAGACAGTAGGAACTAACCGCTGAGGTGAAGACTGTCTATTCAAACAAGCAGTCAAGCTCAAAGCCAAAAGTAAAACATAGCCAAACCTAAGTTTAGCTGAACTAAATAGCACAGATATAAGTAGAGCCAACGGTCTATGATTTTTTAATTACTAATCTATAGTATCTTAGTAGCCTTGCTCTGGCCAGAAGCTGAAATATTTTTCAATGTTATTTGCAGTGGAATTTTAAGAAGGGATTAATCTTGAGGATTGTGCCATAAAGGCCGATGATGTAGAGTTATAGTTAACTAGAATTCTGCTGAAGTGTAGATATTTTTTGTATTGTCTATTTGTTAACCTATTGGGAAGTAATAACAACACCCTAAATAGAAAAAACTTGGTGACGACCAACTTTGCTGTTTTATGCCGAAAAGAAAAAGGACTTTTCCGTGTGGCCATAAAGGATATGGGAGAAAATGCCATCGCTGTGAACAAGAGCAAATGGCAAAGCAAAGAGTGGACGAAGAAATAGCGGAAAAGCGAGAGAAAAAGTTAGAGTGGGAAACGTCTTTCGACCAAGATATTATAGACCTAAAAGGTTTACCAGACTATGTAGTGGTCAAAGCTAGGGCAATTATTAATGGGTTGAATCATAATAAAAGTTATAGGGAATTTGGAGGTAAACGCCTCCGACATAATCGTTTTATTGTGAGTATACCTGTCACTCGTAATTATCGAATGATTTGTGAAGATTATGGGAGTTTTGTTATACCACAGAAGGTAATGTCACATGAAGATTATAACGTTTGTAAACCTAAGTAATTGTTGATATAGTTAGAATATATCTGTAAATAAAATCTAAAAATAGCATCAAATAGATAGTATTGGTTGGGTAATGGCAAATAATAAATATACAAGTATTTCCTGTGGAATCTTGCACAAATAGTTATTAGGAGTTAGCAGTCAGGTTTTTATTTTTAATCAATGAAGTTACTAGGGGCGCTTTTCATTCATCTTTAGTAATTAGATAAAATCTCTCAACACTAATTTATTCTCTTAATAACTACATTTATTACGGCTAAAAGCTTAATGGTTACATAAATATATTAATTATTAGTGTAGAGTTATTTCCTCCTAACCCACTCTATTAGACAGATAAAAGTCATTTAGTGCATTAGACCCGGAAAAGAAGGAGCAGGGAGCAGGGAGCAGGGAGTAGGGAGAAATAATTGATGTTTTCTTTTCGATTATTGATTTTATTTTTTATTATTGGAGATGTCTATTAGAAAAGATTGGGAAATCTTAGAACTGTGGAAAGAGGGGAGAGATAAAAACAGCTAAAAACAACAATTTAAGACTGGAACTTAAAGTTGTGCCAGTCTACTATATCAAAGCTTAATTTTTTATTTTATCTATACAGAAGTTTAGAGAGCTTCCTGATGTTATGAGGTAAACTCATCGCGGTCAAGATGCCCGCAATACAAGACATTCAATTCAAACCTTGCACATCATCAGCCCGAAATATGCTGTAAATATTTTACTGATATTAACTGATAACTGAAATGACCCTATTTTCTACTCCTGTTGTGCCAGTATAATTTGTCATAGATTGGCCAAATGTTCTGCTGTAATTAAGCAGTTAAGTAAAGTAAAAACGGACAAACATTATGCAAATTTATCTAGACTATAGCGCTACCACACCAACAAGAAAAGAAGCGATCGCTGCTATGGAAAAAGCCTTAACCGAACAATGGGGTAATCCTTCAAGTTTACATACATGGGGCCAACGATCAGCAACATTAGTAGAAAGGGCCAGAATACAAGTAGCTAGTTTGATTAACGCCCCACCAGAATCAATTATTTTTACTTCTGGGGGTACTGAGGCTGACAATATGGCAGTGATGGGTGTAGCTAGGTGCTACAAAAAACCCCAACATATAATTATTTCTAGTGTGGAACATTCGGCAATTTCAGAACCAGCAAGACTGTTGGAAGATTGGGGATGGCAAGTGACTAGATTGCCTGTGGATCATCAGGCTAGAGTAGACCCCCAAGAACTACAGTTAGCATTACAGACTAATACGGTTTTAGTATCAGTTATTTATGGTCAAAGCGAAGTGGGCACTTTGCAACCTATTGAGGAATTGGGTAATATTTGTCGGGCCAGTGGGGTCTTGTTTCATACTGATGCGGTGCAGGTAGTGGGACGTTTGCCTGTGGATGTACAAAAGTTACCTGTAGATTTGTTGTCCATGTCAAGTCATAAGATTTATGGCCCTCAAGGTGCGGGGGCTCTTTATGTACGGGATGGTGTGGAGTTGGTCCCTTTGCTGGTTGGTGGCGGTCAGGAGTTACAGTTGCGTTCTGGTACCCAGGCGGTGCCTTCGATCGCAGGTTTTGGGGTGGCGGCAGAGTTGGCAAATGAGGAAATGACTACAGAAATTTTGAGGTTGAGCGGGTTACGCGATCGCTTATTTGATCTGATGGCTGATACTGCTTTTTTGGTTAGCACTGGGGATAGATTGCACAGACTGCCACATCATGTTAGTTTCTGTATTATTCCGCCACTGATGAAAGAGGGTAAAACAGAGGATAGGATTACGGGTAAAACTTTGGTGCGACAGTTGAATTTAGCTGGTATTGGTATTAGTGCTGGTTCTGCTTGTCATAGTGGTAAGGTGGCTCCGAGTCCGATATTACTAGCAATGGGATATGAGGAAGTTTTTGCTACTGGGGGTATTCGTTTGACTTTAGGAAGAGAGACGACGGAAGCGGATATTGAGTGGACGGCAATGGTACTGAAGCAAATTTTGGCAAGATTTATGCCTAAAAAATTGGTGGTTTTAAATCGTTAATATTTGTTTTGAATATTTAGATTTTGAGTCGTAGGTTTTAGGTCTTAGTTAAATAAATTTGTTTAATTTTATCTTGAAGATTATCTCATACAGCACTTCCCATTGTTATGAGGTACTTATTTTTATGGCTTTAGGGAACAGGGAACAAGAAATAGGGAGTAATGAAAAGATAAAAAGATAACTGTACTTCACCAACTTGGGAAACGCTATAGAACAAATAATATATCAGGAAATATGAGAGAATGTTAGAAAAAAAATAATTATTAGAGAATCTAAAAATATTGTATAATTTGAGTATTAAATTTCAGCTCAAACTAAGATCGGCACAGTAAAATACACAAATAAACTGTAATCTCAAAGGTCAGGAGAAAATAAAATTGAAAAATCAACAACAGAGTTTACAAACATTAATCTTGGCAACAGTTTTATCTATAATAGTCCTAGTTGCTTTTAATGCTTTTGTAATTATTAATCCTGGTCAAGCAGGAGTTATAAGTATCTTAGGTAAGGCTAGAGATGGAGCTTTATTAGAAGGTATTCATTTTAAACCTCCCCTAATTTCTCAAGTAGATGTCTATGACGTAACGGTACAAAAGTTTGAGGTTCCAGCCCAAAGTTCTACAAAAGATTTGCAAGAGTTATCTGCTAGTTTTGCTATTAACTTTCGTTTAGACCCGTTATTAGTAGTAAAAATTAGAAGGGAACAAGGAACTCTACAAAATGTAGTTTCAAAAGTAATTGCACCACAAACTCAAGAATCTTTTAAAATTGCTGCTGCTAGAAGAACTGTTGAAGAAGCTATTACTAAACGGGAAGAATTGAAATCAGACTTTGATGAAGCTTTAGGTTCTCGGTTAGATAAATACGGAATCATTGTATTAGATACTAGTGTCATAGATTTGACTTTTTCTGCTGAATTTGCTAGAGCAGTGGAAGATAAACAAATTGCAGAGCAAAGGTCGCAACGAGCAGTATATATTGCTAGAGAAGCAGAGCAAGAAGCCCAAGCAGAAATTAATCGCGCTAAGGGTAAAGCAGAGGCTCAAAAACTATTAGCAGAAACTTTGAAAGCTCAAGGTGGTGAATTAGTTTTGCAGAAGGAAGCTATTGAAGCTTGGAAAGAGGGTGGGTCTCAAATGCCTAAAGTTTTAATTTTGGGTAGTGAAAAGTCTCAGGGAGTTCCTTTTATTTTCAATCTTAGCAATATCAATGAAAATAATTAATAGTTGAATTAGCTGCATTTGGGAAAGTGGTAATTTTTAAGGAAGGGAGGCTATTTAAAATACTCCCCCACTCTCCTACCTTGACTTTAATATAATTCCTAAATAATCTCACTATATTTACTATATTTAGAAAGCGATCGCTCTTTTCTGAATAACCAATGTTTGGTGAAAAATTAATACAGCAATTCCCATAATGGTGAGGTACAAAATTCTAGCTTTGAGGGAACAGGGAACAGTAAATAGGGAGTAATATTAAATCCAGTTGAATACTTACTATATATAGTTGAGGATGTGAGATGTGTGGGAAGATTGGGGGATAGGAGATTATAGTTATAAACATATATCATATAACTGGATTCTATATAATGAAAAGCTCAAAAGATAACTGTACTTAACGAGCTTGGGAAACCCTATATATTAATTATCTTCAAATCTACATTTGATATTGCTAAAAATAAATTTATACTAACTACATCATCAAATTTTTAGATCAAGTTCGGCTTTGTTGCAGTGCAAAATTAATTTAACATTTTTCAGAGGGTAGGGATTGGGGAAAAAATGTATTTGTATACTTTGATAAGTAGATTAAAAATAATTTTCCCCACTTAAGTTAACCTCAACAGCTAAATAATATTTACTTGTTGCTTTTGCCTGGCAAAAAGTAATTAATTTCATCCCCCAGAAACTTTTTTATTTCCTGTGCCAATTAGCCAATAGTTATTTTCTACTCTTTTGTTGGTAATATTTTCCGGATTTTTCAAGACCAAATATTTATTTGGTTAAATCTAACAATTAGTAAAATAAAATCCAAACAATTATTGCATTTTTATTCAAGTAAATTTTAGTTACAGCAGTTTCCGAAGTTATGATGTATAAGTATTACAGCAGTTTTTATATGAGTAAACCACAGTTAAAAATCTAGGTGTTAGGTGTTATACCAAATTGATAAATGTTTGCTACAAATATTATCAATCTTGGGTTTTGGCTGTGGGGTTTTGGGTGTGGTGAAATCATAGAAAAAAAAAATAAAAAAGCTGGTTATAAAAGGGATAAAG
>JAAUYJ010175207.1_pt1 | contig 19764 bp, 14 predicted proteins | sample 7278031 | NCBI WGS metagenome assembly JAAUYJ01 (sample SAMN14350222, study PRJNA611818) | marine sediment metagenome | isolation source: surface marine sediment (1.8m) | place: French Polynesia: Moorea | collected 2018-08 | reverse complement strand
CATTTTATATATTTACGAGAATACCTTATTGCCAGCTTTAGACAACGCATCTTTAGCTATCTGTAAAGCCAGTAAATTCATTGCCAAAATCTAGAATGAAATGACCCTGTGAATATTCTGATTCATTTTGATTCAATCTATCCCTACAATTACCACCTTATACTATTTGTCAAAAATATTGGTATATCTGATTGGGTGGAGAAGTTAAAAGCAGGAAAAATCTCTTATCTTATATAATTGGTATAATAATACAACCATCAAATCAATAATTATAATTACTATGCAAATTCCTAATAATCACAAAAATCTAGCAACAACACTCCATAATCGACGGCAAAAACTAGCCAAATTAATAGATTTTCCCGTCATACTTTGGTCTGGTAGTCGTAGCCCCCGTAACTTTCCAGCTAATACTTTTCCCTTCCGTCCTAGCAGTCACTTTCTCTATTTTGCTGGCTTACCTCTCGAAGATGCTGCTATCTATTTAGATGGAGGAAAATTAGAACTATTTATGGATAATCCACCACCAAGTAGTCAACTTTGGTACGGAGAAATGCCCACACCCAATCGCCTAGCAGAAATTATTGGCGCTGATGCTGCTTTTCCCATGACAGAATTAAAATCTCGTGGCACAAATACAGCTACTATTCCTGTACAAAACCCCACCAATAAAATTACACAATCTCACATTCTAAATCGAGATATTTCTCCATCTAATAATCCCACAAAAATAGACCTAGAATTAACCAAAGCTATTATCACTTTAAGACTTAGCCATGATGCTACAGCTTTAACAGAATTAAAACAGGCAGCTTCTGTAACAATAGAAGCTCATAAAGCAGGAATGGCTGCTACCAAAAATGCTAAATTTGAAGCTAATATCCGGGCAGCAATGGAAAGTATAATTATTTCCCAAAATATGAGTTGTGCCTACTCTAGTATTGTCACAGTACATGGCGAAGTTTTGCACAATGAACAATATTTTCATCCTCTACAAACAGGAGATTTACTATTAGCAGATGTAGGAGCTGAAACAAGTTTAGGGTGGGCTAGTGATGTTACCCGCACCTGGCCTGTTTCTGGTAAATTTTCTCCTACGCAAAGAGATATTTATAATGTAGTTTTAGCTGCCCATGATGCTTGTCTTGCAAAAGTTAAACCTGGCGTTGAATATGTAGATATTCATTTATTAGCAGCTCAAGTTATTGCTGAAGGATTAGTCGATTTAGGAATTCTTAAAGGTAAGCCTGAAGACTTAGTTGAAATGGATGCTCATGCCTTATTTTTTCCTCACGGAGTCGGTCATTTATTAGGTTTAGATGTACATGATATGGAAGATTTAGGAGATTTAGCTGGATATGAAATAGGTAGGGTGCGTAGTAGTCGTTTTGGTTTGGGTTTTCTACGATTAAACCGCCCTTTAATTCGAGGAATGTTAGTTACAATAGAGCCTGGTTTTTATCAAGTTCCTGGTATTTTAAATGATAAAGAAATGCGTCACAAATATCAGGATATTGTAAATTGGGAAATGCTAGAAAAGTTTGCGGATGTGCGAGGTATTAGAATTGAGGATGATGTTTTAGTTACAACAGATGGGGCTGAGGTATTGACTCAGGAATTGCCTAGTGATATAAATTCAATTGAAAATTTAGTGCAACTGCAAAACTAGATAGAAATTTTTAATCTTGATTCATTTACAGATAATTAGCGTTTGTTGAATAACTGTTTTTTTCGAGACTAAGAGTCAGAATTTAGAATTAATGGGAATTATACTAGTTTGAAAAAATTCATTCCCCTGCGGAGGCGGGGTAATGTTACACATACAATTGGATAATTGAAAAAGATAATTTACCTATAAATATCTGATTAAGATTTATTCCCTACCCAAAAATTATGGGTATGCGCCTCCCCCTTTTCAGCTATCCTTTATAAGGAATTCCTGAAACCCTGGTAAGAGGGTAGGGAGATGGGGAGGTGGGGGGAGAGTGGGGAGTAATAATCTTGTCTACATTCCTCAAAAAAGTAGATTCAATTAGACACTTTTATCCGCAAAAAGCCGACATCAGACTTACACATAACTTCTATTTAATGTCTACGTTTTATGTTAAGAAAGATGTTTATAAAACCTCCCCCTTTTCAGGGGAAATAAGAAAAAATTTTCCTTTTAGTCAATCTTCTTCTTTTCAAACAGAGGTAATAAATAATTAGGGCTTGCTGATTAAATATAAAAGTATTGGCAGATCAAGGTTTGATAATTTTTAAGTCCAGAAAAAATAGGATATTTTGTGCTGCTCAGGCTCATGGATCTTAGTATTTGGGTAAGAGTTGGGGAGGTTGCATCAAGGGATAATGTTTCGGAATACCTTCTCTATAACTACCTGTTTCTCTTGACTCTGTACGGACATTGTATGCAACGTCCCTACCTCCGACCTCCGACCTCTGACTTACCTTCACAAAAAGACTTTCGAGCGCAAACCCTAATTAATTTTTGAAATATGTATTTGGGGGAATAGAATTAGTTTCAGGCTAACACATTATTCACATTATTATAATAGCTTTTTCTACTGACTACTGACTACTGTCAAAAAACAAGTATTTGTAGCAAAGATTTATCAATTTTTATATTACAGAATAAATAATAATAGGAATAGGAATAATTATCTGAATTTAGGCATAAATTATTACAACCTAAACTAATCTTTAAAAATAGCTCCTCTTTCAATTAAATCCTGCTTCATTTCTTCAGAAATTCCCAGATTATTCCCAAATATCGTACCTTCTAATTCTGCACCTTCTAGATTACTTTCTCTGAAATCAGCTCCCAAAAATCTTGCCCTTTTCAAGTTAGCATTCATCAGATTTGTATTAACTAATTTAGCATGGGATAATTCTGCATCACACAATTGACTTTTTACGAGTTTCGCTTCATTCAATAAAGCTCCACTCATATTAGCATTAAACAATAAAGAACTATTCAGGTTAGCGCCATACAAATTACTATTATATAAGTTGGCTTTAATTAAATTAATATCAGCTAAGTTAGCATTAGTTAATTTAGTATTAGTGAGATTAGCATCGCTAAAGTTAGCAAATCTAAAATTAGAATTTGTCAGATTAGCATCTGTTAAATTAGCAGCCCCAAGATTAGCACCTTTCAGGTCAGCATCTTCTACATTAATCCCTCTTAAATTTCGACCATACGCTCCATGATTAACAATATCCCAGACAAGATACCACTTATTATCTAATTCTGTAGCATGATTAATTTTTACCCCTCTTAAATTCACATGATTTAAGTTGACACCTTTCAATTTAGCATAATTAAGATTGGCATCACAAAGATTAGCATTTTCAAGATTTGCACCTTTAAGATTTGCACCTTTAAGATTCGCACGAGTTAATTTACCACCCACCAGGTTAACACTAGACAAGTTAGCGCCTTCCAGATTAGAATCCTTAAGGTTAACATCATTAAGTTGAGCATAACTTAAATTAGCACCTGTGAGATTAACTTCCTCAAGACTAGCATCATTAAGTTGAACATAACTTAAATTAGCACCTGTGAGATTAGCATTTTTCAAGTTAGCACGATTCAAGTTAGCATCAACAAAATTAGCCTCATTGAATTCTCCATTTGTAAGATCGCTACGCCAAAGGTTAGCACCCTTAAGTTTAGCTCCTCGTAGGTTAGCACCCCTCAAACTACTTCCCCTCAGATCAGATCCACTCAGATTTGCATTACAGAGGTTAGCAAACCACATTATTGCTCCACTGAGATTTGCATTAGTTAAATTTGCATTACTAAAGTTAGTTCTTTTGAGATTAGCGCAAAGTAAATAAGCATTTTTCAGAATTGCTCCACTGAGATTAATATCATCTAGATCGCTGAGACTCAAATCAACAGATTCGAGATTTACACCTGCAAAGTTATCATTGAAATTTTGATGACTAAATAGCTCTGGGCAATCTTTTGTTGGGTTTTTAGGAGCTACAATTAATTGTTTAAGTTTTTCAAGTGAGTTTTGGTTAGCCATTTATCTGCTCTTTTAAAATAGAATTTTACCTGACTCTTGCTCAGATAGATTGAGATGGTTTTTATAATTATAACTAATAACTGTGTTGTTAAATATTTATTGATTTATTGAATAATTTACACATAACATATAATTAATAGTATTTCAGACGGGTGTAAATTAATTTATTGTTGACTTAACTACTGCTATTAGCCTACCACTTACTATCTGATTTTTTTGAAATAATCTTTTTTGGCAAGTCTATAACTTGATAATTGGAACTGAAATTACTAGAATTCATTTGAGAATGAATCAGTAATCCTTGTTTAAATATAATTCTGAATCAAAATAGTAAAGACGTTCCTATAGAAGGAACGTCTGTATAATTTATCGGGTATTATTGACAATAACTAAAAAATAATTTAGTCTAACTAATAGAAAAACAAAAACATTACCAAAAGGTAAATACAATAGATAGAAATTATTTATTAATTTAGTTTTTGTCTGAATTAGCATCCTCAAATACCGCCCCACGGCTAATTAAATCTTCCTTAGTTTCCTCAGATAAACCAGCATCATGCCATAACCTAGCATTCTCAACTTTTGTATTTAAAAAATTAGCTCCTTTTAAATTTGTGAGTGCTAATCCCGCCTGACGTAAATCAGCATTACTTAAATTAGCATCACTTAAATTAGCATCACTTAAATTAGCATTACTCAAATTAGCATTACTCAAATTAGCATCACTTAAATTAGCACCACTCAAATTAGCAAGAGCTAAACTAACACAGTGTAAATCTGCCTCCGTTAAATCAGCATTACTTAACAACGCTCCACTCAAATCTGCACCACCTAAATTGACTTGACCGAGATTAGCTTCGCTTAAATCAGCATCACTTAGGTCTGCACCTCTTAGGTAAGCACCTCTAAGATTTGCCCCACTTAAATCTACACCACATAAATTCACCCCAAGTAATTTTGCTCCGGCAAAATCTTGAGTAGGATCTAAACCAGCAATTTTTGCTAGCTCCAACAAATCTTCTGTATTCGCCTCGACGACACTTTTGATGATCATTCTAAACTCTGAAAAGTCACATCCGGCACCCACCGCAGACAATATCAAAGCTTGTAACTCCTCTGGAGATTTATATTGTCCCAATTGAGGAGTTAGGTCAGAATTAAACTTTTGCGATCGCAACCAAAGTATCAACTTCCTTTCTAATACAGCAAGTCGATTGGGACTTATATTATGAGGCCATAGTCCTTCAATACCAGTCATAAAATCAGAAATTTATCAGTTATATTTCTAATTACTTTACTACGTTCGTTTTTAAATTTAATCAACATAGTTAGATTTTAGCAGAGGAAACAATTTCCTTAAAGTAAAGGCCACAGTTCGAGAATGGACTAAGTTGGTAAACTTTCCTCTTTCCTTTTTTCATGTTTCTCAGGTTTACTATTTAGCTTAACTTTATATTATGCAAATTTGGCCTGAATTTCTAAACCAACTTGAGAAATTAATCTTTTATCAGTTTTTGTAATCTTGGAACCAGAAGGAGTTGGTTAGAATTTTGACAAGATTTTAAGGCTAGCAGTTTAGAGTAGCGATCGCCTAATTCGAGCATCAAGACTTAAAAGGCCAAAGCCTGATTTAAAAACTTATATCATTTCTCATTAAATAGCTGTAATCAACAATATTTCCCCAACCCCGTAGGGACGTTGCATGCAAAGTCTCTACATTGCGGTTAATTAATGTTACTTGATATTACTAGGTAATTCCTGTAGAACCAAATCCGTTAATATCTCTTACAGTTTTACTTAATTCATCAACTTTTTCTACATTAACAGATAAAAATGATGCTATGACCATTTGAGCTATTTTCATTCCTCGTGTTACTTCAAATGAATTTTTACCATGATTAATCAAAATTACTCCTATTTCTCCACGATTAATCTAAGCAAAATATCTCACGATATCCAGCTCGACTTCAGAACCGGACTTGAAACTTTCACTTCATCCGGCTCCTGCTTACAGTCTTTTTCAGATACCACTTTGATGAGTTTTTTGTCTTCTTCCGTTTTCTTTCAGTGGCAGTATTCGTGTAACAATTGATAATTACTTATCCGCTCTTTTCCACCGATTGCTTTAGGAATAATATGGTCTTTTTCCCATCGTTGGTTTGGTAGAAAATCATGTCCGCAATATGTGCATTTGCCTTTCTGTTTTTTCAAGAGCTTTCTATCACTTTCTTTGATGTATTCTAGTGATGATGTTATCTGTGACCAGTAGGCTATGTTACCGTCGTAGACGGATACCCCATCTTTGAGTCTGGTTCTTCTGTTACCGCACTTTATTTCAGTGTGACTTACCAATTTGTGGTTTGCGGTAGAGAAAATCCACTTGGGGTCGATGTGCCAATATTTTTTGGCTATCCATCTCTTCCCTTTGTTTTTGTGTCTTCCTTTTGCCCATTTCCACAGCATTAAGAACATATTATGTTCGACTCGGTGGAATGTATCTCTAGCACTTGCGTATCTGTAGAAATTACACCATCCCCTGATTTTGGGATTCAGCTTACTAATTAGTTCCTCCTGGGAGCTGCTTTTATTTGCTCTTATGGTATCCCTAATTGCTGCATAGTGTTTTTCTTCCGCTTTTTTGCTAGGTTTTACGAGCATTGTGTAACCCGTTTTTTCTCCTCGTTTGCTGATTGACCGATATTTGCCAGTGTTGTAGTGTCTTATGTTATGGCCCAGAAAGTCTACTCCATCCCTAGACGATACTATTTTCGTTTTTTCAGGGTGAAGTATTAATCCGATTTCGTTGAGAAATTCTTCCACAATGGGTTTTGTTCCTTCTAGGATTGTTCTATCTGGGTGAATAATTAGGAAATCATCGGCATATCTAATGTAACCTAATGCACTTTTCATGTCTCGGTATCCCATCTTGCCTTTTCCTATCCAATCTCCACACTGACAGGCATATTTGTCTAATCTTTCAGTTAATCCGTGGAGTGCAATATTGGCGAGTAGCGGACTGATTATTCCTCCTTGTGGTGTTCCCTTAGTTGTTGGGTTGTAACCCTTTTCTTCGGAGAACCCACTGAAGTCCATTAGTCCGGCTTTTAGCCATGTTTTTATCTGCTGACGGATTTTGCCTTTATAGCCCGCTTTGTCCAGTAGCTTAGTGTGGTCTATGTTGTCGAAGCATCCTTTAATATCCGCATCTAGTATCCATGAGGGGCTTTTGAACAGTTTATTGTATATTCTGTCTATTGCATCATGGACTCCTCTACCTGGTCTGAATCCATACGATGTCTCCTCAAACTTGGCCTCCCATTCGGGTTCGATAGCCATTTTAAGCAATGCTTGCTTGGCTCTGTCCTCCATCGTTGGTATACCCAGAGGTCGTCTTTCATCTTTTCCAGGTTTTGGTAACCATACCCTTTTAGCGGGTTGCGCTTTCCTATCTAACTTTAGACCGAGTGCCAGTTCAAGTTTTTGCTTGGAGGTGAGTTTGGCGACTCCATCTACTCCTGCCGTTTTCTTTCCCTGGTTAATTTGGGCTACTTTGCGGACTGCCAGCATTTTGGCATGGAAGCTTTTAATAAGGGTGTTTTGTAATTTGCGAACGACTGATATTCTTCCTTCCCTAGCGGCTTGATATATCCGTTTTTGCAGTTTGTAAATTCTACGCTGGGCGACTTTCCAATTAAAAGTTCCCCATTGTATTTCTACTTCCTTCCTATTCTGTTGAATGGCTTTAGAATTCATTTGCTATTCACTTCAATTATCTTCTGTAAGCTAGTTCTACGTCAGCTTATACTCTTCATTACAAAGAATCCTTTTGCTTCTTAGAACTTCTCTCATCAACGACCCTTGCGCCTTGGGGGACTTCTCGATTACCGACCTTTTTCGAGAGGAATCGTTGATGTTTCTTCGTTCCCAATAGACATATTTAGACTACCCTTAGAGTCCACCTCTTCCCCGATACCTTTATGAGTATCTCCTTGATTAAACATACAATTAACCAAGTTTGCTTTATCTGGCTACAAAATAAAGCCTAGGTACTTGCCTTTTGGCTTGGTGTATCAACGCTTTTCACCATTACGACGTTACGAGGATTACAGATGGATTCAGCTACTTGTGACGCTTACTCATAGGAGTCTTCCATAGCGATTTGTCATCCCTTGCGCTAGGTACGTTTATCGCATTTCCCCCCGCTTTACGGATTGATGCCCATTCGCTACCGTAGGGGGGCAGAGTCACACTGGATACCTCAGTGGGATGGAATTGATTACTGGCATGATCAGTTGTTTTATAACCATGTGCCTCTGGTTGATTGATTTATAGTCTCACCATCATGTCTATTGAGTTTTCAAGGTTCGGTAATTACTACACTATGTGGTTCGGCAATCCTTTGCGCCGATTTATGTAGTCTTGTAAACCTATTTTCGTTTTACGGATTTCAGTTTTACCATTTTCCTTGAAGGCTAATCCCTCAAATCCTTTTTAGGATTAATTTCTAGCCAACGAGTCGCACGTAAGTTTCATCGATAGTTCCGGGACTATTTAAAACAGTAATTTGATGTTTTAAAGCTAATCCACTTCTGGGACGAATTTGTGCTTCTGTTCCTGGAGGTAATTCTATAGAAATACCTGTATGAATTAATTTACTTTCCCCAGGATTAATCCTTGCATCATCAATAGAAAATAAATCTAATCCAGCATCTTGTGGATGTGCATAAAAGGGAATAATTGCGGATTCATGTAATTTTTTTACTTTCAGTTTCATCATTTTTAATGATTCTATTAACCTGTAGCAATATAATTTAGGTTATGAAATATTGGACACTTTTAGAAAACAGAGAACAGGAAATAGGAAAGAATAAAAAAATGCCTAAAAATGAATATGATAACTGCTAGATTCTACACTTTTAAGCAAAACCCAATCCTTACATTTGATTCCTGATTGTTATACTATAACCATACTCAATTATTTGTGAAAAAAACTGTCAGGGATTTTGTTGATCAATTTTGCAGATAAAATTTTCCAACTAATTCCGTAGGATAGTGATAATTTCCTCCTAATTCCTGAATTCTCTAATAATTTAAGGTGCTAATTTTCCTTTGCCCAAACGATTTGTTTCATACCATTCTGCGATACTAGGCATCCATTCTTGAAAATGAGGCCACATTAACTCACACAACTTTTGAATTTCTAATTGAGCATTTTTTTTGAAACGTAAATCAAAAAAATGCAGCAAACTCCGACAATTAAAACTAACAACAAAATGCTGCCGATAATCAAAAGGAATTTTACCCCTAGCGTGTTCTTCAGACATTCCCATTTCCATATCAAGTTTGTATTTTTTAGCTGCCTCCAAACACCACTGTAAATCTTGTTCTCTTTGTTCAGCAGAATAATAATATTTCTTCCCTTGACGGTCAGAATATTCTCCTACTGGACGTAAATAAAAAGCAGTTTCTGTATCAATTTTTCCCTCTGCTACTGCAATAACTTTTCCCGAACAATAGCGATAACTTTGTACGTCGAAAGTCACCCCGACACGATGGGTTCTTGCGTTAAACTAAGCAAACCCATTTCCGGTTATCCTTTATAGGGTCTGCTTGTCTTCAGAACCGGACTTGAGACTTTCACCTCATCCGGCTCCTCTCTCAGTTGTTCCTTTTCTTGGATACTTCTATAAACAGTTTTGTAAATTTAATAAGATACATTTTTGCTTACTAATTTTAAATCTTCTGCTGTTTTTATATCGTGGCAATGGCGATGTAATACTTACGTATTATCATAAGTATCTTTGCGTCCTTTAGACCTTGGTCTGATGTGGTCAACTTCAATTAAATCAGTCGGTCTAAAGTGTAGTCCGCAATGTGCGTATTTGTTCTTTTGACTTTTGAGTAATAAAGCTACTCTCTTCTTGACTCCTATGTGTTTTCCAGTCCTGGCACTCCAATACAGCCAATCCCCGTCAAAGGGCGACTTGTTATCTTTTACTTTGATGTGTCTGATTATTTTCACATCTGTATGGCGCATTAGTGTAAATTCATCATTACCAAATCTCCATCTGTTAACTGTGCCATCTTTGGAAATTATGGTTTTGAAATATTTACGTTTTAGCCATAAACTGGATTTTTTAGGATGTCGTCTTTTTGCCCATCTCCATAAACGAATCCAAAGTAAGTGGTCAAGTTTACTGAATATTTCTGTACTTACAACCGATGAGTAATAGTTTGCCCATCCTCGGATTATTGGGTTAAGTGCTTTGATTAATTTCTCTATTGGTTGAGCCTTGTATTGATCACAAGTTTCAGCTAATTTTCTGTAATGTCTTTGTACACTTTTTACAGAAGGCTTAATCAAGGTTTTATACCCTTTGTTATCTGTCTTAACTTCATATTGTCTGACATTGAATCCGAGAAAGTCAAACCCTGGTTGGTTCCCTTCATATTCATTTAGAGTATGGGCAATTCTGATTTTTTCAGGCTTTACCTCTAATGCAATACCTTGCAACCATTTCTCTATCAGCGTCTTAGCTTGTAGTATGACCTCTAAATCTTTGTGAAGTATCACAAAATCATCAGCATATCTTACTACTGTTAAGCTTTTTAATTTCTTTTCAGTTCCTACGTCATAGCCTTTTTTACCATACATAGTAGTATTTTTAATGAAATCAAGTAGCTTATTTTCTAATCCATGTAGAGCAATATTAGCCAGAAGTGGTGAGATTACCCCTCCTTGTGGTGTAGCTTCCACAGTCTCTAAATAGTTGTTATTATCCATCACTCCAGATTTTAGCCATTGTTTGACTAATTGTCTGAATGGGGATTTACCAATCTTATCTAGAAGGGCTTTATGGTTGATTTGGTCAAAGCATTTTGATATGTCAGCATCTAATACATATTTGGGTTTGTATCTGATGCCGTTAAATATGCTCTGTATTGCATCATGTGTGGAGCGTCCTGGCCTAAAACCGTAGCTTTTAGGTTCAAAGCGTGCTTCCCATTCTGGTTCCATACCTAATTTGATTAGGGCTTGTAAGGCTCTATCATATATTGTTGGTATGCTGAGAGGAGGTTTTTCCTCTTTTCCTGGCTTTGGAATCCACACTCGCCTTTTAGGACTTGCTTTGAGTTTGGGCTCTCTTAAAAGTTCTACCAAGTTTAGACTTTTCATGGGTGATCTGCTTTTAATTCCATCTAACCCGGCTGTCTTTTTCCCTTGGTTATCTTGAGTCACTCCTCTAACAGCTATTAGTCTTGCGTAGTAGCTCTTAGTCAAAAGTTTTTGGTATTTACGCATCTTGCTGACTTCGCCACGACTAGAAGCTTTGTAAATTAACTTTTGCAGTTTAAATACATACTTTTCAACCTTTTTCCAATCTATATCTCGCAACTTTGAGGTAGGGTTTATAGATGTTTGGGACCATATATCGTCTGTATTCCATGCCACGCTTAAAAATGTTTTAGGATTGCCTAATTTTCTTTTTAGTGTTTTGGCCTTATTCACTGTTACTAATTACCTTACATTACAACTGACAGTGGGTACGTCTGCAATTCAATTGATAATGAATAATTACCTCGGGTTTTAACCTTAACGGAATTGAATCCTTACGGAAATTTCCTAGCATTCTCCTTAAAAGGCGAAGTTTTCCACCTAGATTCGATTAATTATCAATTATCTATTGGTAAGCTTATTACCCAATCCTACTCTCCTTGAAACCTTCATTGTACTGTAGATTGACCTTGAATGGCTTCCTAAGTTATCGACCTTTTATCTTAGGTGTTTCAAAGAGGTTTCCTCGTTCCCATATATCATTATTTCGACTGATTTAGCGGGGTAAAGTCTCCCGGTGGTCTCTGTTCGGTTGCTGATAATACCCAACAAGTAGTATTATCCGATGTACCACTAGCATATTTATGCCCTGTATTCCATAGCTACCTTTGGAACGTTTGCAATGACGAGAGCTTAAATTACCTTTCTGTTCGTCCGCTTGTCAGTCTTTGCTCGTTGTCTCACTCATTGGTAGTTAGAGCTTTGACCCCTTTTAGACCAGCTTCACCGATTGATGTTCAGTCGCTACAGTGTGGCCTATGCTTTCAACCCAACAACAGGGCGGGCAGAATTCCACTGCCATGATTATATGAGTTATCTACATCTCCAAAGTCGTCCTTATGTATGAGATTAGACGGTCATTTATACCTGGATTTACACCAGTTTAGTGACCAACGAGTCGCACTTGCTGCATCACACTATGGGGAAAAAATCCACAATTAAAAGTAATTTGAGGGTGTTCAATACATCCGTAATGACCTCTGTCACCAGCTAAAAGTCGCTTTACAATAATTTCACCACATTTAGCTTCCGAGGGCCAACTATCTCGTTCATCAAATACAAATCCTTCACTATAGTTACCCTAAGCATATAAGTTACCTTATATACTCGGCTTCAGAACCGAACGTGAGACTTTCACCTCATTCGGCTCCTCAATTTAGGACTGCTGCCTTTGCTTGCAGGAACTTCTGAGGGTCATGTCTTTTGTCATGACAGTGTAAATGTAATACTTCTAGATTCTTATCGGTATTGTCTCCACCTCTAGCTTTGTGCTTAATGTGGTGTTTTTCCAATATGTCTCCTGTTTTGAAAGTTAATCCGCATTCAGTAAATTTTCCTGCTTGTCTTTTGATGATTCTCGCTTTTTGAACGTCTGAGGTTTTATATTTATTCCCTAGTCTGTTTGACCAGTAATTGTCATCTCCGTTGTAAGGGGAAGCATCTCTCTTGAGTTTCACATAGGTTTGACTAGCTTGTGTTTCGCGGTAATGAGGAAGTTTGATTATTCCTTCTTTTGACTTATAGGCAAAATTCCATTTGGTTTTACCTATAGTGAGCCAATATCTGTCCGCGATCCATCCTGCTGTTTTCTTCATTCTGCTTCTTCTACACGCCCATCTCCATAGCCTTTTATGTATTAAGTAATCTAATTTTTTGAAGGCTGCTTTTGAGTTGTAGTATGTATAGTAGTTACACCATCCTCTGATAATTGGTGTTAATTCTTTGATTAACACTTCTTGAGAATTTGCTCGATGTTTATGAATTACAGCAGCGATTTTGTCGTAGTGATTTTTGATGCTCTCTTTGGAAGGTTTGACTATTGTAGAGCATGGTTTTAGTTTTTTTCCAAACCTTGATTTGATTTTCTTGGATGTATGTTTTCCTTCTTGATATTGTCGGATATTACACCCTAAAAAGTTAAATCCTGGTTCTTGACCCTTGTGCCGTTCCAGTGTGTGAACTGTTCTGGTTTTGCTGGGTTTGAGTTCTAATCCCAAATCTCCTAACCACGTTTTAATTATTTCGGTACATTCTTCGACTACGGCTAATTTTTCATTGATGATTACAAAATCATCTCCATACCTGATTAGTCTAGGTACTGATACTTTTTCTCCGTAAATTCTTTCGCTATTACGGATGCTGCCGTCTTTTCTACCAGAAAAATGTTTCTCCAGTATCTTTTCCATTCCATGTAGTGCAATATTTGCCAATAGTGGCGATATTACACCCCCTTGAGGAGTTCCAGTCTCGGTTTTTTCTATAAAGCCATCGTTAATGACTCCAGATTTTAACCAGGCTTTTATTTGTCTCCTAAATTTGGGGAATGTGTCGATTTTCTCTAATAATTTATTGTGGTCTATCTTGTCAAAACATTGAGATATATCAGCGTCTAGCACAAATTTTGGTTTGTATTGTATACTTTTTATGATTGCTGATATTGCATCGTGTGTGCTTTTCCCTGGTCTGAATCCATAAGAGTTGGGTTCAAACTTTGCTTCCCATTCAGGCTCTAAAGCTTGTTTGAGCAAGGCTTGTTTAGCCAGTTCTTCTATGGTTGAAATTCCTATCCCCCCTTTCGTTCCCACCTTATTAAGAGCGGGGGATTTTCCAGGTTTGGTTATCCCAACTCTTTTAGTCGGCGTGCTTTTATGACTTAACTTTAGCTTTTGAGCTAACTTTAGTCTTTCTGAGGGATGAAGGGATTTCTTCGTGTCTACCCCTGCCTTGTTTTTGCCTTTATGATCATGTGTAACTCTTCTGAGTGCGATGAGTCTTGCTGACCAAGATTTGACAAGCAGCTTTTGTAGTTTGCGGACTAACCTCACATTTCCACTTTTAGAAGCATTATAGATTCGTTTTTGGAGCTTGAAGACATTTTGTTCGGCTGTTTTCCAGTCGATATCTTTCCATTCCAACGTTGATTTTATCTCTGTTATGGACATATTTACTCTTACTTAAGAACGTATAATTCCTAAATCGTGAATCTGTTGGCATATCCAAGTCATTACAAATTGGCATTAGCTTCGGATTCAATCCCATCTAAGGTGGCTTACGCTAGCTACTACTCAAAGATTCGACCACTTTAAGAGCCTGTCCTTAGATTTAATTCGTTCCCATTTTCCGTTGGTATCAGTTTTAGGGTCTTCCTTTTTGCCGAGGTTATTTTGGAGTACCGATAAATACCAAGACTCGTATTTATCCCTTAACCTTTGGTCATTTTTTGACCACTGCGTGTCAACCTAATTTCGCAACTTTCTTGCTCACGACAAATATAGAAGTTCACTTTCGTTACCCATGACTGAGTGCTTGCGAAAATTTTCCATTTTTCGATTTAGGTTATGAAATTTGATCGCTTTTATACCCGCTTCAATGTCAGTAGTCGCTACCTGCTTAACACTGGGGTATATGCTGTCATCGAGGTACCTTCGAGAAGGGACTTGTCAAATCTTGATATTTATTTAACGCAGCTATATTAACTTGTGTTAAATCTTGCCACGATCTGATGTTTGTTGACCATGTAGCTCTGGTCATGATTTGACTCACCCTTACGGAAAATGAGTTGTCTCGGTATAGGGTTTTATCCCTTCCCTATTGACCTGCTTTTCTTTGAAAAGTAGGTGCTGAGGTCATTACACCTCAAACGAACCGCACATCTTGATGCAAAGCTGCATAAATTACTTGTTGAGGATTTGCTGTTTTACTGATAACTTCTACTCTGAATTTATCCATTAAATTTTCCTTAAATTGAATGGTTGAAACAATTGGTTATAAAGCTGATTTGTCTTTAAAACCAATTATGATTAAAGCATTTTTAGATTACCATTCAAAAATTAATTTAGAGTAACTAAATAATTTACTTTTGACCCCCACCTCCGGGGGGACAAGCTTTTGAATTTTGACTTTTGACTAAAAAAATGATACTTTCTCACCGTTTTACAGAAGCTTTAGTTTACGCAACTGAGTTACACGCTACCCAAATGCGCAAAGGTAGCAAACTTCCTTACATTTCACATCTTTTGGGAGTCGCTAGTATTGCCCTAGAATATGGTGCTGATGAAGATGAGGCCATAGCAGCACTGCTCCACGATGCCATAGAAGATCAAGGTGGGCCACCTGTAAGAGAAGAAATTCGACTGCGGTTTGGGGACAGAGTGACAGGAATAGTTGATGGTTGCACAGATGCTGAAACTACTCCAAAACCTCCCTGGAAAGAAAGGAAAAAAGCTTATATTGATCGCATTCCTCATGCTTCTTCATCAGTACGGTTGGTTTCAGCAGCAGATAAATTACATAATACTAGGTCTCTTTTAAAAGATTATCGGATGGAGGGTGATTTTCTTTGGGATCGGTTTAAGGGTGGTAAGGAGGGAACGCTTTGGTATTATCGCTCATTAGTAACAGCTTTTCAGGAGGCTGAGTCAACTGCGATCGTCGCAGAGTTGGAGCGTGTAGTTGGAGAGTTGGAAGCATTGGTTTTGGGAAAGAGACCGGATATTAACTTTTAGATGAGTGAGCGATCGCATCTTAATAGAGTTAAATATTATCACCATTAGGAATTAAAATTTCCTGATGGTTGTCTCGCTTTTCCACAAATGTAATTAGCCAAGCAACTCGTAGATTTTATTAGCAAAAATAAATGGCTTTGTAAATAGAATGCAATAAATCTTATTATACCAAATTCAATTTGTCGTGCCGAATGTGGGATATAAAATACACTATTTCATATTTAAGAGATTAATCTCATTTTGATAGATACTTTCTACAAACCCTTATACCCTATTTATTGTAACATTTTTAATGAAAATGAAAATGGTATGATATTACATTATACCTAAATGCAAAAGTGGGTTTTAATAAACGGATCGCTCTTTGCCATTTACAATCAGAATAATCACTAGATTTTATCTCTCATTTATCCTCGACCCCTCACTCCTAAACTGTATTTTCCTTGTAAAATCGACACATATTTATGATTTAATGGGGTTTTAATACTATGAGATTTTGACTTGCAGATAACTTTAAAAAGTATCAAAAATTATAAATTTTTATAAACATTTATCAATTGGCCATTAAATAAATTTAATTATGTTAATGTAATAAAAACGTAGTTAAAAAATAATCTATTTAATCTAAAATGTTAATATATGTTTTTTTGAAACAATTAATGCTGCCAGGAGAGAGTATACCTCTGGTACATTTAGCCGACTGTTTTCTAGACCCACCTCCGCTAGTGTGGCTAGAGGTTAGCTCCAATGCTTTAATAGCCCTAGCTTTCTATTCAATTGGATCTTTACTAATTTATTTTCTTCACAAGCGCCAAGACTTAAAAAAAAGTTGGATATTTCCTGTTTTAGCAATTTTTATCTTTTCCTATGCCACAACCCATCTAATAGAAATTGGCTGTTTGTGGTATCCGAACCATTGGTTTATTGCTTTTCTCCAAGCTGTTTCGGCTGTTATTTGTTTATCAATTACAGCTCTAATGGTATTATTAATTCCCACAGCATTAGCTATTCCTAGTCAAAGTCAATTAGAATTAATTAATGCCGAGTTGGTAGAAGAAATTAAACGACGCCAAGAAGCAGAAAAATCAGTTCATACTCTGAATGTTTTATTAGAAAAACGAGTAGAAAATCGTACTGCCGCTCTGACTTGGCTGAATAACAAGTTAGAGAAAACTCTCACAGAACAACAACAGGTAGAAGCAAAGCTACAGCTAACTCAATTTGCTGTAGAACATTCTGCGGATGCAGTTTTCTGGATAACTCAAGATGGAAAGTTAATCTATGTCAATGATGCTGCTTGTCATTCTTTGGGATATTCTCCAGAAGAAATGCTCTCAATGAAGATACATAATATTAACCCAGATTTTCCAGAGAATTTATGGTCTTTACATTGGAATTTATTAAAAAAATGTAGCAATCTGAAAATAGAGGCTCATCATCTGACTAAAAATGATCGTTTATTTCCAGTAGAGATTACTCTTAATCATCTGGAGTTTGAAGGTAAAGAATATCAATGTGCATTTGCAAGAGATATTAGCGATCGTAAACGAGTAGAAACAGCTTTGCGTCAAAGACAAGAGGAGTTTCAATCATTAGTTTCTTATATTCCTGGTGCTGTTTACCGATGTGCTTGTGATCATGACAGAAGTATGACATTTATCAGTAAAGGTATAGATGCGATATGTGGTTATCCTGCTTCTGATTTTCTACAAAATCAAGTTAGGAGTTTTATTGACATTATCCATCCTGATGATAGAGAAATGACTCAGGAAATCATCCACAAAGCAATTAATACTAAACAACCCTACATCTTGGAATATCGTCTGACCCACGCTGATGGAAGCATCAGATGGGTTTATGAGAAAGGTCAGGGTATTTACCAAAAGCAGCAGTTGGTTTGCTTAAATGGAGTAATTTTTGATGTCACTGAGGGCAAAAAAGCATCTGTCGCCCTTAAACAAAGTGAAGAAAGGTTGCGATTAGCTTTAGCAGGAACTGCTCAGGGTTTATGGGATTGGAATATAATTACCAATGAAGTTTATTTTAGTTCTCAGTGGGCTGATATTTTGGGTTATGATATTGATGAGATTAAACAGCAGAGTAGCTGGTGGGTGAGGTTGTTGCATTCTGACGATCGCCAACAAGTGATGAAAGCTCTGAAAGCTCATTTCGTTGCTAAGACTCCTATTTGGGAAATAGAACATCGGATCTTGACAAAATCTGGGGAATGGAAATGGATTTTAACCCACGGACAAGTTGTCTCTCGTAATAGTCAGAATCAACCATTACGGATGACGGGTACTATTAGAGATATTAGCGATCGCAAAAAGGCTGAAACTGCTTTGCGAGAGTCCGAAGCAAGGAAACGAAATAAAGCTAAAGAGCTTGAAGTTGCACTCAACGAACTCAGACAGGCTCAAACTCAGCTTATTCAAACAGAAAAAATGTCGAGTTTAGGTCAGTTAGTAGCAGGAGTTGCCCATGAAATTAATAATCCAATTAGTTTTATCTACGGCAATATCAAATATGGGGAACAGTATATCAGTGATTTACTAAATTTGATGAATTTGTATCACCAAAATTATCCTACTCCTAATGAAGAAATTCAATCTTACATAGAAAAAATTGAGTTAGATTTTATTGAGGTAGACTTGCCAAAAATTATGTCTTCAATGAAGATGGGAGCCGAACGAATTAGGTCTATAGTTTTGTCTTTGCGGAACTTTGCCAGGTTAGATGAATCAGAAAAGAAATTAGTTAATATTCACAATGGTATTGATAGTACATTGCTAATTTTGCAAAATCGATTACATATAGTCAAGGGATTAGCTAAAGGGAAAAAATCTGACCGAATTCAAGTGATTAAAAAGTATGGGGATTTGCCTTTAGTGGAGTGTTATGCGGGACAGTTGAATCAGGTATTTATGAATATTTTGAATAATGCGATTGATGCTTTAGAAGCGTCGATGTTGCCAAATAGTTGGATTCATAAAAAGAAGGATTTTTATCATATTCATGATATGAAAGAGCGTTCAAAAACTACTAATAAAACAGCTCTTAGCATTAGCTCAAAAAACTCTAATATTAACAATCTGCATAGTTCTCATGAAAGTTTGGTAAATTCTCGGAATGCTGTGGTGATTAATAGTAATGAAAGTTCGGAGCAAATACTTGATTTAGCTAAGTTAAATTCCCCGGATAAACGGAAAAAACCTACAATTAAAATTAGTACCGAAGCAGTTAATGATAATTTGATATGTATTCGGATTGCTGATAATGGTTTCGGTATGACAGAGGAAATATCTAAACAGATATTCGATCCATTTTTTACGACTAAACCAGTGGGTAAAGGTACGGGTTTAGGATTGGCAATTAGTTATCAAATAGTGGTAGAAAAACATGGTGGTAATATTCAGTGTAATTCTATTTTGGGCAAAGGTTCTGAGTTTGTGATTCAGATTCCGGTAAGACTAAAAAAAATGGATAATTTAACATCTTTTAATAAGGCTAATAAGGCGGGTTGAAGCATATGCTAGCGGCTTTGTTGCATGAACGCCGGGATTCGGGAACGGATAGCTTCGCGAATCGCAACTTCTGCTCACAAGAGAAATTACAGCGGTTTTCATTTCAGTAGACCACAGTAGGGACTTTGCATGCAAAGTCCCTACAAGGTTTTGGCTATGGCGATGTGGTTCGTCAATTTTAAAAGCGCTGTAATTAGAATTCTAAGCGTTGCTGAATTAGGGTATGATTATCAAAAAGAGCGATCGCTCTTAGATACTGTTTGTAAAAGGAATATTAAATCCAGGCGTAGGGTGGGGAGGGTGAGGCTCCAATAATTATGAATCCTAGCCAAAATTTAAGTTTCCGCACCCCACCCACCCAACAT